>Ga0209344_10003631_pt1 | contig 14976 bp, 14 predicted proteins | sample Cruoilmetagenom6_FD_187293 | JGI IMG/M metagenome (GOLD analysis project Ga0209344, IMG submission 187293) | Oil polluted marine microbial communities from Coal Oil Point, Santa Barbara, California, USA - Santa Barbara Oil Seep Sample 6 (SPAdes)... | ecosystem: Environmental > Aquatic > Marine...
TACGATAGAACCCCGTGGTGGACAATCAAAACGCGGTCGTAGCAAAGCACATCTTCGTCACCGGAGGAGTCGTCTCTTCTCTCGGTAAAGGCCTCACGGCGGCGAGTCTCGGTAACCTGCTGACGGCACGCGGTCTCCGCGTCGTCATGCAGAAGCTGGATCCCTATCTGAACGTGGATCCCGGCACCATGAACCCCTTCCAGCACGGCGAAGTCTTCGTCACCGATGATGGCGCCGAAACTGACCTCGACATTGGTCACTACGAGCGCTTTCTCGACATCAAGCTCAACCAGGCAGCCAACGTCACCACGGGGCAGATCTACTCCGAAGTGATCGCCAAAGAGCGTCGCGGCGAGTACCTCGGCGATACCGTGCAGGTCATCCCGCACATCACCGACGAAATCAAGCGCCGCATGCGCCTGCAGGCCGCTGGTCCGTTTGACGACGAGAACCCGCAGCCCGACGTGATCATCACCGAAATTGGTGGAACCGTCGGCGACATCGAGAGCCTTCCGTTCATCGAGTCTGCCCGCCAGGTTCGTCACGAACTCGGCCGCAAGAATGTCTTCTTCGTCCACGTCTCGCTCGTACCCTTCATGGCCGCTTCTGGCGAACAGAAGACCAAGCCCACGCAGCACTCCGTTGCCGCACTGCGCTCGATCGGCATCCAGCCCGATGCTCTCGTGCTGCGCAGCGACCGCCCCGTCTCTGAGTCGAACAAGCGCAAGATCGCGCTGATGTGTGACGTAGAAGAAGACGCCGTTGTCAACGCAACTGACGCTTCGAGTATCTACGACATCCCTGAAATGCTGCACAGCCAGGGGCTCGACGCCTACATCATCAACCAGATCGGCCTTGAAGCGAAGTCAGTGAATTGGGATGGCTGGAGCGAACTGCTTGAGGCGGTCCATAACCCCAAGCACGAAGTGAACATAGGCCTCGTCGGCAAATACATTGACCTGCCCGACGCCTACCTCTCGGTCACCGAAGCACTGCGTGCCGGCGGTTTCGCGAACAGTGCCAAGGTCAACATCCGCTGGGTTCCCTCCGACGAGTGCGAAACTCCGGAAGGTGCGGCTAAGCACCTCTCCGACCTCGACGGCATCATCGTTCCCGGTGGTTTCGGCGTGCGCGGCATCGAGGGCAAGCTCGGCGCTCTCAAGTTCGTTCGCGAGAACGGCATCCCGGCGCTCGGTATTTGCCTTGGGTTGCAGTGCATGGTGATCGAATACGCTCGCGACATGGCTGGCCTCGAAGGTGCGTCATCCACCGAGTTCGATACCGACACGAAGTACCCGGTTATCGCCACGATGGCCGAGCAGGTCGACATCATCGCCGGGGGCGACATGGGCGGCACGATGCGTCTGGGTCTCTATAACGCGAACCTCGAACCCGGCTCGATCGTGGAGGAAATCTACGGCGCACCCACCGCAGCTGAGCGTCACCGTCACCGCTACGAGGTGAACAACGAATACCGCCAGCAGATTGCCGATGCCGGCCTCTCGTTCTCCGGAATCTCGCCCGACCGCACTCTCGTCGAGTTCGTCGAACTGCCGCGTGAAGTTCACCCGTACTACGTCGGTACCCAGGCTCACCCTGAACTGCTTTCGCGCCCCAACCACGCTCACCCGTTGTTCCGGGGACTAGTGGCGGCGGCACTTGGGCGCCAGAAGTCCAGTCGCCTCTTCGAGGTGACCGAGCAGGATGATGCATAACGAACTGAGCGACGACCACGTCACGCCCGAGCTGCTGAGCACCGAAACGGTATTCGCCGGCCACGTGTGGAACGTGGACCGCGAGAGCTTCGAGCTAGACGGCTCGGCGATCACTCGCGAATTTGTGAACCACACTGGAGCTGTTGCGGTGCTGGCGATGGATGAGCGTGACCGTGTGCTGTTGATCAAGCAGTACCGGCATCCGGTGCGCTTGCGTGACTGGGAGCTCCCCGCAGGATTGCTTGACGTGCTCAATGAGTCCCCACTGGCTGCCGCGCAGCGTGAACTGGCGGAAGAGACCGACCTGCAGGCAGAGTCGTGGCATGTCTTGAGCGAAATGTTAACTTCGCCGGGCGGCAGCAATGAAGCGGTACGCATCTACCTCGCTCGCGGGGTCAGCGCTACCGCCAAGGTCTTTGATCGCTACGCAGAAGAAGCAGGAATCGAGCTGCGCTGGGTTCCGCTTGAAGAGGCTATCGACGCGGTACTCGAGCGTCGGATTCAGAATTCGATTCTGTGCATCGGCCTGCTCGCCGCGCAATTGGGTCGCGATCGCGGGTGGTCGACGCTTGGTGACGCCGATCAACCTTGGCCTCGGCATCCGCGTCATCACAGCGGGTAGTTTGATTTCATGACAGCGCCGCTCGGTGATTCTCGTCCAGGACAGCTCCGCGTTGCCTGCGAACGGTTCCTGAGGCATGTGGCAATCGAGCGTGGTCTCTCCGAAAATACGGTCGCCGCCTACCGTCGCGATATCGAAGCGTACCTCTCGTTTCTTAGTGAGAAAGGGGTCACCAGCCCGCACGATATTTCCGCGGATGACGTGGCCGGCTTCACCCATAGCCTTCGAGCGCGCTCGGAGCGGCCTCTCGCCGCATCCTCGGTTGCTCGGATGATGTCGACGGTGCGCGGGCTCCATAGCTTTTTTGTTGATGAGTCACTTGCGACATTGGACGTGGCGAGCGATGTTGTGGTTCCGAAGCAATCGCTGCGTCTTCCCAAGGCCATCACGATCGAGCAAATGACCTCGGTATTGTCTTCGTTCGATGGTGACGAGGTGGTCGCTCTGCGCAATACGGCGCTCCTCGAACTGCTCTATGCCACCGGGGCTCGCGTTTCTGAGGCCGTTGCCCTCAACGTCGATGACATGATTGACGGCGATGTCGTGCGCCTGTTCGGGAAGGGCAACAAGCAGCGTATTGTTCCGGTCGGAAGCTATGCCCAGACTGCGATTCAGAATTATCTTGTGCGGGCTCGTCCAAGCCTTTCAGCGAAAGGGGCTTCAACGCCTGCACTATTTTTGGGTGCTCGTGGGGCGCGACTTTCTCGCCAGAACGTGTGGCTGATCATCCAAGCCGCAGCCGAACGCGTCGAGTTGGGGATCGATATTTCTCCGCACACTTTTCGACATTCGTTTGCGACTCACCTGTTAGCGGGCGGCGCAGATGTGCGTGTGGTGCAAGAGCTTCTGGGGCACTCTTCGGTGGCGACGACTCAGATTTACACGATGGTGACGGCGGATACTCTTCGCGATATGTATACGATCGCGCACCCGCGTGCACGGTAGTTCTCGGATCGCCCCCGCGCGTCGCTCTCGCAAACCCTCAACCTTTGGTAGAGGTGAGCCTGTCTCGTTCGCGCGTGGGAGCGCAAGGTACGTGCATTGCTGGACGTAAACTTTTGGCATGACAGCACAGCGCGATGACCAATCAGTGCTGGCAGGGTTGGATGTTCAGGCAATGGGCCCAACCGGCCGGCCGATCACCGAATTTCCCGAACCCCCGGCGCTCACCGGGCACGGCCCGGCACGCATCATTTCGCTGTGCAATCAAAAGGGTGGCGTAGGCAAGACAACGACCACAATCAACCTCGGCGCCTCGTTCGCCGAATACGGTCGTCGCGTTCTCGCCGTTGACTTCGACCCCCAAGGCGCGCTTTCTGCTGGGCTAGGCGTTCCTACCCACGATGTGCCGACCATTTATGACCTTCTGCTGGGCACCATTAAGAACCCTGCTGAAGCAATCGTGCACACCAGCGTTCCCGGCCTCGACGTCATCCCGGCCAATATCGACCTTTCGGCTGCAGAAGTGCATCTCGTTAACGAGGTTGCTCGCGAGACTATTTTGGCTCGGGTTCTTCGCAAGGTCAGCGATCAATACGACGTGATCCTGATTGATTGCCAGCCTTCGCTTGGACTACTTACCGTTAACGCGCTCACGGCCGCTCACGGGGTGCTCATCCCGCTCGAGTGTGAGTTTTTCGCGCTGCGTGGTGTCGCTTTGCTTGTCGAGACGATCGAGAAGGTTCAGGACCGTCTCAACCCCGCGATCAAGCTCGATGGCATCCTTGCAACGATGTTCGACGCCCGCACGCTCCATTCCCGCGAGGTGCTTGAGCGCGTCGTCGAGAACTTTGGTGATGACGTTCTCGAAACTGTCATCGGCCGCACGGTCAAGTTCCCGGATGCCAGCGTTGCCGGCGCTCCGATTACGACCTTTGCTCCTGACCATTCAGCAGCGCACTCGTACCGCCAGGTCGCGCGAGAGTTGATCGCCCGTGGCGCCGTCGCCTAGCGACGTGGAAGAAACCGAAGCCCCAGCATCAGGGTTCTCGGTATCCCTCAATAACTTCAATGGGCCTTTCGACCTGTTGTTGTCGCTGATTACGAAGCACGAGCTTGACATCACCGAGGTGTCGCTCTCGCGTATTACCGACGAATTCATCGCCTACCTGCGTGATTTTGAGGCTGCAGCGGGTTCGGATCAGATCGAGGAGCTCGATCAAGCCAGCGAGTTTCTGGTTGTCGCGGCCACTCTCCTCGATTTAAAGGTCGCCGGGTTGCTGCCTCAGGGCGAACTCGTGGATGCGGAAGACGTTGCCCTTCTCGAAGCACGCGATCTGCTCTTCGCACGACTCTTGCAGTACCGCGCGTTCAAGCAGGCCAGCGAGTGGTTCGGTTCTCATTTCGAGGCGGAGTCGACGCGAACGGTTCGTTCGGTTCGGCTTGAGGAGAAGTACCGCACTCAAACTCCTGAACTCGTGTGGACCCTGAGCCTTGACGATTTCGCTGCGTTAGCGACGCTGGCGTTTACGCCTCGCGAAATTCCCAGTGTCGGACTCGACCACTTGCACGCACCGCTCATCAGCATTCGCGAGCAGGCAGCACACGTTGTGGCGCTATTGCGCGCGGGGGAGCCGAAGACGTTCCGTCAATTGATCGCGGGAGCAGAGTTGAAGGGCGTGATTGTGGCGCGTTTTCTGGCCGTGCTCGAGCTGTATCGCGGGGCGAATGTTGCGTTTGAGCAGCTTGAACCCCTCGGTGAGCTGACCGTGCGCTGGACGGCTGTGCACTGGTCAGACGATAGCCTCGCTAATCTGGGAGCAGACTATGGACACTGATACCGCAACAGACACGGCAACAGACGCCGCTCAGCAGCAGACAGAACAGCTGCCGAGCGAGCAGCCGCTGACCGAGCCCACCGCTGAAGAACTCGCGGCAGGCCCCATTGTTGACCTCGCGCGCGGACTGGAGGCGATTTTTATGGTCGCCGACCAACCCCAGAGCGTGGTGAGTCTCGCGACGGCTCTCAATGCGCCCGTCACGGCCATCCGCAAGACGATTGCTGCGCTCTGTGCCGATTTCGACGGAGAAGGAGACGGGCCACGTCGTGGCTTCGAGCTGCGTGAAGTGGGCGGCGGCTGGCGTATCTATGTTCGTGAAGACTACGACGCCGCCGTGCGCGACTTCGTCTATACGCAGAACCCGTCTCGCCTCAGTCAAGCTGCGCTCGAGACGCTTGCTGTTATCGCCTATAAGCAGCCGATTAGTCGCGGATCGATTGCGGCGGTGCGTGCGGTTAACGTCGATTCCGTGGTGCGCACGCTGCTGAGCAGAGGACTTATTACGGAGGCGTTTACCGACAACGAGACGGGCGCCATCCACTACGAAACAACGGAGCTCATGCTCGTGCAATTGGGAATCAATTCCATTTCTGAGCTGCCTCCTATCTCGCCACTGTTATCTGATGGTTCGGACGGTTTTGATGAACAACGCTAAAGGCGCGAGCCCCAGCAACCCCGAAGGCGAACGCCTCCAAAAAGTGATGGCCGCGGCGGGAGTTGCCTCCCGCCGGGTTTCAGAAGATCTGATCTACCAGGGTCGGGTCGCAGTCAACGGCAAGATCGTTGAAGAAGCTGGCCGCCGGGTGCTCCAAACTGACCGCGTGACGGTTGACGGCACCGCAATTCAGCTCGACACGACGAAGCGCTACGTCATGCTCAATAAACCCGTCGGCGTTGTGAGCTCGATGGCCGATGAGAATGGTCGCCCCGATCTGCGACAGTTCACGGGAAACTATGACGAGCGACTCTTCAACGTTGGCCGTCTCGACGCTCAGACTTCGGGGCTGCTGGTTCTTACGAACGATGGTGAGCTGGCCCACGTGCTCGCGCATCCTTCCTTCGGCGTCGCCAAGACTTACATCGCCAAGGTCGAGGGCACCGTGAGCGCGCAGACGATTGCGAAGCTCACCAACGGAATTGAACTCGAGGATGGCCCGATTGCCGCGGATAAAGCGCGCGCTCTTGGCCGGGCATCCAGTAACGAAACAATGGTGGAGATCACTCTGCATTCCGGCCGCAACCGCATTGTGCGTCGCATGTTGGATGCCGTCGGCCACCCGGTGATTGACCTCGTGCGCCGCCAGTTCGGTCCGCTCAATCTCGGCAGCCTGCCCGTGGGACGCACTCGCAACCTCACCAAGGTGGAGCTGGGTGCTGTTTTGACGATCGCCCGTGACGCCGAGGAACAGTCGTGAATCTTGGCCGCATAACAGGGCAAGTGCGCATCGTGGGTGCTGGGCTGCTCGGTGCCAGCATCGGCCATGGTCTGCGGGCCAAGGGTGTCGATGTGATTTTGGATGATGCCTCCCGTACCAACGCCGTTTTGGCTATTGATTACGGCGCGGGTCGCGCTCCGCAGCCCGACGACGCTCCGACGCTCGTGATCGTGGCGGTTCCGCCCGACGTGACGGCAGAGATTGTTGCGCGCGAGCTTGCCGCCTGGCCACGAGCTACGGTGACGGATGTCGCCAGTGTGAAGGTCGGCGTGATCGACGAACTCATTACGCTGGGTGCCGACCTCGACCGCTACGTTGGCTCGCATCCACTGGCCGGACGTGAACGCGGCGGCGCTATCTCTGCGCGTGCTGATCTCTTCATCGGGCGGCCTTGGGTCGTTGGCAGGGGAGAACCCTTCCGGCGTCGCGCAGTGGAAGACGTCGTCATTGAGCTGGGCGCTATTCCGGTCGCGATGTCAGCCTCAGAGCATGACAATGCTGTGGCACTTATTTCACATGTTCCTCAAGTGGTAGCAAGCCTTTTGGCTCACCGGCTCGATGGCGCATCCGAGGCAGCTGTCGGTCTCGCTGGTCAAGGACTTCGTGACACAACACGCATCGCATCGAGCAATCCTGAGCTGTGGGTACAGATTTTGGGTGCCAACGCGGGGCCGGTAGTGGAGATATTGCGAGCGTTGCAGAGTGAACTGGGTGTCGTCATTGACGCTCTCGAATCTCCCGAGAAACCCGGAGCGCGTCGAGCGATTGCTGAACTGCTGGCTGGCGGCAACTCTGGCGTTGCCCGCATCCCCGGCAAGCACGGCACGAGCAAACACTTCAGCCAACTCGTCGTCATGGTCGACGATAAGCCAGGAGAGCTGGCGAGACTGCTCACCGAAATCGGCGAAGCAAACGTGAACATGGAAGACTTGAGACTGGAGCATTCACCGGGTGCCCAGTTCGGCCTCGCCGAGATCTCGGTGCTGCCCGAGAAAGAAACAACATTGTTGAGCGAGCTTGAAGCTCGCGGTTGGAAGATTGCAGGGACTTTCGCGTGAATAAGAACCCGTCGTTTGTTGTAGTGGCCGTCGACGGCCCGGCTGGAAGCGGAAAGTCCAGTGTGTCTAAGGCCACCGCTCGTGAACTCGGCTTCGACTACCTCGACACGGGCGCGGCCTACCGCGGTCTCGCGTTGCACTGCCTCGACCGTGGTGTTGACACTCTCGGTCCCGGAGATGTCATCGAAACCCTTCCGCGCTTTCAGTACCAAATCGGGATTGACCCCGACAATTACTTCGTAAAGGTCGACTCGGAGATCGTGACCAACGACATCCGCGAACCTCGGATCACCGGTGTTGTCTCGAATATTGCGCGGGTGCCAGAAGTGCGCGAATACATGGTCAACCTTTTTCGCAGCATCATCGCGGGAAGCGAAAAACCCGGCATTGTGGTCGAAGGCCGCGACATTACGACTGTGGTGGCACCGGATGCTCAGGCACGAATTCTGCTCACAGCCAGTGAAGAAGCTAGGATGGAACGTCGCGCCGCAGAACTCTCCGGAGAATCGAGCGCGAGAACGGCGCAACAACTCAGTTATCGAGATGCGCAGGACTCCAAAGTCGTGGACTTCATGAACGCCGCCGAGGGAGTTATCACCATTGACTCCACCAATCTTGACTTCGATCAAACCGTGACGGCCGTCGCGAGTTTTGTTCGCTCCAGCATGTAAACAAAGGACTACCCATGGCCGATCATTCGCCCGCCGAAGACGACTTTCCCGAGCTGAACCCGGATCTCGTTGAGCGTCTCTCCGGCATGAACGAAGAAGAGGCTGCTCAGCGCACGTCTGCGCTGCGCGCCGGCCTGAGTGACTACGACCTCGAAGACGACGACCTCGCGGTTCTGGATGCAGCATCCGATGACCCCGATGCTGTGTACTACTTGCCCGCCCTGCCTGTTCTCGCGATTGTTGGTCGCCCGAACGTCGGCAAGTCGGCTCTCGTCAACCGCATCATTGGCCGTCGTGAAGCTGTTGTCGAGGACACCCCCGGTGTTACTCGCGACCGCGTGAACTATAAGGCCGAGTGGAATAACCGTCACTTCACCATCGTCGACACCGGCGGTTGGGAACCTGATGCTAAGGGAATCGATGCTTCGGTTGCCGCGCAGGCTGAGATTGCTATCGACCTCGCCGACGCTGTGCTCTTTGTGGTGGATGCTACGGTTGGCCCCACCTCGACCGACGAACACGTCGTGCGCATGCTTCGCGCCACCAAGAAGCCCGTAATTTTGGTCGCCAACAAGGTTGACGACGTTCATCAGGAATCGGATGCCGCAGCGCTCTGGAGCCTCGGCCTCGGTCAGCCTTGGCCGTCATCTGCCGTTCACGGCCGCGGTGTTGCTGACCTTCTCGACCACGTGCTCACGGTGCTTCCGGAGATCTCGACTGTCGCCAAGGAAGAAGTGGGTGGCCCGCGCCGCGTTGCTATCCTCGGTCGCCCGAACGTGGGCAAGTCGAGCCTGCTGAACAAGACTGCTGGTGAAGAGCGCGTTGTCGTCAACGACCTCGCCGGCACGACTCGCGACCCGGTCGACGAGCAGATCGAGCTCGGTGGAAAGTTTTGGCGCTTCGTTGACACCGCCGGCATCCGCCGTCGTGTTGCTCTTGCCCAGGGCGCAGACTTCTACGCCACGTTGCGCACGAGTGCCGCTCTGGAAAAGGCTGAAGTTGCCGTTGTCATCTTCGACGTGAGCCAGCCGCTCAGCGTTCAAGACCTCAAGATTGTTGACCTCGTGCTCGAATCGGGCCGTGCGCTCGTTTTGGCCTTCAACAAGTGGGACCTTCTCGACGACGAACGTCGTGACCTGCTCGAGCGTGAGATCGACAAGGATCTCGCGCACGTTGCCTGGGCACCTCGCGTGAACATCTCGGCTAAGACCGGCCGTCACATGGAGAAGCTGGTTCCGGCTCTCGAACTGGCGTTGGAGTCGTGGGATACCCGCATTCCGACCGGTAAGTTCAACGCGCTTCTTGCAGAACTCACGCAGGAGCACCCTCACCCGCTTCGTGGTGGCAAGCAGCCGCGCATCCTCTTTGGTACGCAGGCATCGAGCCGCCCGCCAACGTTCGTGCTCTTCACGACCGGATTCTTGGACCCGCAGTACCGTCGATTCATCACGCGTCGACTGCGCGAGATCTTCGGCTTCGATGGCAGCCCCATCCAGGTCAACATGCGTGTGCGGGAGAAGCGCAAGCGCAAGTAGGGTCTCGGGCTCAAAGGCTTCGGCCCCGCAGTTGCGGCTTAACGACTAAACGGCGAGTCATTCTCTCACGAGGATGACTCGCCGTTTGGCGTTTGGGGCGTGGTTCCGGTCGCAGGCGAAGGGTGCGCCTACTCCGCGGCTTCGCGAGAGATTACTGCGCGGCGGGGTTCTTCTGCGAAACTTCTTCGGGCGCGTTGCGCTTGACGAAGAACGTGAGCACGATTGCGACGATCGAGAGAATTCCTCCGGCCATGAACGCCAACTGAACGCCGCCAGCAAGGGCATGGGTTTCGCTCGAGCCGTCGGCCGCTAAGGCGACCGACTGCACGGTGAGCAGGGCAATGAAGAGTGCTGTTCCAGCAGCTCCTGCCAGTTGTTGCACGGTGCCGATTGTTGCACTGCCGTGGGAGTAGAGGTGTGGCTTGAGGGCTCCGAGCGCTGACGTGAACAGCGGCGTGAACATGAACGCGAGGCCGATGCTCATCGGAATGTGGATGGCCACCACGATGAAGGGGGAGGTGGTTTCGGCGAGCATCGTGAAGCTCCACAGCGAGGCACTCACGACGATCGCGCCGGGGATCATGAGCGGGCGAGGGCCGACACGGTCGTAGAGGCGGCCCACGACGGGCCCGAGCAGTCCCATGATGAGACTGCCGGGCAAAACGAGAAGTCCACTCTGAATGGGTTCGAGCCCGAGAACGTCTTGAGTGAACATGGGGAGCAGGATGATCGTGCCGAAGAGCGCGGCCATCATGATCATCATGAGCGAGATCGAGACGGCGAAGCCCGGAGCGACGAAGGTGCGCAAGTCGAGCAGCGCCCGATCCGTTTTTTGCAGGGAGAGCTGGCGGATGATGAACAGCGTCAGGCTGATCGCACCGGCCGCGATGGGGATAGCGGGGGCAATCAGCACCTCACCACTTGCCGATTCGCCGAGACTTGAGAGGCCGTAGATCAGTCCGGAGAAGGCGACCGCGGAGAGGATGACCGACAGCACGTCAATCGATACCTTGCTGGGGTCGGTGACGTTCTTGACCTTGGTGATGCCGAGCAGCAGCGCCGCAATTGAAATGGGGATCATGACGATGAATACCCAGCGCCAGTCGAAGACGGCGAGCACGAGCCCAGCGACGGTGGGGCCGACCGCCGGTGCCATCGACATCACGATGGAGACGTTTCCCATTGTTTTGCCGCGAGTTGCGGGTGGCACGAGCGTCATGACCGTGGTCATCAAGAGGGGAAGCATGATGGCGGTGCCGGACGCTTGAATGACACGGCCCACGATAAGCACGACAAAGGTCGGCGCAATTGCTCCGAGGAGAGTACCGACGGTGAAGAGGGACATCGCGGCGATAAAGATGCTGCGGGTTGAGAAGCGCTGAATGAGGAATCCGGTGATCGGAATCACCACGGCCATCGTGAGCATGAACGAGGTCGACAACCACTGCGCCGTGCTTGGCTCAATGTTGAGGTCTTCCATGATGCGAGGGATCGCGACCACGAGGGATGTTTCGTTGAGGAACACCACAAAGGTGGCCGCCAGCATGAGGGCAATCACGAGGCGATTGCGGCCGCTGTGGTCGACGTTGCCGGCAGCTGCGGTTGGCCCGGTGGTGGGGAGGGCGATATTGCCGGTGATCGGCGCCGTGCTGGTCATGAGAATCCTGTCATCTTCGAAGCTGTAGGACGAAGCAGCAGCCGCGATGGAGAGGGGCGCACAGATCTTCGGTCACTCCTATTGTCGCCTAGTGCAACGACATCCGGTACCGAAATAGTCCCAATTGGTCTGCGCCTGAGGCGAACACCAAACACGAACGACGCGCTATCGTTGGAGGACAACTTGTGACACGGGGTGCCCATCGGGCTGAGAACACACCCGTCGAACCTGATCTAGTTAGAACTAGCGAAGGGATGTCGTGCATGTCGCGTACGCCACCAGACTATTTGACCGCCACTCAAGAAGCGCTCGAGGCGGTGAGGTCGACGTCGCCGCTCGTGCAGTGCATCACCAATAGCGTGGTGGTGGGCTTCACTGCGAATGCGTTGCTGGCTGTGGGGGCGGCGCCCGCGATGGTCGATATTCCGGTTGAGGCTGGCATGTTTGCCGGTGTTGCGTCCGGAGTTCTCATTAACTTGGGCACATGTCGTGAAGAGCAGCGGGCAGCGGCGCTCGAAGCTGCCCCGGCAGCAACCGCGGCTGGAACGCCGTGGGTGCTCGACCCGGTTGCTATTGGAGCGCTGCCCGTGCGCACGCCTTTGGCTCACACCCTGCGGGATCTGGGGCCGTCAATTGTGCGCGGTAATGCCTCTGAGATTCTGGCGCTGGCCGAGCTCGGTAGCGGTGGTCGTGGTGTCGATAGCACCAGCAGCGTCGACGAGGCCCTTACGGCGGCTCAGTTGCTTGCTCGAGTCTCTGGCGGCGCTGTCGCCATTTCGGGCGCCACGGACGTGGTGACGGATGGCGTGAGTGTCGTGCGACTGTCGAACGGGCATCCGGTGCTCACGAAGGTGACGGGCGGTGGTTGCGCTCTCGGCGCGATCATGGCGGCCTTTGCGGCGGTTACTCCGGATAGTCTCACCGCTGCGGTTGCGGCGACGAGCGTGTACACGGTGGCGGCCGATCTCGCGGCGGAACGTTCCGCGCTACCCGGCACCTTCGCCGTCGCCCTGCTTGATGCGCTGAGCGAAGTCTCCGTTGACGATATTGCCGCACGCGCGGTTCTCGCATGACCGGCTTTCGGGAGACCTGTGATCTCTCCACCTACCTGGTGACGGATTCTGCGCAGGCCAACGCTGCAGGTCACGACCTGGTTGATCTTGTCTACGAGGCTGTTGCCGGGGGAGTGACGATCGTGCAGCTTCGCGAGAAGGATCTGCCGGCGCGCGAGTTTCTCGATCTCGTATTGAGGGTGTCGACCGCGGTGGCGCGCAAGGTGCCCGTGCTCGTGAATGATCGAGTGGATGTTTACCTCGCGGCCCGCGAAATGGGAGCCCGCGTTGCCGGAGTGCACGTGGGGCAGAATGACCTACCGGTCGGCGTGGTCCGTTCGCTGGTTGGCCCCTCAGCGATTGTGGGGCTGAGCGCCGCTACCCTCACTCAGTTGGAGGAAGCGGGGATCCGCTCGACCGGTGTCGACTATGTCGGTATCGGCGCGCTGCATCCCACCATGAGCAAGAAGGATGCTCCGACCGCGCTAGGTCATGAGCGCATGGCGGAACTGATTGCGCTCAGCAGTCTCCCCACCGTGGCAATCGGCGGTATTGGTGTGGATGACCTTCGCCCTTTGCGTGCGGCCGGGGCGGATGGTGCTGCCGTAGTCTCCGCAATCTGTGGTGCGGCAGACCCACGACAGGCCGCACGCCGCTTGGCTGAGGCCTGGGCGAGTGCTGCGCAGGGGCAGAGTCGGCGTAGCGGCGCCATTGCGACCGGCGCTAAGGCCGACGCGGCACTCAAGACAATTGACGGCACGACGCCAGGAGGCAACGCATGAGCGGGCACGCAGAACTATCGACCGACGAAGCGACAAGCCTGGTTCCGCGGGTAGTGAGCATTGCCGGCAGCGATCCTTCGGGTGGGGCCGGCATTCAGGCAGACCTCAAGTCGATTGCCGCGAACGGCGGCTACGGTATGGCCGCGGTGACAGCGTTGACGGCGCAGAACACGCAGGGTGTGCGCGCCGTGCATGTGCCGCCGGCCGATTTTCTGCGCGAACAGCTGGTCGCTCTCAGCGATGACATAACTATCGACGCCGTGAAGATCGGGATGCTGGCCACCACTGAAGTGATCGACGTGGTGCGAACGTGGCTAGACGAGGTGCAGCCACCGCTGGTCGTACTCGATCCTGTCATGGTCGCTACGAGTGGCGACCGACTGTTGGATGCCGAAGCTGAGCAGGCACTGCGCGACCTGGTGCGTCTCTGCGACCTCGTGACCCCCAACATTCCTGAGTTGGCAATCATCGCCGCGGAACCCGCCGCCACAACATGGCCAAAGGTGCTAGAGCAGGCGGGGCGAGTCTCTGCCTCCTACGGGGTGCGGGTACTGGCCAAGGGCGGACACTTGAGCGGCGCCCAAGCCCCTGATGCGCTCGTGGATGCCCGTGCCGGCAACGCCGCTGTCGTGCATGAGTTTGCCGGCATCCGAATAGAGACCAATAACACCCACGGAACTGGCTGTTCGCTGTCTAGTGCATTGGCGACACGCATTGCGGCCGGCGGCGATGACTGGGCTGCCGCAGTGGGGCAGTCGAAGCAGTGGTTGAGCGAGAGCATCCGTGCCGGGGCCGCACTGCAGGTGGGTGCCGGTCATGGGCCGATCAGCCACTTTGCTGGGCTGTGGGAGCGCGGCGGCGTTGAGACGGCACCAACGGCTGCGGAGGTGCGCGAGCACTGGTGGGCCGAGATCGCTCCCGTGCGGGCTCAGATTGATGAGGGTGACTTTGTGCGGGCGCTGGGGGACGGTTCCCTCGAGCGGGGTGACTTCGTCTGGTACCTGGCTCAGGATGCGCTGTACCTGCGGGACTATTCGCGGGCGCTCGCCGAAGCCGCCCGCCTAGCCCCTACCGCCGCTGAGCAAGCCTTCTGGGCGTCAAGCGCCGAAGGCTGCATCGTGACAGAGCTGCAACTACACGAGTCGTGGTCTCCCGACGGCGAGGTGTTCGCATCAACCCCGAGTGCCACAACCACCGGATACCTCAACCATCTGCTGGCCACCGCCGCCCGCGGAGACTACGCCGTACTCGCCGCATCCCTGCTGCCCTGCTACTGGGTCTACCACGACGTCGGCTCCCGCCTACACCCACTGGCCCACCCCGAGCACCCCTACGCCGACTGGCTCACCACCTACGCAGACGACGCATTCACGGATGCCACCGAGAAAGCCATCACGATAGTGACGGCGCTCGCGGCAGACGCCACCCCGCAGGTTCGGGAGGCAATGTTCATCGCATTCGTGGCTTCCACGGAGCACGAACGCGAGTTCTTCGCCGCCGCGTACGGGGTGACCGCGAACTGATTTGGGTGGCAAGCGCGCTTTGTCGCGCAGATTGAACATTGACGCCCAAAATTCACGGTAAGCTATTCGAGTTGTCACGGGCTGTGGCGCAGCTTGGTAGCGCACTTGACTGGGGGTCAAGGGGTCGCAGGTTCAAATCCTGTCA
>Ga0209344_10003633_pt1 | contig 14972 bp, 18 predicted proteins | sample Cruoilmetagenom6_FD_187293 | JGI IMG/M metagenome (GOLD analysis project Ga0209344, IMG submission 187293) | Oil polluted marine microbial communities from Coal Oil Point, Santa Barbara, California, USA - Santa Barbara Oil Seep Sample 6 (SPAdes)... | ecosystem: Environmental > Aquatic > Marine...
CCCCCCCCTGCCAAGATGCGCGGTGGTACAGCGCACATCTTGTATCAGCCTCTAACCCTCATATACCCTATGATACAAGGGAATCACGCTGTGTCCAAACGTCCACAGAAGAAAGTTGGCAACATGGTCCGTCTCCGACCGAATTGGCCTTATCGATTCCGTTTCACCCGTTACAATTCTCTATTCTGTATGATCCTCTGATTTCTCTTCTAGCGACAAAACATAGTTCATGAGAATGGGTTTCGCCCCGCCTGTCGCAGCCAATAAGCTTGGCCAACGCCCAAATCCGTCCGGGCCAATCTCTGCCCCCTGACCCACCAAATATCGTACTATCTTTCTTTGGTTTCTCACCACAGCAAGATGGAGTGCTGTCATGCCATTTTCAGGGTGGGCAATATTGATCGTTGCGCCATTTTCCAAAGCAGATTTGAGGGCTTCAAAATCACACAAATAAGCAGCATCCAGCAAAGCGCAATCGACCGCGCTCAATTGCGCAATACCCACACCTGTCCTGATTGAATTATCGTCGCTCATGACTCGATCTTCCGTATCCAGGTCACGGGAAACTGGTAAACCTGATCTGGCGTCGCTGCATGACGGGACGTCATCATGCGATCAACAACTATGCCCTCAATTGTCATATCCTCGTTTCCCGTCATCGCCATCAAGTAGTGTTTTTCCGTACGCACATAGCTGTCCCTGAGATTGAGGATCAGATGTTCTCCGCGCCGTAGTGCGATGCCTTCTGTTTCGGTTTTTTGCGCCTCGTACGGAATTTTGAATCCCGGAAAGCGCCGCTCCACTTTTTCGCGTACACGAAGAAATGGGGCGTTCGGTACAGCTTGAAGCACTAATGTACTGTAGGGCTCATCATCGGCAGCAGATTTGACTGTGAAGTGGCCCGCCAGGCGCTTGAAGATCGCCTGATGTTCAAAAGGTTTTTTGTCCAGATAAAAATAGCGCAGTGTTTCTCCAAGCCGGTCGGCAGGATGGGTGAAACTCGCAAGCATTAAATGTCGAATGCAGACCGACATAACGTCTTCCTTGCCTTCGAAGTCGCCACACATGAACCGCTGAAACGAGCTCTTTGAAGGAAACGGGCGCGCCTCGTCCTTTGCTTGATTGATCGCTTCAAAAGCATTGTTGACACGGCCCCGGCAATATTCCGCTGCATAAGCGATCATCAGCTCTCGAACATTTGCCTTGTCCGCGCTGGAGTACGGGCTGATCGTCGCCCCGCTTTCCGCAAATGCCACATCAAGCTGGTCATTGGAAAGATTGGCATCACTGAACAGTTCATCAACCGCCTTCCTGATGTGCTCCCGTTTTGCTTTCTCGTTACTTTTTTTCATCTGACCAATCAGTGACCAATTTGGCGACCCTGCTTTGATTACATCTAGCACGAGCAGAAACCAAATTTGTGGAAAAGTCAGTCATGAGCAATTCAGGAAACGAACCCAAATCCGGCGTTGAGCTCGCTTTTGGCGCTGGCCTTATGGGTCTGGCTTACTGGCTGTACCCTGAAGGCGATGCCTCATTCCAGCAATGGATGTTCATGGGGATTTCCGGTTTCATGGGAGCCGTCACCGCCGGTAAAGGATTGCAGACGCTTCAGTTGAACCGCAAAACCAAACAGGCCCGTTTGGCTGCGATGGAGCCGACCGGGACTTACGGCGCTGCACATTTCGCAAGCCTTGATGAACTCCGCGCCGAAGGTCTCACGCATCCCGCTGGATTGTTCCTTGGTGTTCAAGATGGTGCGCCGCTTTTCTATGACGGCAAGGCGCATCTGCTGACCGTTGCGCCTGCGCGGCAGGGCAAGGGCATATCAGTCGTCATTCCGAACCTGCTGCATTTTCAGGGCAGCGTGTTTGTCACCGATCCCAAGGGCGAGCTTGCGGGCGTCACCGCAAAGCATCGCGCGGAGACATTTGGTCAGAAGGTTTTTGTCCTCAATCCCTGGGGGCTGCACGGTCTGCCGCAGCACCGGTTTAATCCGTTGCAAGGGTTGCTCGAAGCCTTTGAAGACGAGCATCTGCGCCGGGGAATCATGGATGATGTATCGGCACTGGCCTTGCAGCTTTTGCCCGAGCCTGCGGATGGGAAGAACAAATTCTTCCGTGAAGGATCGCGTAAAATCCTGCGCGCTTTGCTGCTTCATTTTGCGACGCGGGACATGGCCGACAAATGCACGCTGACAGAATTGTGGCGCACGATCCAGAATGTCTCGCGCTTTAAAGACACGCTGGTTGCGATGGCGGGTAATGAATCCTTGAACGGAATCATTGCGGATTTTGCGGATGATCTGAGCTATTTCATGCGCGACAATCCGGAGCAATTCGGAGACTTCCGCGAAGGCGCATCGCAATCCATCTCGATCTTTGATCCCAATGGCTATGTCGGTGAAAGCGTCAGCGCATCTGATTTTTCTTTCCGCGAACTGAAGGAAGGAAAGGTCTCGGTCTATCTGGTTATTCCGCCCGACCGCATTGTCACGCATGGCGCTTGGCTTGGTCTTCTGACCAAACAGGCCATTGATGCGGTTGGTCGTACCAGTGGCAATGCGCGCGTTCTATTTATGCTCGATGAGTTTGCCAACATGGGCAAGCTCGCGGGGCTTGCTGAAAGCCTGACTGCTCTACCCGGTCTTGGCGTGCGTGTTTGGATGATCGTTCAGGAGCTGGCTGATCTGCGCCGTGTCTACGGTCATGACACAACGCAGACCATCGCTTCGCAGGCGGAAGTCAAACAGTTCTTCGCTGTTCAAAGTCCCGAGCTTGCCAAGGCGCTATCTGCGCAACTTGGCCAGCGCACGGTCAAAACCATGAGCATGAATCTGGGCAAGAAGGACACCGACGAGGTCGGCCAGAATGTTGGCGAGACCGGACGTCCGCTCCTGTCCGCTGACGAGATCCGGCAGCTTCCGGCCACCAAGCAATTGCTGTTGGTAAAAAGCCTGGCTCCGATCCTGAGTGACCGCACGGCGTATTGGAGCGTCGCGCCCTGGAATGTCTGGGCCGCGCCTAATCCCGTCGAAGGGGCACATCCCTTCAGCGTGCCGAAATTCACGCTGAACTACAAAACCAAAGGAGGTTCTGATGTCTGAATTTAATGTTGAAGTTGCCGGGGGTCAGACCATCGGTCCCACCGATACCAGACAGCAGCGCGCCATGCGCGCGCTGCGTTGGCTGATCCGTCCGCGCGTAAAAGTCTGGCTTGTGCTTGGTCTTCTTGCTGGCGGGTTGCTGTATGGTACGCCGCATTTGCTGATCACCTATCGCTGCCAAAAATCCGGCGGGAAATGCCAGGTCTTTACCGACTGTAATTATGTCGGAGTTCAGGGCTGGCGTGCTGCCTATCCCGATCAGGGCCGCTGCTCGTATTTACGGTTGCTTCCGATCCGGTGGGGGTAAGGCGATGTGCGTTCATGATGAAACCGAACGGGAAGTCTATGAAATCCCCAAGGCGTTATTCGCCGAGGCAAGAGCAATCGACGCCGAGGCAGAAGCTATCGGCCTCGACCCGACTTTCTACCTCGCGGAAATACGGCGCGACGAAGCCAAACGCAATGGTGCCGAGGAGCGCTACAGACATCTAAAGAATGTCTGCGATGTCATGAAAACCATCGAGTTCGCCGGATCTCGGGCGCTCTATATCTTATCGTAGACTCAATTTTGGGATAGCCGATCCGGTGAAAGGAGACGTGACAATGAAAGAGGAAAAATGCAGAGACATCACATTGATGATCTCGGAAAAAACCTATGCACGGGCGAAGACATTGCTGCATCCCGCCGCTGGCGACGATCACATGAGCGTCGCCGGTGAATTCAGCCACACGATGAACGTGGATGAGTTTTTGGCAATGGTTCTCGAAGACGCGATTGAGGCCATTGATACCAAAGGTGGACAACTTGGCTACGCCAAGTGCCTGTTAATATAGCTATTTATAATAATTCAAAAGGGGCATTCAAGTAACCTTGCGTCAACCCTTCCCTTTATTCAGCAAATCATACCGATTTTTTTCCTCTTCTGTCGGTACGATGATAAATATGATGGTATCACCCTGTTTCTCACACTTAATTTCTCTTTCTGAATTTGCCATTCCCAGTTGCTCTCGAATGTACCCATAAAGTTCGTCTACATTTTCCGTTATTCCATGTTGTGCATCTTTATAAGGTTCAGAATCAACGATTGCTGACCCTCCGACTACAACTGCTGTTGCAATGATCGTACTGAAAGCAGTGTTACGGATTTTTGCGCCAATTGTTGTCGGTTTTTTTGATTGGGCATGTGGTCGCACCAGTTCATACGAATATTCGAGATCCCCTAACTGGTAATTATACAAATACGGCTTTCTATCTTTCTCAAGCTCTTCTGAGGTGCTTGAGAAAAATTTTGCGGCCTCTTCAGGGTGTCTGCATAAAATATTATTAAGTAACGACTTATTTGCTTCGCGTAATGCGGTTTCTATTATCAATAAAGAGTCAGAAATTAATGTTGCTTCGATTGGTCCGTCATGGTCTATTACGACTATTGCATCAGAAAACATTTTATGTTCCCAACGTTCTACATGAGGAACATGAGGAACATGGGGGAGCGACCATGAATAGTAAAAAATCTGCAGTATTATGGGGGGCTTGCCGGGGGGCTTGCCGTTCTTTTCATCGCATCGGCTAATGCGCCGGACGACAATGCCCAAAGCCAAACTGCTTTCGAAAAATCATGCACCAGCACATCCTCCGCGCCAATGGGACAAGATATAGAGCTTTCTAATCCTAAGCACTGTAGCAAAATTGTTATCGTAGTTAAATAAACACCCAAACCATTGTGGCTGAGGCAAAAGTAAGGCGCGCTTATGCGCGCGCCTCACTGTCTTCGTTTGGCTCCTGCGGCAACCGCAGAACGATCCGGCCATCGATCGGAAATGTTTCGAGTTGCAGGTTGAAACCTTTGCCGTCCTTGTGCGCCCAGGCAGCGCCGACGCGAGACCAGAACTTCTTTTTGTCATTGCCGGTAACGTGCCATGCGATGTGGCTTGGCGGCTTGGAATCTGCTGCGGTTTCGGTTGTGGTTTGAGACTGTGCCATTGTGTTTTTCCTTTTCTAAATGGGTTTGCTCTTAACGCCATCTTCAAAGGCCGGAATGCCGTCCGGTCTGGCACCGAGGAACGATGTATCCGAGGGAAACGGGCAACACGGCTCACGAAGTGAGGTGGTGCGGGCAACCCGTTGCGGGTCCGGCGCAAACGGCCAAATTGGCGTGAAGGTTTGAGCGAAGCCCATGAAAAGGTGAGCAATTGCCCGCCACGAATATACCGCACAAATTAATGCAAGATGTCAGCATGGAAAGCTCTGTTGCAAATGCTTCAGGCAACGCAACAATAAGAATTGCGCCGTTAGGTGACGAAGACTTTTTCAAGGCTGGCAACGAGATCAGCACGCGCATCATCCTCGAGTTTATCGAGGTTCTGCTGCCGCCAACGGACAGCCGGTAGATCGGCGATATGGTCGATGCCAAGCAAGTCCCATTCGGCTTTTCCTCGCTCGAAAGAAAGCAAAAAGCGTTGGTGATCAGCGGGCATTCCACTGACAATCATTTCGATCAGTTGTTCACGGGCGCTATTAAGCGCCACAACAGAAACCTGCTCTTCGGTCATGCCATCAAAAGCGCGCGCATATTCTTCATCAATAGCTTTGATACGAGGTGCTAAAACTTCGGCCATCGGTCGATTATGACTGATCAGATAGACGAGAAACGCACGCCGTAGATTGTCATCCAACCCTTCATTGGCTAATAGATCGCGGATATCGAACAGGTCACGCGGATGTTGCCGGTCCAGAGCCGCAACGACTTTACCGGCGTAAAGGTCGCTGAATGAGACGACTTGAATTTCGGCAAAACCGAATATGTCCTCAACGGTCGGCGTAACTGTCCGCCATTCAGGATCAAAGACGCAGCCACGAGAAACCGGTGTGACTTCGACTTTTATTTGAACGCCGCCTTGCCGGACATGCAGTTTTACGACCGCGCCTTCCTTGCCTTCTAACTCAGTGACTGTTGCGCCGCGCAGCCCTTCACGAAGCCGTGTTGCTATGCGCTTCATTGAAGCATCGATATCGTTTAACGATGTGTCCCTGTCTGCGACTGGCAAATATGTCAGATCTATATCAACCGATAATCGCGGCATGTCGCGGACAAATAGATTGATCGCTGTGCCACCCTTGAGGGCAAAGCATTCTTCAGTTGCAACAGACGGCAATGCACGAACTAAAAGAGCCACCTGATTTCTATAGACATCATTGAACGGCATGGAATTCCTCCGGTACAGTGATCTGGTAGGTGGCATCGAGTTTTCCACCGCGCACAAGCATTCGTTTTCCGGAACCGAGATCGATCTTTGATCGGTCAAGGTGAGCCAGCCAGCGATGCTGATGTCGGTCGGCAAAGAAGAAAAAGAGGCGTTTGACTTTGACGCTTTTGCAATCAACCAAAAGTTTTTCGAGCCGTCGTGGACTCAGCGTGGCGAGCCCTTCCATCAACATGTCGGCCTGGTGAAAGCTTTCCTTCTCTGGTAGCTCATCTAGCATTTCCAACATGGCGCGTTCAGCCATCGAAACCGTTAGCGGCCAGTCCCATTGGCCCCATGGCATAACATTGAATTGTCCATGTATAGGATCAGTGCTGACGCCCGTTCCGGTTTGTAGATTCCAGGCTATGGAGCCCAAGCCACGCGTTATGGGGTCATTGCGAAATAAGTGTCCGGTGCGGTGGAAGATGAATTTTTGTGGTAGCGGCAATGTCGGTAGCCACGTTGGCAATGGTTGCTGACCATAAAGATGGATTTCTTTTTGTTCCTTCGGAAGGTAGTGGGCAAAACCCTGTAGTTCCAAAGCGGTTCTGCCGCCAACGACAACGGGTTGCTCAAGCAAGGTTTGTAGGGAGATAACGACCTGCTTCCAACGTAGCTGGCCTCTCGTCCGGCGATAGACGCGATGCGCTGGCTGTTCCAGCCAGCCACGATCAACATATTGCTTGCGCTGCGAACCGTAGTAGCCCTTCTTTTCCAGCCACGCGGCATCGACAAGCAGGCCTTCGGGCAGATCTTTTTCGAGTTGGTTTATCTTGCTGCTGCTTTGTTCATCCATAATGCATAAAATAGCATATTTCCAAACCGTCTGTCCAGTTTATGTTTATCGAGTTATATGCATCTCAAATGCACGTAATGCCAAAATTTCAAACCAAAAATTGCTGACGAAAATCAAAGCGACTGTGATTTCCACACCAAAAATCTAAGCGCCAAGCTCGTCAGCAGCACACTCATAAGCTTCGATCAGGTCTATTTCATTAAGGGTGGTTCTCTCCGGTACCATGAGAACACGACCTGATACAGCGATGCCATCGGGCACAAAAAGCATATAGCCGCCCTTGCGCATCTTCACGGCCTTGCCGACGCTATATGATCGGCTCCGCTGCGCACCTTTTGCAAAATATTTATCGACCTTCACGAGGTCATATCTTTCATCTGACATCTCAAATCCATTTCAATCAAAATCATTCAAATACCTCTTCATTATACCAGAGACGGCATACCGGCTGGAAATTTGGAGTCGCCGCAAACCGGCCTAGAACAAGGCCATCTGGCCACTTGCTGTGGAAAAATACTTCTATAGATGATAGTGTGTTTACCTGAAAGCTCAGCGTTTATCTGCTATTTACGCCAGCGATAACAATGCGTTTCGATCTTGTCGAGAAACAATAGGCATAACGCTATGAAAGCCCCGCAGCAAAACACGCGCAAAAAGTGTTCATACTGTGTATCCGGTAAAATTAGCGAACTCGTGTGGACAAATTGCGGGTGCGGCGGAAAATCTGGCTGTTTCAGATGCGGTGGAAGGGGCCAATGGCAGGAAATAAGGTGGAAAACGTGCCCCTCCTGCGGTGGCTCAGGCTATTTAAATTGAGGACTATTTCCGGAATTAATCATTGCGGTTGCGCGGCAAAAACGTCGAAATTCTTTAGAGTTTTCAAGAATAAACCGACGCGCCGCCCCTAAGGAATCGTATCCGCCATTTTCCCAAAAATCCACATCCTCTTGCGTATAGCCAAATGACAATCCAACTTCCTTCGGCATTTCCAATTTGAATTCCAGATCATACCAAAGGTCTTTGAAAAACTTTATAAATATGTCCATTTCATTGACTTTGTCATTTTGGCAATAGAAATGCGCGATAAGAGACACGTGCGCACTCATTCTGGTCGGGGGTGGTGCGATAATTTTTTTCTTTGTAATTTTCCCCTCGTCAACCGCACGATCAAGACATTGGATTTGGGCGTTTTCAGATTCCTGGCGACGCTGAATCAAATCACAAGCCTTAACAAAGGGCTCACCCGGCAGTCCCCATTGACCAAGCAATGCAATGGGCTTGTTTCCAAACAACATTAATTCCGCTTCTCGTCCTTCGTGCGGATTATCGATTGGGTAATTTCCAATTAGTTTAAATAAATCTCTCAGCATTATATATAAATTTTTGTTCAAAACATAATTATGACTTATATAGATAATAATATCAATTTATATACATAATAAGTGCTGTATAATATTACTGTGTTGGCAATATATACATACATCAATTCTGATTTAACCATTTAAAATAGCAAAAGGCCGCCTATGCGGCGGCCTTGGTGTTTGCGTTTTCTGACTGCAAGCCGTTCAAATATTCGACGGCCTTCTGCGCATGGGCAGCTGCGCTGAAGATGGCGCACTTGTCGTTCTTCAGAACTTTGAGCCATGTGCCGATATAGGCGGCGTGATCGGCGCGATCTTCGAGTGTGAGCCCGAGATCGGCACAAAGGAATGCAGCACCAAGTTCGGCAACAAGCTCTTCGCGGGCATAGCCTTCATCACCCATGCGCTTGCGACCGAGGTCACGATCCAATCGGGACTTGTGGCGTGTCCAGTGCGTGCTTTCATGGGCAAGGGTTGCGTAATAGCCGTGTGCATCGCGGAAGGCCTCGAATGCGGGCATCTGGATGAAATCCTGCGATGGCGTATAAAAGGCGGAATCGCCGCCATGGCGGATGTCGGCACCGGCCTGTGCAAAGAAGTTTTCGGCACTGATAATGCGTTCATCGGGATTGGGTTCATTGTTGGCCAGTGCGTAGAAATGATCGGGCAAATCTTCGACCTGATCGACATTGAAGACGCTGTAGGCTTTGAGGAAGGGGATGAAACGTTCTTCATCCTGGCCATTCGCGCCCTCTTCGGTTTTGACCATGGTGTCGGCGTAAACGACGGGGGAGCCCTTCTCGCCCTTGCGGACGTGGCCACCAAGTTCACGCGCCTGTTTGAAGGTCATCCAGATCGGTGCTGCAAAATGCCGTTCCATCGCGGTCGCCCACAGGATCAGGATATTGATCCCGGCATAAGGCTTGCCGTTGTGACGCAAGGGTTTCGAAACGTGCCCGGCAGCGTGCGCTGCATTCCAGGGCTGGCTCCAGGGCTTCACGCCGGTCTCAAGGGCGCTGATGATCTGATCGGTAATGCGGGTGTAGATATCCAGCCGCTCTGGCTGACTTTTCCGTGCTGTTTTGTTTGTCATGATTTCTCTCCTTGTCTGGTTGTTTCTCAAGACGCGGAGAGCCAGGCCGGGCGGAGCAGGCCAGCGGTCAGCCTAAAAGGCGGAACGGCCAACACGGCTCATGAAATGAGGTGGTGCGGGCAGGCCGTTGACCGGTGGCCGAGACCGGCCAAAAAAGCGTCATGAATTGAGAAACACCCTCAAGGGGAACGCCATGAACAAGCATGTGCGGAAACGATGATCAGCGGCATGAGCCCGCAATCACACCCATCACACCACAGCATCATCAAGCCCGGTGGAAACGTGCAAGTTGGGCAAGCCTTCGGCAAACAAATGCGCCTCAAACCGGTATCGCGATCATCTGGCAGTCCATAGGCCAGACAAGCCAAATCCAACTCCTCCAAAGCCGAGAAGACCGTCGCCATAGGGCCTTTGCATAGATGAGCGGGTTTATCCGACCCGCGCGGCAATACGGCAAGCGTTCGCGACAAGCGCGAAGCTCCTCCACTTCGTTACGGCCTCCCATTGTTCCAATGGCGGTGCGGGAGCCGCGAGCGGACCGGATTCATCCCTTCTCCGACAAAGGCCTCGATTGGCGGGGCCTTCAGAAGATGGAGGAAATCATGGATCGATTGATCATGGCCCAGGAACTACACAGCCTAAACGAAACCGAACTCAGAGCATTGTTGCACGAGGTCAGTCAGCAGCTTGCCCTTTCAAATCCGGGTTCGCCTGAACGCCGGAATGCACTGGCTTCATATGAAAATATCGTGCGCACGCTGAATATGCGCCGTGCAAAGCAGTTCAAACCGACAATGTTCCCATAAGGAGCGTTATTTCTCGACGGAAACACGAGATCAAATTTGCCACAAATTTGCCACAAGTCCAGACGGCCTAAAAAAGAGAATGGCGGATTACTGCGGGTTAGCGGGGAGTGTAGCTTTGTGGCAAAAACAGCCCTAAATGGCCATTCTTTACCGTAAAACGATGCTAAGTCATTGATTTTAAATGGTGCCCTGGGGCGGATTTGAACCACCGACACAAGGATTTTCAGTCCTTTATAAACCCTATATAATCCGCGACTTACAGAGGACTCGCCACAGATTTGCCACAACGATTTTTGGACAGTGAAGCAATCAGGTGTGTTTGCTCCTCTACTTCCCATTCAACACGCTCAATAACATGGCCATATATGTTGAGAGTCGTTTGAATATCGGAGTGCCCCATAAGTTTCTGAATGCGCTTCAGGTTGACTCGATTTTCGATCAGCATTGATGCGTAAAAATGCCTGAGATCGTAGGGCTTGAATTTCGGAACCTCGACGGTCTTGCCGTCGATTTCCGCGTTTTCCACCAGGCCTGCCTCGATGCAGGCCGTCAGAAATCCGCGCCGTCGCCAATTATTTGAACTTTGCCATCGACCGTTTGCCGTTGGGAAAACAAGATCGTAGTCGTTTTTGGGCGCGATATTTTCTGCGTAATGCCTGACCATTTCAACAGTGTCTGGACTTAGATCTATGAAACGACGACTAGCTAGTGTCTTGGTAACGGAAATTTCCTTGCCACCAGCGTCGAGCGCGCGATCAATTTTTACCCCGCGATCCATTACGTTTGATTGTGAAAGCACAAGATATTCTTGAGGACGCATTCCACTATCAACGGCAAGATAGAGCATGGGGCGATACCGTTCCCATGTCTTGGCAATCTGTGCGTTCTTGGCGTTGGCAAGACGGTCTGCGGCTGCCAGCAATTCTTGAATGTCATGCTCGGTTGGTATTCTAACCGGTTCGTCATAACGGGATGCGCCGCTTACTCTTACGCCTGCGGCAAAATCATGTTTCAGCGCGCCGCGATTGACAAGCTCCAAAACCATAGAATGAAAATAGGAAAGAACCTTACGAGATTGATCACGGCTGTAATTTTGAAGCAGCCATGACCGGAACTCGACAACATCTGGAGCGGTCAACTCGTTCAGCGGCTTCGTCCATTCATATGCTGTAATTATTGCCGCTCTGTATATGTAGGTTTTCAGCGTATAGGACGTGACAGGGCTTCTGCCTCCTCGTCCTTCTTTCTCGCAAACATCAAGCCAGATTTGCAGGCCTTCGCTTACACTCAGCGGCTGATCAGATTCGTCGAGCAGTTCGCGGGCAATTGAGTTTTCCCTGAACGCTCTCGCCTCCTTCAAGGTATTGAAGGTGGAGAATGCATAGCCCGATTTGGTTTTTTTGCTTGGGTATCGGACCTGGTACGTCGTGCCTTTTTTACCAACCCTTTTTCTTATGTCTGACATTAAAATTCATAAAGTATATTTTCTCAAAAGAATCACATTTAACTTAGTCGCGCAAGTTATTCTCTGCCTCGATCTGTAGCTCCTGATAAATACGAACGAGTGTTCCCTTCTCAATTTTCAGTTTTTTATCAATCGGATCAATAAAGAAAGGCAATTTCCGCCGCCCTGTCGTATCCATTTCTGCCGCTCGTTTTATTTGGCGCCTTGATAGTTGAATGCCTAGTTTTTCTAATACTGCTCGCGCCTGCATCAACGTAGTATATGTCGGAATAGTCATATTACACTACCTTAAGTTATAATACATTATAACAATACAACCTTTAATGAATTATTAATACTTGTTGCTTTGGCGCTGTGGAAGGCAGTTACGGGCAACGTGACCAATCCGTGACCAGAAAAAGCATCGCCAAATCCCCTAAATGGGGACCATGGAACGCGAAGATACATTTGTGCTGTTATTGGATTACGAAGGCGCTGCGAAAGCGCTATCGCTTTCACGCGCCGCGTTGCGTGATCTGGTCTATAAAGGGCGTGGTCCCACTGTCACCAAAATCGGCAGACGCACATTCTTTGCAGTCAAAGACCTGGAGGCATTTGTCGATCAGCACCGGGAATGCGCTTCGGCGCGTACCGAGGATGTTGCTCTTCCAACAAAGCGCGGACGTGGCCGCCCAACTATCGCCGCGCAAATGGCGCGCGATGCTGCCTTTAGACGTTAACAGTGGCACCCTGATCTATCATGGCGAATTTTTCAGCCAGATAAGCCGCGCTTATGTTTGTGTACCGCATAACCGATTTCGGGTCTTTGTGCCCCGTCTGAGCCATCACTTGGGCCACAGTCCAGCCAGCCTCGAAGAGCCTTGAAATACATTCATGTCTGATATCGTGGAATCTGAAATGCGATACGCCTGCCTTCGTTCGAGCACGATTAAACGCAAGACGTAAAGCATTGGAAGTGATCGGAAAGACCTGGCCACTTTCAGCGTGTTCCAGCGACCGAAGAACGGCAATGGCACGAGGGGAAAGTCCAATTTCATGACTTGTTTGGGCATCCGGCTTACGACTGTTTTTCAGTCTGCGTAGCAGTGCTGTGCCGACTTGGAGGTCAACGTCTTCCCATCTTAGCTCTAGAATATTTCCCTGCCGCGCGCCGGTCTCCAGTGCAACCTCTACCACTGGATGTAGCAATGGATTGCGTGCCAAGAGGCATGCCTCCAGCAGCCTGTTCCACTCCTCGCCATTTAGACGAACGTCACGCTCATCGTTGTACGCGGGGCGCTGCACACTATAGGCGCTGACAGGATTGTTTTGTAATTCGAGGCGGCGTCGACTGTGCTCAATTACGCTTGTAAGCGTTGCCAACTCTCGCGTTACCGAAGAGGGCTTCAGGGGTTTGCTAGTTTTACCGCCCTTGCCGCGATTGCCTTCTTCTCCTAGCCGACGATCACGATACTCTTCAAAATGGCGCGGCTTCAAATTGCTGACGGCATATGAGCAGAGTTCCCGTTCTTCGCGCAAAACACGCTGTAGGCGATTTCTCTCTGAGATCATTGATTTTTCGTTCGTCCGGAATGGCGTTACCTCTCTCAGAAATATATCAATCAGATCGCCAAACGTTGTCTGCTGCGCGGCCTCTTGGTCGATTAAGATTCCGCGATCTATATCTGTTTCAATTTTCCGCGCCCAGGCCTGCGCGTCTTTCTTGGTTCGAAAGGTAGAGCTCTGTGAGGGCCAGCCTTTACGCCGGATCTGCACATGCCATTGATGCGGGCCTTTTTCGCGAATTGTTGCCACAACACACCCCTGCAAATTCAGTGTGCCAAATTTGTGCCAAATAATCGTGACGAGAAAATGGCCTCACTGGTTATCTAGATATCATACTGAATTTATTGAGGAATTTGGCGCACCCGACAGGATTCGAACCTGTGACCTCTGCCTTCGGAGGGCAGCACTCTATCCAGCTGAGCTACGGGTGCATCCGTGGCGCTTGGCGGGCGGCGGGTCATCCCGGCAAAGGGTCTGAATTCCGCGGTGCAAAGCAGCTGATAATCGGTCTTCTAGCCGATCCTGCGCGGCGCATCAATGGGTTTGTCAGATCGATTTGCGGCTTCTCCTCAGGCATATGTCACTGGGTCGAAACCTGTCGAGTGCACCTGCTGTGCCGGGTGTGTTGACACACCGCCTCACTGCAGGATGGAGTGACGCGCGGCGAGTTGCGTTGTGCTGCCGGAGTTCACGCATTCTTTTTACAGTTCCGCTCATCGCCAGGTTGCGGTCGCGGCCATGCTCGTTAAAGTCCGCCAATATCGATTTGAAAGGAATGGCGCATGCTCAACGGTGAAATTCGCTCGAAGGCGGAGCTTTTCTTAAAGCTGCTGGCAAGCCGGCGCATGAGGCATGGCGCATGACCATACAAACAGAACCGCGCTCACCCCGTCTCGCCGTCTTGATCGACGCGGACAACACATCTGCCAAGATCGCCGACGGTTTGTTCGAGGAAATAGCCAAAATCGGGGAGGCGAGTGTCCGTCGGATCTACGGCGACTTTGCCAGTCCGCGGTCCAAAGGCTGGACGGAGGTTCTTGCCCGGCATGCGATCATCCCGCAACAGCAATTTGCCTACACGAGCGGCAAGAATGCCTCGGACATCACCCTGGTCATCGACGCGATGGACCTCCTGCACAGCGGTCGCTTTGATGGCTTCTGCCTGGTATCGTCTGACAGCGATTTTACCCGACTGGCTTCCCGTATCCGCGAACAAGGCGTCGATGTCTTTGGTTTTGGCGAACAGAAGACGCCCGAGAGTTTTCGGCAGGCTTGCCGTAGGTTCACTTACACCGAGAACCTGCTACCCGCGCCTGTATCCAATGGCAGCGAGACCTCGGATGCGTCGAAATCACTCCAGCCACCGAGTGCGGCGACACCCGTCCTGCGAAAAATTATCACGCAGATGGAGAGTGAAGACGGCTGGGTTCCTCTTGGCGCCCTGGGAACGCAGCTGGCCAACCTTTCATCCGACTTCGATCCTCGGACCTACGGTTTTCGCAAGCTGAGTGATCTCGTTCGCAAGACCGGCGCTTTCGAGCTCGACCAAGGGGATGG
>Ga0209344_10003635_pt1 | contig 14962 bp, 10 predicted proteins | sample Cruoilmetagenom6_FD_187293 | JGI IMG/M metagenome (GOLD analysis project Ga0209344, IMG submission 187293) | Oil polluted marine microbial communities from Coal Oil Point, Santa Barbara, California, USA - Santa Barbara Oil Seep Sample 6 (SPAdes)... | ecosystem: Environmental > Aquatic > Marine...
CATGGCCATTGCCGCTGCAGCAGAACAAAAGATAGATGCCACACCAATGGAAGGTTTTACGCCCGAAGCGGTAGATGAATTATTGGAGCTAAAGGAACAGGGCTTAAAAAGTGTGTTGATATTAGCCCTGGGCTATCGTAATGAGGAGGGAGACTGGCTAGTAAATATGAAAAAAGTGCGCACTCCAAAAATGGAATTTATTACGGAATTAAAATAATAGATTAGGTTAATAGTTAGGTTAAAATGTTCCTCCAAAACCCTCACCCTTCCATGAAAATGGAATTGTTGGGGGTTTTTTTAGCTTTTTTCCTTATCCGAAAGACGGAGAAAATTTGTTGGTAGCTGGTTGGTGGTCGTTAGTTCTATGTTGCCGGTTTTCGATTGTCGGTTATAGGAAGGGCAAAGTACGAAGTGGGAAGCGAGGATTTTTTGGTGGTAAATGGGGATTTCCTCACAGTAGCTTAAATTTTTGTTTATATTTTTGAGTAGATAACTCAAGATAAATTATAAAAACAAATACGCAAATTAAATTTCTTTAAGAATGAAACTGCTACCGAACGAAGAGCAACTCTTTATATCAAAAAATAAGAAAATGATATTAACTAATCATCGTGTTCAGATGGTCGAGAGTGAATGGGGACAATCCAGCTCTATTACTATTTTTCTTGAGAATATCAGTTCAATAGAGACAAAGTTCAAGAGCGATATCTGGCTTCTTATTCTGGCGCCATTAATTGTTGTAAGTGGTTTTTTCTTCGGTAGTTTTTATATTGGAGAATTATCCACTCTAGCCGGAATTACATTGGGAATTATATGTCTTGGAATATGGTGGGCTACACGAAAGCGTTTAATTTCTATCTCCTCAAACGGAGGTTCACATCTGAATTTTGCTCCACACGGCATGGATATTGATAAAATTAATGAATTAGTTCACAAAATTTTGATTGCAAAACAGACAAGGGTTGATCAACTACAAAAAGTTTAAATTAGGCCTTCTTGTATAGGTGCATACATCTCTTTTAATTCCAGCTGATAATGTTCAAGTCATTTGGACAAATCATAAGTAATACCTTTTTAATACGTTTGTCTTAAAACTCTAAAATGTGAACGAAGTATTGGTAATATATACTTATTTTATTTTCAAAAAGGTTCGACTTTAGTCTATCCTGAACCATGGCCGAAGGGCTCACGCCTCACATCTCAAAACAGACAACCGAAAACCAACAACCGAAAACCCACAACCGAAAACCCACAACCGAAAACTAATTCGCCGGGGTAATCATAATATGCGACCGGTGCGTGCCCGCATCCATCAGCCAGGGCATGCCGGGGGCTTGGGGTTTTGTGGGCAGCCCTGTGCTTTCGCCCGTCATATAGGGTTTGTAGATTACGTAGCGTATCTTGCTCTTTAGCAGTTCGCCCGTTTCGGCGCTATAGTCCTTTTCCTCTCCCGCCAAAATATATACCATAGACGGTTCCGAAGGCATTTTAAGAGCGCCTGCCTCTATTTCATTTTTTCGCGCCTCACGCTTTTCTTCGTTTGATTTGCCCTCAGCCGCCAACTCCCTGCCCCGTGCCATAAAAGGTTCCAATTCGGCGCCATAACACGCAACATTTATTCCTTCTTTGTTGGGATCGTCTGCCAAACATACCATGCCATTGTTGCCCTCGCGCAGGGTAACGAGCTTTCCTTCTTGATTATAGCCTAAAACCGTAGCCCCATCACGGTACATTTCTGGGGCAGCCAGTACTGCGGTTTTTATCTGTATGTCCTTTGGCAGGATCTTGTTTTGGGCGAAGGTGGAGAACGCCACTGCCAAAACGAAAAGAGTCATTAGTTTTTTCATAGTCCGTAGGTTTTAAAAATGAAGGTTTAAGATACGGATTTGAGGGATTATGGGAGTGGGTTGTTGTGGAGACAGATATGTTTTATGGGCAAGGGATTTGGTCACGCGATGCAATCGCGCGCCAGCTAGGGTGGGAATAAAAATTTGTTATTAACATTAATTTTAAAATGAAAAAGAAATATTAGAATTTTCTTTAGTATATGCTATAATGCTCCGGTAATAAAAATTGATAATTTTATTTTTTTCCGACTTGAGTTCACTAACTATTTGATTTAAATCATCAATCTTTAATTTTAATTTTCCTGTAGAAATAGCAAATAAAAATTCTAATAGTGCCTCGCCTTGTGTCGATTTACGATATCTGCAAAGTGTGATTAAAATATCCCGCATACGCATTGAATCTGCAGAACTCAATGTATAATCCAACTCTTCACTCCTAGCAGATCTCAATATACTAGCCTGAATAATTCCGTCATTATATCGATTAAAGTTAGTCGGGCAAATAATATTTCTGGTGAAGCTTGATTGCTGCATTCTACTATTTCGCATTCCATTAATTACAGTCGAAATACAAAATAGAACATCAGATTGAACTACATTCTTATAATATTTATCATCACTAAAAAATGCAGAGTTTTTTCGAATTGAAAGAATTTTTTCATTTTCAATAGGATAAATAATAGGTAAAAAAACATTACTAGTTAAACCTTTTTTCTTGTTTGAATATCCCTCTTCTATTTTGGATATTCGATTATTAATAAAACTTAAAACTTCATCATCATCTTCATCTCTGCTTTTACCTTTTAAGAAATCAAGTTCCCTTATCCAAGAATTTGAAGCTTCCAAACCGACGCAAGAAATCTGTTCTACCTCTATAAATGAGCTATTTTCTCGACCATATTTTCCATATTTTAAATTGGTTTTTAAAAAAGAATTTTGTTTTTCATTAGGATATCGATTTATTCCTACAAAATAGACCACTCTTAATTTGTAATTTCTAAGAGCTCGACTTAAGTATAAAAGATTATGTCCATTTGATATACAAGACCCCACAATTAATATACTCCCTGTTGCATTTTTATCAATTGTATCAAAACTTGATTGGCTTACCAGGTTTGGTATTTGGTTATCTTTATATTTACCTCTTATTTTATCTAAAATATAATCTGCCAATTTTTTTGAAGAAGAATCATTTAGATATAAAATACTATCAAGATTTCCAGGTACATATTGATCTATATAATCATTAAGTTTTTTTTTATAATTTTTATAATTATTTAAATTGTCTATGATTTCATCAAAATCAATAAATATCTCATACTTGCTATTAACCTGTACTTCTTCTTTATTCTCCCTATAATTAACTTTTAATACTGTGGAATTCTTTTTTATTGACCTAAATTGATTAGTAAAATTGAATAAGTTTTTTATTTTAATATCATCTACACCAATAACAAGACTATTTACTTTGGGTTGCTCTAATAAAAAAACATCCCCTGTTACTTTTAATGCAAATGAACCATTATCACATAAATTACACTTTCCTTCTTTTCCTCCCGTTATCTCAGCAATTCCATTTTCATCTGCTTCAGAATTCATAGTTAGATTACAGAGAACTTGCTCCATAACCACATTATTTGGTTTATTATTTTCAAGGTAGTAAATTATTACAATATCGTTTGAAGTTATATTGGGATGTTTCTCTAATAGTTTATTTACAATATTGCCTGAAGTAGAAGCAGAAATTAGTATTAATGAATTTGAGTTAATAACTAAATCATTATTGTAAATCCCAGAATATGATTGAAAACTGTTAATCGGGATGTGATCATACTTATCGTCGAATTCATTTAATATCCTTAATGCTTCGTATGCGATGACATTTATGGAAGATGTATCGCAATAAATTATTTTAAATGTTCTGTTTTTAAAAAATTTTAAAATACCAAAGGCAATAAATGATATTTCACTACTATAAACCAAAACATTTGCAGTACGTAGAAATTTTGCACTATGTTTTCCAGAAGGAAATACGAAATGGTGATGTGAATGGGAAGATTCTACTAAACCACCTCTACTTTTAAAGAGTATTTTTAACCCCTCATTATAAAACTTATTTTTAAAATCCTTAAATCCTTTTATTTTTTTGAATTGTGGACTTGAGGAATGAGACAAATTACCTTCTTTAGAAAATTGTAAAATATGAAGATTACTATAAAAAGACTCCTGTTCTAAAGTTGGTACGTATTTAAATATTGTATTTTTTTCTTTATCAACTATTTTCTCAACATCCTTTAAATAACTCCCACAAATGATTACCGTTCTGTCCGCTTGTAAATAATTTGTATAAAATATTCTAAGCTCTTGCTGAAGTTGATTGATATCTAAAAAATTTCCCGGAATAAATATAACGTTTGCATTTGTGTATTTTCCAGATGTTTTATAGTCGAAATTATAAATAAAGTAGTTGTTAGTCATATCTATAATTGAATTTTAATGGAAATAAAATGCTTACACTACTCCCGTGTCCGTAAACCGATTCCTTATATTTAGTTTCACTATTTGATATCCAATCAAAAAGTTTCATTTTTTTATAATCCTTTTCATTATAATTTTCATAGTTTTCCTCAACAAGATCTCTATAGACACAATAGGAATCTGTCTTTATTCTCACAAAACCCTTTTTATCCATTACTTTTAAAATACGATCCAATCCAATACCCTTTTTGTCTTTAAAGATTCCAGATGCGGATGTATGATGCTTTAACAATCTCATCTTTATTATATCCATTGGCTCATGTTTTTCAACAGGCGGGTTTTTTTTAATGAAACCAATTCCACTATCAAAGACCGTTAATTCAAGTAAATAAACTTCGCCCACCTCGTTTACTTTTACCGTTTCGTGTTTAATAAAATTAAAAAGAGGCTTTATTGTTTTATATTCATCTATTAGATTCTTTGCTTTTCTACGATAAAATCGCACATATAAACCCCTAATGCTTGGGGATAGAGGCACGCCATCATTGTCTTCACGGCCCCATTCAAAAGTATTTTTCATTAATTCATAAATGACAGTAATTATATCATCATAAACTTCTTCAAATTCATTTATGAAACCTGTATTAAGTTTCAAAACTTTAGCTATTGGATCTTTTAATTGACTTTTTAATAATGATTGATTTATGGAAAATTCTCCATTTGTCTCAAAAGTTGGTAACGCACCTAAGCCTTCAGAAAAATGATCTGCACTTACCAAAAGGAGTTTATCTCCTACCATTGGTTTATTAGCCATCATTTGTTTAAAAAAGTTGTTTTGAAAAGTTCTTAATATAGGTCTAAGTTTCTTTCCTTGATGATTCTTAATAATAACATTATTCCAACAAAGTGTCACAATTGGATATATAATTTCAAGCCGATATAGATTTTCAATTTCCTCAGGGTCATCTAAATTGTTTATTGGTAGAATTAAACAATTGGTCAAATCATTCCTAACCCATGTAATAGCTAATTGAATTATTTCTGAAAAAAATGGAAAAGACATGGCTTCCAAAGTTTTCGGTAATTTTAGATTAACCTTTTCTTTTATAATTTGATAATGATGAAGCTCATCAAAATAATTTTCAATATCATTAATGTCCGTATTTCGTTTGATATTAATTGATTTCATCTTAATTAATTATTTTAAATCTTCCATATTAAGGTAGGCTTTTATAAAACTATTATTTTTTAATTTTACTTTTAGGTGCCTCTATTATTTTTCCCCATCCGTCAGGAATAAATCCGTTTTCTTCCATCCATTTTATGGCAGGTGTTACTCTGTCTTTTGGGTAAACATATTGAGCTTTTCCCTTGTCCCAGTCTAAAAAATCTTGTTTTAATAATTCATTACTTATTTCCTGTTTTTTAATAATTCTGTTGTTCCAAACAGCGTAAAGCGTTGAAATTATTTCAGGAATTTTATAATCAAAACTTTTAAAGGTTTCAATTAAAGCATTTATACTTTTCAGTTCATCTTCTGAAAAATAATCATAAGTCGTCTGTGATTTACTGTTATTTTTTGCTGGCAAAATTCTATTCATATTACCCAAAGATTGCTTATAAAACCAACCTGCTTTTATGGTTTGATTAAAAAACGGAACAGTAAACTTATTATCATAAGGTCCAGCCGCTTTTTGTTTATATTCTTGTCCAAAATTTCTTTTTAGAATGTGATAATCTGCAAGATGTAAAAGCTTTTCAAATTTGGTATCACCAAATTTATCATCATTAGCCGATTGGTTAATAATGTAAGAAGCCAACATTTTACGTTTTGGGAAATGACTACTTTCTAATTCTTGAAGTTTTGGTAACTCAACTACTTTAGTTTCCCTACTATCTTTACTTTCAAATGCTTCTTTTAAAACCGCTTTCATTAGTATTTCTGCATTGGTTTCGCTTTTTGCTATTTCGTTTTCTAAATCTTGGCATTTTTGCATTAAATTTTCTATTTTTTCTACTATTTCAATTAATTCATCAAAAGGTGGAATAGGAATCTTTATTCTTTTAAAAGAATTGACTGAAACACCACCACGTAAGCCTTTACTTTGTCCTTTAAACTCAATTTGAAAGTGATATGAGTAGAATAAATAATAAAAATATTTTGATATATCTTTCAGATATGGTGTAGTAGCAAGCAGTTTGTTTCCAAAACAAACATCTTTTTCAACATAACCTATTTTTTTTCCAGAACTTCCACCTTCAATACAAATAAAAACACTTTTTTCTTTTGCAATTTTAAAAGAGTTTTCAGTTTCGACTATTGGAATTTTAACACCAGTATCATATTTTATGCAACCCATAGAAAAAGGTACATCTTTAGTGCCAATGTAATTTAAGCCATCAGAAACATTTTGATACTTGCTTTCTTTTAATATTTTGTTTATGCTATTTCCTGTTTTATTTTCAGAAATATCGCCAATTCTACACCAAACCCAATTTTCGGGCAATTCATAAGGAATTTCTTCTTTAGAAATTTTAGGTAAGGGTTTTTCTTTCTTTATTTTTTTCTCTTTTATGAGTTGAGCTTTTTCTGCTTTTATACGTTTTAGCAATTCAGATGCTGGCTCAATAGTTGGATTTTGGTTTCTCCATTCTTTAGTTAATTTACCTTGAATAGCTTCTTGTAGAATTGATTTTTTTAATTTTTGGACTAAACTATTTTGAATTTTGAGTTCTCTTCTTAATTTGTTTCTTGAAGTTTTAAAAGTAAGAAGATGTTTTAACAACATTTCTTGTTCTTTGAAATCAGGTAGAAATACTTTTTGATTAAAAAATTTGTCCTTTTGAAGTCTTACTCTATTAGTTGTGCCATCGCTTCCTCTAGTGCATATTTCATCAAACCACGTTGTTGCAGTAAGTTCAAGAAATAATTTCTTTGAAATTATTGATTCATCAATCTTAAAGTACCAAAAGTCATTAGTAACAATTGCACCGTCAAGTTCTTCTGGAATAATACCAAAGGCACCGTTTCTTGCATCAATACCTGAAATAATAAAATCCCCATTTTTTACTTCGTACATATTAGATTTTATTAGAGCACCTTTTTTTAATCCTCTTAATTTTATACCTCTATGTTTGGAGCTTATTGTAACAAGTTTATATTCTCTGTTAGGATCTAAAGAAATTTGTCTTTTGAAACGTTTTAAAAAATCACCTATTTTGTATTCAATAGCCATAATTATAAAATAGATTTTTTTAAGTCATCAAGAATCGTTTGAGAATTGGAGAAAGACATATTTAGTTTTTCTAAAATCTCATTAGTTGAATATATTATTTCTTCATTTTCTTGTGTTGGATTTTTTATATCTAAATCCCAGTTTTTTAAATCCTTTACGTTCACTTTCCAAGCTTGGTCATTTTCTTCTCTGTTGTTCCACCAATCTATTATTGGCTGAAATTCTTCAAATTGTATAGCTTTTGTTTTGGAATAGCTTTTTTGTCCTTCGGGCAGTTTATGTTCGTAATACCAAATGTCCTTTGTTTTGCTTCCTTTTTCAAAAAACAATAAATTGGTGCTAACTGTTGCAGGAAAGAATGTACTTTGAGGTAAACGAATAATGGTGTGTAAGTTGCAATCGGTCAATAATTTTTCTCTTATTCTTGCCTTTACGCCATCACCAGTTATAGAACCGTCAGGTAAGACAATAGCACAACGCCCTTTTGGTTTTAATAACTGTAACATTAAAATCACAAACAAATCTGCCGATTCTTTGCATCGATAGGTTGCAGGAAAGTTGGTTTCTACACCATCTGCAATGCTTGCACCAAATGGCGGGTTTGCTAAAATAACGTCCACTTGGTCTTTTCTGCCAATGCTGTTATATTCAATTTTTAAACTATCAATATAATGATAGTCAGGTATTTCAATTTCGTGTAGAATAAGGTTTGTTAATCCTAAAACAAAAGGAACAGGCTTAAATTCCCATCCTGTAATACTGCTTTGCAAAATATGTTCATCATCAACGGTATTTACATAGTTTTCCCTAACGTGGTCAATGGCTTCCGTTAAAAATCCTGCCGTTCCAGATGCTGGGTCAAGTACCTTTTCGCCTAACATTGGGTCGGTCATCATAGTCATTAACTTTGTAACCGCTCTTGGCGTGTAATACTCACCTTTGTTTCCTGCATCTCTTAATTCTACTAAAATGCTTTCGTAAATCGTTCCAAAAACTTGTTTGTCTTTTGAGCTATTAAAATCTATTTTATTCAGTTCATTAATGACTTTTCGCATTTCATAACCCGATTTCATAAAGTTATTGGTGCCGTCAAAAATTTGCTGAACAATGTTTGCTCGTTTTGGATTTTTAGGATTGTTTAAGGTGCTTAAAGTTGCAAAAAGACCTTTATCGTTTTGGGTTGTTCTATCAATAAAATCAAGCAATTCATCACCTGTAATGCCTTCGGCATCTGTTGCCCAATTACGCCATTGAAATTTTTCAGGAATTACCGATTCGTAATTATCCTTAACAATTTCAAGTTCTTTGTCTTTGTCGTCAATTATTTTTAAAAATAGCATCCAACCTAACTGTTCCAATCTTTGTGCATCACCAGATATACCTCTGTCTTGACGCATTATATTTCTTATACTTGATATTACTGCTCCTACGTTCGCCATTTTATGCTATGCTGTTGTATAATTCTGTTTCTAATTCTTTTAAGGCTGACAAATATTGTTGTTTACCTCCAAAAGCTTTTATTAATTCTATCGGTGTTCCCAATTTATTCAAAGGATCAAGTTTTAAAACTTCTGTGCTTTCAATTGTTTTTAAACCATCTTCAGCGTATTTGTCTAACAAACTATTTAAAATGGTTTGTGCTTTTTTACCATATTTGGTAAAATAGTTACGCTTCTTAACATTATTTGCTCTCTCTATTCTTGTAAGAGGTTTGGCTTCAAAAACAATATGGCAAATCAAATCGAAAGGGTCAAAATCTTTACCAACTTCTTCTTTGAGTGCATCAAAGAAAACTCCTTGTTCTTCTAATTCTTGAATGATTGCTTCTTTCTTTTCTGCGCTGTTCCAGCTAATAAGAAATTTTTCAAGCGTTTGATATTGTTTGGTTACATTGTTTTTGGTGTAATCTTTTAAACTTTCAGTAATGATTTTACCATCTGTTCCTAAATACTGAATGCGTTCATTCACAATTTTTACAGGAACTCCGTTCACACGTATTTTTCCTTTCGGACCTTCAATAATTTCGCCACCACCATCAATTTCAGGATAATCTGGTTCTTCGTCAAATTCTATTTCTTCGCCATCTAAAATGTCTGTGATTATTTCCTCCGTTGTTTCATCTTCTGCACCACTTAAATCATCTTCTTCATTAACTTGCTTAATCATTACTGGGTCGCCATCAAAATCAGGGTCTGCAAACAAGTTGGTAACATTGCGGAAATCCATAATTGTAAAATAGGTTTTTCCATATTCTTCGTTTATTCGAGTTCCACGACCAATAATTTGTTTAAACTCTGTCATTGAACCAATATTGCTGTCTAATACAATTAATTTACAAGTTTGAGCATCAACGCCAGTTGTCATTAATTTTGATGTTGTTGCAATTACTGGATAGGGTTCACTTGGATTTATAAAACTGTCTAATTCTCGTTTACCTTCTTCGTTGTCTCCTGTAATTTGCATTACATATTTATTGTTTTGCGAGAATAAATCGGAATTGGCGTTAGCCAATTCTGTTCTCATTCCTTCAGCGTGTTCAATATCAATGCAAAAAACAATTGATTTTGCAAAACGGTCATAACCTTTTAAAAACTCTGTTATCTTTTTAGCTACCGATTGTCTGCGTTCATCAATGACTATATTTTTATCAAAATCAGTTCGGTTGTAAATTCTATCTTCTACTGGATTTCTGTTTTTATCTAAAAATCCTTTTGGTGGTCGCCAACCTTCGGCATCAATGTCTAAAGTTACTTTTACAACTTTGTAAGGTGCTAGGAAACCATCATCAATTCCTTGTTTTAATGAATAGGTGTAAATTGGTTCACCGAAATAATCAATATTAGAAACTTCGGTTGTTTCTTTTGGTGTTGCGGTTAAGCCAATGTGAGTTGCTTTATTAAAATACGCAAGTATTTCTCGCCATTTACTATCTTCTTTTGCACTTCCTCTGTGACACTCATCTATGATAATTAAATCGAAGAAATCAGGACTAAATTGTTTGTAAGCATCATCCGATTTACTATCGGACAAACCTTGATAAAGAGCTAAATAAATATTATAAGCTGTGTCAATTTTTTTATGCTTGATAATTGTTAAAGCATCTTTAAAGTGTCTAAAATCTCCACGAGCTGTTTGGTCAATTAATGCGGTTCTGTCGGCTAAAAATAGAATTCTCTTTTTTGCTCCACTTTTCCAAAGACGGTAAATAATTTGAAAAGCTGTATATGTTTTTCCAGTTCCAGTTGCCATAACCAAAATAATGCGGTCTTGTCCTTTGGCAACTGCTTCAATGGTTCTGTTTACTGCAATTTGTTGATAATATCTAGGACTTCTACCTGAACTGTCTTGAAAATAGTCTTGTTTAGCGACTTCTTCAACTTCTGCGGTTTCAATTCCCTTGTATTTTTTATATTTTTCCCAAAGTTCTTCTGGACTTGGAAACTCATCCAAAAAAATTTCTTTTTCAATGATTCCATCAGTTGCGGTTTTGTCGTGAAAACAAAATCCGTCACCATTACTACTAAACACACAAGGAATATCTAAGGTGTTGGCGTAGCCAAGAGCTTGTTGAATTCCGCTTTTTATTGTGTGTTTGTTGTCTTTTGCCTCAATTATGGCAATAGGAACATTTGGTTTGTAGAATAAAATATAATCGGCAAATTTTCTTTTTCCTCTGGCAGTCAGTTGTCCTTTTACATAGATTCTCCCGTCCGTGAAGAATATTTCTCGTCCTATTTGAGTTTGCTCGTCCCAACCTGAATTCAGAATTGCAGGCGTTATAAATTTCGCTTTGATGTCAGATTCGGATAAGTCTTTTTTATTCATAAATCACTTGATATGTCTCCAAATATAAAACAATAAAAATCCATCCCATTACGGGAATCCGCATTGGCGACAAATTTTCTGGGGAGAAACCCAAATATATCAAATCCCTAAAACACTTTTACAATAAAAAGAATTTTCTCGATAAAAGGGTGGGGCGGTTGTGGATTGTGAGTTGTGGGTTGTGGGTTGTGGGTTGTGAATAGTGAAAAGTGAAAAAGGAAGCGGGATGGTGAATAGATGAATTTGTGAGTATGTGAATCCGCAAATGTTTATTGGTTATTCTCGGTTCTCGGTTGTGGGTTGTTAGGTGTTGGGTGCTGGGTGTTGGGTGCTGGGTGTTGGGTGTTGGGTGTTGGGTGTTGGGCGAAATATCAAAAACCAAACTATTCATTTACAAGGCTTTCTATTTCTTTTAAATAAAAAAATGTTTTATTTTAGTAATAAATTCTCCCCGGTAACTTTTAAATATTTTTTGTATGGATACAAAAAGAAAAAAAATTAGAGGAGATTGGAGGACGAAAATCGCTCTAAGGGAAGAGGAGGTTATGGATATACTCGGGTTTAGTAAGTCCACCATAGCAAGGTTACGCAGAAACGGAGAGTTACCATATTCTAAAGTGGGTGGCTCTTATTTTTATTTGCCAAAAGAGCTTAAAAGGCTGCTAAAGGATAGGTTGATAAAGCCATCATAGGGTAAGCCATCCATTCCATACCAAAGCATAAAAAAATGACGGGGATTGCTCCCCGCCATTTTGGTTGCACCGGGTTCCTGCCTTAGGAAACAATGGCCGAGCCTATATAGGAGCTCATTGCCGCTACTTTCCTATCTGCAGAAATCATGGAAGCCCATACCTGTACCTCATCGCCACTAAAATAAGTAGGCAGGGTAAGTTGTACAGTGGCCTCGCCGCGAAGGGCGGCGGGATCATACACCTGGAACAGTTCCTGGACGGGAGAATACACTATAACCAGCACCAGATCGTCTGCCGCTGCCGAGCCCTGCCCGCTGTTGTCAACCCAGTTCAGTTCCAGGATTCTTCCCGGCTGCACCACCACGGCACCGCTTTCCATGCCCCTTAGTCCTCCTTTGGTAAGGAGCACCTTGGGGAAATCCAACGCAAAGCTACTGGGTGGCACCTCAACAACTGCATTGGTAAGGTTGTAGCTCATGGCCAGGTTAAAGCGCGATTTAGATTTGTATTTGTTGCCAAAATACACACCCACCACGTCCTGGATGGGAGTCAAGAAGCCCATGACCATAGCAAACTTATCGCGCTGTTTAAGTTGCTTTTCGGTGCCGGAGCCCTTGGGTCGTTTTCTGGGGGCTCTGCGCAGCAAGTCCTCGCCACGCCATTGGTACCCCACTACTCTACCGACTCTCCCGGAGAAACCTCCGAAGATGCCGTCTGGAATTTTTCCCATAATTTTTAAAATTTAAATTAGACATTCAGTTAAAAATTCAAGTCTAAAATAAAGTGCAATTTACTGAACACCAAGCCCATAAACGTATTGACTGCATTTGATGCGTATTGATTTTAATTGATTTTTTTTGGAGGGTTTATATAGTGATTTGTGCAGTTTTATAATCGCTATTAGCACCTAAGAGCTACGATCAAAAGAAATATTTTTATCGGGCAATCTTTATCAATCTTTGAATTATTGTAATAAGGAAGTGGTCCTTTGCGCAAAGGTTTAAAACATATTTAATCATTATGAAGCAACTTTGGCTCCCGTTGGCATAAAATGATTCATACAGACCACATTTGCACACTTTTGACTGGATTTGATCAATATCAGAAGTTGGCAGCTTGCAGTTTGCAAGGGTGTTTGTTCGAGTGTTGTTCGTACCATGTTCGTATTTTCTTCGAAGAAAGGGCCATTTCTTCGAACAAGCTTCGAACAAGCTTCGAACAAAGCTAGAAGAAGGGTCGAATAACGTCATTGCGAAGGAGCGACCCAAGAAGCAACTGAAGCAATCTGTTGGGGACATAGCTACACCCCTGGTGTTTTCCTTGACCCGATGAGATTACTTCGTTGCGCTCGCAATGACGTTCGGCTCTTAATGATCGTGCCCTCCTCCTCCTTCTTCCTGTAAGAGCACAAATGCACCTTTGGTTAAAAACTTAGTTTCAGGTTTAAATTCTTGCGATTTCCCAATCGCTGTGAAGCCATTGTAAGTTGCTCCAATTTTTACTTCCACGGGAAGGATTTCAAATTCGTCGGCAGTTTCATTTTCAATTTTTAAAACGTAGTGTTTCCCCTCCATTTCAACCACGGCGTTTTCCGGAAGCGCCCACTGGTCTGAAGTGCCCGTAACAATCTGGGCCTCAACAAACATTCCGGCAGTGAAGTTTTGCTCATCCTTTTCATCTATATGCCCGTGGACCAAAGAAGTTCTGTTGTTCGGGTCAATGGAAGTTCCCACTAAATGTACCTCGCCCTTAAAAACTTCTTTTGAGGCCTCGGGTACTGAAAAAAGTATTTCCTGCCCTTTTTTAAGTTGAAGCAAGTCCTTTTCAAAAACCTTTAATTCCAAGTGGATATGGTCTGTATTCATAATTTCCATAATCTTATCGGCCGGGGAAACGTAGGTGCCCGTATTAACATAAACCTGGGTCACATTCCCGTCTATGGGACTGTAAATATTTACTGCTGAAACGATATTGCCCGCTTGGACCGATGCTGGGTTTATATTCAGCATTTCAAGGTTTTTTTTAAGGCTGTTGTAGCGCGCCAAGTTCGATTTGTATTCGCTCTCGGCTTTTAGAAAACTTTTCTGGGAAGTGATTTTTTCATCAAACATAATCTTCTGCCGCTCGAACTCCGATTTTAAATAGGAAAGCTGCTCGGCGGTTTCCAGATAGTTCTGTTGCATTGTAATAAACTCAGGGTTTTCAAGGGTTACCAAACGCTGCCCCTTAGAGACTTTATTGCCCACCAACAAAGGAGTGTTTTTGATATATCCGCCCGCAAAGGCACTTATCACCGCCCTGCTCTGTGGCGGCACGTCAATCATCCCACTGGTTTGCACGGTTTCCGCAAAGGGTTTTTCGGTGAGTTGGCCTATCTCCATTTTTGCATTTTTAAACTGTGCCTTTGAAAGATGTACGATGTCATCCCTCCCCTCTGGGGAGGTTAGGAGGGGACTTTCTTTTTCGGAATTGTTGCAGGCCGCCAAAACCAAAATGGAAAGCAACAAAAGTGATTTTATATAGTTCATAACGAATGTTTTTAAAGTATTAAATAGTTAAGGGCGATGACCGCCTGGTTGTAATTGTTCAGATTTTCGAGGTATTGCAGTTCAATTTCATAAGCGTTTTCAAGGCTTTGGATGTATTGAAAGAAGTCAATCTCCCCATTTTTAAAACCGATATTTGCCGTTTTTAAAATTTCCTCGGAAAGGGATTTTCCCTCGGTTTCATAATAACTCAGTGCTTCTTCATATTTTGAAACCTCGTTGAGCAATTGAAGTTTTCGTGAATTGAGTTGGATTTTATAATCCTCAGCCTGCTGCTGGCTCACGTCCGCCGCAATTTTGGAAGCTTTTATTTTTGAGGCATTCCCGCTAAAGAGCAA
>Ga0209344_10003637_pt1 | contig 14958 bp, 14 predicted proteins | sample Cruoilmetagenom6_FD_187293 | JGI IMG/M metagenome (GOLD analysis project Ga0209344, IMG submission 187293) | Oil polluted marine microbial communities from Coal Oil Point, Santa Barbara, California, USA - Santa Barbara Oil Seep Sample 6 (SPAdes)... | ecosystem: Environmental > Aquatic > Marine...
CACAATAAAACTTTAGCTGCTCAACTCTATTCTGAATTTAAACAGTTCTTTCCTGAAAATGCAGTAGAATATTTTGTATCCTATTACGACTACTACCAACCTGAAGCTTATATTCCTGTTTCTGGTGTATATATAGAAAAAGATTTATCAATCAATGAAGAAATTGAGAAGATGCGTTTAAGTACAACCTCTTCCCTATTATCAGGTCGTCGTGATGTTATTGTTATAGCTTCAGTCTCTTGCTTGTATGGTATTGGAAATCCTGTTGAGTTTCAAAAGAATGTTATTTCTCTAGAAGTCAATCAAGAGATTTCAAGAACTGATTTATTACATCGATTGGTACAAAGTTTATACTCTAGAACTGAAGCCGATTTTAATCATGGTAATTTCAGAATAAAAGGAGATACTGTTGATGTATTTCCAAGTTATGCAGATGACGCGTTTCGTATTCACTTTTTTGGTGATGAAATTGAAGACATCGAACAATTCAATATTCAAACCAATGAAGTTATTGAACATTATGATCGACTGAACATTTATCCTGCTAATATGTTTGTCACCTCTCCTGATGTACTACAAGGTGCCATTCGAGAGATTCAAGATGATTTAGTAAAACAATACAATTACTTCAAAGACATTGGAAAACATTTAGAAGCAAAACGCCTTAAAGAACGTACTGAATTCGATTTAGAAATGATTCGAGAATTAGGCTATTGTTCAGGAATTGAAAATTATTCGAGATATTTAGATGGACGCCAACCAGGCACACGACCATTCTGTTTGTTAGATTATTTTCCAGACGATTTTTTAATGGTTGTTGATGAAAGTCATGTTACCATTTCTCAAGTGCATGCCATGTATGGAGGTGACCGAAGTCGTAAAGAAAATTTAGTAGAATATGGTTTTAGATTACCAGCTGCTATGGATAATAGACCATTAAAATTTGAAGAGTTTGAAGCCTTACAAAACCAGGTCATTTACGTAAGTGCAACTCCAGCGGATTACGAATTACAAAAGACAGATGGTGTTTATGTAGAACAAGTCATAAGACCTACTGGACTTTTAGATCCAATTATTGAAGTGCGTCCAAGCTTGAATCAAATAGATGATTTAATTGAAGAAATTCATCAACGTATTGAAAAAGACGAACGTACTTTAGTTACAACATTAACCAAACGTATGGCTGAAGAATTAACGAAATACCTAGATCGTATTCAAATTCGTTGTCGTTACATTCACAGTGATGTAGATACACTCGAACGTGTTGAAATTATGCAAGATTTACGTAAAGGTTTATTTGATGTTTTAGTGGGAGTTAACTTATTACGTGAAGGCTTAGATTTACCTGAAGTCTCTTTAGTTGCTATTATTGATGCTGATAAAGAAGGTTTTTTGCGATCGACCAGATCATTAACTCAAACTGTTGGTAGAGCAGCTAGAAACCTAAACGGAAAAGCGATCATGTATGCAGATAAAATCACCAAAAGCATGCAAAAAACGATTGATGAAACCGAATACAGACGTGAAAAGCAAATCGCTTATAACAACAAACATAATTTAGTTCCAAAAGCACTTAATAAGAGTTTGGACAATGCATTAACTAAGAATTCTGTAAGTACTTATAGTTACGAATTGGAAGCTGCTAAAGCTGCAGAACCTGAAAGTGAATACTTAACTAAAAGTCAACTAGAAAAGAAAATACGTGAAAAACGCAAACTCATGGAACAAGCAGCTAAAGCTTTAGATTTTATTATTGCCGCTCAACTTCGTGATGAGATAAAAGGGTATCAACAAAAGTTAGAAAAAGTAAATATGTCTTAAATGAAAGTTAATGAACCAATCATAGAAGTTTCACAACGTTTTCAAAAACCTATTGAAGTGGTCTGGAAAGCCTTAACTGATGTCTCTGAAATGAGACAATGGTTTTTTAATAATATTCCAGATTTTGAAGCTTTAGTTGGATTTGAAACTCAATTCAATGTCGCTATTGAAAATCGAATATTTCGACATGTATGGACTATAACTGAAGTCATTCCTTTGAATAAAATTGTATACAACTGGAAGTATGATGGATATAAAGGTAATTCATTCGTTACATTTCAATTATCTGAAATAGATAATCAAACTCAATTAACTTTAACTACAAAAGTTACTGAAGATTTTCCTAATACGATTCCCGAATTCAAAAGAGAAAGTTGTATTACTGGTTGGAATTACTTTATCAAGACGAGTTTAGTGAATTATTTCAAATAGTAATTAATTATATTGCACCTTAAAAATATCTATTAAGAAATCTGGTGGAACAATTTTATTTGGAAAGCTATCCATTAAATCAAGAACTCTATTAATAGATTCATGGCTTAAACCCATTCGCAATCCAAAATTATGAAGTTTAACCAATTCTTTAGAACTAATCTCATGTCCCAAATTCATTAGTAATACTAATCTATGAAACTGAACGATACGTTCGCTATGTGACTTAAGGTTCACATAAGTAACTGGATGCTCTATTAAATATTCAAAATCTTCTTTTGAAATTTCTAATTGTTTAGCAACTCCAAACAGGAATCTATATTCAATGGATTTTATATTTTCATCTTTCTGTGCGAAGGCAATCATTTCTGAAAGCAAACTCAATTTTTCAACGCGATTTATCATGACAAGGGATTATGATTTTTAATTATTTAAAGTTAATAAGTTTAATTTGCTGTAAACCTTGATAAATTGTAGCTTATCGAAAAATAAAATACATTTCATCGGTTTTTTCCTACTTTCGTATGCAATATAGTTCTAAATAACTGATTTACAGTAAATTAAAATAGTCGTGCATTTCATCGATTTTTCACTAGTAAAAAAAAATTATCGATGAAATGCAGGTTAATAAATTTTTAAATTTTAGGCACTCTCACTTTTAACTAATTGTTATGCAAAATGACAAATGTTATTTACCCATAATTAGTGTTTTTTATTAACTCTTAACCCTGAAATAGATGTTACTTACAGAACTTTGTTTGAAGCCAAATAAACAACTATCTTTGTTTTTTTATTAAGTTTTATGATATTTATAATAAAAACCATTAAGCAAAACATCAGTAAAGAAAGCAAACACAATGAAGAACTTTTAGGCAAGAATTTTGCTAAAGCTTATCACTAGCTCGTGAATAATTCTGAAAATTAAAGTACAAACCTATTACTGTTAAAGACAAAAACTAAAAAATGACTAATAACGATATATTTAAAAAACTAAGAGTAGCTCATAAACTTCGTGATGATGATATTGTAAAGATTTTAGAACTCGTCGATTTTAGAATTACAAAAAGTGAATTAAACGCTATGTTTAGGCGCGAAGATCATCCCAATTATATGGAATGTGGTGACCAAATTTTAAGAAACTTTCTTAACGCATTAATTATTCATTTGCGTGGTCCAATGCCAAAACCTCAAAAAAAGAAATCCTAAATTTTTGTCGCAATTATAATAATCTTAACACAAATTATAACGTTAAGACTGTAAATTGCATGTTGATTAAATCATCCCTATGTTTGAAATTTCAAATGACACTAAAGTCATTCCAAATATTTCAGAAGCTAAAATAAAAGCCCTTAACATCAAGTATAAATCGCTTTCGGCAACTGAGCGAATCAATGAATTATACAATGACTTTGATGTTACTGAAGTCATGCTTACGAGTTCATTTGCGGCAACTTCGGCGTTTTTATTAAAATTGTTTTCTGAAGTTAACAAAAAACAAGAAGTCTTTTTTATTGATACAGGGTATCACTTTGAGGATACACTAAAGTACAAAGAGCAACTTACAAACCAATATGGACTTAATGTAAAATCTATTAGCGCGCTTAAAGAAGAGCATGAGTTTACAACAAAGGACGAAACCTGGAAAAAAAATCCAGATTTTTGTTGTTCTATCAATAAGGTAAAGCCTTTAGATAGTATTAAAAACAACTATAAGGTTTGGGTATCTGGTTTAATGAAATGGCAAAGTGATCATCGTGCTACTTTAGACATTTTTGAACTGAGAGGTGAGATTTTAAAATTCTATCCGTTATTAGACATCACCAAAGAACAACGTGATGCGTATATAAAAGAGCATAATTTACCGTTTCATCCTTTAGTTGCTAAAGGTTATAACTCTATTGGATGTAAACATTGTACTGTTCCTGGAGAAGATCGTAATGGTCGTTGGAATAACAATCCTAAAACCGAATGCGGATTACATTTATAAAATAAAAAAGCTCTCAAATTGAGAGCTTTTTTTGTTTTATATAAAGATATTATATTATGATAATACTTGTTGTACTTTATCAGCAGCTTCTTGAAATTCAGTAGCACTCATAACATCTAAACCAGAATTATCAATTAATTCTTTTGCTATATCTGCATTGGTTCCTTGTAAACGCACAATAATTGGAACTTCAATATTACCCATATTTTTATAAGCATCAATAACACCTTGAGCAACACGATCACAACGAACAATTCCGCCAAAAATATTAATCAAAATAGCTTTTACAGCAGGATCTCTTAAAATAAGTTCAAAAGCAATTTCAACTCTTGCAGCATCTGCAGTACCACCAACATCTAAAAAGTTAGCTGGCTCTCCACCTGCTTGTTTGATTAAATCCATAGTTGCCATTGCCAATCCTGCTCCATTTACCATACAACCAACGTTTCCGTCAAGATCAACATAGTTTAATCCATGTTCTCCTGCTTCAACTTCAATCGGATTTTCTTCACGTAAATCTCGTAAAGCGGCTAAATCTTTATGTCTAAATAAAGCATTGTCATCTAAAGATACTTTAGCATCAACAGCCATTATTTTATCGTCACTTGTTTTTAATACTGGATTAATTTCAAATAAAGAAGAATCAGATTTGTCATAAGCTGTATATAAAGCAGTAACAAATTTTGTCATGTCTTTAAAAGCTGCTCCTGATAATCCTAAGTTAAAAGCAATTTTACGAGCTTGAAAAGGTAAGATTCCCGTTGCAGGATCAATTTCTTCAGTAAAAATCAAATGTGGTGTTTCTTCAGCAACAGTTTCAATATCCATTCCACCTTCAGTAGAATACATAATCATATTGCGACCATTTGCTCTGTTTAATAACACAGACATGTAATATTCTTCTGGTTCAGAATCTCCAGGATAATATACATCTTCAGCAACTAACACTTGGTGTACACGTTTCCCTTCAGCAGAAGTTTGAGGTGTTACCAAATCCATTCCAATAATTTCTCCTGCAATTGTTTTTACGTCGTCTAAACTTTTAGCTAACTTAACTCCACCACCTTTTCCACGACCACCTGCGTGAACTTGTGCTTTAATAACGTGCCAACCTGTACCAGTATCTTCAGTTAATTTTTTAGCTGCTGCAACTGCTTCATCTGCATTTTGTGCAACGATACCACGTTGAATACGTACGCCAAAACTGCTTAATAATTCTTTTCCTTGATATTCGTGTAAATTCATTTGGTCTTGAAATTTGTTGTTAGTATTCGGCTACTTTTCCGAAGTCATTTTTACAATCACAAAAGTAAACATACTTAAAGTTTTTACCAATAGTTTTTATTATTGATTTAAACACTCTTAATTTCAATACACAGAAAACCAAACAAACTATTAAAATTATTGTTTAAGTATTTATTCCCTTAAACGTTTAATTACTGAAAATGCTTTATCTACTAAAGCGTCTTCAACAACTATTGTAAACTCATTGGTTGTAGAAACCACCTCATATAATGTAATATTCTCCCATGCCAAACGTTTGAATATTTGATAATACAATCCAGAAATTTTAGAATTTCCTTTTGGTAAATAAATACTAATTGCAGATAGTTTATCTTGAAAACCTATTTGGATTTCATTTTCGAAAGCCTCTAAAATATTTTCTTTTTCAGAAGTTGATATAATAATATTGCTTTCAAACATACCACGAGTAAAAGCATAAAAAATTTGATGATTAGTACTGATTTTTTCTAATATTTGAGAATGACTATGAATTAAAGTCTTAGAGTTTTGAAATGTAAAATCGCTTAAATCTGAACGGACTGTAATATCTCCTAATGTTTTAAAAACCTTTTTTAAGCGTACTGAATTTTCAAGATGTATAGGTTGTTGATGACGTCGAAGTGCCATCATTATTGCGCCATCCTTTACAGGTTTACGCAACATCTTAGATATAGGCGTGTTTAAATCTTTAGCTAAAGCTGAAAAATTAATAATTTGTCGTGACAAAGCCTCTTCTAAAAATGGACTTGATACGATAATGTCTTGGACACAAGATGCTATTGTTTTCAATTTGTTAATTATTTAACATTTTGTGTAAAAATAGCAATATTTTATCATTTTTATGTTTTAACTAAGAATTACATCTACTTTTGACTCCTTATTTTAATAAATTAAATACTTTAAAAATAATGGAACACAACACCTTATTACAAATTGTGAAGGCTTATGGAAGTCCGGTTTATGTTTATGATGCTGAAAAAATTCAATCTCAGTACAAACGCTTAACATTAGCTTTTGGTAAGGTTAAACAGATAAAATTAAATTATGCGGTAAAAGCTTTATCAAACATTTCTGTTTTAAAGTTGTTTAACAAATTGGGCTCTGGATTAGATACCGTTTCAATTCAAGAAGTACAACTCGGACTTAAAGCTGGTTTTAAAGCTGAAGACATTATTTTTACACCAAACGGCGTGTCACTTGCAGAGATAGAAAATGCCGCAAAACTAGGCGTGCAAATAAACATTGATAACCTTTCCATTTTAGAACAATTTGGGACAAATCATCCTAACATTCCTGTTTGTATTCGTATAAATCCGCACGTTATGGCTGGTGGCAACACAAATATTTCTGTAGGACATATTGATAGTAAATTTGGAATTTCAATTCATCAAATTCCACATCTGCTTCGCATTGTAGAAAACACAAACATGACAATTAATGGTATTCACATGCATACAGGAAGTGATATTTTAGATATTGATGTGTTTTTATATGCTAGTGAAATTCTATTTGATATTGCAAAAAATTTTAAGAATTTAGATTTTATTGATTTTGGATCTGGATTTAAAGTCCCATACAAAACTGGTGATATTGAAACCAATATTGAAGAGCTTGGAAAAAAACTTTCCAATCGTTTTAATGCGTTTTGTAAAGATTATGGTAAACCATTAACCTTAGCTTTTGAACCTGGTAAATTCTTGGTGAGTGAAGCGGGTTACTTTTTAACAAAAGTTAATGTCGTAAAACAAACCACCTCAACTGTTTTTGCTCAAGTAGACTCAGGGTTTAATCATTTGATTAGACCAATGCTATATGGATCCCAACATGAAATTATTAACATTTCTAATCCAAAAGGTCGTGAACGCTTTTACTCTGTAGTTGGCTACATTTGTGAAACGGATACGTTTGCTAACAATAGACGAATCAATGAAATTAGTGAAGATGATATTTTGGCTTTTAAAAATGCAGGTGCTTATTGTTATTCAATGGCATCAAATTATAATTCTCGCTATCGTCCAGCTGAAGTGCTTTGGCACAACAACAAAGCACACTTGATTCGTAAACGCGAAACATTTGATGACATCTTAAACAATCAAATAGAGATCACATTTTAAATAAAAACATTACAAATTTATTGTGTTTTTTTACTCTTTGGCTTAACAGAGTTAAGTAAATGTTAAAATTGTAAGTGAAAATTTACTATCTTTAACTTTCCCTAAAGTCTTTTAATAGCTATATAAAGACTTATGACTAAAAAAATAATCCTATTTCTTGCACTTTTTTGTGCACTTAATAGTCTTGGCCAAGCTTCAGATTCTAATCCATCATCCATTGATGATTTAATGGATTGGTTAAAAACACATGTAACTTCGGCTAGCGATTCTACTAAACTTGGTGTAAATTCACGAAGAGCCATACTACTTTCTAAACAGTCAAATGATCAAAACACACTTGCACAATCCTATCGTTATTTGGCAATTTATCATAAAGAGTATTCCAAGCTAGATTCTGCATTATATTATTTTAACAAATCAAAAGACATTTATATTCATCAAAATAATGAACAAAATCTAGCCGAAACTTATGTGAATCTTAAGACAATTTATACTTTAAAAACTGATTATAATCAAGCAAAACAATTTATTTACAAAGCCTTAAAATTATTTGAAAAATTAGACAATCAAAAAGGAATTGCTCAATGCTATTCACATATTGGTGACCTCTTATATTATGAAAACAATTATAATGAAGCTATAAGATATTGTGATAAAGCCATCGTCATTCAAAAAGAAATTAATGCAAAAGAAGACTTAGCACTTACCTATCGCTTTAAAGCTAATAACCAACTTTTTACTGGTTTTGATCTAGAAGATGCACTAAAATCTATAAATGCTTCTATAAATATTTACCATGAATTAGGTGAATCAGGAATACCAATGATGGCATCTGTTAATTGGAGAGGAAACATCTATAAATATATGGAACTTTACGATGAAGCCATATTAGATTACCAAACCAATTTTGATAATTCTAAACAACTAGGTTTAGAATGTTACCTCATTCCTTCATTAGCAAATATTGGTCATGTATACCTAATGCAGGGAAAATATGAAGAAGCCTTACCATACAATTTGAAAGCTATAGATCTCATGAAAAAAACGGGAAGAACTCGCAGTTTATGGGAAAACTACATGCATGTTTCAGAAATTTACGAATCCATTGGCAATCTTAAAATGGCTTTGTATTACCATCAATTATATAGTTCAGAGCTAGAATCTTTTAAAGATAATATCATCTTAAGCTTAGAAAGTGAAGCACAATCTAAATATGAAGTTGGTCAGAAAAATGCTACTATTTTATTTCAGGATAAAATAATAAGTCAGCAAAAACGCACCAAAGTTTTATATATAATTCTCACAGCGTTATTAGCAATCATTCTGTTTGGATTGTTTTATTTTTTCAGAAAAAACAAAAAAAGAAATCAACAATTAGAGGTTTTAAACACTACATTAGATACTAAGAATCAGCAAAATGAATTACTACTTAAAGAAATTCATCATCGTGTAAAAAACAACCTTGAATTGGTTAAATGCTTAATCGAATTACAGTCTGCACAATTAGAAGATTCAGCGACGAAAGATGCTATGATCGCAAGTCAGAACCGAATTCAATCTATGGGAATTATTCATCAAAAATTATATCAAGGTGAAAACTTAGGAAGCATTGATATGAAAGATTACTTCATTAATTTAGGTGATGGTATCTTAGACACTTTTGATGCTGAAGACAAAGTGAAAATAGAATGTGCTATGGAGCAATTAGAACTTGATGTTGATACAGCTGTTCCGATTGGACTTATTGTAAATGAACTTTTAACAAACGCTTTAAAATATGCCTTTCCTGAGGATAGTAACGGTAAAATAAAAATTAGTTTAATCCAATCAAATAAGGAAACATTGACCTTAAAAGTTGTAGATAATGGCATTGGAAAAACCATTAAAACAACTCCAAAAGGTACTGGTTTTGGATCGCAACTTATTAAACTACTCACACAACAACTCAACGGATATATGGAAGAGACGTATGAAAATGGAACTTCAGTTGTGTTCCAATTTAAAATTAAATCAGCGGCTTAAATGAGTACACCTATAAAAATATTGATTGTTGAAGATGAAATGATAATTGCTGCAAATATCTCATTACAATTAACAACGCTTGGTTACGAAGTTAATGGCATTGTACCAAGAGCTGAAGAAGCGATAATTTGTGTTGAACAAAATCGACCTGATATTGTATTAATGGATATCAATTTAAAAGGTGATTTAGATGGTATCGAAACGGTAAAACTCATCAAAAAAAATAATAATGTAGCTGTTATTTATTTAACTGCAAATGCAGATGAAGCTAATTTTAATCGAGCAAAAAGTACACATCCACACGCTTTTATTTCGAAGCCATTTAAAAAATTAGACTTACAACGTGCTATAGAATTAACAGTAGATCGACTTCAGCAAGAAAAAACTAGTGATTTAAAAATAACGTCTTCAGAATCGAAACCGTCTCCATTTATGCTTAGTGAATGTATTTTTGTTAGACACAATGATAAAATGGTTAAAGTTGCCATTAAAGACATTCTCTATATTGAAGCCGAACGAAACTATTGTCGCATCTATTCAAAAGGGAAAGAATATTTGCTCGTTACAACTTTAAAAGATATGGATGAAAAATTACCAAACAAACATTTTATAAGAGTCCATCGTTCATTTATTGTCAATCTTTCTCAAATCGATGAAATTGCGAAAAGTCATATAGTTATTTCAAAAAAAGCAATTCCTGTAAGCAAACCTTTAAAAGAAGAATTATTGAAAAGACTTCAAACCATATAATTCGTTATCAATTAATTACTTTCTAAATTTTGTCGATAAACAAAAAGCTTGTTTCGGACAAAAAACTAGTCCATTCGTCCTTGATTTGTTTCATAAACCTAAGATAATCACTTACTTAGTTAAATAATATTAATCAACTATTTAAATACCATTTATTATGAAAACATTTAAAACTATTGTATTGGTTGTAAGCTTTTTATTAATGCTTCCAACTACAAGTCAAGCTCAAGAAGCAGATGACAGCTTTCTTATGAACTTATCTGCATTCACTGTAAAATTTGGTCATGATGCAAACTTTACAGAAGGTGTAAAAAAATGGAACAAATGCTACAAGGACAATGATGGAAAAAACACGTGGAATGTCTGGCATCGTTTACAAGGAAAAGGCAATGTATATGTACTCTCTTCTGCAATAAAAAATTGGGCCGAAATGAATGAAAGTGATGCCGCAGGAAAACCTTGTAAGTCAATTGCATTAGAATTTATCACACCACATATTGAAAGTTCAGAATTCAACACAACTAGGTATATGCCTGAAATAAGCCGAAAAGCCAATATGGAAGGCATGAGTATCGTTTGGGTAAATAGCTTTAAAGTCAATGATTTTGTAGCCTTTAACGAAGTCGTTAAAGAAGTAACTTCAACTATTGCAAAAAAAGAAGGCGCAAACAGAGGGTATTGGTACAGCATAATGGGTGGCGAAGGCGCTAACTATTTTGTATCTACTCCATTTAAAGACTTTGCCGATTTAGATAAAGACATAGATAACGTATGGAAAGTCTATGAAAGTGTACATGGTAAATCAAAAACAAATGACATCCGTAAAAAATTTAATGCAGCTTTAGAAGATACTTGGAGCTATGCTTATACACTTGAAACAGAATTAAGCATGAATTAAAACAATTATTCTCAACAGGCAGAAACGATTTTGTGGAGAGAATCGTAGTAGCTCTAAAAGATTTCCCATTTAGTGTTTTAAAAAGTAAATCAACCAACTAGATTACAATCTGCCTGTTTTTTTCTATCCTCTTAAAAGCATCAATCTTGAAAAAAGTAGGCATCATAGGTGGCTCTGGCTTTATAGGAAGCCACATCACCAAACAATTTTTAGATAATAATTTTGAAGTAAAAGTATCATCTACAGACATTTCAAAACAAGAAAAATATCAACATTTAATGGAGTTAGATCATGCAGATCATTTATACATTAGTGAACTTAATGTTGAAGATAAAATACAACTAAAAGATTTTGTAAAAGACTGCGATATTGTCATTCATGGTGGCACGCCTTTTCAATTAGAGGTCACAAATCCACAATCTGAATTATTTGACCCAACCATCAAAGGCACTGAAAATTTTTTAGAGGTAATTAAAACAACTCCTTCTGTAAAAAAGGTTGTTATTATTGCTTCAGTTGCAGCATGGAATACCAATTTCCCAATGCCAGCAGGACAAAAATCTGCAACAGCTACTTTTAGTGAAACTGACACACCGTTTTTTAGTAAAGAAAGTCATCCTTATGCTCAAGCAAAATTTATGGCTAATCAAACCGTCAATGAATTCATAAAAAATCATGAACAACTAAATTTTGAAATCACAAGTGTTTCTCCTGTTTTTGTCATGGGAAAATCAATGTCTAATAGAGATGATTCTACTTCAACAGGATTACAGTTTTTATTTAAAAACAACCTCGCTCCTAACCCATTCATTCAAATGCTTTATGATACAGATGCTGAATTTGCCATCGTTAATGTTAAAGATGTAGCGCAAGCCGTATTCAAAGCTGCAACCATTCCTAGATTACATGGAAAAAACTACTTACTCAGTAGTGAAACCTATGCTGTTTCTGATATTTCATTAATGCTAAATCATCAATTACCAAAAAATCAACCTAAAATCATTTATCAAAATCAAAAAGCCGAACGTGAATTGGGAATCCCATTTCAATCCGTACAATCTACTTTAAATGAATATTCTAAATAAAAAACCATTTAAAAAATTAAAAATGAAAACAACAAAACTAGTATTCGCTATTGTTCTTTTGAGCTTCACATCAACATTTGCTCAAAAAAGTACTATTGACAAAGATCTCAAAATGTACACTCAGGTTTGGGATGATATTGTGAATAAAGGGGAGATTGACCTCATCAACGATGCTAACTTCGATTCTAATATCATACAGATTTCTAAGACTGGAAACATTGTTGGCATAGCCAATTTTAAAGCCTATTATCAAAACTTTATTACTGGTTTTTCTGATATCGAATTTACTATTATAGACGTGTTTGGTATTGAAAATAAAATTGTAAAGCATTGGAATTTCAAAGGCATACATACTGGTGATTTCTTTGGTATTCCTGCAACTAATCGAACGGTTGACATTCAAGGTGTTACTATCGCAAAGATGAAAGATGGCAAAATAGCTCAAGAACAGGATTTTATGGATAATGCTGTGCTTATGCAACAACTAGGTTTAGTCTCTAATCCAGAAAACATGACTATTATTAATGGTCTTTATGATGCTTTTGCAACAGGCGATATTCCAAATGTACTTGCGGCCATGGATGTTAATATTATATGGAATGAAGCTGAAAGTAATTCCCTAGCTAAAGGCAATCCATATATTGGACCTGATTCGATATTAAATGGTGTATTTATTCCTCTTGGAGCTAATCATGAGTATTTCAAATTAGCTGATATAAAACTTCATGAAATGAGTAATAATCAGGTATTAGCAACTTTACGCTATGATGGAAAAAATAAAGCAACAGGTAAAGTTTACAATGCACAAGTAGCACATTTATGGTCTCTTAAAGACGGAAAAATTGTTGCTTTCCAACAATATGTGGATACCAAAAAATTGGCAGAAGCTGAAAAATAATAAGCTAAAAAATTATTAAATGATTTATTACTGGATACATATTATATACCTATTCATTGGATCAAAGTTAATTTGGAGTAAGACCGACTTAACTTCTGATCTTACTAGAAAACAACGTGTTAACATATTAGATTGCGACACCTTTAGGTATATGGCGAATTCCAAGTATTCCTATTACATGGATTTTATTCGGTTTGAAAAAATGTTTCGCTCAAAATTATACGAAAACACTGTTAAAAAAGGAATGTATGCTGTTTTAGGATCTCAAAAAATCATTTACAAAAAACCACTTAAAAGATGGTCAACATTCACAATAACCTTAGTTCTAGAAGGGTGGGATGAAAAATGGGTATACCATAAACAAGTTTTTAAACAAAACAATCAAGTTTGTGCAATTGGATATACTAAAGCAGCCTTTTGGAAACATAAAAAAGCGCAAGAAATAAGTGGCATTTTTAAAAATTGTGATGTTCAACAAAAAGAAATGAAAATATCTGAAAATATCCAATCAATATTTGATAATGATTATAGTCTTTTAAAAGCTAATTCAATAACATAAAAATAAATGAAAATATCAAAACTTAAATTTAGTCGAAGCCTTACCGAAAGTCCGCTGTCACGTTATTTTTCATTTTCAGCATTGTATATCGCTCAGGGAATTCCTGAAGGCATTCTGTTTTTTGCCATGCCAGCCTGGTTAGCTATGAATGTTAAGCCTGCTACTGAAATAGCAGCATTTATTGGTGTCATTCTAATTCCATGGAGCTTTAAACTCTTGATTGCACCTCTGATGGATCGTTTTACAATTCTGTCTATGGGAAGAAAACGACCTTGGGTCGTTTTTGGTCAGTTTGGATTAATTCTAAGTTTTTTAAGTATTGGATTTGTACCTGATCCTTTGAATAATATTTCAGGTTTGATGGTCGTTGGTTTCATGATCAGTTTTTTTGGAGCTTTTCAGGATGTTGCTACAGATGGAATGGCTATTGATGTGATTCCAGATGATGAAAAAGCTAGAGTTAATGGATTAATGTGGGGAACAAAAATTATTGGAACATCACTTTCTCTATTAGTTGGAACGTATTTGATCAATAGTTTAGGATTTACATCAGCAATTTCATTATTATCAATTGTAGTGGCAATCATTATGATTATTCCTATTTATTTCACAGAACGTCCAGGCGAAAAAATCATGCCTTGGTCAAAAGGAGAAGCCAATCATGAATCAAAAGATAGTCAGTTAAAAAGTTGGACTGAAATATTAAAAAGCTTGTATCGTGTTATTAAATTACGCTCAAGTCTTATTTTTATAGTCATTTCTTTTCTTAGCGGCATTTTATTTGGACTAATGGATACGATTTTACCCATTTTTACAATTCAAGAATTAAGTTGGACAAATACAGATTTTTCAGAACTCTTTTCTGTAATAAATATCATCGCTGGAATTGGAGGAATGCTTATTGGTGGCTACTTAGTAGATTATTTTGGCAACATAAAAATGTTAACCATCTACTTAGGTATTAGTACTACAGTTATTGCAATCTTCGCTTTAACAACTGGCTTTTGGACAAATACTGCTTTCGTATGTGGCTTTATCTTTATCTATTATGTCTTAAACATATTTTTGACCATTGGAATTTTTGCCTCAGGAATGAATCTGTGTTGGA
>Ga0209344_10003638_pt1 | contig 14953 bp, 19 predicted proteins | sample Cruoilmetagenom6_FD_187293 | JGI IMG/M metagenome (GOLD analysis project Ga0209344, IMG submission 187293) | Oil polluted marine microbial communities from Coal Oil Point, Santa Barbara, California, USA - Santa Barbara Oil Seep Sample 6 (SPAdes)... | ecosystem: Environmental > Aquatic > Marine...
CAACTGCTCGAGTGGTGGAATTGGTAGACACGCCGGACTTAAAATCCTGTGACCATTTGGTCGTGCGGGTTCAAGTCCCGCCTCGAGTACTTAAAAGCTTCTTCTTTATTGAAGGAGCTTTTTTTGTAAAGGGAGTTTTTTGTAGATATGGCTTACTAACATATTACCCAACGGAAAGTAAACGGCGAAAAACAGCGTCATTGCCAGGGTTAAATTGTATGGGGTGAACAATTCAGACAGTATATTATTAGGATATACGTATGAGGTTTGGAAAGTATAGCCGGAAAGTTCTAGTATTCCTATTGCCAAAAGTCCATAACAGTATTGGTTAAAAAAGGAATATTCTTTTATCAATATTGAAATAGGCACCATATACAGGGCGTAGCAGGTAATTATTTGCCACCAATGTTCAAAACGGACTATTTCAAAATAAATTCCGATACTATTCATCAGAATGCCAGTTATCAAATATAGAATGCTATAAATGCACACTTCCGCAAAGGAAACTTTTCTTAATTTTTCTGTTATAGTAGCAAGCATACCTTAAAAAATTGAGGTCACAAAATAAAAAAAGCCCTTTCAATTTGAAAGGGCTTTTAGGTTTTTTAGCAAAAAATGCTTATTGACCGTCAGTAGCGTCTTCAACAGCTTCTTCAGTTTCCTGAGCAGCGTTCTCTACAGCATCTCCTGCATCTTCCATTGCATCTTCAGTAGCCTCAGCAGCGTTGTCCATTGCTTCTTCGGTTTCAGTTTGCATAGTTTCAGCAGACTCTTCCATGTTTTCTTCTTTGGTTTCTCTGCAAGAGTAAACTGAAGCAACTAGAGCAAGAGCGGCAAGTGATAAAAATACTTTTTTCATTGTTGAAATAGATTAGTGATTAATAGTGGGCAAAAGTAATTAAAAAATTAATTCAAAACCTTTTTTCGGGTAAATATTTCCAATACCTTTTTGGAATATGTTTTATATGCAAACGCATATTCTTTCGGGAAGGTATATTGCTGTTTTTAAAGTAAATGCGCCAAAGTTCCTGAAAATTTATTTCATCAACAGTAAAATACGTAAGAGCCTTTGTTGAGCTGTTCACTTCAGATGAAATTTCCAGTTCAACTATCGCTACATTTTGAAGATTGTAATAAATACCATACTTGCGCTTCAGGTCATAAATTAACCATTTTTGGTCTGCATATCTTTTTTTGAAATGTTCCGAATTTAAGGGTAAAACATTAAAATCTGGCTCAATGGTCGCAAAATAAATGCCATCGTTAGTTAATCGAAAGCGTACGAAGGCGTCCATTCTGTGCTTTTCACGATCTACCTTTTTTGAAACCTTATCTATTTCAAGAATAATGGGGTCGCTGTAATCATTTTCAATAGATACTTCAGAAGAAAAAGTACGTTTTATAAAGTGTAATATAGCATTTTCAATTGTTGGGATTTCACTTAAAAAAACTTTGTAAATTTTTTGTCTCCCTTGTTGCGAAATTTTTTTTGAAAGGCCCATCCATACCCGCTTTGCTTTTTCAGTATCCGTTATAATCTCTTCTTCAGCATCAAAGAAATTTTGTTGGGAGTATTCTCGTCTTTTAATGCGAACATTTGTCAACCTCAACTCAAAAACATTAAAAATAGCAGAAAGAAGCCCGTTAAAACTCCCGTCATAAATCAAAATAGTATTCATGTAGGCTGAAAATTTTGATGATCAAACAAATTTAGCTGAGTATTTAATTCATTTCTGAATTTGCTTTTGGAGCTATTCATTATCAATCCTTTTAATTGTGCTGCAGTCCTATCTTTTCCTTCAAAAATTCTAGAGTCACAGGTTATAAAATATTTTGCTCTATTTAATAAAACGCCAATCGATTTAAGATTTTCCCAGTTAAGTTTTCGATACTTGCGTGCAGCTATAACTTTATGAACCGACTTAACTCCCAAACCCGGCACTCGAAGTAGCATTTGCATATCTGCCTTATTTATATCTACAGGAAATTGGTCTAAATTTCGGAGGGCCCAACTTAATTTGGGATCTATATCTGATTCTAAATTAGGGTGCTCTTTATTCAGCAATTCACGGACATCAAATTCATAAAATCGAAGTAACCAATCTGTTTGGTAGAGTCTATTTTCACGTATAAAAGGAACTGGCGTGCCAATGCCGGGCAGCCGATTATCGTGACTAATGGGAACGTAGCCTGAGTAATAAACCCTTTTAAGATTAAATGATTTATAAAAAAAGGCGGAAGTGTACATTATTTCAGCGTCGCTTTCCCCACTGGCGCCTACAATCATTTGGGTGCTTTGCCCCGCCGGGGCATAGAGCGGAACTTTTTTTAAGAGGCTTTTTTCATTTTTATACTGAATGATTTCATTTTTTACCTTTTCCATAGGTTTTATAAAATCTTTTCTGTTTTTGTCCGGTGCAAGTAACTTTAAGCCTTTTTCTGTGGGAATTTCAATATTTACGGAAAGGCGATCCGCATACAGGCCAGCTTCTCGCATTAACTCATCACTTGCGCCTGGAATGGATTTTAGATGAATATATCCATTGAAATTTTCTTCCTCTCGTAACTTTTTTGCAACGGCAATCAAACGTTCCATTGTATAATCTGCATTTTTGAAAATCCCGCTGCTTAAAAAAAGTCCTTCTATATAATTTCTACGGTAAAAATTAATAGTAAGGTCCACCACTTCCTGTACTTTAAAAGCTGCCCGCTTTATATCATTACTTTTTCGCGTCACGCAATAAGCGCAATCAAAAATACAATGATTGGTAAGCAGAATTTTTAATAGTGAGACGCATCTGCCATCTTCAGTATAGCTATGGCAAATGCCCATTCCGCTGCTATTGCCTAATCCGTTATTTTTATTTTGCCTCTTGCTTCCACTGGAAGAACAGGAAACATCATATTTTGCGGCATCGGCTAAAATGCTGAGTTTTTCTTTTATTCGATCAAAATCCATAGAGAAATTTGGAGTATTGCCAAAAATAAGGAAATACTCCAAATCAAATGGATATAATCCAAAAAATTATTTGGATATTTTCCAAAATAGTATATATTTGGGTATGAAAATACAACTACCCATTGAGGCGCAACGTTTTAAAAAGTTGCGGGAAGAACTTAGGCATACGCAACAATCATTTGCTGAATTACTGGATATTGGTGCGACTACAGCTGATATTGAAAGGGGTAAGACCAAAATAACGGGAAAAGTTATTATGGAGCTTATGGCTCAATTCAATATCAATCCCTTATGGATTTATGGTAAAAGTTTTGAAAAACATATAGATACTTCGCGAGGTGATGTAAGTCCGAAGGTTTTAACTGTAGACCCCACCGGTAATGACAGTATTCTTCTTGTAAACCAGAAGGCTGCGGCTGGTTATCCAAACAATATTCATGATACGGGCTGGTACCAAACCTTACCAGCTTTTAATATTCCTTTGCCAGAATATAGGAATGCGTCATATCGCGGCTTTCAAGTAGAAGGGGACAGTATGCTGCCAAACATTAAACCGAATGAATGGGTTTTAGGGCGTGCGGTGCCAAGCATACATGAAGCAACGGACAGTAAAATTTATATAGTAGTTTTGAGGGATTCAGTTTTAGTGAAAAAGCTTCAGAAAATTCCAAATACCCCTCAGAGTCTTCGGCTTATTTCCTTAAATGATGAATATTTGCCGATAGATGTGAAAGTAAAGGATATTCAGGAACTTTGGATGGTAAACAGTAAATTAACTTTTGGAGTCGATGAACCTTCTGAAAGTAATTTACTCCGTCAATTACAGCAATCTATGGAAGAACTTAAAGCTCAAATGAGAGATACTGTAAATAAAAAAACCGACTGAAACAGTCGGTTTTTTTATTTTTAAATCTGGGGATTAATTATTTTCGTCAACTTTTATTTTAGTATCCCCATCTTCCTCTTTTTTAATCTTTACTTCTTTTTCATCGGTTTCCATTTTTATTTTGGTATCGCCGTCGTCTTCTTTGATTTTCACATCGGCGCCCTCATCCTGCATTTCTTGGATGATTACTTCTTCTTCCGTTGCTTCTTCTTTGTTTTCACGACATGAAGTAAAGCTTGCAGCAATAAATACTGCGCTTAAAATGATTAATGTTACTTTTTTCATAGTTGTTGATTTTAGAAATTAGTTAAGTTATTAAAAGGGTAGGCTTAAATATCATCGGTTCCACCAGTACCAGTGTTTTCTTGAATTTCATTCACACCTTCTTGAATAGTATTTTCAACAGGATCATCGTTGGTCATGTCTTCTACTTCATCTTCTGCCTCATCCATAGCGTCATTTACATCATCAACTACGTCTTCAACGTCGTCGGCCTTTTTATTTTCGCGACAGGAAGTAAACGTTGTGCCAAAAGTAAAAATCAGCGCCAGTGTTAAAATTAATTTTTTCATATTTTAAAATTTTATTGTTAATCATCATTTCCGATGTCTTCAATTTTCTTATCAATTTCTTCGTTTACCTCTTTGTCCACCTCTTTTGCGGTTCTTTCAAGAATTCCTTCATTTTCTTCCGGAGCTTCTGGTTCAACTTCAACTTCTACCTCGCGTATTACTTCTTTGGTTTCGGTTTTTTGCTCACGGCATGAACCAAAGGCTAGTGCGACTATTGCTACTGCAATAAACAGTTTTTTCATAATTAGATTGTTTTTAATTGTTAAAACAAAGCTAGCTTTTTAAATTCTCGGAATGTATAATTAAATACTAAAAAATGTGAAAAGATTATTAATTTGAGGCAAAACTTAGAGATTTAGCAGAATATTTCAAAAAATACCTTCTATTGTTTGTCGGGAAATTTTGATAGGTATTTTAAAATTTTCTTAGTTGCTCCAGTATTTTTATTGACGAAATGCCCAGAAATCATACCGGTTTTATTCCGCAAATTATCGTTCAAAATGAGCTTGCTAAGAATTTCAGTACATTCCGCAGCATTAGATACTGAAAACAAACCTGCCAAATCGCGAAGTCTTTTAGCCTCCGGAAATTCTTCAAAATTCTTTCCTATAACTATTGGCGCACCAAATGTAGCCGGTTCCAGGATATTATGAAGTCCCGTTTTGCCCATGGCCCCGCCCACATAGGCAATATCGGCATAACTGTAGAGCTTGCTTAAAAGGCCAATGCAATCAATGATTAATACATTGTATTCAGAAATATTTACATTATTCATTTCAGAATGAAGCACTGTTTTTTTTACAATTTGTTTTGTAAAGTTTTCTATTTTTTCTGTTTCTATTTTGTGTGGAGCAATTATAAATTTTACATTTCCAGGTGCGATATTTATATATTCCAAAAGCACAGATTCATCTTCCGGCCATGTGCTTCCGCAAACAATGCAGAGGGAATTTCCTTTAAAATCTTCTGCAAACTTTAAAGTGTTGTCCATTTCAATTTGATGCGAAACCCTATCAAAACGCGTGTCGCCGCTAACAGTTGTATTGTTGAAGCCAATGCTTTTCAAAAGCGATTCGGAATTTTCGTCCTGCAAAAAAAAGTAATCAAAACTTTTGAGGGCTCTTCGCATAAACCCTCCGTAGCTTTTGAAAAATATTTGATCGGCCCGAAAAACGCCTGAAACCAATAACGTATTAATATTTTTCCTATTTAATTCAAAGAGATAATTGGGCCAAAATTCATATTTCACAAAAAAGACAAGTGAAGGATGAACTGCAGTAACAAATTTTTTTGCGTTAGTAGGTGTGTCGATCGGCAAATACACCACTGCATCTGCCAAAGGCGTTTTTTTCTTTATTTCGTAGCCTGAGGGCGAAAAAAAACTCACCACAATTTTATGGTCGGGTTTTAGTTTCTTTATTTTTTCCATAATTGTAACGCCTTGCTCAAATTCTCCCAGAGAAGCACAATGGAACCAAATGGTTTGGTCGGTGGAGGAAATTTCTCGTTGAAGAATTTCAAAAACTTCTTTTCTGCCGTTTACAAAAAGTCTCATCTTTTTGCTGAAAATAGCTGTAACCCTCAACCCGAAGGAGACCAAATGAATCAATAAATTGTAGAAGGTGTGCATTGTGTGTAAAAATACCAAATTTCAAGTATCAAATTCCAATTAACAAGCTTAATAACTTAATTGCCCAATAACGCAACAACTTCAACACAAACAAATATCATTTTCGTAATTTTACCGAATTCAATTTTATTTCAGCAGCATGAAGAAAATACAAATGGTTGACCTAAAAGGTCAATATGAAAATATAAAGGAACGCGTGGATAGCTCCATAATGAATGTGATCGAAGCCACTGCGTTTGTAAACGGTCCCGAGGTTCACGAATTTCAAAAGGAATTGGAGGAATATCTAAGTGTCAAGCATGTAATTCCTTGCGCCAACGGAACAGATGCTTTGCAAATTGCAATGATGGGACTTGGTTTAAAACCCGGCGATGAGGTAATAACGGCCGATTTTACTTTTGCCGCAACGGTAGAGGTTATTGCGCTTTTGCAACTAACGCCCGTTTTGGTAGATGTAGATCCTATAAATTTCAATATAGATATTGAAGCTATAAAGAAAGCAATTAACCCAAAAACTAGAGCAATTGTTCCAGTGCATCTTTTCGGCCTTACAGCGAATATGGATGAAATTATGGCAATTGCAGCTGAACACAACCTTTATGTAATTGAAGACAACGCACAAGGTATTGGTGCCAATTATACATCAAAGGACGGTTCAAAAAAGAAAACCGGAACCATTGGGCATGTGGCTTCCACGTCATTCTTTCCTTCAAAAAATCTAGGATGTTATGGTGATGGCGGGGCAATATTTACCAACGATGATGATTTGGCCCACATAATTCGAGGAATTGTAAACCACGGCATGTACGTGCGTTATCACCATGATGTTGTAGGTGTAAACAGCAGATTGGATTCTATCCAGGCGGCGGTGCTTCGGGCCAAGTTGCCACATTTGGACGAATATAATGCCGCACGTAGAAATGCTGCAAGAAAGTATAGTGAAGCTTTCGCCGGAATAGAAAATATAATTACCCCTACTGGTTTTTGCGATAACACTAAAACTATTTGTGATGTTTGTGACTGCCACGTTTTTCACCAATACACCCTAAAAATTGTAAATGCTGACCGGGACGCTCTGGTAAATCATTTAAATGAAAAGGGAATTCCCTGCGGTGTGTATTATCCCATACCCTTGCACCTTCAAAAGGCTTACCGAGATGAGCGCTACAAAGAAGAAGATTTTGTGGTTACAAACCAATTGGTAAAAGAGGTGATTTCACTGCCAATGCATACCGAGCTTGATGATGAGCAAATTGATTATATTACCAAAACTGTTATTAATTTCGTTACCAAATAATGAAAAAAATACTCGTTACAGGCGGTTTGGGCTATATTGGTTCACATACTGTTGTTGAACTTCAAAATGCAGGATTTCAAGTTTTGATTATTGATAATCTCTCTAACTCATCTTTGGATGTTTTGGAAGGAATTACAAATATCACCAAAACTCCTCCCATATTTGAAAGGTTAGACCTTCGCTTAAAAGCTGATGTATCCGATTTTTTTAAAAGAAATCAGGATATTGAAGGGATCATTCATTTTGCGGCCAGCAAAGCTGTGGGCGAAAGCGTTCAAAATCCATTGCTTTATTACGAAAACAATCTAAATACACTTATTTATCTGCTTCAGGAATGCAATTCTTATGGAATTGGGAACTTTATTTTCAGTTCGTCGTGCACCGTTTATGGTGAGCCCGATTCACTTCCTATTACAGAAAATGCGCCTGTAAAGTCAGCGACTTCACCTTATGGAAACACAAAGCAAATAAGTGAAGAAATACTGAAGGATACGTGTTCTATTTCGGCTTTAAAATCGATTGCGTTGCGGTATTTTAATCCTATTGGAGCTCACGAAACGGCAGAAATCGGAGAGCTTCCGGCGGGAGTACCTCAAAATTTAGTCCCGTTTATTACACAAACCGCTGCCGGAGTTCGGGAACAACTATCAGTTTTTGGGGATGATTATCCTACAGAAGATGGGAGCTGTGTACGTGACTATATACACGTTGTGGATTTGGCTAAAGCGCACGTCATAGCGTTACAACGATTGCTTTCTGCAAAGAATGAAAGCCAGTTTGAAATTTTCAATCTAGGAACGGGTAGGGGCAGCTCTGTTTTGGAAGTTGTGAATTCCTTCGAAAAAACAACTGGAGAAAAACTGAATTATAAAATTGTGGGCCGAAGGCCGGGAGATGTTATAGCTGTGTATGCAGATACCCAAAAAGCAAATAAGGTACTGGGGTGGAAAGCTGAAAAGACAATGGAAGATGCTTTAAAATCTGCTTGGAAATGGGAGAAAAAAATTAGAAATATTTAATTATCAAATACTTATATCGGTTTTTACAAAAGGTTTAACGCTTATAATTTGGAATTGGATACAATACTTTGTTTCTTTGCGGCAAATAGAAAAAACAGGTTATGAAGTTAGTTTCAGTGAAACGAAAAACAAAGAAAGAAAAACGATTTACAGAAAAGATGGGAATGTTTACCACAAGTGTAATCTACATCAAAAAAACATTTTTGAAAGTTCCCTTTAAAACTGTACACAAATACCGCGAAACCTATTATGGTGAAGTAAAAGACTGTGCAGATTGTAGGATAAGTGCTTAAAATTTATAATTCAATTCAAGTTTCAAAATTATTTTGAATCTTTAATCTAGTGAAAACACCGAAAGAATTTCTTTTCGGTGTTTTTTTTATTTTCAATATGTCAAATCAAAATTCAGCTTTTCCAGTTTCTACAGAAGCATCAATTTTCTTCACAAGACCCTGTAAAACATTGCCTGGGCCAACCTCAATAAATTTAGTTGCTCCATCTTTTATCATGTTTTGAACACTATGTGTCCATTTAACCGGGGCAGTGAGTTGGAAAATTAAATTTTCTTTTATTTCCGAAGGATCCGTCACCGCAAAGGTGGAAACGTTTTGATAAATTGGGCAAGCTGGTTCCGTAAACTGGGTGGCTTCAATGGCAGCGGCCAATTCCTCCCTCGCAGGTTCCATCAGCGGACTGTGGAAAGCGCCGCCAACTGGCAGAATCAAAGCTCTTCTGGCACCTGCTTCCTTTAAACTTTCGCATGCTCTTCCCACGGCATCCACATCTCCTGAAATTACGAGTTGGCCGGGGCAGTTATAATTTGCGGCAACTACAATCCCGGGTGTGTTTGCGCATATTTCCTCAACTAAATGATCGTCCAATCCCAAAACAGCCGCCATTGTTGATGGAGTTTCTTCACAGGCTTTTTGCATTGCCAAGGCACGTTTGTAAACCAATTGCAATCCATCGCTAAAAGCAAGCGTTCTGTTGGATACCAATGCCGAAATTTCTCCTAGGGAATGGCCAGCAACCATGTCTGGTTGGAATTTGCTCCCCATCACTTCGGCTAAAATTGTGGAGTGTAGGAATATTGCAGGTTGGGTAACTTTGGTTTCTTTCAGTTCGTCCGCAGTACCTTCAAACATTATTTTGGTAATATCAAAGCCTAAAATTTCATTGGCTTGTTGAAATAGTTCTTTTGCTTTTGTAGAATTATCGTAAAGATCTTTGCCCATTCCTGTAAATTGGGCGCCCTGTCCGGGAAATATATATGCTTTCATTTTCGATTGATTTAGAAATACAAAAATAGGATTAATTCTAAGAATATTTTTTTATAGCGGAATTGACTTGTTGCAAATAGCCACTTCCGAAAAGGTTGAGGTGCACCAGCAAGTAATAAAGTTGCCAAAGAGGAATTCGCTCTTTCCAGCCTTCACCTAAAGGAAAAATAGTATTGTAGTTTGAAAAAATTTCTTCTGAAAACCCGCCGAACAATTTCATCATTGTAATATCCATTTCGCGCGGCGCAAAGGCTACGGCTGGATCTATCAAAACAGGTTCACCAGTTTCGGAAGCCATATAGTTACCATTCCAAAGATCACCGTGGACTAATGCTGGGGGTTCGCGGGGAATTTCCTCAGAAATGTTTTTATAAAATTCATCTAAATTTTTAAAATGAAAACCTTTCTCAGCGGCCATTTTAAACTGTGGCTCCAAGCGTTGTGTAATATAAAATTCGTACGACGAACTGCTAAGGCAGTTTTTCTGCGGAAGACTTCCAATATGATTGTGATGGTCCAATCCAAAATGATCAGCAGTTGTTTTGTGCAATGCCGCGAGAGCAGCTGCAAATGTTTCCGAAAAGTCTTTCGATGGATTTCCGGGGGAAATATATTCCAATATCAAATATGAAATGTTTTGATCCATCCCATTGGCAATCACTTCTGGAATTTTAAAACTACTGTTTTGTTTGAGCAACTGCAATCCTTTTGCTTCAGCCTCAAACATTTTGGGAAATTTGGAAGCGTTATTCAATTTTACTACAAAATTTCCTTCTTCACATTTCAAAAGAAAAACTTCGTTGATGTCACCACCAGAAAGGGGTTTGCTATCAATCAGTTCCAAATTGTTCTCTTTTGCGATATGTTTTAACGTGGATTTCAAAGAAAAGAAAGAAATAAAATTTTGATTTGCTCCTTAGTTATTTACGCACCCAAGTTTCATAGGTAAAGGAATACTTATGTCTTTCATCTTTAGGATGTTTTTCTTTGGAAATAAGCTGCCAATTTTTTTCTGAAAATTCAGGAAAAAAAGTATCCGCATCTTTAAAGGTTCCGTGAACTCTGGTAAGTTCTATTTTATCTGCAACGGAAAGTCCCAGTTTATAAATTTCGCCCCCGCCGATTATATAGGGTTGTAAATCTTCTTTTGAAATTTCAAGCGCTTTCTCCAAATTGTGGACTACGACGGCACCATCCTTTTTATAATCTTTATTCCGGGTAATCACAAGATGCGTTCTGTGGGGAAGTGGTTTTGGGAAAGATTCAAAAGTCTTGCGCCCCATAATAATATGATGGCCCGTGGTTAGTTGCTTAAAGCGTTTAAAATCATCGGGCAAATGCCAAAGAAGATCGTTATCCTTTCCCAGTTCATTATTCTCGCCAACGGCGGCAATCATTGTAATCATTGTACGTCTGGCGGTAGCGGGTTGTTCAGTTCGTTTTTTTTTGAAGTGTCTAGTGGGGTTGTGGGCAATTGCAGTTCGGTATCCACTTTTTTCTGAATTTCAGCCATGCGTTCTGCTTGACGGGCTTTCAGTTTTTCAAGTTGTCGATCTTCCCATTCCTTGCCCATAAATTGGTTCATCACAAAAACATTGAAAAGGTGTACGAGAAAGATAAAAGTCCAAATTAAAATAGCCCAAATAAACCAATCCTTTATAAAGAAATTTTCACCATAGCCCAACACGGGATTGATGATTATTAATAGCACCGAGCCTACTAAAAATAATATAAAATGGCGCATCAAGTTTTTTTTCTGTTTGATGCGGCTGCGGGCGTACTCGTACTGCTCGCGCTGTTCAGCATCAACTCTTTCGTTTTTTTTGGCTTTTGAAAACATAGTTGGTTATTTTCGTTGTAAATGCAACAATTACTGATACTTTAGTAGTGTAAAAATACCTAAAATTCACCGTTTTGCCATTACTTATGGAAGATTTAAGAAAACACTTTCCTGCTTTAGCATCCTGTATTTATTTGAATACAGCTTCAAATGGCGTAATTCCAAAGCCAGTTATTGAATGGCGCAGACAGCACGATCTGGATTTGATGAACCAGGCAAGCGTTTTTCGTGATAAACACAAAATTCATATTGAACATATCCGAAAGACGGTTGCGGGCTTTTTCAATGCCTCTACAAATGAAACGGCCTTGATCCCAAATTTATCCTTTGGAATTAATACCGTTTTGGAAGGACTTCCGAAGGGTCAAAAAATACTTCTTTTAAAAAATGATTACCCATCTGTGAATTGGCCCGTGGAGACCCGTGATTTCGATGTCTGTTATGCTGAAATTGATGAAAATTTAGAAAAAAATATTGAAGAAGCTGTGGCACAGCACAGACCGGATATTTTTATGTTTAGCATCGTGCAGTGGTTAAACGGGATAAAAATAGATTTTGAATTTCTGAAACAATTAAAAAGTTATCATCCAAACCTGCTTTTGATCGCGGACGGCACACAATATTTGGGAACGGAAAAATTCAGTTTTGCCGAAAATGCAATTGATGTTTTGGGAGCAAGTGCCTACAAATGGCTAACGGCGGGCTATGGCAATGGATTTATAATGGTGAAGGAAGCTGTGCGCGACCGGATTTTTCCAAAGACAATAGGTTTCAATTCCGCCAAAGGTTTTGAAAGTGCGGCAACGGAAACTGCTTTTATGAAGCATTTTGAACCGGGACACCAAGACACTTTAAATTATGGCAGTTTGGAGCAGGCTATGTTGTTTCAGGAAAAGCTTGGAAAGGAAGATTTATATCAAAAAATCGCTTCCCTTTCAGCAAAGGCGAAGGAACATTTTACCAAAATGAACTTGTTAAGGAATGATACGCTGCTTCGCAAAAAACATTCTTCTATTTATAATTTAAAAGGCGATAAAGCACTATTTCAAAAATTGCAAGAGAACAATATTGTCTGCTCCCCACGTGGTGGTGGAATTCGCGTAAGTTTTCATTACTACAATACAGATGAGGAATTGGAAAGGCTTATCGAGATTTTAAAAATGAATTGAGGAATATAGCGTAAATCCCATTCAGCAAATTATAGTTTTCTAAAAGCATAATTCTTATAATAATCTTTTGCATCCGTAAAGGAAGTTTCAATTTTAAGGCCAGATTTTTCTGCAAGCCATTGTACTGTTTTATCATCGTATTTCTGTGAAATTTCAGTGTGGATGGTTTCCCATTGATCAAAATTTACGGTTAACTGCAACTTTTTGATAGCTACCTGCATGGCCTCGGTGGCTACCAAAAAACTTTTCGCAGTACCCGTCTCGGGATTGTAGGTTTCCCAATGCTTGAATTTTTCAACCTCAAAATTTCCTTCAAATTCACGGTTTATTCGGGTGAGAACATTTTTGTTGAAAGCAGCAGTAATTCCCGCTTCATCATTATATGCATCCAGGACTGTCTGCGGTTGTTTTTTCTGATCAAAACCCATAAAAAGCAAATCGTCAGGGAGCATGGCGTCTCGCAAGTTTGAAAGAAATTCTATTGCTCTTGGATGTTTTAGGTTGCCTATGTTACTTCCCAATACCATTATTACTTTCTTGCGTTTATTGAAACCTTTCAATCTTTCTAAGACTTCAAAATATTCTCCTACTTCTGCATCTACATTTAAATTAGGCATTTCTTTGGCGAGATTATTTGACAGCATTTCCACGGCATTTTCACTAATGTCAATGGGTTTATAAACAAAATTGAAGTTATTTTCTGCCATATATTTTAGCAGAACCTTTGTCTTTTTTCCATCACCAGCGCCCAATTCAATTAAATCCAAACCGTTTTCGCGGTCACGAAAAAGCTCTCCAATGGTTTCGGTATGCGATGAAAGTATTTGGAATTCGCACCCAGTAAGATAATATTCGGGCATTGCCATAATTTCCTGAAAGAGCTTATCGCCCTTTTTATCATAGAAATATTTCGAAGATAAATATTTGGGAAATGCACTGAGCCCTTCAAAAACTTCTTTTTTAAAGGTAGTGTCCAAAAGCGTAGTGGTAGTTATTGCCATAGAGAGATAGTCGTTATTATTTCACCAACCTTAATCCTGTGAATTGCCACCGCAGATTAGGGTGGAAAAAATTTCTGTAAGTAGGTCGTGTATGTTTGGAGGATGTTGCCACGGAACCACCGCGCAACACTTTTTGGTTTACCATAAATTTTCCATTGTACTCGCCAATGGCGCCGGGAGCTTTGGTGTAGCCCGGGTAGGGTAGGTACGCGCTCTCTGTCCATTCCCAACGGTTGCCCCATTCAAAATTTTCTTGAGCTACTTCCCATTCAAATTCAGTGGGTAGGCGGCATTCCTTCCATTGTGCATATGCAAAAGCTTCATAATAGGAAATATGGGCAAGCGGAGCATTAGTATTTAATTTTTGAAGTCCATTCAACGTATATTGGTGCCATTTGTCATCAATATTGTGCCAATACATAGGTTGGGAAATATTGTTTTGCTGTACCCAATCCCAGCCTTCTGCGTGCCAAAGGTTGAAATCTTTGTAGCCACCGGCGTTAATAAATTCAAGAAATTCGGCATTGGTGACGAGTTTGTTTGAAATTTTATAATCGTGGAGATAGACTTTGTGGCGGCCCAATTCATTGTCATAACAGAAATTATTGGAATTGTTGTGGCCTATTTCATAAATATCTTCGTCTATTTCAATCCACTCCCGTTGAAAATTCTGGCGCGGATTTTCTAAAAATGAATCGTTGTATTTCGGCAATAGCGGGTTATTTCCTAGGATGTATTTTATATCTGTAACCAGAAGTTCCTGATGCTGTTTTTCGTGATGGATCCCTATTAAAAGAATTTCTTCCAATTCTGCGGAAATTTCCTCTGAAAGAAAATCCTTCATTTCCTTGGTAACATACTGCCTATAATCATAAACCTTTGCAACGCCGGGACGCGAGAGATTGCCGCGATCATTTCTTATTACTCGTTTGCCCACATTTTCATAATAGCTGTTGAAAACAAAAGCGAAGTCCTCGTGGAAGAGTTTGTAATTTGATTTGTGGGGCTTTAAAATGAATTCCTCAAAAAACCAAGTGGTATGGCCCAAGTGCCATTTGGGAGGGGAAACGTCCACAATGGGCTGAACCACATAGTCTTCAATATCCAATGATTTGCAAATAGTTTCAGTATGTTGGCGGGTTTCGAGAAAGAAGGAAACCAGTGTATCTGTAGTAATCATAAAAAAGTGCCGTATTTTTTTACGACACTTTAAAGTTAATAATATAATTTTCGGTATATGTTTAAATCATGTTAAAGGCCATCACCATATTTTAAAACCTCATTGTAATTTGAAAGTCAT
>Ga0209344_10003640_pt1 | contig 14950 bp, 10 predicted proteins | sample Cruoilmetagenom6_FD_187293 | JGI IMG/M metagenome (GOLD analysis project Ga0209344, IMG submission 187293) | Oil polluted marine microbial communities from Coal Oil Point, Santa Barbara, California, USA - Santa Barbara Oil Seep Sample 6 (SPAdes)... | ecosystem: Environmental > Aquatic > Marine...
TCATCTTATAAAAAAAGCCTCAAAAAGAGGCTAGGTTTTAAATAATATCAGTATTTGCTTTTAGCTTCTCCGTATTTTCAGCTAATTGAAGTTCGTCTATAATTCTTTGGATATCGCCATTTACAATATTACTTAAATCATATAACGTCAATCCGATTCTATGGTCTGTTACACGACCTTGAGAATAATTATAGGTTCTAATTTTAGCAGATCTATCTCCAGAACTTACCATAGAACCACGTTTTTCAGCATCTTCAGCATTTTTCTTTGCTAATTCCATATCATACAATCTGGAACGTAATACTTTAAATGCTTTCTCTTTGTTTTTATGCTGCGATTTTTGATCTTGACATTGCGCGACCAAACCTGTAGGAATATGTGTTAATCGTACAGCAGAATAAGTTGTATTTACAGATTGTCCTCCAGGTCCAGATGAACAGAAAAAATCGATACGAACATCTTTTGGATTAATTTCTATATCAAATTCTTCAGCTTCGGGAAAGACCATAACTGTTGCTGCACTTGTATGAACACGACCTTGAGTTTCTGTTTGTGGTACACGTTGTACACGATGCACTCCAGCTTCAAACTTTAAAGTTCCATAAACATCATCTCCTGTTACTTCAAATTGAATTTCTTTAAATCCACCATTCGTTCCTTCGCTATAATCTACAGTATCTACTTTCCAACCTTTACTTTCGCAATACTTGGAGTACATTCTAAATAAATCTCCTGCAAAAATACTAGCTTCGTCTCCACCTGTTCCTGCACGTAATTCTACCACAGCATTTTTGGAATCTTCTGGATCTTTAGGAATTAAAAGCACTTTTATTTCTTCTTCCAATTTTGGAATCCCTTCTTTGGCTTCATCGTACTGCATTTTAGCCATGTCAACCATCTCTGGATCACTACCATCTGAAATGATTTCTTCAGCTTCTTTAAGGTTTTCAGTAAGCTCTATATATTGCTCACGTTTATCCATTAATAAACGTAAATCTTTATATTCTTTATTTAATTCTACATAACGCTTTTGATCCGTCATTATATCTGGTTGGATGATTAAATCGCTAACCTCGTCAAAACGTTGCTTTACTATTTGTAACTTATCTATCATGTATCAATCTAAATTGTATGTCAAAAATACGATAATTTATGGATTTTATAATTTTTAGATTCTTCAATTTTAACCTAAAACAATTTACTGGAAATATTTTACTTAAAAAGTCGTTTTCATTCTATGATGCAGCATTTTGGAGCCATATTATTATTCTACAGACCTTACGTTATTTGGTCGTTTATAATCAATATTGTGATTACTGTTTTAAGTCCACAAATTTTTCCTGCTATTTTAACTAAATTATTTTTAACAATCCTTTTGTGGATTCTTTTAAATGAAACCAACGCAAAAAGGAAGCTAATTTTTTACAGAAATCTTGGTATTTCTTCTTTAAAACTTTTTACATCCATTTTTATCATAGATGTTTTGATAATGATCGCTTATCTTTCTTTCATCAAAGTATTTATATAAAAAAAGGGAAGCTAAATTAGCTTCCCTTTTTTAAATATATTCACAAAAAACTATCCACACTTTGAAGAACCACAGTCCTTACAAGTTAAGCAGCCTTCTTGATATATTAAGTTTTCCGAACTACAATTGGTACAGGTTTGACCTTTTACTTGTGTTCCATCTTCCACATATCTTTTTAGCGCACGAACGACTCCATTTTTCCATGTGTTGATAGATTCACTATCCAATTGCAGACTATTTATTAAATCGACAATTTTATCAATTGGCATACCATGACGCAACGTACTTGAAATCAACTTAGCATAATTCCAAAATTCTGGATTGAATTTATGAGATAAGCCTTCAATAGTGGTTTTGTAGCCTCTAATGTTTTTATATTGAAAATCGTAACGAGTGGTACCATCTTCGTTTCTATTCTTAATAATTACTCCTTTGTTTGCCCAACGTGGTATTAAAATCCCATCTTCATCGTCTGCCAAACCAGTAAACACTTCGTAAGGTTTTCCATCTATCAAGCCAATAAAAGCAATCCACTTTTCTTTGTTATTTTGAAAACGAACCACATCTGCTTCTAACACTTGAGGACGTTTTGTTGGAAATGCTGTTAGTAAGTCTTGAGCTTCGTCTTCTGTTTTTTCTTCATTTGAAATTAATACACCAGAACGAGACCCATCACGATAGACTGTAACACCTTTACAACCTGCTTCCCAAGCTTCTAGATATAATTGCCCTACTAATTCTTCAGTAGCATCATTTGGTAAATTGATAGTCACACTTATAGAATGATCTACCCATTTTTGTACAGCTCCTTGCATACTCACTTTACTCATCCAATCGACATCGTTAGAAGTTGCTTTATAATAAGGCGATTTTTTCACCATAGCATCCAGTTCTTTCTGGTCGTAATTATCTGAGACCTCTAAACCATTAACTTCCATCCATTGTTTGAATCTGTGATGGAACACCACGTATTCTTCCCAAGAATCTCCTACTTCATCCACAAAATCTACACGAACGTTTTTATCGTTTGGATTCACTTTTCTTCTACGTTTGTAAACTGGCATAAAAACAGGTTCAATTCCTGAAGATGTTTGCGTCATTAAACTCGTAGTTCCTGTTGGAGCAATAGTTAACAAGGCTATATTTCTACGTCCATGTTCCAACATTTCATAATACAACTTATCATCTGCTTCTTTTAAACGTTGAATAAACGGATTGTTTTTTTCACGCTCTGAATCGAAAATTTCGAATGCACCTCTATCTTTTGCTGTATAAACTGACGCTCTATAAGCTTCAATTCCTAAAGTTTTATGAACTTCAACAGAAAACGCATTTCCTTTTTTGCTTCCATATTTAATGCCTAATGCAGCCAACATATCGCCTTCAGCTGTAATACCAATTCCTGTTCTTCTTCCTTCTCTTGCTTTGGTTTGGATATTTAACCACAGATTTCTTTCTGTTGCTTTTACCTCGTCTATTTCAGGATCTGCATCAATTTTAGCAATAATGGCATCTATTTTCTCTAATTCTAAATCGATAATATCATCCATGATGCGTTGCGCTACATGAATGTGTTTTTTGAATAATTCGAAGTTAAACTCTGCTTTGTCTGTAAACGGATTTTCGACATAAGAAAATAAATTCATTGCTAGCAAACGACAAGAATCGTAAGGACACAACGGAATTTCACCACAAGGGTTTGTTGAAACTGTTTTATAACCTAAATCTGCATAGCAATCTGGAACAGATTCATTAATAATAGTATCCCAAAATAAAATACCTGGTTCTGCAGACTTCCAAGCATTATGGACTATTTTCTTCCAAATTTTATTAGCTTCAATAGTTTTTGAAAACTTAGGAATTTGACTAAAAATTGGGTATTTCTGAGTATAATTACCATTCGCTTTTACAGCTTTCATAAATTCGTCGTCAATTCTCACTGAAACGTTAGCTCCAGTCACTTTACCTTGCTCTAATTTAGCATCGATAAAATCTTCAGAATCTGGATGATTGATAGAAACTGATAACATTAAAGCACCACGACGTCCATCTTGTGCCACTTCGCGAGTTGAATTAGAATAACGCTCCATAAAAGGGACAATTCCTGTTGACGTTAAAGCCGAATTTTTTACAGGTGAGCCTTTTGGACGAATGTGAGATAAATCGTGACCAACACCTCCACGACGTTTCATAAGCTGTACTTGTTCCTGATCGATTTTCATGATGCCTCCATACGAATCTGAATTGCCATCATTTCCTATAACAAAACAATTAGAAAGCGATGCAATTTGGTATGGATTTCCAATTCCAGCCATCGGACTTCCTTGAGGGACTATATATTTAAAATCTTTAATTAAGTCGAAAACTTCTTTTTCGGATAGTGGGTTTGGATAACGCGATTCGACTCTTGCAATTTCTTTTGCAATACGTTTATGCATATCGTTTGGAGTAAGCTCGTATAAATTACCTTCAGAATCTTTTAAAGCATATTTATTTATCCAAACGCGAGCAGCAAGATCGTCGCCTTTAAAGTATTTTACTGAAGCTTCAAAAGCTTCATCTTGAGTGTAAGTTGTAGGTACAACAATAGGTTGGGTTTGTGTTGGCATATTTTTTGGATTAATTTAATAATTTTACATTCTATTACGGAATTGTAAATAACGTAAAAAAATTAAACTTCAAACATGACAAAAATCATAAAGTTTACAATAAAAAAATGTAATTATTTGATTGCCAGTAATCTAAAAATTTATTAACAATAAAAAGTTAACAAATATTTTATTTTTATTAAAAATCAACAACTACACCTATACCTAATATTTGCTTCCACTGCACCTTAGCTCCTTCATATTTAATAGTATCTTCAACATCTGTTTCTACAATTATTTTTATATCATTATCATACTTAAGATGTGATCCTAAATTTGCTTTTATATAACCATTGACTTTAAAATCGAAATTAATTTGCCAATCGACATCCATATTTCCAAAATCGTTCAAATAATCTGTATAAAAACTCACATAATTTAAAAGCATCACATTTTCGAAAATTTGAGTTTCAAAAGCGCTTGTTAAAAGAATTCCAACTTCATTTCTAAACTGTTCACCTTTTTTAACTACATTCCCATCTTCGTCATAAACAGCAGGAATTACTCCAAATGAGCCAGCGTTTGCTAATTCAGCATCTAAAACAAACGTAGTTTTCAATGTTAATGGAGAAAAATAAATCGAGAACCGATCTATATTTTTACCATATTCCATTCCTCCACCAACAAATAAATATCCAGGAGCCATGAATTTTGACAGCACATTTGTTTCATCTGGATAATTATAACCATTTGTAAATTGGGTTTTAAAATTAAACCTAGAAGAAAAATACCAATTAGTAAGCTCATCTTTTCTAAAACCTAAAGTTGAACTAATATCAATAATATCATCTGTCTTTCTTAAACCTTTATCTTCTTGTTTATTAATACCGTAACGCATTATTAATAAACTATTCCAGATAAGATGTTTATAACGATATTTTAAAACACTTTCAAAATTAACCAATGCTGATATTGAATTACTTCCACCAGCATTCCAATTAACAAAAGCCACTTCGCTTAAAAGAACACTTGCTTTATTCTTCTGGGTCCACTTTGGGATATTGATGTTTTCAGTCTTAAAATATAATGAGTCTGGTTGCGCAAATACAAATTGAAAACTAATAAAAGATATAATGAATATGATTTTTTTCATTAAACCAAAATTTAAAAAAAACTAATAAATAAACTCTCCGAATTCGCTTAAAACAGTTAACTTTTTCTCTTCAGAAGCTTCAACGCGACCTATTATTTTTGCATCTACATGAAAAGATTTAGAGATAGCAATAATATCTTGAGCGACTTCTGGAGACACGTATAACTCCATTCGATGACCACAATTGAATACTTGATACATTTCCTTCCAATCTGTCTTAGATTGCTCCTGAATAAGTTTAAACAATGGAGGAACAGGAAACATATTATCTTTAATAATATGAAGGTTTTCTATAAAATGAAGAATCTTTGTCTGAGCTCCACCACTACAATGAATCATTCCATGGATGGTATCGCTTTTATATTTAGATAAAATCTTTTTAATTATTGGCGCATAGGTTCTGGTTGGAGACAGGACTAACTTCCCTGCGTCTATTGGTGAGTTATCTACAGAATCTGTAAGCTTAACTTGTCCGGAATACACTAAGTCTTCTGGAACTGAGGCATCAAAGCTTTCTGGATATTTTTTAGCTAAATACTTATGAAAAACGTCGTGTCTTGCAGAGGTTAACCCATTTGAACCCATCCCTCCATTATATTCATTCTCATAAGATGCTTGTCCGAAAGATTCTAGGCCTACAATAACATCTCCTGGTTGAATATTAGCGTTGTCTATAACATCGCTACGTTTTAATCTAGCAGTAACAGTAGAATCTACAATTATGGTTCTAACTAGATCACCTACATCAGCAGTTTCTCCTCCTGTAGAATGAATGGTTATACCAAAAGATTTTAAATCTGAAATAAGCTCTTCTGTTCCATTTATAATTGCAGAGATAACTTCTCCTGGAATAATGTTTTTATTTCTACCAATAGTTGAAGAAAGCATGATATTATCTGTAGCACCAACACATAGCAAATCGTCCACATTCATAATAAGTGCATCTTGAGCAATGCCCTTCCAAACTGAAATATCTCCAGTTTCTTTCCAATACATGTAGGCTAGTGAACTTTTTGTTCCAGCTCCATCTGCATGCATCACTAAGCAGTAATCTGTATCGTTAGTTAAGTAATCTGGAACTATTTTGCAAAAGGCATTTGGAAAAAGACCTTTATCGATGTTTTTTATAGCATTATGCACATCCTCTTTTGAAGCTGAAACACCTCTTTGCGAATATCTTTTACTTATTTCTCCACTCATGAAATATGTTTGAATTGCAAAAGTAAGAATTGTAATTTATTTAATCGTTAATAATAGGATTGGAATTGACAAAAGTAGATTACAGATTAAAAATACCACCCTTTTTAATTTTAAAACTTAGTAGGAGAAACATTAAAATTAAAGTATTTTAATACAATCTATACTGAAAAAATTATCTGAATAATAAACACAAAAAAACACTAATTGTAGTTGAAAAATTTCAACTACAATTAGTGTTTTTATTTCAACTTAAATATAAGTCGAAAATTTAATTTTTTATAGTGCTGATTGTTCAAGAACAACCAAATCTTTTTGCGAATCTACTTTTGTATTCTCATTGTTTTTTTGAGAGAATATGAAAGTTGCCGCCATAAGCATAAGAACACTTATTATGAGCCTTTTCATGTTAAACTGAATAATTGATTAATAGCACTGCTAAAATACTAAAAAACAGTCTAAGTGTTTGAGCATCTTATAAGTTTTCGTTGATTTACGTTTTTAATCAGATAAACGACATTGAAAAACAAAAAGTCTTGCCGTAGCAAGACTTTAAAAGTTTATTTAGTAAGCTAAAATTATTTTGTAAAAAGTAATTCTCTGTATTTAGTTAATGGCCAAAGCTCATCGTCTACTAATAATTCTAACTTATCGCAATGATATCTAATTTCGTCGAAAAGTGGCTTTACCTTATTACAATAAGCATGTGCTTTTTTCTCAATATCATCTATAATATTATTAGCAATTTTTCTTTCGTTTGTCATTTTAGTAACATCCGAATTGATTGCTTCAATATGACCTGAGATTTGCTCAATTAAACTCATTTGTTCTTTAGCTAATTTCTTAAATCCAGAACCATAAATTTCTTTTAAACCTTTCACGTTTTCTATCAAAATATTTTGATATCTAACAGCTGTTGGAACTATGTGGTTTCTTGCAACATCTCCTAAGACACGTCCTTCTATTTGGATGTTCAGAACATATTCCTCCATTTCAATTTCGTACCTAGAAACGGTTTCTATTTTATTCATGACACCCAATTCTTCAAAAAGACTAATGGCGTTTTTAGACACTTTTGCTTTCAAAGCTTCAGGAGTGGTTTTGTTATTACTTAAACCTCTTTTTTTCGCCTCTTTTTCCCAAGCATCTCCATATCCATTCCCTTCGAATAAAATATTTTTTGATTTCTTGATATATTCTCTTAAAACATTAAAAATAGCTTCATCTTTTTTAAGCCCTTTTTTCTTAATCAACGAATCCACTTCAGCTTTAAACTCTATTAATTGTTTTGCTACAATGGTATTTAAAACAGTCATTGGATTGGCACAATTTGCTTTAGAACCTACAGCTCTAAATTCGAATTTATTACCAGTAAAAGCAAAAGGTGATGTTCTATTTCTGTCTGTATTATCAAGTAAAATTTCAGGTATTTTACCTACTACATTCAATTTCAAATCCGTTTTTTCTTCAGGAGAAAGCTTACCATTTGTTACATTCTGTAATTCATCTAACACACTTGTTAACTGCTCTCCAATAAACACTGAAATAATTGCTGGAGGCGCTTCGTTAGCACCTAAACGATGATCGTTACTAGCAGAAGCAATTGAAGCTCTTACCAGCTCTTCATAGTCATGCACTGCTTTAATAGTATTAATAAAGAATGTTAAGAACTGAAGATTACTCATAGGTGTTTTTCCTGGCCCTAACAAATTAACTCCTGTATTAGTACTTAAACTCCAGTTGTTATGCTTACCAGAGCCATTAACTCCTTTAAAAGGTTTTTCGTGAAACAACACCTTAAAATCATGACGTTCTGCTACTTTATCCATAACATCCATTAATAAGGAGTTATGATCAACTGCTAAATTAGTTTCATCGTAAACTGGCGCTAATTCAAACTGATTTGGAGCAACTTCATTATGTCTTGTTTTAACAGGAATACCAAGTAACATGCATTCAGTTTCTAAATCACGCATATATTGCATGGCTCTATTTGGTATCGTTCCAAAATAATGATCATCTAATTGTTGCCCTTTAGCAGACGAATGACCTAAAAGTGTTCTACCTGTTAAAAGAATATCTGGTCTTGAAGCTACTAGTGCACTATCTATTAAAAAATATTCTTGTTCCCAACCTAAAGATGCATTTACCTTTTTTACATTTTTATCGAAATATTTACAAACATCTACTGATGCATGATCTATAGCTTGTAAGGCTCTTAACAAAGGCGTTTTATAATCTAAAGCCTCTCCAGTATAAGAAACAAAAACAGTTGGAATACACAAAGTAGTTCCATAAATAAATGCTGGTGATGTTGGATCCCAAGCAGTATAACCTCTTGCTTCAAACGTATTTCTAATACCTCCATTTGGAAAACTAGATGCATCTGGTTCCTGTTGCACTAATTGTCCTCCACCAAATTTCTCTATAGCTCTACCATTACCTATTGGCTCAAAAAAAGCATCATGCTTTTCAGCTGTTGAACCTGTTAATGGCTGAAACCAGTGAGTATAATGAGTAGCACCTTTAGATATTGCCCACTCTTTCATACCTGTAGAAATATGATCTGCAACAACTCGATCTATTTTTGTACCATCTTGCATGGCATCCATAACGCTATTAAATGCTTCTTTTGTTAAATACTGACGCATTTTATCTTCGTTAAATACATTCAATCCGAAAAGTTCAGATCTACGAATATTTTCTTGAATTTTAATAGGTTTTCTATTAAGAGATTCTTTAATAGCATGAAATCTTAGTGTAGACATAATAAAAGATGATTAGTTTTATAATTTATAGGGCAAATTTATAAAAATTATCAAAAAACAAACTATTAACCCCTAAAAAAATAGGGGTCAAGTTAAATATATTTAAAAAAATCTAGTATTAAGCCCTATTTTTCACTTAAAAAAGCTAAAATAATAAACATGGAATATGCTGTAAGCAAAACAAATCCTTTAAGCCTACCAATTTCAAATTTTTTGGGTAATAACATAAAAGGAATAAGTATAAATGCAAATCCTAACATCCAAAAGATATCTGTAGTTAATATATTTGGATTGTTTAAATTTATAGGATGAACCATTGCTGTTAACCCTAAAACTGAAGCAATATTAAAAATATTAGAACCAATTAAATTTCCTAAAGAAATTGCTTTTTCTTGTTTTAAAGCTGCAATAACAGAAGCCGCTAGCTCTGGAACACTTGTACCAATTGCTACCATTGTTACCGAAATTACACGCTCGCTAACTCCAAAAGACAAAGCCATTTCTTTTGCACCTTGAACCAACCATTCACTACCAAAATAAAGCGATAATCCACCTATAAGTAACCAAAGAATTAATTTAAAATTAGATGTTTTTTGTAAGATATCATCAACTTCCTCAATAGATTCTGAATCTTTATTCTTCGATTTCTTAATTAATATGAAAAGAAAAATAATTAGTGATAAAAACAACACCAAGCCTTCTTTAAAATCTAGAACATTACCACTACTTAAAAGAAAATATAATGCAATGGATAACAACATCATCATTGGCCAATTAAGTTTATAAAAATCTGAGCTAATTGTTAGTGGTGAAATAATAGCTGTTAATCCTAACACCAAACCAATGTTGGCAATATTGGAACCTATAACATTTCCTAATGCGATATCTGGAGAACCATCTAATGCAGCTTGTAGGCTCACTAAAAGTTCTGGAGCTGACGTAGCAAAAGACACTACTGTCATTCCAATTACTAATTTGGAGATGTTAAATTTAAAAGACAAAGACACTGAAGCACGAACTAAAAACTCACCTCCTACTACCAATAAAATTAATCCTAAAACAACCCAAATCAAACTCATAAACTTAATTTTTGGCGAAGATAACATTTCCTATGAAAAGTTAATGAAAACTAAAAATTTCGTTAAATAACTATATTGATAGTTGCATAACTATAAAAATAGTTATATGTTTGACAGACATGTGAACGAGATTCCCACTTTCGTGGAAACAAAAAATAATTTTCGATGCAAAAACTAACAAATAAAGAAGAAGAAATCATGCATATTTTATGGAAGCTCGAAAAAGGGTTTGTAAAAGATGTACTTGCAGAAATAAAAGAAGACAAACCACATTACAACACGCTTTCAACGATTATTAGAAATCTGGAAGAGAAAGGATATGTTGACTATCATGCTTATGGCAAAACACATCAATACTTCCCTATTGTTAGTAAAGAAGCTTACAAAGAACGTTTTATGAACACAGCAATAGATAACTATTTTAATAGTTCTTATAAAAATGTGGTTTCTTTTTTTGCTAAAGAAGAAAAAATAAGTATTGAAGATTTAAAAGATATTATTGCTCTAATTGAAAATCCCAACACAAACTCTTCGCAAGAGGAAGGGCTTAAAAATCTTAAAAAATAAATACGATGGAATATTTTATCAAAGCATCAGCAGTATTGGGCATATTTTATATTTGTTACAAACTATTTCTACAAAGAGAAACTTTTTTTAATGCCAATAGATGGTTTTTATTAGCTGGATTAATCATAGCTTCCATACTGCCTTTAGTAGTCATTCCAATATATGTTGAATATAGTACTATAGCAATCCCTAACAACTTGCTAATTGATAATCAGATTGATCAAACTGAAATTAATGCAATAACATTATTTCAGGTAATATTATGGATCTATACCATTGGTTTTATTTTCTTTTTAGGAAAATTAGTTATTGAATTCACTTCTTTATTTACTTTAATAAAGAATAACAATTACAAAAGAGAAGATGGGTTTACCTTTATAGAAACAGAGAACAACGTTCCTCCATTTTCTTTCTTTAACTGGATAGTCTTTAATCCAAACCATTTCCATGAACAAGAATTGATTCATATTATCAATCATGAAAAAGTGCATGCTAGACAATATCATTCTATAGATGTCATTTTATCTCAAGTTAGTTGTGTTGTATTTTGGTTTAATCCGTTTTGCTGGTTGTATAAAAAAGAACTACAACAAAATCTAGAGTTTATTGCAGATTATAAAGCTCAAGATGTTTCTAATTGCGAAAAAAGTTACCAACGCTTATTACTTAAAACAAGTATCCCTAATCATCAATTGATGATAACCAATAATTTTTATAATTCATTAATCAAAAAACGAATCGTTATGTTACACAAATCAAAATCAAACAAATTAAAAGCCTGGAAATTCATTTTAGTCCTTCCATTATTAGGGCTGTTTTTAATGAGCTTCAATACAAAAAAAGTATTTATTAATACTTCAAATCCAATAAACACTATTACTTCTGAAAATAATATCTTAACTTATTTAACTGATATAGAAGTTGTACTTATTACTAAAGATTTTACAGAAGCTGAATTAGAAAAAGTAAAAAACAAGCTTTTAAAAGAAGGAATAACTATAAAATTTAAAGGTGTTAAACGTAACACTTCAGGTGAAATAATTGCTATTAAAATAGATGTTAAATCTAATGAATCTAGTGCTAATTTTAATACAAATGATGACGAACCTATTTCGCCAATAAAAATTAGTTTTGATGGAAATAATATCTCTATTGGAAGTACCTCAATAGCTTCAAGCAAACATACTATGGCATTTATTTCTGAAGATGGTAAGCATCATAAAATAAAATCTCATGGAAATGATGATCATGTTTATGTTATTTCATCTAACAATCATAATACTTCCGAAGAAATTGAAATAGAATCTGATGGGAATTTAGTTTTTATAAGTGAAGATGGCGAAGTACAAACCATTAAAGATGGCGATGAAACCATTGAGGTTATTATTATTTCTGAAGGTGAAGGATTAGCATATAAAACTAAGAACAGCTCAAAATCAAAAAACGTTTGGGCAACTAAAGAAGAAATATCTGAAGAACATGAAAACCATGGAGAAAAGGCTTATAAAGTGAAAATTATTTCTTCTGATGGAGAACATAAAGATAATCTTCATTTTACTACAAATGATGCACATGCAAAGCAAAAAGTAAAAGTTGTAAAAATGAATGAAAAAGATGGTGTCTTTATTTCAAGCGATGGAGGAACTCCGCTTTTTATGATAGATGGCAAAGAAGTAACTAAAGAAGAAATGGACAAATTAGACAGTAATGAAATTGCAAGTGTAAACGTATATAAAGGTGAGAAAGCTATAAAGAAATATGGTGAGAAAGCTAAAGATGGTGTTGTAGAGATTACAACTAAAAAATAAAACTTAGAGTATTTAGCTCTCTGAAAAGTTAAATGAAAAGAGTCAAGTCAAATTGAGCGCAGTCGAAATGCATTAAAAATTAAGAATATAGATTTTTCGACTGCGCTCAAAATGACAAAATCTGATACTTTTAACTTAATAAATCTTACTTATTTAATTAAAATCTTTTTAACAACAGATTTTCCTTCAGATGTTAGTTTTAAAAGATATAGTCCACTTGTATAATTTAAATCTAAGGTTGTATTTCCGTTAATTGTTTTCTTCATTAATTGTCTTCCATCTACCGAAAACACATTCACAGTTGTTTCATTAGCTATACCATTAATAAATAATTTTCCACTTGTTGGATTTGGATACAGACTCACTTTTAGTTCTTGAACTTCTTCAATAGATAAATTTTGTTCCCAAGATTCACCAACCATATTTCCCCAGATATACTCTATCATATCTGGTTGATCAATAAATGGATTTCTATTAAATTGCCAGTTGTAAACAACGTTATTTCTATTCATTTCAAAATCATCTGGAGGATCGTTTCTATGCCAATCAAGCAAGGTTTGTAAATCTCCAAACTGCCCTACCAAACCATCAGGAAAACCATTTACAATTTCTAAACCGTTATATCTTACAGCTAAATAAAACACACCACGAGCTACATCGCCTTTAAAACCTCCAAGAGTTCCAGTAGGTCCATTGTACTCACCATAAAACTGATTTCCACGACTACTATTTTCAGGACCATCAACAGCTCTTAAAGCATGTGCATCAGAATTTCCATGACGCAGTGAATCGGCTTTTGTAGCCCAAAACACATCTGCTCCATCAGCAACTTCATCTTCTTCAATGCTATAATAACCTGCTCTTGATCTTGGAAACGTATGTTCTCTGTTCCATTTTCCAGTATTTACTGATGTTAACTGAAAATCTAATTTAGCACGACCTTGTTCTTGATACACCAACCAAACTTGATTACTGTTTTCAGGATTCTGGTCTGCTTCTTTTAAAATATCAATACAATCTGTATAAGTTTGGGCTCTAACCACATTTGGATCTGCAATAATATCTTGAATTGCTTGACGTAAAGCCACATCTGTCAATCCATTTAAACTATTATAATAACCGTTTGGTTGTGTACTAGCGACAATTCCGTAGGTTGAATTTATAGGTGTTCCAAATGGAGCCATTGTAAAATCGTTATCAACCACACGAAGTTTTAAATAGTTATTATATGGTATAAAAGGCCATTGTAAATCTGTAAACTTCACAAGAGGTTCTTCATCTCCTTCATCAAAAGTATCATCAATTAAAGTGATGGTTGTAGTAACTGTATTTTGACCAGATGGAATGGTTAAAGTGGTGTTTCCTGTAAAATCGGCTGTGTTAAAACCATAATTATCTAAAGAAAAACTAAATTCGAAATCTGCTGTGACATTTTGTTGAGCCGTAAATACAATATCAAATACGTCATCTTCGCCAAACTGTGTTTCCGTAGTCGACATGGAGATAGCATTATAAACATCTCCACTTCCATCATTCAATAATCTAGGTGTTGGAGCAGCTACTGTATAACTCCCATCGTTATTACGTTGAATTGAATTTGTGTTATTACTTGACCCTTCACTAATTTGTTCGGTAACTCCTAATAATCCCATTAGTACTGTATCATCAGAATCACTTGTGTCATAAACTAAAGCATCTATTAAATTGGTTTGAGTAGCAATAGTTCCATCAGGAAAATCTGTATCATCTCCTAAATAAATGGCAACAGCATCTGCTCCATTTTGAATGACATTGGCAGCAATTAGAAACTGAGGAAATGGTGCAACAGCATCGCTTCCAATTAGAAATAAGCCATTGTTATCTGTTGTAAAACCATCTAAATCAATAGTGAAATAACTTGAATCTGCACCAGAATCAGAACCGTTAAAGAATACCAGTACGTATCCATTTAGTGACGTGTTTGGCGAATCTGATTTAAGTTCTACAAACTCTTTATCGTCTATTCCAGGAGAATCGCAATCTAATTCGTTAATAACTATTTGACCAAATGAATGCCATGTGCAAGCCAATAGCATGATGCTAAAAATAATTTGTTTCATTATAGGAGAATTTGTGCAAATGTAATCAACTGTTTGCCAATAAATTATTTTATGGTTTATTAAATTATTAATTTTAACATTAATAAAACTACATTTACAAAATGAAGAAAAAAGTCTTTAAATTTTTAGCAAAGGTCAATAAAGCCATACTTCCAAGCTTTAC
>Ga0209344_10003641_pt1 | contig 14949 bp, 15 predicted proteins | sample Cruoilmetagenom6_FD_187293 | JGI IMG/M metagenome (GOLD analysis project Ga0209344, IMG submission 187293) | Oil polluted marine microbial communities from Coal Oil Point, Santa Barbara, California, USA - Santa Barbara Oil Seep Sample 6 (SPAdes)... | ecosystem: Environmental > Aquatic > Marine...
CATGTTCTAGTTGTGTTCCACAAGAGGGTAAAGGGAGCGGGGGATTTGTTGGAGGTGAAAAAACTATCTGTCCACGAGACGGGAGCATCCGCACTAATTAAGTGTCCATGGAATCGCCGCAATGACACGGAACCCGGCCATTTTCGGGGTCGCGCAATCGCGGAATTAACAAATATTGTTTGCAAAAAAGCTAACCTATTGCGTTTTATGGAGAAAAAGGTAGCTGAAGGTCCGCAAAAAATTTATTGCGGACCCTATTGCGGACCCTTCTTGTCATTAGGCTTTTTTGGACGAAAAAGAATGACTCGTTTTGCCTCTTCAATTCCCATCCGGTCGTTTGCCATCAGTTTCGTCATCAGTTCTTCCGTATAGTGCTGGAGCTGTACAAACTCAGCAGCCACCCATTTCGCGATTTGTGGAAAAAGTGCCGGGTGGTAGTGTGTACACCGACAACTCAGGAAACAATATGCCAACTGATCCGCTAACCGATATCGTACGATCCCTAAAACTGACTGGAGGAGTATTTCTGGAAGGCGAGTTCACAGCACCTTGGGCAATAGAATCGAAAATTACTGCTGAAGACTGCCGGCCTTTCATGCCCGTCCCGCATCAATTGGTCGCCTACCACGTAGTTACCGATGGCGAGATGATCGTGGCGCTCGAAAATGGACAGGAGCACGTGGCCAGGGCGGGTGAAGTCGCACTTCTCCCGACTAACGCATTGCACACGATATCAAGCGAAAGTGGCTTGCAAGCAACGGTTGGCGACGATCTTGTCCTGCCCCCAGCCGAAGACAGGCTGGCTTCAATACGATTTGGTGGTGGCGGCGCAAAGACCCGCATACTCTGCGGTTTCATAGCCAGTGAATCCGGCCCGTGCCCGATGCTTGATACACTTCCTGAAACCCTGATCATCGCCATCGAGGACATTGCCACCCTCAATTGGCTTGAAGCGTCCATCGCAATGGCGGCACGCGAACTGACAGCGGGCCGCGTCTCGTCCTCTGCTGTGATGGCGCAGTTGTCAGAACTTCTGCTGATAGAAGCCCTGCGCGCTTATCTTGAGACCGAGAAGCACCAGAATGGGTGGTTGGCGGGAATGGCGAATCCCAGAATTGCTCACGCCCTTGTCCGCATCCATCAGTCGTTCGCCAATCCAGCAAGCATTGAAGACCTTGCCGAAGAGACGGGAATGTCGCGTTCGGCCTTTGTCCAGGCCTTTTCCGAAATCATCGGAATAAGTCCGGGTCGCTATGCACTGTTTCAGAGGATGAAAATTGCCGAGACATTGCTCGGCGAAACGGATCTTACGACATCGGAAATCGCAAATCGAACGGGGTACGACGCGCCCGAAGCCTTCTCGCGGGCATTCAAACGCGAAACCGGGATTTCACCGATCAAATGGCGAAGCGAAAACACCCGGAATATGCGCGATTAACCCAGCGGTTCCGGGACCTGCTGACCCGAATCCCATAACGCCAATATACAAAGGCCAAATTTAATAGGCCAGGCCCACATTTCTGCGCGGCCGAGACATTCTGGACGAACGGTCATCCATTGCGACCGCGCGGTCATTTGCGAACTGCATTGCAATGCTTATATCCGCGGTTGCAAACCGAAAGGACACCGAAATGATTGCTCAAAAATACCGGAATACTCTGCCGCAACTTGGCGACACACGTCTGCTCACCGATGGCGGCAGCGAAACGACCCTGATTTTTCACGAAGGAATCGACTTGCCGCTGTTCGCGTCTTTCCACATCCTGAAGACCGAGGAAGGCCGCACCGCATTGCGTCGCTATTACGAGAGCTATGCCCGCATCGCGCGGGCCCAGAGACTCGGGTTCATCCTTGACAGCGCGACCTGGCGCGCCAGCAAAGATTGGGGCGATCAGCTTGGATACTCAGATGAGGCGCTGGTTGCCGCAAACCGCGATGCGGTGAAGATGCTGTTTGACCTGCGCGCCGAGTTTGAAAAGGATCAGCCATTCGTCATCAGCGGCAATATGGGGCCGCGGGGCGATGGCTACGCGCCGGAGGCCATGATGACGGCCACCGAAGCCGAGGAGTACCATGGCGTGCAGGTGGCAACCTTGGACGAAGCCGGCGTGGACATGATCAGCGCGATCACCATGACGCATGTGGGCGAAGCCGCGGGCATTGCACGGGCTTGTGCGCGGCGCGGCGTGCCGCTGGCTATTGCCTATACGGTAGAAACCGACGGCTCTCTTCCTTCTGGGCAACCGCTCAAGGAGGCCATCCGCGAGGTCGATGCCGACACCGCGAACCGCCCGGCCTACTACATGATCAACTGCGCGCATCCGGATCATTTCCGATCGATTCTTGAGGTCGGCGCTGACTGGACGCGGCGAATTCGTGGCCTGCGTGCAAACGCATCGCGCCTGAGCCACGCGGAACTCGACGAAGCTGAGGAGCTTGACGAGGGTAATCCGCAAGAACTCGCGATGGACTATGCAAGCTTGCTTTCAGTCTTGCCGAACCTTCGTGTTTTCGGTGGTTGCTGCGGCACCGATCACCGGCACATCGAAGCGATCGGCCTCGCCTGCACCCATGTGGCGACAGCAGCCTAGCCCGAAGCCAACACCAAGAAACATACAAATCAATTCATGGCAGCTCCGTTCGGGCGGGGCTGCCATTCAAAGGAGAAATAGATATCTTGTCCGTATCCTATACTCCCAAACCCGGCCACCGTATGTGGCAAAGGTTTGCGGCAATATCCTGTGGCTGATTGATGCGGTTGGCGCGCCTGAGGCGGTCAAGGCGATGGTGGAGCGTATGGGCGAGGCCGTGTTTGACGGCAAACCCTTCAAGCTGCGGGTCCACGGCAAAGACGGAAAGGTGAGTGTCCAGACCATTGAGGGAAAGAAGGCAAACGGGGCGTCGCCGGCTTAGCTTTGGCCGTCTTGGCGCTGTGGAGAAGTTGGGGTGACTCGCACTGCTACTCTGCAGCACACCCAGCACCGGCAACCCTGGGCTGTTCCGTATTGAAGTATACAAGTTAAAATAGAGCAGTTTGTACAAAGCAAGTGCAAGATACTCAAAAACTGAGATGCTACGTCAAAATTTATGAATATTTGACATGATCCTATAAATCATCGAAGAATCGACACAAATATAAGTAATGAATTGGGGTGAGCTGTAGCAGTTCGAATGAGGTTGACTGAGCAGGAATAACCGTTTTTGCCAGAGGAATGAGTTGAGCGTGAGTGCGGATAAGCAGAATACCCCCGGTAGCAGCAACGAGCCGAAGGATGGCGGCACGAGTTGGGGTCGCGCTACGTCCTACGTCCTGCTGGCGCTCTTCGGCATCTTTGCAGCCATGATTTTTGTTTGGTCAGGCATGATCGCCCAAGTCCTCAGCTTCATCTTCCCGACCGTCTATTATACTCAGGTCTTCGCCGATGTGACGGCTGAAGGGCAGCGTTTTCAGCTCACCAGCACTGCCAAATGCACATTACGATCCAAAGCGCGATGGGGTGGTCTTGTTGGCGGGGGGACGCCGGCAACAATAAACGGCGGTCTGCTGGTGAAGAGGCTCCCGTCTGGTGCGGGGCTGATCATCATCGGGCCAGCGCTTTGTGAAAAAGCAGACCTGAACAAATTTATTCACAAGAAGAAATTTGCAAGTGATACCGAGGTCAGAACTATCGACTTGCAGAAATATCTGGATTTCCGCAAGGGCGGTCGTTGGCCCAAAGTTTTGCTTTTGGATGATGCAGCGAGCCCCTCGCTCATTACGAGCTATTTCCGGGAATATGTAACCCGACCAGATGCCTCTGTGAGGATTCACAGCATCACCTACAAACGTAAAACGTCGGGAAAGTTGGCTGACCCGGAAAAGGAAATTCCTTGGCTACAAGGTCGCAAGAAACCAACACGAATTGTTTGCAAGCACACTCCATGGGATTGGGTTGGCTACTTCACATACGTTGTTCCTGAAGATGCGTGGTATTCAATAAAAGAACTCCGATACGTTGGAAATATTGTTTCAATTAAATCTATTAAATTGCCCAAAGCATTGAAAATATTTAAGCATTCAATTGAAAGCCTTGAATTCAAAAAAAATATAACAGCTTTTTTAATTCGTGAAACAGATAAAAATTCCTTAGGAATATTAAAATTCAAGAAGAAGAATTTCTTCTCAAATGAAAAATATATTCCACAGTTTGATATTGTATCGAATGGAGAAAGAATTAAAAAGCCAATAGGAGGGTTTTTTGATCCTCACACAAGAACAATAAGATTAATTGGACGTCAACCATATAGCAAAGATGCCGTCTGTAGGTAATATCATTCTGAATTAAGTCACCCGGGGAGGCGAGAATGACGATAAGTACTCAAGAATTACGGTGACAGTTTACTAATTAGAGCATCTCCCCACAGGATTGGCGCTCGGGAGGGTGCCTCTGGGTGGTCGACATCATCGCGCCCTTTGGCGGCCATGTAGAAATGCTGAAAGGCCTCAAATCTCAGGTGTTCAAGGACAAGACCGTCAAGTTCCGCGCGATTGTCGATGGGAAACCTGCGGTGCGTGAGATTTGAGAATAGTTGAATGATTGTTGTCCGTATCTATTTTCGAGTTTGTATTTGGCTATGTTGCCTAGGTGTGAATTCCAAAGAGGTTGTTATTGCCCTCAAGCAAACGCTTAAAACCAGTGCCGTTAGGAGCAAATGCAAGGCCGTTCTGGATTCCGGCTTTTGCCGGAATGACGAGAATGCGGGGGAGAGCGTTAGGAGGCCGCTTAAAAATCCAGCGGCAATATCGGCACGGTGTCTCCAACTCCAGCGGCAGGAGCATCCGGTATGCGCACGATCAGGCAGTCGGCTTGCGATAAAGGCGAGAGCAGGGAGCTGTCCTGCGAGCGGACGGGCGTAACCAGAACACTTCCGTCAGCCCCAGTTTCCAGTGTCGCGCGCATATAATGCTGGCGCGGTCCGTTTTTCTCGAGTGCTGCGCCAAGCCCGGCGGTTTTCAGAGTGGTTGAGGACTGAGTAATCCCAAGCATTTTTTCCAGCATCGGAATGAGGAAAATCCGTGAGCACACCATTGCCGAGACCGGATTTCCGGGCAGTCCCAATACGCGCTGGTCTCCCAATGTCCCGTACATCAGCGGCTTACCCGGGCGCATGGCGATCTTCCAGAAATCCAGCGTCATCCCGGCGGCTTCCAGCGCGCCCTGAACAAGATCATGTTCTCCAACAGACGCCCCGCCAATAGTCAGTAGAATATCGGCATCCTGAGCGCGCGCGATAGCCTCCGCCAGGCTCTGTTTCGTGTCGCGGGCGATGCCGATCTGCTCAGGCTGCCCTCCGGCGCCCTCGATCATGGCCGCAAGCCCGAATGAGTTGGACGAGATGATCTGCCCCGGCTTGAGCTTTTCACCGGGCATCACCAGTTCATCCCCCGTCGCCAGAATCGCCACGACGGGTTTGCGGCGCACTTTGAATTCCGTCACGTTCATGGCTGCGGCAAGTGACAAATCTCTCGCCAGCAGCTTGCGTCCAGCCTCAAGCAGCACATCGCCCTCAGCAAAATCAAACCCGCGCAAACGGACAAATGCGCCATACTCGGCGCGCTCATTTATCGTGACAATATCTGCATCGCGCTTTGTGACTTCCTGGATGACGATAGTGTCGGCTCCGCCTGGCACAGCGCCACCGGTGAATATGCGCAACGCTTGTCCAGGGCCAACCTGCCCTTCGAAGGGGTGCCCGGCGGCGGCGTCACCAATCACCTTCAGATCACACGGTATTTCATTCAGATCGCTGGCCCGAACCGCATAGCCGTCCATGGCGGACGCATCAAATGGCGGCTGGGTGATGCGGGCTGCAACCCCTTCTCCAAGAACCCGGCCGTGACCCTCTTCAAGCGGAATGGTCTCGGACTTGGCCAACCCAAGTCCTGCGAGAACGCGGGCGCACGCCTCCTCCACACTGAGCATGGGCTTTGGGGTATCGCTCACGCTTCGGCCACATAGTGGCCCGAGCGCCCGCCGGATTTCTCCAGCAGACGGATGCCGGAAAAAGACATTCCCCGGTCGACCGCCTTCACCATGTCATAGATGGTGAGGCACGCGACGGACACCGCCGTCATGGCTTCCATTTCCACGCCCGTCTGGCCGGTGACCTTCGCAGATGCCGTCACGCGAATGCCTGCGGGGTTTTTTGAGGGCTCAAAATCCACCGTAACCTGCGTCAACGCCAGAGGATGGCATAGCGGGATAAGCTCATGAGTGCGCTTGGCCGCCATGATCCCGGCAAGGCGCGCCGTGGCCAGCACATCACCTTTCTTCGCGTCGCCTTCCTCGATCAGCGCAAGAGTTTCTCCCAGCATGGAGACAAAACCCTCAGCCACCGCAACGCGGGTCGTCATGTCCTTGTCTGCAACATCGACCATATGCGCTTCGCCGCGCTCGTTCAGATGAGTGAGAGTCTTTTTGTTCATTGCACGGCATCTCCGGTTTCATTGGCCGGGACGTTAAGAAGGGCGCGCGTCGCAACCTCTACATCGCCCTGCCGCATCAGGCTTTCTCCAACAAGAAAGGCACGCACACCATAACGCTCAAGCTGCGCCAGATCGCTTTGAGAAGATATCCCGCTTTCTGATACAATAATCTTGTTTCCGGCAATCATTGGTGCAAGTCGCCCTGTAGTCGCAAGCGATGTCTCAAAGGTCGTCAGATCGCGGTTATTGATTCCAATGAGCGATGTATCGAGTTGAAGCGCACGCTCCAGCTCCGCTTCGTTGTGGACCTCGGCCAGCACATCCATATCCCAGTCCTTAGCGGCGGCGCACAGCTCGCGAGCCTGAATATCGCTCACTCCGGCCAGGATGATGAGAATACAATCCGCGCCCCAACTGCGGGCTTCCACCACCTGATAGGAGTCGAGCATGAAATCCTTGCGCAGAACGGGGAGGGCACAGGCGGCTCTAGCTTCGCCTAAGAATTTTGGGTGCCCCTGAAATGATGGCTCATCGGTGAGGACCGACAGGCAGGCCGCCCCTCCGGCCTCATAGTCTCTCGCGAGGTTGGCGGGGTTGAAATCTTCCCGGATAAGACCCTTGGAGGGAGAAGCTTTCTTGATCTCGGCAATGAGCGCAAAAGCGCCGCTTGTGATTTTTTTCTCAAGCGCATCGGCAAACCCGCGCGGCGGTGGCGCGGCGCGAGCCTTTTCCTCAAGGCGCTCCAGCGGATGAGCGGCCTTTGCCGCGTCAATCTCGTCCCGCTTGTAAGCATTAATCTTGTCGAGGATATTGGCCATGGATTTTACGCGTTGGTTATCGCAATGAGGTCATCAAGGCATTTGCGTGCCGCACCGCAGTCAATGGCCTCGGCAGCCAGATTCGCGCCTTCTTTCAGCCCGCTGGCCCTCTCAGCCACGATCAATGCGGCAGCGGCATTCAGCACTACGATGTCGCGGAACGGCGATGGCTTGCCAGATAGAACTTCTTCGATGGCTCGGGCATTTTCATCAGCCTCTCCGCCAATCAGATCCTGCGGATTTGCCTGCGGCAACCCGGCATCCTCTGGTGTGACTTCGAATGTGGTGACGGACCCGCCTATGAGTTCAGCGACAAAGGTCGGCCCGGTTGTGGTGAGTTCATCAAGCCCATCGCTGCCATGGACAACCCACACATGCTCCGACCCCAGATTGGAGAGCACTTCGGCCAGGGGTACAATCCAGTCACGCGAAAAGACGCCGATCACCTGATGCTTGGCGCCAGCCGGATTGGCCAGCGGTCCCAGTAAATTGAATATGGTCCGCACCCCAAGCTCCGCGCGTATCGGCCCGACATGGCGCATCGCGGAATGATGGTTTGGCGCGAACATGAAGCCGACGCCAGCCTCATCAATGGCTTTTGAAACCACATCAGGGCCCACATCAAGATTAACACCAAGCGCTGCCAGAACATCCGCCGACCCGGATTTTGACGAAACCGACTTGTTGCCATGCTTGGCGACCGGAACCCCGGCGCCCGCAACCACGAAAGCCGCGCAGGTGGAAATATTATACGTGCCCGTGGCGTCACCGCCAGTGCCGCAGGTATCGACAGCGCCTTCAGGCGCGACAACATCCGTCGCCTTGGCGCGCATGGTCTGCGCCGCACCGGTAATTTCTTCAACCGTTTCACCGCGCACGCGCAACGCCATGAGAAACGCGCCCATCTGTGCAGCTGACGCTTCACCAGCCATCATGATGGCGAAGGCTTCGGCAGCCTCATCGGCGGCCAGAGGCTGCCCCTCGGCAACCTTGGTGATGAATGGAGAAAATTCCGACATTGTTTTTACTCCCTGGGACTTTCCACCCTACATTGCCGCAATGGCCGCATCGAACGGCTCGGCGGGTTCGTGTTTGATGCCCGCCAGGTCGAGGAAATTTGCCAGCAGTGCATGACCATTTTGAGAGGCAATGCTTTCGGGGTGAAACTGCACACCGTGCAGCTCATGCGTTTTATGCTGCAGACCCATTATGACGCCATCATCAGTTTCTGCCGTGATCTCAAAACAATCGGGACAGGTTTCGCGCTTTACTGTCAGAGAATGGTAGCGGGTCGCTTCAAACTCAGACGGCAGCCCGGTAAAAATACCAACGCCGGTGTTGCGCACGGTAGAGAGCTTGCCATGCATGAGGGTCGGGGCGCGCACAATGTCGCCGCCAAACACCTGTCCGATCGCCTGATGCCCGAGACACACGCCTAACAGCGGCACATCCGTCTCGGCGGCGCGCTTGACCAGATCGAGGCAAATCCCGGCCTCATTGGGCGTGCAGGGGCCAGGCGATAGAATAATCGCCTGCGGGCCTTCCTCCAGCACTTCACCGGTGCTCACCTTGTCATTGCGGTAGACACGGCACTGCGCCCCCAGCTCGCCCAGAAAGTGGACGAGGTTGTAGGTGAAGCTGTCATAATTATCGATCAGGGTAAGCATGTCCGTGTTTTAACCCGTGCTTGCCTCCAGCCTCAAGTGGTCTGGCAATTTGGTTAAGGCAAAAAATGCAATTACATTACCTTTGGTAGTCCCCGCGGAACCATGAATTGCTGCAAATAACCAGCTGCTGATCCAACCGACCCCCATTCCCCTTCAAATTTAATCACCGCAAGCGCAGCGGTGGGGTACTTCATTTCGAGAGCGACCATTGCATTGGCCTCGCCATCGCCGGAAAGGAATATGGCCAGAGAATGCATCCCCGGATTGTGCCCAATGAGCATGGCATGCGTGACGCTCGCGGGCAGGGTATGAATAAAGCGCAGCATGTCGCCCGGCCCGGCGCCATATAGATCATCCTCATAGCGGACTTCCGGCTTGGCTTCCCATTCCGCTTGCGCAAGCTCAAATGTCTGGCGGGCGCGCCTGGCGGTCGAACACAACACCAGATCCGGCACCAGCCCTTCACACTCCATAAAGGCTCCCATGCGCGGCGCGGCTTGTTCACCGCGAGGGGCCAATGGGCGTTCAAAATCACCGATGCCCGGATTGTCCCAGGTCGATTTGGCATGGCGGAAAAGCGATAAGGTTACCATGAGGTCTCAGCCCACATTGGAGCCGGTAGCGAAGCGGACCGCTTCTTCAGCCGCGCGGAACAGCGCTTTGGCCTTGTTCTCGCACTCGGTCTGCTCGGACTGGGGGATGGAATCGGCAACAATGCCCGCCCCGGCCTGGACATGCATCACGCCGTCCTTGACGAGGGACGTTCGAAGCACGATGCAACTGTCCATGTCGCCGTTGGCGCTAAAATAGCCCACACATCCGGCATAAATGCCGCGTTTTTCGCTCTCCATCTCATCGATGATTTCCATGGCGCGCACTTTTGGCGCGCCGGACACGGTGCCAGCGGGAAAGCCCGCCATCAGAGCGTCGATAGCGTCGAATTCCGGGTCAAGCTCTCCAACCACATTGGAGACGATGTGCATCACAGACGAATAATATTCCAGGAAGAAGCTGTCGGTCACCCGGATCGAGCCGACCTTGGCGACACGGCCAATATCATTGCGTCCCAGATCGAGCAGCATCAGATGCTCCGCCAGTTCTTTCTTGTCAGCCAGCAACTCATCCGCAAATGCCGCGTCCTGCTCTTTGGTTTCGCCGCGCGGGCGGGTGCCAGCAATCGGGCGAATGGTGACTTCACCGGCGCGCGCGCGCACCAGGATTTCAGGGCTGGAGCCCACAACCGAGAACCCTTCAAGATTGAGGTAATAGAGGAATGGCGAGGGGTTTACCCGCCGGAGCGCCCGGTAGAGCGAGAAGGGGGGCAGGGTGAAGGGAGCGGAAAAGCGCTGGCTGAGCACCACCTGAAAAATATCCCCAGCAGCGATATAGTCCTTCGCGCGGATCACCTTCGCCATGTATTCGTCAGGCGTTGTGTTTGATTGCGGCACCGGTTGCTCCACCGATGTATGCTCAATCCGGGCCGAATGAGGCAAGGGAGAATCAAGCCTGCTCAGGGCTTCACGCAAACGCTCGGTTGCCCGGTTATAGGCATTTTCCGCTGAGACCCCATCGATCGGATGGACCGGCGTCACAGCCGTCATTTCATCTCGCACGGCATCGAAAATCACCATGATTGTCGGCCGGATCATGATTGCATCCGGCGCGCCGATTGGATCGGGATGATCGCTTGGCAGATGCTCAATCAACCTGATGGTGTCGTACCCCATATAGCCGAACACACCGGCAGCCATGGGGGGGAGATCTTCAGGCAACTCGATCCGGGAGCGGGCAAGCAAATCTCTCAGCGCATCGAGCGCACCCCCCTCGCAAGGCGCATAGTCATTGCTCTCCATTGGAGCCATATTGAGTTCTGAAGCATCCCCATTGGCGCGCCAGACGATATCGGGGTCAAACCCGATGATCGAATAACGGCCGCGAACCGCGCCACCTTCCACCGATTCAAACAGGAATGAGTAGGGTCGCCCCTCCGCCAGCTTGAGAAAAGCCGAAACAGGCGTTTCCAGATCCGCAACCAGCCGCGTCCACACGACCTGCGGCGTACCGTTTTCATAGGTTTTTGAAAATGTGCCGCTGGAGGGTTCAATCCGGCCGGCGCCCGGCATTTGAGACATTTTTATTCTCCGGCGCGCTTGCGTAACGCCAAATCTAGTAGCCCCGGCGCTGCCCACTGGAATAGCGCCCAGTGGTCGCATCATCGAGCACGCTCTGATTAATATTCACGCCAAATTCGGATCGCAGCCCGCGAATAAACTGAACGATAAGATCATCCGCCACTTGAGGAACCAGAACCGACACCAGCTGTTCCTTCATCTTCGCATCGATCGATTTAGGAACCACGCTCTCACTCACTGTAAAGACGACCCGGCCTTCACCGTTCTTTGCCGCCGCGGACCCGAAATCATTCTGCTTCAGCGCAAACGCCTGCTGGATTGCGGCGCTTGGCAAATCATCGGCGCGATCGGACCGCTTGAGCGGCTTGCTCACTTTTACCTCGACGCCATATTGCTGAGCCAGATCGGTCAGCGAACTCCCGCCGCGCAACTTATCGACCATTTCCTGCCCCTTAGTCGAGAGGAGGGTGCGCAGCTGGGTTTCGCCCCACTTTTTTTCCGCATCCTGCTTCACGTCCTCAAACGGCTTCAGTCGCTCAGGCGTCACAGCTAAAACGTCATACCAGATATACCCGCGATCCGACGTTTCTTCCGGATCGGTTTCCAGCCCGACAGACGCTTTAAAAATCGCCCTTATAGCTTTTGGCTGTTTGGCAAGCAGATCAACCGTTTTGGAACTCTCATCTAAGCCCCGGCTATCCACTGCCGACACTTCCGCATAGTCCAATTTGAGCTTGGCGGCGACTTCCTCAAGCGTTGCGCCACCCGCGCGCTCATCTTCAATTTTGTCGTAGACATCAAGGATCTGCTCCGCTGCACGCTCCGAAGCTATGCCTTTGCGAAGGATCTCGCGCATATCATCAAGCGTCTTGACCTGCGCCGGTATGATTTTGGTGACCTTGGAGATAACCGTCGCAAGGTCACCGGTGATGGGCTCAAAATATTTACCTTCTTCAAGAGCGAAGACCGCATCTGCAACCTTCTTGTCCGCAATGCTGTCTTTGGTAAGAGTTCCCAGATTGACATCGGTCTCCGTCAATCCGCGCTCTTTCGCGACCGCCATGAAATCCGTGCCGTTTTGGAGCTTCTCATAAGCTTCCTTCGCGGCAGCCTCGTCGGGGTAGGCAATCTGTAAAACCGTACGCCGCTCCGGTCTGTTAAAGCGGGATTTGTTATTTTCGAATGATGCCTTGATGTCTTCTTCGGTCACTTCGATGCCGCCCGACAATTTGGTAGGTGTAAGCTCAATCAAACCCACTTTCCTGAATTCCGGCGCTCTGAATTCGCTCTTGTGCGTATTATAATAGTCGCGCAGTTTTTCAGTGCTCGCCTGCTCAATTTCGCCCAGCTGTGATTTTGGAACCGTGATGTAGCTGAGCTTCCTGGTTTCGTTTGCAAACCGGTTTGCTGCATCAATCAGGGTTTTGGGCGGCTGGCTTCCATCAGACACCGTGCCCGTAATCTGCTGCATGATAAGCGCGCGGCGCTGGCGTTCCAAAAAGTCCTGCTCACTCAAACCGTTTGCCTGCAGCACGCTGTAATAACGCTCCTGGCTGAAATTCCCGCTTGAATCCTTGAACGCAGCCTGACGCACCAGCCTGGCACCGACGGCCTTTCCGGTCACTCCCAAGCCCAGTGATTTTGCCTGTGATTCTAGAGCGGCATCGCCAATGAGACGCAGGATGACCTGACCATCAATACCCATTTCGCGCGCATCAGCGATCGTGATGTTGCGGCCCAGCCGGGTGCTGAGTCTCCTCAATTCGCGCTGGAATTCATTTTGATAGTCCACGGTCGAAATTTCAGTATCACCGACACTCGCGACTGTCTTCGTTCCGTAGCCGCCAAATATGTCCGCGATACCCCAAACCGCAAAACTCAACACCAACAGGGCGATGAAGATTTTGGCGATCCAGGTTCCGGCGCCTTTTCGCAGTGCTTCCATCATGGCTAAATTCTTTCACCCTTGGTTGAATGCCGCCTTGAAAAGCGTCCCGATTTGGACAAGCTTGTCAGGCGCGGGCATCATATGAAGATGAGCCCCGTGCGGCAAGGCGCTCCACTATAATCGTTCCGGTGCGTTAACATGCTGCCATACTTAGTCTAAGTATCTAAATTACTTAGTTTTTTTATCAATATCTCTGGAGCTAAAATAATGAGTAAGCCTCATCCTCTCGTGGCCGGTAACTGGAAAATGAATGGAATGCGGGATTCCGTGAAAGAAGCCCAAAACCTGGCTGAGCGTTTGGCCGGTGCGGATGATGTGAATGCGGAGGTCATGATTTGCCCGCCAGCGCTTCTTGTTGCTCAGTTTTCCAAAGAGCTTGCGTCTTCCGCCATCCTTATCGGCGGCCAGGATTGCCACAGTGAAAGCTCCGGCGCCCATACCGGCGATATTGCCGCTGAAATGCTTGCCGATGCCGGCGCCAGCGCAGTCCTCGTCGGGCATTCCGAGAGACGGGCCGACCATGGCGAGACCAATGAGGAGGTTCGCGCCAAGGCCGCTGCGGCCCACCGCGCGGGACTGACCGCAATCATTTGCGTGGGAGAAACGGAAAATCAGCGCAAGGGAGGCGAGACGCTGGACGTGATCAGCAAGCAGCTCAAAGGCTCCATACCGCCTGGGGCATCGGCGCAGAACACCGTCATTGCTTACGAACCCGTCTGGGCCATTGGCACCGGGCTCACGCCGACAGTGGATGATATTGGAGAGGTGCACGCACATATCAGGTCACAGCTTGATGGCGCACTGGGGCAGGGCGATGCATCCGCCATGCGCATTCTTTATGGCGGATCGGTCAAACCGGATAACGCGGCAGAACTGATGGCGGTTGAAAATGTGAATGGAGCTCTGGTTGGAGGCGCCTCTCTTAAGTCTGATGACTTTTGGGGAATCGTCTCTGTTTATGCCAAATTATGATTTTCTTCGGGTTGCATCGAATATCAGTTGGCAAGACGCCAAATGAAAAGTTAGGTTGAAGCACTTCAACGAAACATCCTCCTTTAATGACATGAGTTGAGATAGTGGCGGCGAGTTTGATGCGATTTGGCACGGCGTATTTTAGCCTGATCCTTGCTGCGGCTGTTCCCGTCAATGCCTGGGCAAAGCCGTTGAGCAGCGAGGCTTGCGTCAAGCTCACCGACGAACATAACCGGCTTTCCAAGAGTGGCATTGAGAAATCCCTGGCTCAGGACCCGGCGGTTACAAGCAAAAAAATCAAGGCAGAACTACTCGCTAGCATCGAGCGCTTTCTTTTTATTGAAAGCCAGATTCGCTTCCGCTGCCCCTCTGTTATATTGCCAGGACTGGAAATACGCGCACCTGCAAAGGTGAAAGTCATTAAGGTGATAAAAAAGCAGAGTCGGCGTCGCGGCCCAAGGATACCCTTGCCCGAACGCAAGCCGGCACGATAAGCAAAACGGGCAGGCAAGGTTAGGTCTGGTCAAATGCAATGCGCTGCTGTAAAAAGCGAACCGCTTGATCAGCATATTTCGTGAAATGAGAAAACTTCGATGGCGACAGTCATTCTTGTCATACATCTGATGGTCGCGGCCACGCTTGTTGGTCTCGTCCTTCTACAACGCTCCGAAGGCGGCGCGCTCGGCATCGGCGGAAGCGGCGGCAGCGGCGGCGGATTCATGTCCGGACGCGGCGCGGCCAATCTGCTCACTCGTATAACGGCGGTGGTTGCAGCGGTTTTCTTCGTGACCAGCATCACGCTCACGCTGATCGCACAGCAATCTGGCGCGCCATCACCTGGCCTAGAGGGCTTCGTTCTTGATGGCCAGCAGGGCCAATCGGGAAGCGGAACAAGCGGCGGCAATCCGCTTGAAGGAATGCAGCTTCCGGCCAAGCCGCCATCGGG
>Ga0209344_10003644_pt1 | contig 14936 bp, 14 predicted proteins | sample Cruoilmetagenom6_FD_187293 | JGI IMG/M metagenome (GOLD analysis project Ga0209344, IMG submission 187293) | Oil polluted marine microbial communities from Coal Oil Point, Santa Barbara, California, USA - Santa Barbara Oil Seep Sample 6 (SPAdes)... | ecosystem: Environmental > Aquatic > Marine...
CCCGGCTTTGCCGGGCCACCCTCCCCACGAGGGGAGGGAGAAAGCGAGTTCGGAGCGACGGAAAAAGAAACCTAAAACAGGCTTAACTGCTCCTGATCCGCTCTTGGTGCCTCAAACAGGTCCGAGCGCAAGGTCGGCAGGCGCTTTTTCAGCTCATAGCGTTCGCATGCCTTTTCGAACCGCTGCCGCAACATGGTGGCATAGGGGCCTTCGCCGGTCATGCGCGAGCCGAAACGCGGATCATTGTCACGGCCACCCCGTGTGCTGCGCACCAGCGACAGCACATGGCGCAATTTGCCCGGGTAATGCCGGAACAGCCATTCGCGGAACACATTGCGTACCTCACCGGGCAGGCGCAGCAGGATCATCGAGGCGGCCTGTGCCCCTTGCGCCTTGGCAGCATCGAGAATGCGCTCCAGCTCCATGTCATTGATTGCCGGCACCATCGGCGCCGCCAGCACCATGGTCGGGATGCCGGCCGCCGACAACAGCCGTAGCGCTTCCAGCCGCCGCGCAGGGGCCGAGGCGCGTGGCTCCATCAGCCGGGAGAGCTTGTGATCCATCGAGGTAATGCTGATCCCGACCGAAACCAGATTGAGCTTGGCCATTTCACTCAGAATATCGAGATCGCGCACCACCAGCGCCGATTTGGTGACAATGGTCACCGGATGCCGGGTTTCCAGCAGCACTTCGAGCAGCGAGCGCATGATCTTGTGTTTGCGCTCGGCGGGTTGATAGGGATCGGTATTGGTGCCGATGGCGATGGGTTTCACCTTGTAGCGCGGATTGGACAATTCACGCCGCAACAGTTCCGCCGCATTCACCTTCACATAAATTTCGCGCTCGAAATCCAGTCCCGCCGACAGGCCGAGATAGGCATGGGTCGGGCGGGCGAAACAATAGGAACAACCGTGCTCACAGCCGCGATAAGGATTGATCGAGCGATCAAAGCCGATATCGGGGCTTTCATTGCGCGCTATAATGGATTTGGCTTTTTCGACATGTTCATGGGTTTCGAAAATCGGCAGCGGTTCCGCCGCCTCCCAGCCATCGTCGAACTCTTCGCGCGCCTCATGTTCAAAACGGCCTGAGACATTGCTTTGCGCGCCGCGCCCGCGATTGCGTTTCGCATCAAGCAACACATGCCGCGTCAAATCGGCATCGGCGCTTTTCGACAGGCGCTCGAGATTATCAAAACTGGGTTGTACCGAACTGGCCATCACGTTCTCCCGGCGGTCCGTCGCAGCCAGAATCAGGCCACCGTTAACCGCTTGTTAGAACTAGTACGCAAATTGGAACAAAACAAGAACCTAGTAGAATAAATCTACTTTGGGTTGACCCCGTCGCGCTCCGCCAGCCGGGGCATGACCTCGACAAAATTGCACGGCTTGTGCCGATTATCCAGCTGCGCTCGCAAAATCCCCTCCCAGGCATCCTTGCACGCCCCGCGTGATCCCGGCAGGCAGAACACGAAGGTGGTGCCGATCAGCCCGGCCGTCGCCCGGCTCTGGATACTCGACGTGCCAATGGTTGTGGCCGAATACTGGTGAAACAGCACTGAAAACCCGTCCATGCGCTTGTCGAAAAGCGGCTCAACAGCTTCGGGGGTCACGTCGCGCCCGGAAAAGCCGGTGCCGCCCGTGGTCAGCACCACGTCGATATTGGGGTCAGCCACCCATTTTTGCACCTGCGCCCGGATCAATTGCACGTCGTCGGACACCACGGCCCGTTCGGCGCAAACATGCCCGTCGGCTTCCAGCATTGATTTGAGCAAGGCACCGGCCGTGTCGCTGTCGAGATCGCGTGTATCGGATACCGCAACGACTGCGATACTCAGCGGAATAAAGCCTTTCGACATATCGAGCTCAGAGGTGAACATGTTTTGATCTCCGGTCAGGCTTTTTCGTGCGGTGTATCGCTTGGCACAATGTCATTGTCCATATCGCCGTCCTCGCGTTCGGGCGGAATATATTCGTCCCCCGGCTCGGTCATCTCGTCGAGCACATCATCGGCTTCAACCTGCGGGTTGAGGACCACGGTTTGTACAGTAGCATCCTCGGCCGCGACCTGCATCCGGAACGGATTGCGTTCCTCTTCGCTGGCCGGCGGGCGTATGCGCATGCGGATGACGGCAAAGATGGCGACTATGCCATGCACAACAGCAGTCACCAAAAACAATCCAACCGGCGAGATCATCGCCATGGCGAGGGAAGCAAACAGGGGGCCCGTCGCCAGCCCGACACCGAACAGCAGAATGAGGCTCGAGGCGATGCGGGCATACTCGTCATCCTGAGCATAATCATTGGCGTGGGCCGCCGCGACCGGATAAATCGAATTGGCACCGAGCCCGTAAAGCGCAAACATCCCCCAGAGCAGCCAGCCGTCATGGGGATTGAACAGCAATAGCAATATGCCAGAGGCCGCCGCCGCTGCACTCACCCCGATCAACACAATGCGCCGGTCCATGGTGTCGGACAGCCGTCCAACCGGCATTTGCCCCAGCGCGCTGATGACCACTGATAGGCTCATCAAATAGGCGATGGTTGCGCTGTCGAGGCCGATCTGAATACCGTAAACCGGTGCCAGCGTGCCGAACGCGCCGCCGGTCATGCCCGCGCCAAGGGTGGCGATCACCGAAATTGGCGAGGTGCGGAACAACAGGCCGATATCGAGCTTGGCCCGCGCCAGTGGCCGCGGCTGGGCGCTGACGGTCAGCGCCGTTGGCAAAACCGCGAGCGCAAAACCGAGCGCACCGATCACAAAGGGCAAATAGCCCTGCACGCCGGTAGCCGCAATAATCATCTGTCCGGCGGTGGAGAAGGTGAAATTGGCCATCATATAGGAGGCGAACACCGTGCCGCGCCGCTCGCTGCTGGTCACCTCGTTCAACCAGCTTTCAACGATCATCGCCGCGCCGGCAAAACAAAAGCCGGAAAAGGCACGCAAAATGATCCATGAGGTCTGTTCGATGAAGATCAGGTTGAACAGAATGACCATGGAGGCAACCGCCGCCATGACGGAAAATGAACGGATATGTCCCACCCGGCTCACCATCCAGGGCACCACAAATGTGCCTGCGATATAGCCGACAGACCAGCTGGTGCCGATCAGGCCCAGCGCCAGCAGCGAAAACCCTTCTTCGCCGCCGCGTATCGAGATCAGCAGGCCCTGCAGGCCACCCGCAAACATCAAGAGCGCAGAACCGAGCAGAAGTGCGGAGACTTTTACAATATCAGACATGAAGGCTTTCGCATTTCCACGAGGTTCCGGGACATTCACCCGCAACGCCCGGCATAACCAAACACCAAATCTACGCCCCGCTGCCGGTGGCGCGATTTCATACAGGCCGAAGCCTGCTCACTTTGAACCCTAGAATACAAGGGTGCGATGCACCAATGGCGTTATTGTGACGCCATGTCTGCGTCCATTGCCTGACGCAGGGCTAACAGATCGCGCCAGGCCAGCTGCTTTTGCGCCGGTTGGCGCAAAAGGAATGCCGGGTGCAGGGTCGGCAGCGCGTTGATTGTCTGCCCGTCAATCTCGAGCACCTGCCAATGTCCGCGTAGTCGCGAGATCGGCATTTTGGTGTCAAACAGGGTCTGTGCCGCCGGTGCACCGACGGTGATGATGAATTTTGGTGCCACCAATGCAATTTGCCTGTGCAAAAACGGCAGGCAGGTGGCGATTTCCGCCGGGGTGGGGGTGCGGTTGCCGGGCGGACGCCAGGGCACGGTATTGGCAATGTAGACCTTGGTCCGGTCAAGACCGATGGCCCCGAGCATCCGGTCGAGCAATTGCCCGGACCGCCCCACAAAGGGCTTGCCCTGCAAATCCTCATCGCGCCCCGGTGCTTCGCCAATTACCATCACATCGGCGTTTGGATTGCCGTCGGCAAACACCAATTGCGTGGCGCGCAGCTTGAGGGCGCAGCCGTCATAATGACGCAGACTTTCCTCAAGCGCTTCCAATGTCTGGGCTTTTGCCGCCAGTGCGCGCGCTTCTTCCGGGTCGGCTTCGAGGTGTGCGGCCGGTGCAACAGAGCGGGCGGGCTGAGGCGCTGTGGGCAATGGCACCGGATTGCGCACCTTTGCGCCCGACTGTTCCCCTTGGGGCTTGGCAGGCATAACCGCGTTCTTGAACCGGTCCTGAGGTACCTCACCGACAGCCATATCCACACCCGCCGCCCGGTACCAGTCGAGCAGCGCGCGCGGATCTGCGTCACTTGAGGGTCGATTTGCCATCATGATGTCTGTTATGTCACAGCCCTGATCTGGCCGCCAGCACGCGCTGGCGGCAATCTGCTGCCGAAAAGAAAAACGGGGAAAAATGAGCCAGGGGCCCGAATACATGGCGCTACAAGAGCCGCTGCGCGAAATCATGTCCACCGATGTGCTGATCGTCGGTGCTGGCCCAGCAGGGCTTGCCGCCGCGATTCGCCTCAAGCAGCAGGCCGCCAAACAGGGCAGCGACATTGGGGTGACCGTGGTCGAGAAATCCGCCGAAGTGGGCGGTCATGTTCTTTCCGGGGCCATTATTGATCCCGTCGGGCTGGATGAGCTGATCCCGGGCTGGCGGGAAAAAGGCGCGCCGATGGGGCCCGCGGTCACCGATGATCATTTTCGTTTTCTCACTGCCAAGGGCGCGTTCGCCTTCCCCAATTTCCTGATGCCGCCACAGATGAAAACTTCTAATGGCATCATCATTAGCTTGGGTGAGTTGTGCAAATGGCTGGCCGCTGAGGCCGAGGCGCTGGGTGTGGAGATTTATCCCATGACCCCGGCGGTCGATGTGATCATCAATGTAGAAGGGGCGGTTGAGGGCATCATTACCGGCGATCTCGGCATTGCGGCTGACGGCACACCGAAAGATGGTTATGCGCAAGGCATTGCCCTCAAAGCCAAATATACGCTGATCGGGGAGGGCGCGCGCGGCTCGCTGGCGAAAAAACTGATCGGGCGCTTTGAACTCGACAAGGACAGGTCGCCGCAAAAATATAGTCTCGGCATCAAGGAAATCTGGGAAATCCCGGCGGACCAGCATCACGAAGGCAAGGTTGAGCATTTTATGGGCTGGCCGCTCGACAACAAGACCAGCGGCGGCGGTTTCCTCTACCATGCGGCGGACCGCAAGGTTTATCTCGGTTTCGTCACCTATCTCGATTACGCCAACCCGACCCTGTCGCCATTTGGCGAGTTCCAGCGCTTCAAGACCCATCCGGTGGTCGCCAAAATCATCAAGGGCGGCAGCCGTATTTCCTATGGCGCTCGGGCGCTGACCTCGGGCGGCTGGCAATCGATCCCCGATCTCGCCTTTCCCGGCGGTGCCCTTATTGGCTGTTCGGCAGGTTTCATGAACGTGCCGCGTCTTAAAGGCATTCATAGCGCCATGCGCTCGGGCATGGCTGCTGCCGAAGCTGTAGCGGCGGCGCTGGCCGCCGGGCGCGCCAATGACCGTCTGGAAACCCTGCAACAGGCCACCATGGCCTCAGGCATCGAGCGCGAGCTGCGCCCGGTGCGGAACGTCAAACCGCTTTGGGGGCGCTATGGCACGCGGCTGGGGGTATTTCTCGGCGGGCTCGAAATGTGGCTCGGGGCGCTGTTCAGCGTGACCATGTTCGGCACCTTGCGGCACCGTCGCGCCGATTTTGAAACCACAGAGCCCAAGGGTTTACAGCCGCAATTGAGCTATCCGCGTCCCGATGGTGTGGCCACCTTTGACAGGGCAGCCTCGGTATTTCTGGCCAATCTGGCCCATGACGAGGATCAGCCGGTGCATTTGCGCCTGGCAGACCCTGACGTGCCGGTGCGGGACAATTTGCCGATTTTTGGCGAGCCCGCCCCGCTTTATTGCCCTGCTGGAGTCTATGAACTGGTAGAGGCGGGCAGCAAGCCGGTATTTAGAATCAACGCGGCCAATTGCGTGCATTGCAAGACCTGCGACATCAAGGATCCGGCCCAGAACATCACCTGGTTGCCCCCTGAAGGTGGCAGCGGACCCAACTACGCGGGGATGTGAACGCGCCCGCTCTTGCGATTGGCCGTAAAATGGCCAATCTTTACCGTGACACCCATTGCTTGCCTCTGTGGAGATCCTAAACCTGTGACACATATTTCGCGCTTTCGCTCCTGCCTGTTCACGCTGGTTGTTTTGCTGTCAGGCACCGGCGCGTTTGCGCAAACCTCGACGCTGTCAATGCGCATGCCAAGTGTGTCAGGCAGTTTTCTGGCCGGGCAGGAGGCTTTCAGGGATCTGCGCACCTCTGATGCAGCACGCTATTTCCTCGACGCGTCTGCGGCGGAATGGGAAAACGCCGCGATTGTTGAGCGCACCTTTACGGTACTTGCCGCTGATGGGCGCATTGATGATGCCGCAGCCATCGGCCAGCACCTGCTCGAACTGGCACCGGACAATGAACTTGCGCACCTGCTGCTGGGCACCGTGGCGCTGAAGGAGCGCCGCTATTCCTCGGCCATAACAGAGCTGAAGGGCGTCAATGATTCCAGCTTCATCGGCATAACCGGCACTATTTTGCATGCCTGGGCCCTTGTCGCGAAAAACCAATACCCTGCCGCCCAGGACTTGCTCGACCAGGTGGGGCGTGGCGGGTTGGATGAATTTCTGGTGTTCCACCGGGCGCTGATGGCCGACGTTGCCGGGGAGCGCGAAGCGGCCATTGGTTTTGCCGGGCAGGCCTATGAATCCGACCCTTATGTCGCGCGTATTGTCGAGGCCTATGCGCGCATGCTGGGCAATGCCGGCCGTTTCGACGATGCCCGCAAGGTTCTTGATTCTTACGAGGAGGAAGGTCTCAGCCATCCGGTTATCGACGAAGTCCACGAGGCGGTGAACCGCGACCGCCGTCCTGGCAAGCTTGCGGGAACGACCCAGGCTGGCGCGGCGGAAATGTTCCACGGCATCGGCGCGGCCCTGTCGCGTGAAGGCTCGCTGGATGTGGCCGTGGTCTTTTTGCGCCTAGGGCTTTATCTCGATCCCGATTCCGACGTGATTTCCATGGCGCTCGGCCAATTGCTCGATACGGCCGGACAGCACAAGATGGCCAATGAGATTTACGAGCGCCTTCTGGGCGCGTCGCCGATGAAAGTCATGGCCGGAGTCCGGATTGCTGAAAATATCAGCGCCATGGGCGATCGTTCCGAGGCCATTCGCCGCCTCAAGAATATCGCGGCAGCCGAACCCGAAAGCCTCGATGCGGTTTCGGTTCTGGGTGACATGTATCGCTATGACGAGCGCTATAATGATGCGATCGACGCCTATACCAAGGCGCTGGCGATCACTGGCGGCACCCGTCCCCGCGATTGGCGTTTCTATTATGTGCGCGGCATTGCCGGCGAACGGGCTGGCAAATGGCCGGCGGCCGAGGCTGATTTCCTCAAGGCGCTCGAACTGAACCCGGGCCACCCTTCGGTGCTCAATTATCTCGGTTATGTCTGGGTCGACAAGGGTATCAACCTGACCAAGGCGCTGGAAATGATCCGCGATGCGGTCAATGCCAATCCCTCGGATGGCTATATTGTCGATAGTCTCGGCTGGGCCTATTACAAGCTTGGCCGCGCCGATGAGGCCGTAGCCACCCTTGAACAGGCCGTGCAATTGCGGCCCAATGATCCTGAAATCAATGATCATCTGGGAGACGCCTATTGGGCGGCAGGCCGTAAGCTCGAAGCACGTTTCCAGTGGAACATCGCCTCGACGCTGGGAACCCGGACCGAAGTCAATGAACGGGCCATTTTGAAACTTGCCAATGGGCTCGACGCTGTAACCGAATAGGCATTTTTGCCCTCACGCACGTCCGGGTCGCATTGCAATGGTAGCTGGCATTCTTGAAACGGCCCCGGCCAAGGTCAATCTGGCCTTGCATGTTACCGGCAAGCGGGCGGACGGCTATCACGACCTCGAAAGCCTCGTGGTCTTTGCGGGGGTGGCCGATGAATTGCGGGCGAATAGCGCCCGGGAAGATACCCTGTTTCTCAAAGGCCCGTTTGCTGCGGCGTTGACCGCGGGCCAGTCCAACCTCGTGCTCAAGGCGATGACCGCCTTTCGGGCCCGCTGGCCGGATGCCATTGGCCAAGGCGTTGCCATTGAACTCACCAAAAACCTGCCTGTTGCCGCTGGTATCGGCGGCGGTTCGGCTGATGCCGCCGCCGCGCTGCGCCTGATGGCGGGGCTCAGCACAAAAAGCATCGCCCCCGAAGCGCTGGCCGAAGTTGCCGCAACCCTGGGTGCCGATGTGCCTATATGCCTGTTGTCGAGCGCCTGTATCGCTGAGGGCGTGGGCGAGGTGGTAACCCCGCTGGAGCGCTTTCCCGCCTGCCATGTCGTGCTGGTCAACCCGCTGGTGCCCATTCTGACGGCGGATATTTTTCGCCGCCTCAAACAGCATGATAATCCCGGCCTGCCCGGTTTCGATGCGCCCCTCGAGCATATTGCCCTGCTGGCGCTCTGGCTGGAGCAGACCCGCAATGACTTGCAGGGCCCTGCCATCGAGAGCGCCCCGATCGTTGGTGACATTATTGCGAAATTGGGCCAGACGCGCGGCTGTGTCGCCGCCCGCATGTCCGGCTCCGGGGCCACGGTGTTCGGGCTTTATGGTTCAAGCGCCGAAGCGCATCAGGCCGCCCATGACATCCGGGCCATATGGCCCGATTTCTGGGTGGCAGCCGCCCCGGTTCAGTAGGCGCGCTGCAAACAGAAATCGGCAACGCCGGCCAAAAGGCCGCGCATTTCACTCTCCGGCAGCAAGGCCAGCGATGCGTGTGCTGCCGCAACGGCGCGCTCGGCCTCTTCCAGCGATTGCTGCAAGGCACCGTATTTTTCCATGATGGCGATGATCTCCGCCAGCATGTCCGCATCCGCTTCAAAATTGCCCAGCCCCTTGGCAATCAGTGCGCGTTCATCGGCATCTGCCGATTGCAACGCCAGAATGACCGGCAGGGTCATTTTGCCCTCGCGCAGGTCATCACCGGTATTCTTGCCCAATGTGCCGGCGACCCCGCCATAATCGAGCACGTCATCAATCAGCTGAAAGGCACGGCCGAGGGCCAAGCCGTAATCGCCCAGCGTACGCCGCGCGGCCGCGTCAGCCCCGCCGGCCATGGCGCCCACCTCGGTTGCCGCCTCGAACAGGGTCGCGGTCTTGGCGCGGATCACCTGAAAATAATCATCAACACTGGTATCGAGATCCTTGGCCTTGGAGAGCTGGAAAACTTCTCCCTCGGCAATAACGGCCGCTGCGCGTGACAAGACGCCCAGCGCTTCGATGTCATTGGCCTCGACCATCATCAAAAAGGCTTGGCCCAAAAGGAAATCACCCACCAACACGCTGGCCTGATTGCCCCAGACCTTGCGGGCCGCCGGCTTGCCGCGCCGCATGTCGCTTTCGTCCACCACGTCGTCATGCAACAGCGTGGCGTTATGCATGAACTCGACTGCACCGGCGAAACGGATTTCATTGCCGTTCGCACCGCCAAACATGGCCGCTGCCGCAAGCGTCAGCATCGGGCGCAATCGCTTGCCCCCGGCATCAATCAGGTAACGGGCCAGCTCGGGCACAATGTCCACATGCGAATCCGCACGCGAAATGATCAACGCGTTGACCTTTTCCATGCCGTCCTGTGTGGCTGCAACCAGCTTGTCGAGTGCGCCCGAACTGTTGTCAGTCTGCGCAGTTTTTGTCGCGGTGAATGCCATTGGCTCCATAGCCCGGTCGATAAACGCTGTTAATCTGGTTGGGCATTTGCTCTATCACCCACTATGCTTTGCCCGAGATCTCATAGCGTGAATGAAATGTCCCTAGACCACGGCGCAGGATTTGTAAAATCGCAAACGACGACAAGGGACGCGTTTCTTGGCGGGCGTATCACAATTACACAGCCAAAATCAGGCTTTCGGGCCGGATTGGATACTATTTTACTGGGTGCAAGTGTCGCGGCCGATAGTCGCACACTCCTTGATCTGGGCAGTGGTGTGGGCACTGCAGCGCTGACCGCCCTGACACATAATATCCGACTGGAAGCCCTGCTGGCCGAGAAAAATCCTCAAATGCTGGCCTTGGCCCGGGAGAATATCCTCCATAACAATCTGGGTGAGCGGGCCCTGGCTGTGGAACTGGATGTGACGGCAGCCGGGGACGTGCGGTCCGCGGCCGGGCTGAAAACGGATTATTTTTCAACAGTCATCGCCAATCCGCCGTTTTTCGACGCGGCCGGCGGTACAAAGGCACCGGAAACGGGCCGCGCGGATGCGCGCCACATGCATGAGGACGCCCTCGACAAATGGGTGCGCACCGCCGCCGCCAGCGCTGCGCCCCGTGGCGAGGTGATTTTTATCTATCGGGCGGATGGCCTGACCGAGCTGCTCAAAGCGTTCAGCGCAAGGTTTGGTGCCATTACCGTGCTGCCCATCGTGCCGCGGTCTGATGGTGACGCCAACCGCATATTGTTGCGTGGCATCAAGGGGTCCCGCGCGCCGTTAGTGCTCAAATCTCCTTTGGTGCTACATGGAGCCGAAGGACACGGTTTTGTGGCTGACATAGATGCGATTTTCCGTGGTAATGGCGTATTGCACTGGTAACAAACGGCGCGCGCACCTAAATGACGCCAATGAGTTGGAGTGAAGTGATGGCTAGTAATCTCAAAAATGCTGGTTCCGGCACCGAAAAAACCGGAAACTGGTTAAGTCGGCTATTGCGTCGTGGCGGGCCGGTCATCCCGGTGATCCGGCTGCAAGGCACAATCTCCTCCGATCAACGGCCCGGACGGCTGAATATTGCCAGTGTCGCGCCACTCCTGAAACGCGCTTTCCAGGTGAAGCAGGCACCGGCTGTGGCCCTTGTCATCAATTCGCCAGGGGGCTCGCCGGTTCAGTCGCGGCTGATCTCAAAAATGATCCGTGATCTGGCCGATGAACATGGCAAACAGGTGCTGGTATTCGTCGAGGACGTCGCTGCTTCAGGCGGCTATTTCATCGCCGTTGCCGGGGATGAAATCATTGCCGATCCCTCTTCGATTGTGGGTTCCGTCGGGGTGATTTATGCCGGCTTCGGCTTTGAGGAGGCGATTGCCAAACTCGGCATCAAACGCCGCATCCATACCGCCGGGCGCAACAAATCCAGCCTCGACCCCTTTGTGGCCGAAAAGCCCGAAGATGTGGAACGCCTCAAGAGTTTCGAACTTGATATCCATCAGGTGTTTATCGATCACGTCAAGGCGCGCCGGGGCGATCGCCTCAAGGGCAGCGATGATGAATTGTTCACCGGCGAATGGTGGACCGCCATGCGCGGCCGTGATTTCGGCCTGATCGACGGGCTCGGCGACATGCACACCGTGCTGCGCGAACGGTTCGGTAAAAAGCTGGTATTGCGCCCGATCGAGCCCAAACGGGGCCTGTTTCAATTGCCAAAGCTGCCTTTTGGTAGCCATATAAACGCTGGCACCATTACCACCGAGACCCTGGCTGCCCTTGAAGACCGGGCGCTTTGGTCACGCTTTGGTTTGTAGGGTTATTCAATGTTGCTTCGCATCTTCGTCTTCGCCGCCATTATTGCTGTCATCTATTTAGGCATACGCCGCATTTCCAATGACTGGCGGGCCCGCTTTCGTGATCTCGACAAGGAGACGCATGAACGCGACCTCAAGGAGCGCGTCCGTCCGGATGTCATCGATCTGAAGAAGGATGATGACGGGGTTTTCCGCCCCGGCTCTGGCGACAAGAACGGTCGTGGTCCGCGCGGGTGAGAACCTAAAGGGAGGGCTGTCGCCGCCCGGTTTCTGCTGCCCCGAAATATTGCCGAAAGCGCAAAATCTGATATGCGCCACATGCAAATTGCCAAAGACACCCCATATAGGAAGCCCGGCCGGCAACAGGAGAGAATAATGCCAAAAACACGAAAGGTGCCCGCTCCGCCCAATCTGGCGGCACGGGCCTTGCGCAATGGTTTGTTCAGGCAACGAAAAGTCAGGAATGCCAAAGCCTATTCCCGCAAGACCAAGTACAAAAAAGGGGAGCATGATAATCATGGCTCCCCTTTTTGCTGGCCCATGTTCGGTCCGATTGCCGTATCTGCACCGCTGAAGCAGCCTTCTGTTCAAAAATGAACTGAAATCCAATTAAGTAGATTATTTTAGGCAAATTAACTTAAAACAAGTTACGGTTCTCTTCGGCCTGCTGCATCCCTAGTCGAGAGCTGTCGTAAAAAGCTGATTTGTTTCTGCGACATAATGGTGCAAAATTGCATTGGGACATGCACCGACCGTCTGGAGGTGCCTATATTCAGGCATCGTGCAGAAAAATGGACACGGGTTTTCTAAGGGTAGGAATAAGGCCATATAGGCTTGGAGCGGACGATTTGACCTCCGTCAGATCCCATGTCCCTTCAGGGATTCACAAGGGAAGCAGGACGCCATGGATACCGGTTTGATTTTTCTAGTCATCGTCGTCGTCATTATTGGCTACGCTGTCTTCATCTACAATAATTTGGTCAAGAACCGGCAATTGTCGGAGGAGGGCTGGTCCGGCATCGACGTTCAGCTCAAGCGCCGGGCGGACCTCATCCCCAACATGATTGAAACCGTCAAAGGCTATATGGGTCACGAGCGCGAAACGCTCGAAGCGGTTACCAATGCTCGCGCCGCCGTGCAGGCAGCCGACAATGCTGGCCCCGAAGAACGCGGACGCCTTGAGGGTATACTGTCGGGCGCGCTTGGCAAGCTGATCGCTGTCGCCGAAAACTATCCCGACCTGAAAGCCAATACGACATTTCTGGAACTCCAGGGCGCGTTGCAAGCCGTCGAGGATGAAGTCCAGATGTCGCGCCGCTATTACAATGGCACCGTGCGCAATCTCAATGTGGCGGTCGAAAGTGTTCCCTCCAATATTGTGGCCAATATGTTTGGTTTCACCAAGAAGGAATATTTCGAGCTCGAGAACGAAGCCGACCGAGCGGTACCCAATGTCAGTTTTAGCTAGCCGCTTCGCGCGGGGGCTTTTCCCCGCGCTTCTCGCCTTTGCACTGGTCTTCAGCCTTGCCTTTCCGGTCGGGGCTGCAGAGACCATCCGCCTGTTCAAATCCGATGTGACCCTTCAAACCGACGGCGCGGTGGATGTCACTGAAACCATTACGGTCAATGCAGAAGGACGTGAGATCCGGCGCGGCATTTTCCGCGACATTCCAACGGTATTGCGCCGCGACGACGGTACTCACATCCGCTCTGCGCTGCAGACGCTTGAGGTGCTGCGCAATGGGGTGCCCGAGCCTTATTTCACCGAGTCGATCATCAATGGTGTCCGCATCTATATCGGGGATGCCGATATCTATTTGAATTCCGGCGTTCATACCTACACGTTGCGCTACACCATGAGCCGCGTCGGCCGCATTCTTAAGGATTTCGAGGAAGGCGTTGTTGGCGATATCGACGAGATTTACTGGAACGTGACCGGGAATTACTGGGATTTTCCCATTGAGCAGGCCGTGGCCAACATCACCCTGCCGCAAGGCGCGATTATTGCCAATATGGATGCTTTTACCGGCCCGTTTGGCAGCAAGGAACGCGCCGTTGCCATCTCCAGAACAGGGGATAATACGGCCACCTTTCAGGCAACCCGCCGCCTTGCCGCCCGCGAAGGCATGACAGTTGGAGTGAGCTTTCAAAAAGGGATCCTTAAGGAGCCCGATATGATTGGCAGCGCGCTCAATTTCCTCTCCGACAATCGGGAGCTTGTGGTTCCCCTGGCCGTGTTCCTGTTGCTTTTTGGCTATTACATGAATGCCTGGCTCAAAGTGGGGAGAGATCCTGCAAAGGGCACCATCATTCCGCTCTTTCACCCACCGGTCGGCTTTTCGCCCGGGCTCACTCACTATGTTTGGGCCATGGGCTGGGTCGGCGCCGGTTGGCAGGCCTTTACGGCCGCCATCGTCAACCTCGCCGTAAAGGGCATGGTCCGAATCGAGACAAAGGGCAAGAAGACCACGTTTAGCGATACGGGCTCAGCCAGTCCCGGGGCTATCCCATCTGCGGGTGAAAGCGTTATCCTCACCTATTTACAAAATCACCGCAGCGTCACCATCGATAAAAGCACGGGCCCGGGATTGGCCAAGGTGCGCAGCGAGTTCACCAATACGGTGCAGGTCGAAAATCGCCATTCCTATTTCCGCAACAATATCGGCAAGACCATTTTGGGGGTCTTGTTGTCCGTGGCCGGCCTTGCTGTGCTGCCCCTCACCGAGGCGATGGCCATTGAATGGCTTTTCCTCGTCTTTTTCGTCTCCGTCTTTATCGGCGGGCTTGTCGCCGTGCTGATAAATGCGAGCAGGAAGGGCAATATAGTGGGCACGCTTGTGACGTCTGCCATTGTTGCCGTCCTGTTCTATCTGCTCATTATTTCCTTCCAGAATGACGATTTTTTTGAGCTTCTTTTCGCGCATATCCGCCAGATTTTGCCATTTCTGGCCGTGAGCGGCATTGTGGTGATGAACATCATTTTTGCCAGCATCATGCGCGCGCCGACGGTTCAGGGGCGCAAGGTCATGGATGAGATCGAGGGTTTCCGCATGTATCTGGAAACCGCGGAAAAAGAGCGGCTCAATCTGCTCGGCGAGCCGGAACTGACCCCGGCACGCTTTGAAGCCATCCTGCCCTATGCGATTGCGCTTGGGGTCGAGAAGCCTTGGTCTGATCACTTTGAAAAAGAGCTGAGGAGGCACGAAATGGCGGGTGCCGATACCAGCTATCAACCGCTCTGGTATCACGGTAAAAGCTTCTCCAGCGCCAGTCTTGGGCGAGATGTGGCCGCGATCGGCAGCGGCATGAGCGCCGCCATGATTGCCGCGCAACCGGTTTCCTCATCCTCGTCAGGCTCAAGCGGCGGGGGTGGCAGTTCCGGCGGCGGCAGTGGCGGCGGCGGTGGCGGGGGCTGGTAGG
>Ga0209344_10003645_pt1 | contig 14932 bp, 9 predicted proteins | sample Cruoilmetagenom6_FD_187293 | JGI IMG/M metagenome (GOLD analysis project Ga0209344, IMG submission 187293) | Oil polluted marine microbial communities from Coal Oil Point, Santa Barbara, California, USA - Santa Barbara Oil Seep Sample 6 (SPAdes)... | ecosystem: Environmental > Aquatic > Marine >...
GAACATATCAATTTCATGAATATTTATCTTTTAGATCTCAATTTTCTGTAGATTTCACATATTTAGATGAAGCTCAATGGGATAATCCTGAATTTGGAGATGGTGTGAATAATGGAGATGATAATGGAGATGGAAATGGGTTGTTATTTGATCGAAATATTACAATTTGGAACTGGCAAAATTCATTAACATTTAGTAAAACATTTGCATCAGTACATGATGTTTCTGCCACATTGGGAATGGAATCTACTTACTCTAATGATGAATTTTCTCAAGCATGGGGGCAAGGATATCCTGAGGGGCGAAGATTTACTTCTTTAGCTTTTGCTGCTAACCCTACCTTAGCTAATAGCGATAGAAGTGAGTATAGTTTTATTGGATACTTCCTAAGAACAGGTTACACATTTGATCGTAAGTATTCACTTACAGGTTCTTATAGAATTGACCAATCTTCGCGTTTCGGTGTTGATAACCGAACTGGCGATTTTTATTCCGTTGGAGCGTCTTGGAATATGCACAGTGAATCTTTTATGGAAGACTCTATTTTTAATCGTTTGAAGTGGAGATTTAGCTATGGAACAGTTGGTAATGCCGAAATTGGAAATTATAGATCTATTGCTACGGCAGGTAGTGAGAATATAGCTGGACAAACAACTTTTAGGATAGATAATGCTGGTAACCGAGAGTTAACATGGGAGCAAAGTGAGCAACTTAATTTGGGGTTAGACTTCGGTTTACTAAAGAATACTATTTTCGGGTCGCTTGATGTTTATAAAAAAGTAACAGATGATTTATTATTCAATGCGCCAGTTCCCGCTTCTTCTTCAGCGACAGAAACAGCAACTACTCTTAGAAATATTGGAAGTATAGAAAATAAAGGTATAGAAGTGTTATTAGGGGTAACTCCTTTTAATAAAGAGAATTTAAGTTGGACACTTACAGGAACTTTTAGTTATAATGACTCAGAAGTGACAAAAATCACAGATGATACAGATGAAGTCGCAATTAATGGTCGAAAAAGGTTGGGCGTTGGGCATAATCCATCGGAGTTTTATACGAGACTTTGGGCTGGGGTTAATCCTGCTGATGGTACACCGCTTTGGTACACAGATGAAACTAGAACTCAAATGACAGGTGATGTGACACAAGCTCAATTATCTTATACTGGAGAAGTAGCATTACCACCGTATATTGCGAGTTTAAATAGTGATTTTAAATATAAAAATTTTAGTTTTAAATTTTTACTTAATTATTCTGGTGGACATTCGGTTTATGAAAGTACAGCGTTTGTTTATGATAATGATGGTAGGTTTTTCACATTTAATAGATTGCGACAACATGTTGAAGGTGCTTGGACGCCAGAGAACACAAATGCGACAAGACCTGGAATCAGGTTTAACACCAATAACAACAGTTCATCATCACCTAGTACTAGATATCTATATGATGCTGATCACATAAGATTAAGGTCGGTAGAATTAGGGTATAACCTTACAGATAAGGTTTTAGGTAATTCAAGTTTTGTAAATAATATATACTTGTATGTTAAAGGGTTAAATCTTGCTACATGGCTATTTGATGATGATATTTATTTCGATCCAGAAGTTGCAAATAATGCACTAGGGCAAACAGCAATTGAAGGAGCAGGTATATATAATGGAACTCAACCTATTTTGAAACAGTTCCAAGTAGGATTAAATGTTAATTTTTAAATAAGATTTTATGAAAAATATAAAAAGAATTATTCTTAGCGTCATTTTTATTGGATTTGGACTAGCGTCTTGTTCCGATGAATTTTTGGAACGTGCCCCATTTTCATCTGTAGGTGTTGGTGAGGCAATAACCAATGAAACAACTTTGAATACTCAAGTATTAGGTCTTTATTCCGTAATGCAGGATACGGACGACAATACAAATGGAGATAATACGGGTTTTGGAGGATATTATAATTCAGTTCAAGCTCTTATTACGGATGATGGTTATGTAAGTTTACAAAACTCTAATCGATTTGTGGGTGTTTATGATTATACTGCATTTTTACCAGATATAACTACTATAACCAGTTTAATTTGGAATGATTTGTATGAAGTTGTTAATAGTGCTAATTTCATTATTTCCTTTGATAATGGAAGTATTGCAGATGAAACGGGTGTTTCAGGTACGCCTAATCAGAAATTTGCAGAAGCTCGAGTAGCAAGAGCATATTCATTTTTTATGCTTGTTAATTTTTATTCAAGACCTGCTCAGAGTGGTATTGATCAAAACTTGGGTGTTCCATTACCGCTAGAATGGAATCAAGGTCAAACTTTACCTAGGTCTACAGTACAAGAGGTATATAACCAGATTATCGATGATTTAACAACGGCAATTACTCTGTTTGATGATCAAGATAACCCTGGAGTTGTTTATCGATTAGGATCTACGGCGGCCGAATTATTATTATCTAGAGTTCATTTAAATTTAGGTAATTATCAAGATGTGGTAACATACAGTGATAGAGTACTAAATAATGATGGTGGATATACTTTAATGCCTATGAATGAGGTTGTTAGTTTTTATGAAGTTGCAAATGAGAATAGTCCGGAGAATATATTTTCATTAGAATTCAATCCCAGTGACACAGGAGGAAGTAACGATGCTTTCGCTGCAACTTGGGGCTTTGGAGGAACTTATGAACAGAATTTTGCGACAAGAGGGTTCTACGATTTAATTCCTAGCACCGACGTTCGCAAGGGGTTATATAACGATAATATTCCTGTTGCAGATTATCCAGATGCACTTTTAGGTGTTGATGTTCGTAAGTTTACAGCATTAGATAGAGATATTCCTCAATTTAGAATGTCAGAAGCAATTCTTAATAAAATTGAAGCTTTATATTTTACAAATGAAGCTCAAGCTCGAACCGAATTAAATAGTTGGGTAAGTACTTATAGAAATTCTTCTTACAATACTGCTGCGAGTGGCTCTGCTTTATTAGATGAAATTAAAAAGGAGAGAAGGATAGAATTTGCTTTTGAAGCCCAACGATGGTTTGATATGAATAGATGGGAAGAAACTATAGTAAGAGATGCAAATTGTCGCCAAAATTGTGATCCCATTCCTTTTGCTAATTTTAGAAGAGTATTTCCTATACCTCAGTCGGAGATTGATGCAAATACGGAAATTTCAGATGAAGATCAAAACTCTGGTTACTAATAATCTTATTTTAATAAAAAAACCACCTTATTTGAGGTGGTTTTTTAATGTATACTTTTAAAATATTCAAATGCTCTTAGCATTCTCGACCCATACCAACTAAAATATTCTGCATCAACCAATAAAACTTTAGCAGAAGTAAATTTCTTTATTTCTTGGATGTGTTTTTCTTGAAAGGGATAAGGTTCTGATGATTATATGACCAACTACTATGTAAATCTCCTTAAAGCTGAAAAAGGCTTTGAAGATCCAAGATTACGATACTATTTCAATAGGCAGGTTCAAGAAGTACCTACAGGGAATTACCTTCCTTGTGAAGGAGAACTTGGCTTTAATTTCTGTTATTAGGCGATTATTTTTATATGGGATCAGCTGAGATGTATTTAATTGAAACAGAAGTAAAAGCGAGGTTGAATGATGGAACCGTAGCCAATGTACTCTTTGAACTAGTGAGTAATAGAGATCCTAGTTACGTAAGATCAACTAATACAGGTGATACTTTGGTTGAAGAAATATACCCACAAAGACGAATAGAATTATGGGGTGAAGGAGTATCATGGTATGATCTTAAGAGATTGAAAAAACCTTTGGATAGAACTGGCACTGGATCTAATCATATGAGTTTTGGTCTTGTGGATATTCCTATGGAAGGAGATTTTTTCAGAATGCAAATTCCTCAAGGAGAATTAAATCCTAATCCAAATATTAATGTTGGGGATCAAAACCCTTAAAACAATTGAATTTTGCTTATCTAAAAACTTATTATAGGTTTTTACAAAGAGATAGTTTAAACCTCAGAGAGTTAATTCTCTGAGATTTTTATTTTTCTAAGTAAAACAGTATTAAAAATGCAAGAGTAAATTTGAAGTAATTTTTCTTCGGCTTAGATAATTATTATAGGCTTTACCTATAAAAAATCAATTACTCCTTTCTTTTGACCTGTATTTGAATTAATTAGGGCAGGACAATAGAAAATATATTTTTAATTTCCACTAAACTTTGACTTCATTAAAGGTATTTTAAATATTGCCTGCCTTATTTGATTAATACGTAGACAAAAAGAATATTGAAACTAAATATTCTGGATTTATGAATTCAAATAAGATAATATGAAAACTAAACGATTTAGTCTATTAACGTTATTGCTGGTACTCTTGATGCAGTTTTCGTTTGCACAACAAAAAACTATTTCGGGTACAGTTACTGACGATTCAGGACCTTTACCAGGAGTAAATGTAATTATTAAAGGCACAATAAATGGTACACAAACTGATTTTGATGGTAAGTATACTATACAAGCAAATGTTGGTGATATTCTTGTATTCAGTTTTGTGGGAATGACCACACATCAAGCAACTGTTGGAGCCTCAGATATCATTGATGTAACATTGGAAACTGGTAATGTTTTAGATGAAGTAGTTGTTGTAGGATTTGGTACGCAATCTAAAAGGCGTGTTACCGATAACATTGCATCAGTATCAGCTAAAGAAATTGGCGAAATTCCTACTCCTAGTATTCAAAGTACATTATCTGGTAAGGCTTCTGGTGTACAAATAACTCAGATTAATGGTAAAGTAGAAGGCGGTATTAAAGTAAGAGTTAGAGGTGTATCTACAATAACATCTTCTCAAGAACCTTTGTATGTTGTAGATGGAGTACCCCTAATAAATTCTGATGAGTCTATTAATAACTCACCCATTAACCCTTTGGTTACGATAAATCCCAACGATATTGAATCTATAGATATTTTAAAAGATGCATCTTCAGCTGCAATTTATGGTGCTAGAGGTTCTAATGGAGTAATTATAATTACTACAAAACAGGGTAGGCAAGGTAAAACCAAAGTGTCGATTAATTCATCTTATGGGTGGAGTGAAGCTGCTAATACACGAGAATGGTTGAACGCAGCAGAATATGTTGAATTATTTACAGAATCTTTTGCTAACGTAGGAGGCAGTCCAGATGGAGATTTTGATTTCTTTGCTGGAGGAGATGGATGGAGAAGAGGAGAAATTGATACTGATTGGCAGGATTTGGCATTGGTAAATGGTAGTACTTCAGATTATGGAGTTTCTGTCTCGGGAGGTAGTGAAAAAACAAGGTTTTTTATTTCTGGAGCATATCATAATACTGAAGGAATTGTTAGAGGAAACGAACTAGATAGATATAGCTTTAGAGCCAATATTGACCATAATATTTCTGAAAAATTAAGAATTGGCTCTAATACTAATTTTTCTAAAACAATTATTGATAGAATTTCAAATGATAATGCTTTTGCAACTCCATTACAAGCGATTGCTCAGGTGCCTATTTCGAGACCTTTTAATGATGACGGTACTCCTAATAATGATACTACACTGTATTATAATTTTTTAACGGAAGAATTTAATGGTGATTTTCAAACGAATATATGGAGAATCACAACCAACCTATTTGGTGAGTATTCGCTTACTCAAGATTTGAAATTTAGAACTGATTTTGGGTATGATTTTAATAATCAGGTAGCAGAACGCTTTTCGGGTAGTTTAACAGAATCTGCTTCAGTGGGTGGCTTTGGTACGGCAAATGCTGTTGAAACCGAGCGGTATAATTTGAACAGTTATTTTTCATATAACAAATTGTTCGGCGATAATAATTATTTAGATGTAGTGTTGGGAATGGGTTTCGAAGAAACCAGAAGAAAATTACAATTCTTGCAGGCACAAGGGTTTCCGTCAGATGATTTACAAACCTTAGATAGTGCTTCTGACATTGTTCAAGGAGGATCTAACAGAACAACTTTTAACTTTTTGTCATATTTTGCAAGAGCAACTTATTCAATTCAAGATAAATATTTACTCAAGGCTAGTCTTCGATATGATGGATCTTCCAGATTTGGAAAAGATAATCGGTATGGGTGGTTCCCTGCGGCATCAGCCGGGTGGATAATCTCTGAAGAAGATTTTCTTGTAGACTCAGAGACTTTTTCTCTGTTGAAAATTAGAGGAAGTTGGGGTATTACCGGGAATGCTGGTATTGGCGATTTTGCTAGTCGCAGTTTATTTCAAGGATCACCATATAACCAACGTGCAGCCCTTGCACCAACCCAATTAGGTGATCCATCGTTAAAATGGGAAACTACAACTCAATACGATTTTGGAATTGATTTTGGATTTCTAAATAATAGAATTACTGGTGAACTTGATTATTACGTAAAAAATACTGATGATATTTTGTTAAATGAACCTTTACCAGGCACATCAGGTTTTCCAAATATTACTAGAAATGTTGGTAAAATGGAGAATAAAGGGTTGGAATTTGTTTTAAAAACAAAAAATATTATTACGGATCACTTCACATGGAATACAAGTTTTAACATAGCCAATAACAAAAATGAAGTTACCGATCTACCTGGTGGAGATATTATTTTAGGGAGAAGTTTAGTCCGAAAAGGCGAAACAGCCTCATCTTTTTATATGATTGAATATGCTGGTGTAAATGTTAATAATGGTGATGCAGAATATTATTTAAATACGGTATTGCCGGATGGATCATTTGATAGAGCAAAAACAAACAATCCAAACTTAGCGCAAAGAGTTATTGTCGGGAGTCCTTACCCTGATTTAATTGGAGGTCTCACTAACAATCTGACATATAAAGATTTTGATTTGTCTTTTACATTTCAAGGTCAATGGGGAGCCGACTTGTATAATAATGGAGGTAGATTTCAATCTGCTAATGCCGATTTTTATGACAATCAATCTAGGGATCAGCTAAACAGATGGCAACAACCTGGAGATATTACAAATGTACCTCAAGCGAGATTTGGCGAATCTAACGGAACACAACATTCAAGTAGGTACCTGCAAAATGCTGATTTTATTAGGTTAAGAAATATGTCGTTAGGATATTCATTACCTAATTCAGTTACAGAAAAAATTAATGTGGGCAGAATAAGGCTTTATTTCACAGGATTTAATTTACTCACTTTTACAGATTATGACGGATATGATCCAGAATCTACCGATGATTCAACTGCTGCTGCAAATAATATTCAAGTAGGAGAGACATTTTATTCTGCGCCTCCAGCAAGAACTTATACACTAGGACTTAACATTGACTTTTAAAATTCTGAATTATGAAATTTATATATAAAAATAGTAATTTGTTATTAGTATTAACACTAGTCACAATTATAATCTCTTGTGATAATAAGCTAGACCTAGAACCAGCACAAAGTTTGGATCCAGGCGTAGCTACTGGTAGTCCTGAAAACATTAGAAGTATTTTGGTTGGTATGTACGACGAAGCTGCGCACGGTAGCGCAGAAGGGCCAACTTTAGAAGAAAATATATATGGAGGTTCAATAAATATAACATCAGAACTCTTAGCAAATTCAGGAGATCTACAATGGAATGGTACTTTCTTGGAACCTAGAGAATTTAATTTAAAACAAATTACAACAACGAATACTTTTGTTAGAAATATTTGGTTAAATGGTTATGAAGTAAATAATCAAGCCAATATTGTTTTGGCTAATTTAGATAAATTTGATGATGCCGATGAGAAAAATAAAATAGAAGGTGAAGCTAAATTCTTACGTGCATTAACCTATTTTGATTTGACTAGATTTTATGGCAAGCAATATGAAGCTGGTCAGACAAATTCGCAGTTGGCTGCTCCAATTGTTTTAGATGCTGTACTTGGTCCAGCCGATGTGACTGAACCATTAAGGAATACGGTTGAAGAAGTATATAATCAAGTTATTAATGATTTAACATCTGCTATTAGCTTATTACCTAATTCTAATGACATTTTTGCGGATAAATATGCGGCTCAAGCTTTATTAGCTAGGGTGTATTTACAACAAGGAGATTATCAAAACGCATTGAATGCTGCGAACGAAGTAATTCAAAATAGTGGGCATTCACTTGCAACAAACTTTGGTGGGGCATTCAACAATAATGAAGATTCAAGTGAGGATATTTTTGCTTGGCAAATTACAAGCCAGGACGGCGAAAATGATATGAATACCTTTTGGGGAGGTTCTGATTTTGGCGGTAGATCGGGTAACCCTGATGTTGAAATTAATGACCCTTTCTTAACTGTTTATAATGACAATAATGATGATAGGAGAGCTTTCTTTTATGACACCTCTAGAGGTAGAGCTACAACTAAGTGGCAATCAGAATTTGCAAACATTCCGTTTATCAGATTGGCAGAGATGTATTTAATTAGAGCAGAAAGTAACCAACGCTTGAGTTCGTCTGTAGGTGCTGCCCCTCTTGAAGATATAAATGTGCTTAGAAATAGAGCAAATGCCTCAGCATTTGGGGCGATAACTCTAAATGATATTCTTAACGAAAGAAAAAGAGAATTATCATTTGAAGGGCATGCTATACATGATGCTCGAAGGTTAAAGGAAAATATTGGTACTTTATCTTATGATGATAATACATTAGTACTGCCTATTCCGCAAAGAGAAACAGATGCAAACCCTAACCTGGAACAAAATCCAGGATACAATTAATTAGTTTCTGTTTTATATGCAATAAACCGCTTCTAATACTATAGCAAGTGGTTTATTGTTTTGTAATATTTAATTATTCTTCCAGAAATAAGGTGTAAATAAAATAAGTACGGTAAATAATTCCAATCTACCTAAAAGCATTAAAAAAGCCGACCACCATTTACCTGCATTAGGCAAAATATCATAATTATGCACAGGGCCTATCAAGCCAAATGCCGGACCAACATTGCCAAGAGATGATGCAGAACCACCAACGGCTGTCATATAATCTAATCCTAGAATTCCAAAACCTAATGATCCAATTGCAAACACAATTAAGTACAAAACAATGAATGCCATAATATTGAAAACAATATTTTCAGATATTGTTTTTTTATTAAAGCGTACAGGTATTATTGCATTTGGATGTAATGATTTTTTAAACTCCAAATAACCATTTTTTATCATAATAATATGCCTAACAAATTTTACACCACCAGCTGTTGATCCAGCTGACGCTCCAAAAAACATTAGAATAAAAAAGAGTATCGTTAAAAAGGGTGTCCATGTTGTAAAATCTGCGGTAACAAAACCCGTCGTAGTAATGATAGCTACAACCTGAAATAAACCATGTCTAAATGCACTTTCTATTTCCCCATTCACCATTGGGTGTGCTATAAGCTGTGTTTCGGTTGGAATTTTTGAAACATCAGCATTAAAATAAACTATAAAGGCAACAATTATCGTAATAGCTATAAGATTGAAAAAGTATGTTAAAAATTCTTCATCCTTAAATATCTTTTTAAATTTTCCTTTAAATGCAAAATAACTAAGAACAAAGTTTACCCCCGCTAAAAACATAAAAAAAACAATAATATATTGTATTAAAGGTTGCCCATTCCAATGTGCAATACTTGCATTTTTTGTTGAAAATCCACCCGTAGATAAGGTACTCATTGCGTGATTAGCAGCATCGAACATACCCATGCCAGCAAGCTTTAAAAGAAGGGCTTCGGTAACGGTGAGTCCAAAATATATGTACCACAACCTTTTCGCAGTATCTGTAATTCTTGGGTGTAGCTTGTCAGCGGAAGGCCCAGGCGCTTCGGCAGCAAATAGTTGCATACCACCAATTCCTAGTAATGGTAAAACAGCAATTGTTAAAACAATAATACCCATACCACCAATCCAATGTGTTGTACTTCTCCAAAATAGTAAGCCTTTAGGTAAACTTTCAATATCATTTAAAATGGAAGCTCCAGTTGTTGTATAACCTGATATTGTTTCAAAAAAAGCATCGGTAAAACTTATAATTTCTTCCGTAAAGATATATGGCAGGGTGCCTGAGAGAGACATTAAAATCCACCCTAAAGTTACTACAATATAGCCTTCACGTTTTTTTACTTCTTTTTTAAAACCTTTGGTAGAAAATTGTAATAAAAACCCAACAAGAATGGTGACAAAACCAGCAAAAAAGATACCTTCAGTAGCTCCATCTTTATAAAAAAAACTTACAATTGCAGAAATAAGCATAAAAGAACCATTAAAAATGAGCAGAAAACCCATCATTTGAAAAATGATTTTTATGTTTAATTTTTTCATTAGCTATTAATATTTAGTCGAAGAATTTTTCAACCTGACTTAAAGCTTCAGTTAGACAGCTTACAACGACCTTGTCACCTGGCTCAATCCTGAAATCACCAAGCGCTATAATCCCTTGTCCGTCTCTAATAACTCCGCCAATAGTAGCTTTTAGAGGAAAATTTAATTCTCGAATAATTTTTTGCGTTATTCTAGAATTCTCTCGCACTTTAAATTCTAAAAGTTCAGCGTTTAGGTTGTTAAGAGTAGCTATTTCCAGAACATCTCCCTTACGGATATGTTTAAAAATGCTATTCGCTGCTAATAATTTTTTATTAATAATTGTATCAATACCAATTGAATGCGACAATTTTGAGTAGTCAATATTTTCTGCTAAAGCAATTGTTTTCTTTACACCTTTTGATTTAGCAATTAAACAGGCCATAATATTGGTTTCAGAACTCTCGGTAGCGGCAATGAAAACATCCATTTCATCAATATTCTCTTCTTTTAACAATTCAACGTCTCTCCCATCTCCATAAACGACTAAAGCATTCGGTAATTCATCCGCAAGTTCAATGGCTCTATCTTTATTTACTTCTAAAACTTTTATATTTAATCGTTTATCACACAGCTCTTTAGCAGTTCTTTTTCCGATAAGGCTACCACCTAGAATCATTACATTATGTACATGTTCTTTGATTTTACCTGTAAGCTTATAAAGTTCGTTTACACCTTCTTTAAGTGTTATAAAATAAGCCAGATCACCACTTTTGAAAATGGTGTTACCACGGGGGATATCAATCTCATTAGAATGTTCATTTTGAATTGCTATCGGCATAAAATGAAGTTCAGGAAATGTTGCTGCGGCTTCCTTTACAGACATACCTACGAAAGGAGCAGTTTTTGACAAGATAATACCTAACATACTTAACTCGCCCTGATCAAATTCATGCATATGATTAAATGCAGATTGATTTAGCATCATTTTTATTTCATTAGTTGCCAATTCTTCAGTAGAAATTAACTCATCAATACCGAACTCAGAAAAGTTTATTTCAGCTTTATTATCTATAAATTCAGAATTATTTATTCTTGCAATTGTTCTTTTAGCACCTAACCTTTTAGCTAAAAAAGAACATGTTATATTCATTGTTTCATTTGATGTAACAGCAATTACCAAATCGGAGACTTTTACATTAGCATCTTTTAAAACCGATATGGATGTTGCATTACCCTTCATAATACGAATATCTAACTTATTATCAGCATATGTTAAACGCTCAATATCGAGGTCAATAAGAGTAATATCGTGAGACTCGTAAGAAAGTAATTTGGCTAAATGAAATCCAACTTCACCAGCGCCCGCAATTACTATTTTCATATGATTGTATTTTATTTTTTTCTGGGGTCACATGCAGTTAGCTTTTAATTATAACTTTAGATAATATGCTTTTTTGCATGCTCGTGTCATTTATTATTATTTTAATGAAGTAAGCAAGAACAAAAGTATTACTTTTTTCTTTTATATCTTTAAAACTAAATTTTTAATTGATGAAAATTAAACCAAAATCATTTTCAATAAAACAGTGGAATGAAGATGATAGACCTCGCGAAAAATTGATTTCAAAGGGAAAAGAAGCACTGTCAGATGCTGAGTTAATTGCAATTTTAATTGCCTCTGGAAATAAAGAAGAAAGTGCGGTGGCTTTAGCTAAAAGGATGTTAGCCTTTACGGCAAATAATTTAAACACTTTTAGTAAACTATCAATTGAAGAATTAAAACAGTTTAAGGGAATAGGGGAAGCCAAAGCAATCAACATTTTAGCAGCTTTAGAATTGGCAAGGCGCTGTCGTTTAGAAAAGGCATTAAAAACGTCGAAAATTTCAAGTAGTAAAGGAGTTTTTGAAATTATGCAACCAATTATTGGGGAACTAAAGCACGAAGAATTTTGGATTATCTACTTGAATAATTCAAATAAAGTAATACATAAAAAGCAATTAAGTAAAGGTGGTATTACAGGTACATTGGTTGATACACGTTTGATTTTTAATAAGGCTATTGAAATATTAGCAACTGGTATTATTTTATGTCATAATCATCCATCTGGAACATTAAAACCAAGTAACGCTGATCAGGATTTAACGTTAAAAGTTAAAACGGCAGGACAAACTTTAGATATAAAAGTATTGGATCATTTGATTATTACTGAAAAAGATTATTTTAGCTTTGCTGATGAAAACCTAATTTAGGTAAACCTCAAATAACAAAAGACCATTTGCATTTTATTTTGTTTATCGTTGAGTATTATACTTTTGTAATTTGTAATTTTAATATTGTAATTTGATTAATTAATGCTACTTGTATTCACTCATAAGATCACCCCTAGATTAACTTATACTTTTAAACATTTTTTTACAAGAATATTAAATGTTGATGTACAATTTACAACCAAAGTTGAGGAGTTTATAGCACACAGTGACTTAAAATTAACATATGCCAAACAAGCATTGGGTAATGAATTTTTTGTAAGAAGTGACGACTTATTATTTGAACAAGGAGTTAATGACATAGAAATAAATGTAAGTGACTGGAATGGTGTACCATGCTTTTTTCAACATCGACAAAAAGCGAATATCCCTTTTGATATTTTTTCTGCAACATTTTACTTACTAAGTAGATATGAAGAATATTTTCCACATGTAAAAGACGAGTTTGAACGTTTTCCTGCAAAGGAAAGTTTAGCCTTTAAAAACAACTTTTTAGAACTTCCGTTGATTGATATTTGGGCCTATAAATTCAAAGATTTAATAAAAGAAAAATATCCTGAGAAACAGTTTAAAAATAGAAAATTTGAATATATCTCGACCATCGATGTTGATATTGCTTATTGTTTTAAGCACAAAGGAGTAATGAGAACATTAGGTGGTTATGTAAAAGATTTAATGCATTTAAAAGTTAGAGATTTATTGCTAAGAACGATGGTGATTTTTGGGATAAAAAAAGATCCTTTTAATACCTTTGAAGATCTTATTGACTTACAAAAGAAATATAAAATAAAAACAATATTTTTCTTTTTGGTAAGTGAATATACAACATTTGATAAAAACACTTCGTCACGAAATGCGAACTATAGATCATTGATCAAATCTGTTGCAGATTATTGTAAAGTTGGCTTACATGGTTCATATTTTACAATGAAAAATGATTCTAAACTTAAAAAGGAAAAGAAAAAATTAGAAGAGATCACCAATATTCCTGTTATACTTTCAAGACAGCACTATTTGAGGATGACCATGCCTGAAACATATCAGAACCTGGTAGGCCTAGAAATTACAGAAGATTATACAATGGGCTATGCAGAACATTATGGATTTAGAGCAAGCACATGTACACCTTTTTATTTCTATGATTTAGATTATGAAATACAAACACCTTTAAAAATATTTCCTTTTGCTGTCATGGATGGAAGCCTAAAAGATTATTTGCAATTCTCACATAAAAAATCTTATGAGATAATATTGAAATTGGCAAATCAAGTAAAGGAGGTTGATGGAACTTTTATTACACTTTTTCATAATGAAACTGTAAGTGATAGAGGAAGATGGATTCGATGGAAAAAATTGTATATTGATATATTTAAGCGAATTTCTACATTTCATAAATGATAAGATATTTAACTGGAAATGAGATAGATTTTAAGAAGTATAACAACTGTATTTCTAAGGCTTTAAATTCTCGTATTTATGCGTATAGTTGGTATTTAGATATTATTGCAGATAAAAATTGGGATATATTAGTTTTGAATGATTATGAGGCGGTAATGCCATTGCCCAAACGCAAGAAGTATTTTATTAATTATATATTTTTACCAGCATGGGTCCAGCAGTTAGGAGTTTTTTCAATTAATGAAATTAGTGAAGATTTAATCAAAAGTTTTATTCATGAAATACCAAAAAAGTTTAAATTAATTGATGTTTTTTTTAATTCTGAAAATTTCTTTCAGCATAAAAATTTAGCTTTTAGAGTGAATTATATTTTGTCATTGAATAAACCTTATGAGACAATTATGAAAAACTATAAAAAGGGAAGGAAAAGTAGTATTAAACAGGCACAAAAAAATGACTTAGAAGTTGCTGAAAATTATAACCATAAAGAAATTATCAACCTGTTTAAAATTAACAAAGGAGTTAAACTGAATAAAAGCAGTGTTGATTATAATATTTTAAACACTTTAATTGAAGCCGCTTTACTTTTAAATATGGCCGAATGTTTTGCAGTACTTAATAATAAAAAAGAGTTAATAGGTGGAGCTTTGTTTTTAAAGAACAATCAAAGATTCACCTACTTATTTTCATCTATTAGTAAAGAAGGACGTGAAAAACAAGCAATGTCATTTTTAATAGATTATGTCTTTAGAACTTTTTCCAATACAGAATATATCTTTGATTTTGAAGGCTCAATGATAAGTGAGATTGCTTTATTTTTTAAAAGCTTTGGAGCTAAAAAAGAAACATATTATCATTTTAACTCAAAAGAATTTTTTTAGTTGAAAAGAGAATTAAATATATTATTTCTTGCGTCCTGGTATCCTAATAAATTAGATACGCAAAATGGTAACTTTATACAACAGCATGCCAGAGCAGTTTCTAGAGTATGTAATGTTT
>Ga0209344_10003646_pt1 | contig 14932 bp, 6 predicted proteins | sample Cruoilmetagenom6_FD_187293 | JGI IMG/M metagenome (GOLD analysis project Ga0209344, IMG submission 187293) | Oil polluted marine microbial communities from Coal Oil Point, Santa Barbara, California, USA - Santa Barbara Oil Seep Sample 6 (SPAdes)... | ecosystem: Environmental > Aquatic > Marine >...
TGGGTGTCAAACAGCTTTATCATTGAATTTTTTATTAACCTCTAATTTGTTTGATTGTAAAGTCATATTTTTAAAATGTATTAGGTATAACTATCAAAGTTGTTAACAAACACATATATTTATGATATGTCAGTATATGATGTATTTGAAAATACCAACTTATATCTCATATCATGAATAATATTTATATGAAATAATTTAATCATAACATGAAACAATTTAATCATAAAAAGTTTAAACGATTTTATCTTCGTTTATGATAGATGTCCAATTTTTTGTATTTAGACAGTTCAATTAAGATATTTTACCAAAAATTTGATTATCGAGCGGACAATTAATTTGACCACAGGCATACGTGTGGTATTTAAGCGGATCAAATTAATTATCTAACGCAGAAATTGGATAAATTGCGTTTTGTAACAGCCTATCGAGTTACTGTATGTATAGAGCCAAAGTGCTCATGGGAGTTATTAACAAAGAATATTTTTTTATTCTGGAGGTATTTTACATGTTTAAGATTGTTAAACGGGAGGAAATGGCTGAAGGTACGGTAATACTGAATGAAATTGAAGCACCATTGATTGCCCGTAAAGCTAAGCCTGGCCAGTTTGTAATAATCAAAGCTAATGAACAAGGAGAGCGTATTCCTTTAACCATGGCTGATACTGATCCTGAAAGAGGTACTATCACAATAATTTATATGGTTGTAGGTAAATCTACCGCTTTGTTTAAAAGTTTACAGGTTGGGGATTTTTATTCAGACGTGATCGGCCCTTTAGGGGCAGCAACACATTTGGAAAAAGTTGGTAAAGTCGTATGTGTCGGAGGAGGTACAGGCGTTGCTGTTTTACATCCCATAACAAGGGGGCTTAAAGAAGTCGGAAATGATGTTACCTGTATAATAGGAGCAAGGAGCAAGGAGTTGCTTATACTTGAAAAGCAGATGGACAATGCTTCAAATAAGCTGTCTGTTTGTACAGATGACGGATCATATGGACATCATGGTTTTGTTACAGATATTTTAAAAGATGTATTGGAAAAAGAGGACATTAAGCTTGCTGTTGCAATAGGACCTGTACCTATGATGAAGGCAGTGTGTAATATTACAAAAAAATATGATGTTAAAACCATTGTAAGTCTGAATCCCATAATGATAGATGGGACTGGTATGTGTGGCGGATGCAGGGTTAGTGTAAGTGATAAACAAAAGTTTGCTTGTGTTGACGGACCTGAATTTGATGGGCACGAGGTTGATTTTGATGAACTTATGCTTCGACTTGCTGCATACAGGGAAGATGAGAAGCGAAGTCATGATGAATATTGCAAATTGGACGGTTAGTCTTAATTTGATTGAAAGTGTATGGAGGATTTTATGCCAAAAGAAGATAGTAAAAAAGTTAAAAAAGAGAAAATTCTAAGACAACCTATGCCTGAGCAGTCTCCTGAAGTGCGAAAAGCAAATTTTAAAGAGGTTCCAATCGGGCAAACCCCTGAAATGGCAATGAAAGAAGCTGCACGATGCTTACAGTGCAAAAAACCACTTTGTGTGGAAGGATGTCCTGTGGGTGTTGATATACCGGGTTTCATTAATTTTGTCAAAGATGGTGAATTCACAAAAGCCATAAGTAAAGTATGGGAAAAAAATTCGCTTCCTGCAGTTTGTGGCAGAGTTTGTCCCCAGGAGTCGCAGTGCGAAGGTAAATGTATTGTAGGGAAAAAGTCAGATCCTGTTGCAATTGGTAATTTAGAGCGGTTTGTAGCAGATTATGAAAGGCAGAAATGTTTGGCAGATCTGCCTGTAAAACAAGCTTCAACCGGGAAGAAAGTAGCTGTTGTGGGATCAGGTCCCGCAGGCTTGACAGTTGCCGGAGATCTCATTTTAAAAGGTCATGAAGTAACAGTTTTTGAGGCATTTCATAAAGAAGGCGGTGTACTGATATATGGAATTCCAGAATTCAGGCTCCCAAAAAATATAGTTGCTTCTGAAGTTGCAGGGCTTGAAAAACTGGGCGTAAAACTTGCGATAAATACAGTTGTCGGAAGAACAGTAACAATAGAAGAACTTTTTGAACAAGGGTATGATGCAATATTTTTAGGAGTTGGGGCAGGGCTGCCAACATTTTTAAAAGTTCCAGGTGAAAACCTTATAGGAATACTTTCAGCTAATGAATATCTTACCCGTTCAAATTTAATGAAAGCTTATCTTTTTCCTGAATATGATACACCTATTATCAGAGGAAAAAATGTTATTACCCTGGGAGCTGGAAATGTTGCAATGGATTCTGCCAGAACCGCATTGCGTCTGGGAGCTAAAAGTTCACGCATTGTATATCGCCGCTCAAGACAGGAAGTTCCGGCAAGATCTGCAGAAGTTCATCATGCAGAAGAAGAAGGCGTTGAGTTTTTTTTCCTGACCAGCCCAACTAAGTTTTTGGGAAATAAAGAGGGTAGGGTAACAGGTATGGAAGGTCTGAAGATGGAGTTAGGTGAACCAGATAGTTCAGGAAGACGACGCCCCATACCAGTTGAAGGGTCGGAATTTGAGCTTTCCTGTGATCTTGCCATTATTGCAATAGGGGCAGGGGCTAATCCTTTGCTTACACGATCAACACCAGGGCTAAATCTTAATAAATGGGGATATATTGTTGCAGATGAGAATACCGGCAAAACCAGTAAAAAAGGTATTTGGGCTGGTGGAGATATTGTTACAGGTTCAGCTACTGTTATTTTAGCCATGGGCGCTGGGCGAAATGCTGCAAACTCCATACACGATTATTTAACTTTAGGGTGGTAAACAACTCCTGATTAGAGCTTTTTGGGTTTAACAAAAACCATCAAATTGTTTTTAAATTATTTTGTTTTTTAAGGGTGTTTTATTTGTATGTTAAAACAGCCTTTTTTATTTGTGATATACGCTTGCAGACTTTTTTTATAACTTTTGGAAATAAAGAATCCCTACCCAGAGGGCAGGGTTTTTAAATAACTCCTAAAAGGGGATAAATTACCTTGCCACCAGAGGTGGCAAGGATGAAACATCCCCGTAAAATTAATATTATCTTTTTAAATGTATTTTTTTGCTTTCTTGATACTTGATATACTTTCTGATTTTTTCTTCATCAAGACCGACAGTATCCTTTAGTCCAAAAATGGTTACCCCCAATTAGGGTTTGTGCTTTAAATGTCTAAATTTATTGAAGACACGGATTGTTGTTCTACCCTTCAATGTTCCAACATATTTGGAACATTGATATTTTGGTACCCAATACAACGTGGTATTGGCAGTGCCATAGTGTATGTGATAACTTTCTAAAACGCTAAAACGACTCATGCGTTACTCCTTGTTTGAAATCGTGGGGACGATTCAACTATGGAGTAACATGGAGTCGCTCAAGCGGCAAAGCCTTTGGACCCTGACCATACCCAAAGGGTATGGATTTCGATGTTGGATTAAAAAATTACGTCAATATTTGTAATATAAAAATACCATTTGGAGGGAATTTATGAGTAAAAGAACGCAAGCTTTAATGCGAAACACTCCTATTAAAGCATCACAGGTTGCCCAAAAAGGGCTTGCAGATGATGCAAGAGCAACAAGGCCAGGAATGCATTGGGTTCTAGAGCTTGAAAGGGCAAGACTGCTAACTGGCTCTTACAAGTTGACTGAAGGAAAACCAATGATTTTAAGAAGGGCAATGGGACTTGCTCATATTCTGGAAAATATGACAATATTTATTCGTCCAGAAGAGCTGATCGTTGGAAACTTTGCCTGCTTGTTGGATGCTGTTGTTCACTATCCGGAATATGTGTACAAATGGATAGAAAAAGAAACAGCAAAAGGAAATGTCTATGAGGACATGCTAACTGATGGGGGAAGGGAAGAATTACGTGAAATAAACAAATACTGGAAAAACAGCGCTGTGCATAACCTTTTAAGAGGTTATCTCCCAAAAGAGCTTTCTGATATTACTTATGTGCTAAATTATGATGTGGGTACACCAAACTATGATAAGCTTTTAAATCTTGGTTTAAAAGGTTTTATAAAGGAGGCAAAGCAAAGAAAAGAAAGACTGGAAAAAGAGTTTGTAAGTGAAAAAATAGACGCAACGACATATTTGAAAAAAAGAGAATTTTTAGATGCTGTTGTTATTGTTCTGACAGCAGCAATCACATGGGCAAAAAGATATTCCCGACTGGCCAGAATTCTTGCAAGGTTTGAAAAAGATTCTTTAAAGAAACAGGAGTTGGAGCTTATTGCCGAAAATTGTGATCATGTGCCTGAAAATCCAGCCAGAACACTTCATGAGGCAATTCAAAGCTATTGGCTGATACATCTTATTGTTAATGTTATTGAGCTTCCTACCATGGGTGACGGAATCAGGTTTGATGTCTCTATGGGACAATTTTATGAAAAGGATCTGGAAAAAGGATTAGTAACAAGAGAAATGGCTCAGGAGCTTGTTGAATGTACATTTATTAAATCTTTGGAAACAGGGTATCTGCAACCATCCATATGGTCTGGTTTAGGACCAGGTGGATTAGGATTTCAAACTCTTTCAATTGGAGGAGTTGATTCAGACGGAAATGATGTTACAAATGAGATAAGCCTTATAATTTTAGATGCCATGAAAAGCATCAGAACAGTAACACCACCACTGGCATTGAGATGGCATGATAAAATTCCAAAAAGACTAATAGATAAAACCATAGAATGTTTGGCCAGTGGAATGCCTCAGCCCGGTATATTTAATGATGGTGTTAATATAGCAAGGCTGGCAAGCTTTGGCATACCAATAGCAGATGCCAGAAACTATTCAATTGATTCGTGTATGATTCCAACAATTCCAGGGAAAAACTTGGCTCGTCGAGGCAGCTGGGCCAACTGGCTTCCTGTGCCTTTATGCCTTACAGCGGCTTTAGGGCTTGACGTGCTTCCTGGATACTGGCGGAAACCTTTGGGAAAGGCAATTGCTGAACCTGAAAATATCTCATCAATGCAGGAATTATTAGATGCAACAATGGAAAACTGCAAGTATATCATGCATTCACTGGTTGCAATTTCAAATATAGCAGATGCGCTGTTTAAAGATTATGTTCCAAGGCCATTTTTGTCAGCAATGTTAGACGACTCAATTGAAAAAGCCTGTGATTTAAGAGAATGGAGTTGGGGTCCTGGATATAGGGAAATAACAGTTTGCGGTTTAAATAATGTTGCAGATTCTCTTGCAGCTATCCAAAAGCTTGTTTTTGATGAGAAAAAAGTAACTATGTCAGATATGATCAAAGCATTAAAAAGTAACTGGGAAGGTTATGATGGCCTGCAGCAGATGTGCCTTGCAGCGCCAAAATTTGGAAATGATGATGATTATGTTGATTTAATATCCCTTGAACTTGGAAAACGAATAGCAGAGGAAGCAGAAAAATGTAAGACTTATTTAGGACAAAAGCTTTATGTGGATGGAACCGTAGCTACTTCCTTCTGGCTCCACGGTGCAACATGCATGGCCACACCAGATGGAAGAATGGCAGGGGAAAGCTTCCATGACGGAAGTATTTCACCTATGAACAGCAAAGACAGAAAAGGCCCCACAGCAGTTTTAAAATCAGTTTCTAAGATTGACCCTCTTCAAACATGGAACCATCTTTTTAATCAGAGTTTTATGCCTAAATATTTAGCCGGCAAAAACAAAGATATTTTTGCGAAATATCTTAAAACATCATCAGATCTTGGTATACATCATATTCAGTTTAGTATAGTTGGTAAAAAAGAGTTGGAAAAAGCCCAGCAGAAACCAGAAGATCACTCCACTTTATTGGTGAGAGTATGTGGATATTCTTCTTATTTTGTAGATCTTAATCAAGGAATGCAAAATCAGATAATTGAGAGAACATCTCAGCAGTTTTAAACATTAAAAAAATTTTTACATTTTTCTTGTTTGTAAGATATGTTATCTTTATTTAAGATAAATTGCTGTAGTTTTGGGTACGCTTATCAAAAAGGTACCCAAAACAAGCATTTTACAAGAGATTTTATTTAAAAAATGGTTAAAAACATATGTTTAAATTTCGCTGATTGTCACTTTTTCCATTTTATCGCCCTGGCAAATTGAATCTACAACATTTTGTCCGTTTACTACAGTTCCAAATACTGTATGTTTTCCATTTAAGTGTGGTTGTGGTGAATGAGTGATGAAAAACTGACTTCCGTTTGTGTTTGGGCCGGAATTGGCCATGGAAATTGCTCCTTTTCCGTGAGTCAGCGGATTGTCTGATAGCTCATCTTCAAACTTGTAGCCTGGACCACTTGTGCCTGTACCTGTTGGATCTCCCCCCTGGATCATGAAATCGCTTATAACACGGTGGAACGATAAGCCTTCATAAAATCCCTGTTTTGCCAAAAATACAAAGTTGTTGACCGTTTTGGGAGCATGCTCAGGATAAAGTTCCAATACTATTACGCCCTTGCTAGTCCCAATTTCTGCTTTAAAGGTTTTGCTTGTGTCAATTTGCATCTCAGGGGGGCTGTCCCATTTCAGCTTATTCATAGATGACTCCTCCTTATAATAATAATATGATTATAGCTGTTTTTGATAAATTCCCATAATAATTCTTTTAACTTAAATATGCGTGGTATCTTATATCAAAATAAATGGTTTGCCAAAGGCTTTTTGATTTTTATTTAGGAAAAGTGAACTTATTTTCCAGCCTGCAAATGATGCAATCAGGCATAAGATATTATTTGCAAGAATGTTTATCGCAAAATGGCGAAATTCCAGTTTTTTTAAAAAACTAATAGTTTCCCATGAATATGTGGAAAAAGTTGTTAAAGCACCCAGAAATCCTACAACAAAAAATAATCTGGCTTCATTGCTAAAAAATCCCTTTTCTAAATGCCCTCCCAAAAAAAGACCAATTAAAAAAGATCCTGCAATGTTTACAATTATTGTTGCCCAGGCTGTTTCACATCCAAAATGTTTTTCAACAATCAGATATGCCAAAAAGCGCACCAGCGCACCAGATGCGCCACCACATGCTATTAAAAAAAAATGCATCATAATTTTTTTTAAATACCATATTTTCATTTTTAGAGCAAGAATGTCTAAGTTTTACAACCCAGCTACTTGAATCATAAGAATATTTAATTAAAAAAAATCAAACATAAGGTAACAAATCAAATGTAAGGTAGAAATATCAGTCAGTTTTGCAAATGAATCAGACAAAAATGCAAAAGTAAATAGTGTTATATCTAAATTAGGTTGGCTTGATTGTAAAAGTTATTTCCTTTTTAGTGATGATGAAAATGAGATTTCGTGAAGGTAAAGAAATTTTGTAAAAAATACGAATATGGTTTGGTTGGCTTAAAATATGATGGCAATTTGTTTATTGTAATATTGGCATATTTTATATGCAAAAATATATCATATATTTCTGTCTGTTTGGTATGTTTATTGAATAATTTGAATAAAGTTATTGTACTGTTAAGTATAGATATCTGGTCAGTAAGCCTAAAATACTGTTGAAGTTGTTATTTTGTTTTTTAAAGTTATAGTGAAAGACAATGATGATGTTTTTTACTGCATTTACAAGTTGAGGTAACTTTAAAACACTTTTATTGAAAATATTAAGGAGGCTATATATGCAAACAGGAATAAATAAAACAGAACAAGAATTTTTTGATAGTCGTGAGTATTGGTGGTGGGCAGAAAAAAAAAGATCGCCCAGAATAAATTATTTGAGAAAAGCAGCATGGTCAAAAGCTACTAAAGGATCTGCATGGCTCCCTGGAATTAAAATGGATTTGGAGAATATGCGCTGGTATACTAAAACCTTTAAAGAAGCCTCTCCTTCTGAACCTTTTATTATAACAAGAGCAAAATCGCTTGCAGCGTTGCTTGACAATATGCCGATTTTTATAACTGATCATTCGACCATTGTAGGATATCCCGGATCAGCTCCACACATGATAACATGGATACCTACAGCCTCTTCATTTTTAAATCAGGATACACTAAATGACAGAACCGGTGTTATTGCAGATGAGGAGTATGAGGAAGCAAAAGAGCTGGTTGAGTTCTGGAAGGGCAGAACATATGAAGACAAATGCAAGCAATATCACACTAGAAAAGAAAAAGTACTAAGTTTAATGTCAGATTATATATTGCCAGGAAGGGATTTGTCAACAGCTGATTATGTTAATGTTCAGCCAGACTGGATGTATCAGGGATTTGATTCAATAATTAAAACAATAGAAGAAAGCATATCTGATGCAGAAAAAAAGCAGATGGAGTTATCCACAGCTGAAGAACAAGTTGCCTATATGGAGAAAATTGATACCTGGAAGGCAATGAGAATATGTCTTGAGGCATCAATAAGATATGCAAGGCGTCTTAGCAGACTGGCAAAGATAATTGCTGAAAATTTTGAGTCAGATTCAAAAAGGCAACAGGAGTTAATGAGAATTAGTGAAACCTGTGAAAAGGTTCCGGCAATGCCCCCTGAACATTTATGGGAAGCTGTTCAGTTCGATCAAATTGTGCAGGTATCATACAGACTGGAATGGAATAATCCATCCTGGCAGTGGCGTCAGGATTACTGGCACTGGCAGTTTTATAAAAAAGATGTTTTTGAAGAAAAAAATATGACAAAAGAGGAAGTTGTTGAACTTTGTGCTGAATGGATGATTGTTGCTTTTGGGTTTGGACGATCTGTTATAAGGGTTGGTCGTGAAGCCATGCAGGGAAATCCCGGCCCTTATGTCTGGACTTTGGGCGGCGTTGATGAAGATGGCAATGATGCGTGTAATGAGCTTACAGATTGTTATCTTGAATCTGCATTATTATGCAGGGTTTGTGATCCCACATTTAGTTTTAGATACCATGAAAATGTTCGTAAAGAAACATTAAAAAGGGTATTTGAATGTATAAGACATGGCCTTGGATATCCCGCAATAAGAAATGATGATGTTCTTATCCCAAATATAATGCACTGGTTTGGGCATCCTCTTAAGGAGGCCAGGCGCTGGGTTAATCAGTCATGCATGGCTCCTGCTCCTGATACCAAATGGGCAGCGCCTGCTTTAAGATATCCTTCTGCTTCGATACTGGGTGGAGCAAAGGCAGTTTCCCTGGCATTTTTTGATGGTTTTGATCCTATAACTCAGATGCAAATTGGAATAAAAACCGGTGCTGTCTCAGAATTTGCAACTTATGAAGACTTTTACAATGCATGGTTAAAGCAGTTTACAGCAGCTTTTAAGCTGGCTACAAACATGGAACATAAAAACAGATATGTGGAAGCTCATTTTTATCCAAAACCAATGACATCGTCTCTTTTTGAAAGATGTGTGGAAACAGGTCAAAATAGTGCACTTTGCAAGGAAAGAAGCAGTTTATGGTTTACAGTATTTGCATTTACAGATACAGGGGATTGTCTGGCCGCTGTAAAAAAACTGGTTTATGATGATAAGAAATATACTATTGAACAACTAAAAGAGGCTTTGGAAGTTAATTGGGAAGGCTACGAGCAAATGAGGCTTGATTTTGTTAATGCTCCCAAATGGGGTAATGACAATGACTATGTTGATAATGTTTGGGTTAAGATGTATGAGGATCTTGGAAAAATGTCATGGTCTGTTAGAGATATAAATGGGCAGCCCTGGCCGACATTGCCTGAAAGTATAGCAGCTCACGTGGTTCAGGCTCCGAAAATCGGTGCATTGCCAAACGGCAGAAGGACAGGAGATCCCTTATATGATGGAGGCTGTTCTCCAGGGCCTGGTATGGATAAAAAAGGCCCCACAGCAGTATTAAAATCTGTTGCAAAACTTGATCATGTTAAGTCATGCAGGGCAACACTTCTAAATCAAAGACTTTCTCCTGCACAGCTTCAGGGAGAAAAAGGCTATAACTTGTGGGAAAGCTATATAAAAACATGGCATGATCTTGATATAGGCCATGTTCAGTTTAATATGGTAGATAATGAAACTTTGTATGAAGCTCAGAAAGATCCGGAGCAATTCAGTGAACTGCTTGTAAGGATAGCAGGTTACAGTGCTCATTTTGTTGAGATGAACAAAATAACACAAGATGCAATTATTGCAAGAAATGTTCATGAAATATAACCTTACAGAAATTATTTTTTAAATTATTTTTATAAAATTTTGATAGTTTATTAGATATTTAAACTATTTTTTTACTTGTTACTTGAAGCAGATATGCCCATTGGAAAAAAGAGATATTACCCTTTATTTGGCAGAATAGATGATTTTTGTAGTATAATTTTATATTTTTTCTTACAACTTTTAGGAGGTATAAATTATGGTACAACCAAGTTTAAACAAGTCGGAACAAGAGTTATTCGATAGTCGTGAGTTTTGGTGGTGGGCAGAAAAAAAAAGATCAGCCAGAATAAATTATTTAAGAAAAGCAGTATGGTCAAAAGCTACCAAAGGATCTGCATGGCTTCCTGGAGTCAAGATGGATTTGGAGAACATGCGCTGGTATACTAAGGTTTTTAAAGAGGCATCTCCTTCTGAACCTTTTATTCTAACAAGAGCAAAAGCCCTTGCAGCGTTGCTTGATAATATGCCGATTTTTATAACTGATCATTCGACCATTGTTGGATATCCAGGCTCTGCTCCTCACCTTATAACATGGATACCAACAGGCTCTTCATTTTTAAATCAGGATACATTAAATGACAGAACAGGAGTAATAGTAGAAGAAGAGTATGAAGAGGCAAAAGAGATGGTTGAGTATTGGAAGGGTAGAACATATGAGGATAAATGTAAGCATTATCATACCAGAAAAGAGAAAGTATTGAGCCTGATGTCAGATTTTATATTGCCAGGAAGAGATATGACAACGGTTGATTATGTTAATCTTCAACCAGAATGGATGTATCAGGGATTTGATTCAATAATAAAAACAATTGAAGAAAGCATATCTGACGCAGAAAAAAAGCAGATGGAATTATCCACAGCTGAAGAACAAGTTGGCTATATGGAGAAAATTGATACCTGGAAGGCAATGAAAATATGCCTGGAAGCATCAATAAGATATGGAAGACGGCTTGGCAGACTGGCAAAGATCATTGCAGAAAATTTTGAGTCAGACCCGAAAAGGCAGCAGGAACTTATGCGAATAAGCACTACCTGTGAAAAAGTACCAGCAAGGCCTCCTGAGCATTTATGGGAAGCTGTTCAGTTTGATCAGACTGTGCAGGTATCATACAGACTTGAATGGAATAACCCATCCTGGCAGTGGCGTCAGGACTACTGGCACTGGCAGTTTTATAAAAAAGATGTGCTGGAAGAAAAAAATATGACAAGAGATGAGGTAATTGAACTTTGTGCTGAATGGATGATTGTTGGTTTTGGATTTGGAAGATCTGTATTAAGGGTTGGCCGTGAAGCTATTCAGGGAAATCCCGGCCCTTATGTCTGGACTTTGGGCGGAGTTGATGAAGATGGTAATGATGCATGCAATGATCTTACAGATTGCTATCTTGAGTCTGCATTACTATCCCGGGTTTGTGACCCTACATTTAGTTTTCGTTACCATGAAAATGTGAGACCTGAAACTTTGCGGAAAGTATTTGAGTGTATAAGACACGGTCTTGGTTATCCTTCCATAAGAAATGATGATGTTCTTATTCCAAATTTAATGCACTGGTTCGGGCACCCACTTAAAGAGGCAAGGCGCTGGATACATCAATCCTGCATGGCACCTGCTCCTGATACCAAGTGGGCAGCACCTGCTTTAAGATATCCTTCTGCATCAATACTGGGTGGAGCAAAGGCAATGTCTCTGGCATTTTTTGATGGTTTTGACCCTGTAACACAAATGCAAATTGGTATAAAAACAGGTGATGTTTTAAAATTTGCAACTTATGAAGATTTTTACAGTGCATGGCTAAAGCAGTTTACAGCGGCTTTTAAGCTGGCCACAAACATGGAGCATAAAAACAGATATGTGGAAGCTCATTTTTATCCAAAACCAATGACATCAGCTCTTTTTGAAAGATGTGTGGAAACGGGTCAAAATAGTGCACTTTGCAAGGAAAGAAGCAGTTTATGGTTTACAGTATTTGCATTTACAGATACAGGGGACTGTCTGGCTGCTGTAAAAAAACTTGTATATGATAATAAGAAATATACTATAGAACAACTAAGAGATGCTCTGCAAGATAACTGGGAAGGTCATGAAAATATGAGGCTTGATTTTGTCAATGCTCCCAAATGGGGAAATGACGATGACTATGTGGATCAGATTTGGGTCAAGATGTATGAGGATCTTGGGAAAATGTCATGGTCTGTCAGAGATATAAATGGACAACCCTGGCCCACATTACCTGAAAGTATAGCAGCTCACGTGGTTCAGGCTCCGAAAATCGGTGCATTGCCAAACGGCAGAAGGCTGGGTGATCCTTTATACGATGGAGGCTGTTCTCCAGGGCCTGGAATGGATAAAAAAGGGCCCACAGCAGTACTAAAATCTGTGGGAAAATTGGATCACGTACGTTCGTGCAGGGCAACACTTTTAAATCAGAGATTATCTCCTTCACAGCTTCAGGGAGAAAAAGGCTATAAATTGTGGGAAAGCTATATGAAAACCTGGCATGATCTTGATATAGGTCATATTCAGTTTAATATGGTAGACAATGAAACATTGTATGAAGCTCAGAAAGATCCTGAACAGTACAGTGAACTTATGGTAAGAATTGCAGGATACAGTGCCCATTTTGTTGAAATGAACAAGATAACCCAGGATGCAATTATTGCAAGAAATGTTCAAGAGATATAACCTTACAGAAATTATTTTTTAAATTATATGTATGGTATAAGGACTGTTTTATTTATCATGCATAAGTAAAATTTGTTGTAGAAATTGTCAGGTGTCCTGTATTCATTAAAGACAGGACACCTTTATCATCGAAGAGTTTTCCTGAAAGATTTTTCGCCACGTCAGAAACTGATTTTTTTATCATCCTTATTCTCATAGGTTACTTCAAAAGATAGTCGCTAACCATAAAATCAGCCCATAGAACTTTTTCTTTGTCCATTATTGCTATCTGAAATTTATTACAAAAATAGTCTGCATCACAAGACAGGCTAATAGTAGAAATCATAGATTGTGTCGACAGGCTGCATGCAAAAAGCAATTTATACAATTTCTGCGTTAGAAAATTAATTTGATCCTTTTAAATACTATTTGTATGCCTGCGGTTAAATTAATTTTACGCCTTGAACTTGAAAAAAATTTAATTCCGCAGGCAGCCTGCCGAGTATATTAAAGTTGACTTGCTCAAGTGTTATTAAGTTATGGGCAATATTTTAAAAAAATTTTTACTTTTGTACCGAACTTAAGTTAGCTTGTCGAAATTATTAAGTGTATGGCAATGTAAAAATATAGTGCTTTAGAAATTATAATAGATTGATTTTTTTATAAAAAAAAGAAGATACGATTTGTAAATCGGTCGAAAGTAAGGTTAGGGTTGATTATTTCTATAGTTTTTGTTATTAAATTTAAGTATGTTAATTTATTTGTTACTTGCAGTAGATGCACCTAATTTGGCAACAAGATATGTTATTCATTTTACCGAGAATACTTACATTGAGCGGGCTAAAGCATAACCTGTTTAATTTATTGGATATAGCTGGTTTTATCTCAAACATTTCATTTAATAAATTTAATATTTTAAAGCAAACTTGTTCAATGCTTAGGTAGTATATAGTATTTTTGTAGTATAATAGTCGTGTTTTTTTTATAACATTTAGGAGGTATAAAGTATGGTACAAGTAAGTTCAAACAAGTCGGAAAAAGAATTATTTGACAGTCGTGAGTTCTGGTGGTGGGCAGAAAAAAAAAGATCTCCCAGATTAAATTATTTAAGAAAAGCAGCATGGTCAAAAGCTACAAAGGGTTCTTCATGGCTTCCAGGAACTAAGATGGATCTTGAGAACATGCGTTGGTATACTAAAACCTTTAAAGAGGCATCTCCTTCTGAGCCTTTTATTATAACAAGAGCAAAAGCCCTTTCAGCTTTGCTTGACAATATGCCTATTTTTATAACTGATCATTCGACAATTGTAGGATATCCAGGATCAGCTCCACACATGATAACATGGGTGCCAACGGCATCTTCTTTGCTCAACGATGATACATTAAATGATCGTACAGGGGTAATTGACGATGAAGATCGTGAAGAAACAAAGGAGATGGTTGACTTCTGGAGGAATAGGACATATGAGGCTAAATGCAGACAGTATCATACCAGGAAAGAAAAAGTATTAGGCATTATGGCAGATTATGTGGCGCCAGGTAGAGAAATTGTAGTGTCTGATTATGTAAATCTGCAGCCAGACTGGATGTATCAGGGATTTGATTCAATAATTGAGACAATTGAAGAAAACATTAAAAATGCGGAAAAAATGCAGATGGAGCTTTCAACTGCTGAAGAGCAGGTTGCATATATGGAAAAAATTGATACCTGGAAGGCAATGAAAATATGTCTTGAGGCATCAATAAGATATGCAAGAAGGCTTAGCAGGCTTGCAAAGATAATTGCAGAAAATTTTGAGTCAGATCTGAAAAGGCAGCAGGAGTTGATGAGGATTAGTGAAACCTGCGAAAAGGTTCCAGCAAGGAGTCCTGAACATTTATGGGAAGCTGTTCAGTTTGATCATATAGTGCAAGTGTCATATAGACTTGAGTGGAATAATAACTCTTGGCAGTGGCGTCAGGACTACTGGCACTGGCAGTTTTATAAAAAGGATGTGCTGGAAGAAAAAAATATGACAAGAGATGATGTGGTTGAACTTTGTGCTGAATGGATGATTACAGCTTTTGGTTTCGGCAGAGCTTTTCCCAGAGCAGGAAGAGAAGCACTTCAGGGAAATCCTGGCCCATACGTTTGGACCCTTGGCGGAGTTGAT
>Ga0209344_10003647_pt1 | contig 14926 bp, 9 predicted proteins | sample Cruoilmetagenom6_FD_187293 | JGI IMG/M metagenome (GOLD analysis project Ga0209344, IMG submission 187293) | Oil polluted marine microbial communities from Coal Oil Point, Santa Barbara, California, USA - Santa Barbara Oil Seep Sample 6 (SPAdes)... | ecosystem: Environmental > Aquatic > Marine >...
CGTTAACCCGGTTTCCCGCAGTAACTGAATCACACCTTTGTCACCAGCTAAATGACCGGCACCAAAGGCAAAAACCGTTGGTTTTTGTTGGGCAATTGCAGGGATTTTAGCGACCCAATTTTTGTTTCTGTCATCAAGAATCACCCGTTGTACTTCATCCCAGTTATCAACTGAACCGGGATAATTCGCCATATAGTTAAACATACCAACTATGTCCTCTTGCTTATATAGATTAATCATTTGGTTTAAAACCTGATCCAATTCGATAAACATGGTTAACTCTTCTTCTGACATCAGTTGGCCTTTTTTGGGGTTCATAACCGATACGGCCTGCATTTGCTCGTCCACCGTTTCTAAACCGTATATCGGCATCTCTAATTTTTTTGCCAAATCAGACAATTCAGAATCAAGTGTCTTTATGTCAGGGCATGACAAGGACTCGACAGTTAGCGCTGAGATAATGGCGATATACTCAAGCTGTTCAAACATTTCAATTTTATACTGACTGTGTTCCTCTAAAAATTCAGCAAATTGCGCATATTGTTCATGAGAAAAACGTTCTTTCAGTGGCTCTCTGGCCACCATGGCGTTCATCATCTGGCCTGCCATCTGAGGATCATCCATATCCAATTCAAAATAGGCCTGCTCTGTTTGTTCAAAGGCTGATTTTATTTTTGGATTAATGGCAAAGTCTTTTTCGCACATTAAGTGTATGGTGCCAACCAGGTAGGACGGTGCCTTGAAGTTCGGACCGGTGACTTCCCAGACCACTGATTGTTCTAATTGCTTAACTTCAGAGTCATTATTGGCTTTTAAAAGACCAAACGGTAAGCTTATTAAGAAAACTGCAAAAATAGTTAAAGTATTAATTTTTTTCATTGTGTTCACATTTATTAAGTATGTACCTGGTTAGTGGAAAATAACCCATTTTATTCATTGAATAAATAAATCTGGCTTGTGCAAAAAATGAGCAGAAGAGCCAATAATGTCACTAAATTCAACGTAATTTCGCATTTAAATCCGTTAACACCGCTGAACCCGGACACAATTCATCCTGTGACAAGGCATTCAAGGGTGTGTCCACGGTATTAATTTTACCGTGAGTGTCCAGCTTGGTTTCATTGTGATAAATCAGTCCGGTTAATATTTTTTGCTGCTCTTTGACGCTTTCTATTTGATGCATGGCGGCTTTGCGGTTGCTTAGATCATAATCGGCACCATTTTTTTGTAAATGTAATTCACTGCCGTCATGTAAAGTCACAGTGCGGGAACTACCTGCGGGATAATCCAGGGTAATTTCCGACCGGTCCGGTATAAAATCGATGGTACCCGTGGCCGCCATGTGGTCACGCACCCATTCATAGCCTTTGGTTGATTGCGGTGTGTTATTAAAGGTCACACAGGGTGAAATCACATCAATAAAAGCAAAGCCCCGGTGTTGAATGGCCGCTTTAATAATCGGTATTAATTGTTTCTTGTCACCCGAAAAACACCGGGCCACCAAACCGGCGCCCAATTGTAAGGCCATTTGACACAAATCGATGGAATCAAACACGCTGGGGACACCAGCTTTACTGACTGAACCTTTATCAGCAGTGGCTGAGTCCTGACCTTTGGTCAGGCCATAGCAGCCGTTATTCATGACGATATAGACCATGTTCAGATTACGCCGAACCACATGGGCAAATTGCCCCATGCCGATGGACGCGGTGTCACCATCACCGGAGACACCTAAATACAGCAGGTCTTTATTGGCCATATTGGCACCGGTGGTGACCGACGGCATGCGGCCATGTACGGAGTTAAAACCGTGGGCTTTGCCCAGAAAATAGGTTGGTGTTTTAGAAGAACAGCCGATACCGGAAATTTTAGCAATTTTATGCGGCTCTAAATTCAAATCGAAACAAGATTCAATAATCGCTGCACTGATGGAGTCGTGACCACATCCGGCACACAAGGTTGATAAAGCACCTTCATAATTCCTGATTGAATAACCGCGTTCATTACGTTCTTTCTCGGGGTGTCTGAAATTGGGACGTATATAACTCATAGCAGGCCTCCGGATGTCTGTTGCTTATCCGCCCGATTTCCAGCCAAGCCGTCTAATTGGTTTTGAATTTCTGTGACCAAAAATTCAGCGGTTATCGGCATCCCGTCAATGTTTAACACGGATATGATTTTATTCGGATCAATGGCCAGCTCATTAACTAACAAGGTTTTCATTTGGGCATCACGGTTTTGCTCAATCAAAAAAACCACTGCATGATCAGCCATAAAGGCATCCACTTCCGAGCCAAAAGGAAAGGCTTTGATACGCATTGTGTCGATGGCTTGGGTATCGCGTAATTGATCCAGCGCTTCCTGGCTGGAATAGGCACTGGTACCGAAATAAATCACCCCGATATCGGCCCCGTCAGATAACACTTCTGCGGTCGGCACCAAAGTCTTTGCGGTGTCCCATTTAACCAATAAACGTTGCATGCCACGGGCATAGACTTCGCCATCTTCGGTATAGGCGGCATACTCATCATGGGATGAGCCGCGGGTAAAAAATGCCCCTTTTTCAGGGTGGGTGCCGGGGATGGTGCGATAAGAAATACCATCAGAATCGACATCTAAATACCGACCCCAACGCGCGTTTAAATCTGTCAATTGCTGTTCATTCAAAACCTTGCCACGGTCATAAACGTGGCTGTCATCCCATTCAATCGGATCACATTGATGGACATTCATCCCGAGGTCCAAATCACTCATTAATATAACCGGTGTTTGTAATCGCTCAGCTAAATCAAAACCAGCAACCGTCATATCAAAGCATTCTTTCGGGTTAGACGGGAACAGTAAGACATTCTTGGTATCGCCATGGGACGCATACGCGGCACTGATCAAGTCAGATTGTTGGGTTCGGGTGGGCATACCGGTGCTGGGCCCGGTGCGCTGAATATCCATCAACATCACCGGAATTTCGGCAAAATAAGCCAGGCCTAAAAATTCACTCATCAAAGACACACCCGGCCCTGAGGTGGCGGTGAAGGCCCGCGCACCATTCCAACTGGCACCAATCACCATGCCAATGGCGGCCAATTCATCTTCTGCCTGAAGTATGGCAAATTTATTTTGACCGGTGTCCTGATCAACACGGTAGGCTTTGCAGTATTTCTCAAAGGCTTCAACCACAGAAGTGGACGGTGTGATGGGGTACCAACCGGCGACCGTGGCACCGGCAAAGACAGCCCCTAAACCGGCAGCCGCATTTCCCTCCATCAGGATTTGTTCACCATTCAAATCACGGCGATGGATATTTAATTGACAGACGTCGGTGTGGTTTTTTTCGGCATAGTCAAAACCCAGTTTTAAGGCTTTAATGTTAGGTGCAATCAATTTGGGCTTTTTAGCGAACAAGGTATTGATTGACGCTTCAAATACAGTGAAATCCATATCCAACAAATAAGCCAAAGCACCCACATAGATAATGTTCTTAAAAATTTGCCGATGCCGGGGATCGCTGTAATGGGTGTTGGTGATTTCGGTTAAAGGCACCCCCAATTCAACCACATCCTGTCGGCTAAACGAATTTGGCAATCGCTTCGATGAATCATAGAAAAAATAGCCACCCGGTAACAGTTCCTGGTAGTCTTTCGCCATGGTTTGGCCATTATCGGCCACCACAAAATCATAACCACCGCGCCGGCCTAAATAGCCTTGTTCATTAATTCTCACTTCGAACCAGGTGGGTAAACCTTGTATGTTTGAGGGAAAGATGTTTTTTGATGATACCGGCACACCGAGTCTGAAAACGGCTTGGCTGAATAAGTTATTGGCGGACGCTGATCCGGAGCCGTTAACGTTAGCAAAACGGATGACAAAATCATTGGTGGCGGAAATTTTATTAATTTCTTTGACGGCATTCATGATGTGCTCCTGTCCTGTCCGGCCTGGGCTGAAAACAGCAAAAACTTTTTCATATCCCAGGCCCCGGTAGGACAGCGCTCAGCACATAAACCACAATGCAGACAGACATCTTCATCCTTAACCATCACCCGTTTGGTTTTTAACGGTCCAGAAACATACAAGTCTTGATCCAGATTAGTGGCTTTAACTTTTAATTGCTCGCGTAAGTTTTCTTCGGTGTCATTGTCGATAAAGTTGATACATTGAACCGGACAAATATCTTCACAGGCATCACATTCAATACAGCGATCGGTTTCAAACACCGTTTGTACATCACAATTCAGACAGCGCATCGCCTCTTCATAACCCTGGCTAAAATCAAAGCCCTTTTCGACCTCTAACTTACGATCCGCAATCGCTGTTTTTTTATCCACTAAAGGTACAATATTGCGCTCATCATCTGAAATATGCACATCATAAAGCCAATCATGAAAGCCCATTTTCTGGCTCACCAGATTAAAATCAGGCGCCGGTCGAATCCGCACATCCTCAGACTGGCAGTGTTTATCAATGGAAATCGCCGCCTGATGTCCATGAGCCACCGCGGTAATCACATTCTCCGGTCCCCAGGCCGCATCACCGCCGACAAAAACCGGCGCTAAGGACGTTTGAAAAGTGGTTTTATCCACTTCGGGCATATCCCAGTCATTAAATTCAATGCCAATATCACGCTCAATCCAGGGAAATGAATTGAGTTGACCAATGGCCATGAGTACATCATCACAAGGCATCATCACTTCTTCACCGGTCGGCACTAAACTGCGTTTACCCTTGTCATCAAACACCGGCTCAACCACATCAAATAACATCCCCACAAGCTGACCTTGTTCGGTCACAAAAGCTTTGGGATTGTGGTTTTCATATATCGGTATGTCTTCATGCAGGGCATCTTCAATTTCCCAGGGCGATGCCTTCATATCTGATTTCGGGCTTCTGACCACCACCCGAACATCTTCCCCGCCCAGGCGAATTGCAGTGCGACAACAATCCATGGCGGTGTTACCCCCACCCAGAACCAACACCCGTTTACCGATTTTTTCAATATGCTCAAAGGCCACCGAAGCCAGCCAATTAATGCCGATATGAATATTGGCATCACCTTCATCACGTCCCGGCAAATCAGGTAAATCCCGCCCCCGAGGCGCGCCGGTACCGACAAACACCGCATCGTAATTTTTAGCTAAGATATCCTTCATGCTGGTAACTTGTTGATTGAACAACGTCACCACACCCATGTCCAGAATGTAATTAACCTCTTCATCCAGCACCGTTTCCGGTAACCGAAACGCCGGAATCTGGCTGCGCATAAAACCGCCGCCTTTACTTTGATCATCATACAAATCGATTTCATAGCCCAATGGCATCAAATCCCTGGCCACCGTTAATGACGCCGGCCCGGCACCAATCAGGGCAATTTTCTTGCCATTTTTCTTTTTGGGAATCTCGGGAAAACGATCACGAATATCAGTTTTATTATCCGCCGCCACCCGCTTTAAGCGACAAATGGCCACCGGCTCTTCTTCCACCCGACCACGCCGACAAGCCGGCTCACACGGCCGATCACAGGTTCGTCCTAACACCCCCGGAAAGACATTCGACTGCCAGTTAATCATGTAAGCATCATTGAATCTCCCGGCGGCAATCAGCCTGATGTATTCAGGTACCGGGGTATGTGAAGGACAGGCGTATTGACAATCAACCACCTTATGAAAATAGTCTGGATCGGTAATATCAGTTGGCTTCATGGTGGTCTTCTCGGTATGTGATGATTAAAAATGCCTTTATATTTTATCGCTGGCTACCCTTGTCATTAAGTAAAAGTTTGTCCAATTAAATATAGCAATCATTCGCTCAAAAAGCAATTTCGAATGTAACGCAAATTGATTTAACTGAAGGCGCTTATCATTGTGTTTTCTTTAAAACCACAATAATAGATAAACCAAATGGAATTTTGAATCTGGGGATTAGCTTTGTTTCTTGTTTAAACACTTTATAGAGCAAAGTATTTATTTTTTCGTTCGGTTTATTGGTGCCTAAGGGCATTAATTTATCACTAAAATTATTAAGGACCCTAACCAATACCGCCACCGGGAACAGCAAAAAATTAAAGTAACTGCTGTAAGTCACTGAAAAGCCACATTCCTTAATAAGTCTTTTTAATGCCCGCATTGAATACCGCCGAAAATGCTCTAATTGCTCATCATGATGACCAAAAAGCCACTGATAGGCAGGTACAGTCAGAATTAACTGACCATCCGATTTCATCAGCCCATGTATTTTTATTAACGCTTCCTTGTCATCCTGAACATGCTCTAAGACATCGAATAAGCAAACAGTTTCTAATAAATCTTCCGGTATATCCAAGGCATCAGGCAAACTTCCCTTAGCCACTTTTACACCACTGTTAGTCATTGAATATTCTCTGGCAAAATCATTCATCTCCACAGCACTGACAGTGCCAAATTCTTTGAGCATGGTTAAATTACCACCGGCCCCACAGCCAATTTCCAAAATTTGCTTATCCCGGTTAAGTATATATTTTTCCAAGGTCTTTTTAATCACATCTCTACGGCCCTTATACCACCAATGACGTTGTTGGTTTTCAGCCAAATTTTGATAAGCAGATTTTTTCATAGATAATTGTATGCAAGACCTTTGTAAATATTTTAACTATTGTAAGAATATGTTCTAACGCAGAAACTCTGAATCTTATGCATTTTAATTGAATTAAAATTTATTATAAGAAAATTCCACCTTCAAAATCAGTTATTTTTCGGGGGGATTACAATTCAACTTAATTTCATAGCAAGAATAATTAGTAGAAGATTGCCGGGTAAGACAAACAATATAAATTTCGGTAAGGCACGCAAAAGAATTATCGACAAGCACTCGGGGACAGCTATTTTTACCTAAATAAATAGGCTCCCTGTTTCCAATTCATCCAGTAGCTCGATTTCCATGGATTCAGCTTTAACATCTTCGATATGGTAAAAAATATAGAAAGAATAAGAACAGGCACCTTCTGCCACCAGGTCCACACTAAACCAATTAAATAGACAGGAATCTTCTGTCATCAAGTGTTCAGCATCTGTCATATATTTTATAGCGTTTATTAATATTGCGTCCAGTGATCGAATACATTAAACTTTATTGACTAATGACTCGCCACAATAATTCGTCTCAAGGATAACAGCCATGAAAAAAACGCAAGCCCTTATTACTGGTCTATTACTATGTACCGGATTAACAGCCGTTAAAGCCGACAGCATTCTGGGGCTATACGCCGGCTATAATTACTGGCAACATGATTTGGCGGATAATTTCGAATCAAATTTATTAAATTCAAGTCGCTCTGAAACAGGAAATATTTTTTATTTTGCTTTAGAGCATCCGGTACCTTTCCTACCCAACATAAAGGTACAGCAAAACGAAATTGAAGGTAAAGTGTCCGGTACGAATTTAAGTATTGGTGTAGACGGCATGATTCATCAAATTAATTCAAGCAACAAAAATGATATTAGCCACACTGATGTGATTTTTTATTACGAGATTTTAGATAACTGGTTAAATTTAGATTTAGGCATGAACATTAAATATTTTGATGTCAGTACCATTTTTTATGATCAGGACAAAAGGATTTTCCACGAAGATATTGATGAATGGATTCCCATGCTTTACCTTAAAAGCGAAATTGACTTACCCTTTACGGGCTTTTCTGCTTACGGCAGTGTTGAAGCTTTGGGCACTAAAAGCACTGATGTAACTGATATTGAAATGGGCATAAACTACGAAAGTTCAAGTGGGTTAGGAATTGCTCTCGGATACCGTAACTTAGAAGTTGATTTCGTCAGTAACGATATCATGAATAATAAAATAAACTCAAAAGCAAAAGCAGATGGCTTTTTTGTGGGTGTTAATGTTCATTTTTGAATAAGCTGAACTCGCTCATAACGTCTTTTTGACAGATTAACCTATTGGAATTTTAAGGCTTAAGTCGTGGCTTTTATCTTCATTTTATTTTCAGCGACACTATATTCAGTCACATGAACTGGAAGTCACATTTAACCCAAATTAAGCAACACACCGGTCTCAACACAATTGCTGAAAATGCAGTTGCTCATGCCCATATTGATATCATCATAACTGTGTACAACGGCTATGAAGCTTTGCAAAACTGTATTAAAAGCTTATTAGCGCATACCGATTTTACATTCCCCATTTATATCTATAACGATGCCAGCACGGATGCCAGAGTCAAGCCTTACTTAGATGCAATTGAACAACAACATAAACATATAAAAGTGACCCACCATGATAAAAACATGGGATATCTCGCCAATGTCAATCAAGCCATGGCTAATAGCTCGCATGATATTGTGTTGCTCAATTCTGATACACGGGTGACGGCTAATTGGTTGACTGAAATGCGGACCATCGCGACGGATAAACGCATCGGGGCTGTCTGCCCCTTGTCTGATGATGCCACTATTTTGAGCTTAAAAAATCATCGGCAATATCAACAACTTAATGTTTTAACGGGTCTGTGGTTTGAAATCCCAACAGCGGTTGGTTTTTGCATGCTGATCAAACGTACAATCATTCAACAATTGGGTGGTTTCGATGCCTATTATGCGCCGGGCTATGGTGAAGAGTGCGATTATTCAATGCGCATCAGATTGGCCGGCTATCATATTGCTGCTGCACCTGCGGCTTTTGTTTATCATCAGGGCTCGCAGAGTTTTGATCAAACCGCCACTGAACTTAAACAACAACATCAAAAATTACTGGAATTACGCTGGCCCAGCTATAACCAGGAGATTCATGCTTTCATCCAGCGAAGCCCTGTCAGGCATATTGACCAATTCATCAGAATAACCGACCATAAAACAAAAGTACTGCATGTGGTCCATGGTCTTGAAAATAAAGGCGGGGTTGAGCTGTTTACGCTTCAACTGTTACAAAATCTAAGCAACGACGATCAACACCATGTCTTGACCGGCGCCTTCAAAGACCCGCAAAACAAAGCCATGGTCCAAGCCCGGCTCGGCACAGAGGTTAATCTTATTGAACTGCAACCGACCCGGGCACAAGGATTTATTTACACCCATCGATCTGATTTATTTAACACCACACTGGATTTAAATTTTGCCAAACTGTTACTTTTTGGACAATTTGATGTGGTTCATTTTCATTCGCTGGTTGGCATTGGCTCAATGCTTTGGCCGCTAATCTGCCGGCAACATGATGTCCCCTATGCGCTTTATTTTCACGATCATTTTGGTTTATGCCAAATATACAGCATGCTCAGGACTGAGGACAGAAAAGACCGTTTTTGTGGCCGAAATCATATGTCAGCCACTGCCCAATCTTGTCAACAATGTATCCAACAAAAAACCAGGTTTAACCAAATTCCACAACCAGATTATATGCGGCAGCGGATAGAAATCTGGGATGCCATTCTCGCAGGAAGCCAACGAAATCATTTTTCAAGCCATTACTTATTAAAACAATACCAACAACGCTACCCAAACACTGCCACAAAGAATCAAGTTCTCTCACCCTGCTTTTTACCACCAAGATCTACCACAAGAAAGACTAATTCAAAGTCCATCCATATTGCCTATTTGGGACACTTCACCGCATTTAAAGGTGCATATGTATATCTTGAAGCCCAACGTCAGTTCAGCCACCATCCATCACTTAGTTGGCACATCATTGGTGGTGTGGAACAAACTTTTAAAACCACCATTGAACAACAAGGCATTCTTTGCAGTGGTGCGTTTAAATCCTCTGATTTACCTAAACTGTTAGCACATATTGACCTGGTTGTGTTGTGCTCAATATTCCCGGAATCTTACAGCATCACTTTATCCGAAGCTTTATATGCCGGCATCCCGGTGATTGCGCCTAAAATTGGGGCTTTTGAAGAACGCGTGCATCAAAACAATGGCTTGTTATTCGAAGCCGGCAATGGCGATGACTTAGCGGCAAAAATCAAATACTTTATCGGCCACCACCACGAACCAGATTTTTTACCGGAAATCACCTTTAAGAACACAAGCCAAGCAAGCGATATAAAACAGTTGCAAACGTTCTATACCAGTGTGGCCGCCACCTCCACCCGACCACTTGCTGCACGCACCGATAATTTATTGAATCCACCTAATAATAGTGCCTATCAAGAAATGGCTCAGTGGTTAGATGCACCGCATACATTGGAAGCGGAACCTGATTGGAATAGTCCTGATGCCGGCTTACAGGTATGTATTATTGGCAACAATCAAACACATTTAAAATGCAGCCAAAACAGCGTACAGCACTATCTGTCATCACCGAAATTGTTTGATATTAACCAGGTAGCTGAAAAAGCAAGAGCTCAGACCACACCAATACTGATACTGCTGGCCGGCACGGTTATCAATGATAATATCGGCAATTGGCTGACGGCTTTTAAGCAGGCGCAAACAGCTGTTGGTATAGCAGACTTTGCATTAATCAATCAACGAGAACATGCCTATGCACCACATTTCCAACAGCAATTCTCATGGTTGAATCATTGCGCCAACAACCAGGCTATGGGTGCTATGCTGATAAATCCTGCCTTAACCCATGGTGATGTGTTTATGGCAGTTCAACATCTCAGCCATACCATGATATGGTTGCAAACCTGGCTGCAACGCACCCATGAATTATCCGGTCAGTCAGCCATCCACTATTTCCCCCATTACAGTTATGCCTTAGCAGATCAGCTGTGGGCAGAAAACTGGAAGCAATCAGCCGCACCTTCTGAACCAACCTTACAGTCATCACATGTTTTGCTGGTGATTGAAAGTACACAGCCTGCCGATAAAATCAGACCTTTAATACAGAAAGTATGGGCTCAACATGGATTATTTAAATGCACAGTAATACTTTTTAGTGATGCGCTGAAAGCTGAGGCGTCTGAAGATGTTGTGGTTTACCCCTCATTTGCTAAAGAGCAAAAAAGAACCCTGATTAAACAACAGCTGGAGTCATCAGGTGCTGAACAGCTATTATTGTTAAATGATAATGTTATCTTCAATGATTTATCGTGCCTCAATCGCTTATTGAATGCATGCATTGAATTTAGCCTGGATGCGGTGTCTCCGGCTGCGGCAAAAAGTCGAAATAATCAGCATTTGATTGGCAATAAATTAGGCGGCGGATTATTCTTTTATAGTAAAGGTGTGGTCGCAGACACCACATTTCATCCAAGCAATCACCCCATTGAACATAATTTTTTGGATGAAGATTGTATATTAATCACACGCCGGGCCTGGCTGACCATCCAGAACCAATTGCCGGACTTAAACTACTACCCAACATTCTTATTGTCACAAATACTGAGTCAGCATGATTACCGAATGGCTTTAATCAAGGTGCCGGGACTGCTCAAATCCGGCTTACCAAGCCACGCCACAAATGTAGCCGGCGAATCTCTGGAATCAGAAAGAAAGGAGATTATAAAAAGGTCTCAACAATTTAAGCCGCCTAACAACTACTCTGCCGCTTTCAGTAACAGAAGAAATAACCATCTGGATGTCAATTTTGGTTCCTTTAAGACACCCAAAAACCGACCCAGAATCATCGCCTATGCCCACGACGCATGGGCCAGTGGTTTCTATCGGGTAAAATCACCCCTATCGGCATTGGCGGCGGCCGGTGATGCCAGTGTTTTATTTCTGCCTGAAAATCAGGCTCAACTATTTCCTACCCCTTATGAAATTAACATAATGGAAGCCGACTGTTTATTGTTACACCATTGTTTTTCAGATGTGCAATTGGCGCATATTAAACAGTTTAAACAACAATTAAACTATCCCATTATTTTAAGTCTGGATGATTTATTGACCCACATCCCGAAATACAGCCCAATGGCCGAGAAAATACCCAAAGATATAGACAGCAGACTTAAAACCGCCTTTAAACTGGCGGACCGGGTGATTGTCAGCACCGACTATCTGGCCACTGAATACCAAGATTTAAACAAAAACATAACAGTCATTCCAAACAACATATCTGAACAAGTTTGGCCGATCCATACACCAAAGTCTCGGCCTCAGCATCGATTAAGAATTGGCTGGGCAGGTGCGGGGCAACACCAGGCTGATTTGGCCTGGCTGACACCCATTATTGAAGCCACCAAAGACCAGATTCAATGGGTCTTCTTTGGGGACAAACCGGCTCAAGTTGATTCTGACTGGATTGAGTATCATCCACCCGTGGTCTTCGCTCAATACCACCAGGTCTTACCTTCGATGAACTTAGATATCGGTATCGCACCGCTGTTAGACAACCCCTTTAATCAAGCCAAAAGCAATTTAAAATTATTGGAGTATGGCGCGTTGGGTCTGGCGGTCATTTGTTCGGACATAACACCCTACCAATCAAGTCCGGCCATCCGATTAACTAATGACCCAAAAGTATGGATTAATTGTATTCAGGCACTCTGTCATTCACCCGACAAAGTTCAAACACATGGGAATAACATGTCCGAGTGGGTCATTGAAAACTATATTTTGGAACAAAATTTAGATCGTTGGAAGTCAGTTCTTGGACTTTAACTTACAAACCCAATCGAGCTTTCAGATGGTTGATAATGGTGGCTTGTTGTTGCAGTTGCTGCTCTAATTCAGGCATTCTTTTATCAACAGCCTGTAATCGTTGCAACTGCTGTTCGTGGTGTTTAAACAAACTATTCTCACTGTCATTGAAGCAACTGCCACCAAGCTGTTTGAATGTTTCAAGGTTTTGTTCACAATCCGTGGCAATAGCCAATAAATACGTAGGTTTTGGCTTTTTACCAGGGCCAGCAAACTCTTCACCTTGTTGAACCCAATTCGCTTTCAAAGTGGCGTTTTCTGATTGCTGATCCAGTGAATTGATAACTGATGCCAACTGTAATTGTTGCCCGAATAAAACATGATGTTTGAAATGTTTGGCGATTAAAGCCTGAAATTCACCACGGTTTAATTCTTTCACATGATGGTGGTTGTGCTTGTCTTGCGGATTATAAACATCGGTATCTGGGGTAGAAATTATCAAAACTCCATCTTGTTTTAATAACCGTTTAAATTCTAACAACAGAGCCTCATGTTCAGCCAGATGTTCCAGGGTTTCAAACGATGTGATGCAGTCAAATTGATCGGCAGCCAAGTCGGTATTCAAGGCATCAGCACAAACAAAACGAATGTTTTCTTGGGGATATTTTTGTTGCGCCTTTTGAATGGTGACCGCATCGATATCTACGGCAGTAACATGTTTAGCATGTTGTGCCAATAAAGCGGCTCCGTAACCCTCACCACAGGCCAAATCAGCCAGCTGCAGATCTTTTATGAGTGGTAAAACCCAGTAATAGCGATGCCAATGTTCGTACCACTGATGAAATAGATGTTCGGTGGTATAGCGTTCCATAGCAATTAAAGACTGTGAAATTAAAAGAAGCCGCCGCTGGCTGAACCCTCAAATCCATCATCAAAGATTAAATCCGGGTAAGCGCCATAGGCATTAATCAGGGTTGGATCATCCGGTTCATCGGTGGTAGGATCATCGGAAAAGTAAGGCGAACCAGGAATGCCATATACCACTGCTTCATTGTAAATCACATTATGCCCTGGACTCAAATTAACCACTTCAGCTTCAAATTCAACGACAGAATAATAACCACCTGGGATAAAATCAATATCCACTTCTATCTGCCATTCATTGTCATTCTGATTATTTCCATAAACGACAGTACCATCACTGGTCATCACACTACCCACGTTTAAGCTGAGTTTAGTCTCCAAGTAATCATATAAATAAACATTGTTAACACCAAAACTTTCGTTGTTACTGATTTCAATACGATAAGCCAATGTATCACCTGTCGTCACTGTGCCACTGGCATCATTATCTGCTATAAGTTCAACCGTTTTTCCTACGGTCAAATCAAGAAAACCACTGCCTTGAAAATTATTTTCACCGGCATAACCTACTTGCAAATCATTATAAACCGGTTGTGACTGTTCAGTCTGTTCTGCTTGAGCGCCATTAAACTGTGCCGCAATGGTCATGGCACTCATGGTAGTGATTACTTTTTTCATTGATTATGTCCCTTTGGTGTGAAGCAATTTCTGAGTTGCGTTTTTTTATAGGTATAAGACAACAGCTGCAACTTTTATAATAAAAGTCAGATATATTATATAAACTGTCAGAAAAACACAATTATTAAAACACACAATAATCAGTTGTGTGCATCTTGTCACGAATTAAATTTGATTAACAAGATGATATTTTGATTATTTTTGTATTTATATAATTTAAAATATAATCAAACAATCCACGGCCGAAATTCTAAAGGCGTTTAGTACATTTAAAATCTACTCTGGTGTCTGTTTACGTTTATTCGGTTCCTTTGTAACGGTTTTTGAAATGGCGCTAGAAAACCTTCACTTTTGTTAGCTTCGCAAACTCGCCTACAAGGATGTAGGTGTATCGTGATAGATTGGACCAGATAGCGATTTTGGGTATCCGGGTCATGCCCAAATATGTCGCGATTTATTTAGATATAAGGGTTCCCTATGCCCAACTCATCCAGCAATTCAATTTCCAAATTTTCCATTGTTTCGGCTTCATTGTCTTCGATATGGTCGTAGCCTAATAGGTGCAAGCAGCCGTGAATGGTGAGGTGGGCCCAGTGGTTGTTGATGGGTTTGTTTTGTGCTTGCGCCTCTTGTTCAACCACGGGCGCGCAGATGGCGAGGTCACCGAGATGAGTTGATTCCACGAAATCGGGGATTTCAGAAGGAAAAGATAAGACGTTGGTGGGTTTGTCTTTTTGACGGTAGCTGTTATTAAGGTTTTGGCTTTCAGTTTTATCAATAATCTTGATACAGACTTCGCCACTGATGTTGAGCTTTTGAGCGACCTGATTCAGCCAATTTTGGAACTGATTTGAATCAGGCGCCGATAG
>Ga0209344_10003648_pt1 | contig 14926 bp, 16 predicted proteins | sample Cruoilmetagenom6_FD_187293 | JGI IMG/M metagenome (GOLD analysis project Ga0209344, IMG submission 187293) | Oil polluted marine microbial communities from Coal Oil Point, Santa Barbara, California, USA - Santa Barbara Oil Seep Sample 6 (SPAdes)... | ecosystem: Environmental > Aquatic > Marine...
GAGTACCATTTTAAGTAAAATGATGGGACAAATTAATATTGTTCGTATAGGACAAGAATACATTGCAGATAACGGTTCTTTCACATTAATTACGGGAATTCTAAATGTTAAACCGATTCCATTTGCTATTGCAGACGCAACTACAAGTGGAGCAATTGATACATTCGTTAAATGTGTTGCATTTGAAATGCCAAGAGGTATTCGTGTTAACTCTATAAACCCAACTGTTTTAGAAGAAGCTTGGGATGTTTATGGTGAAATGATGCCTGGTTTTGAGCCAGTTCCTGGAAAATTAGTAGGAAAAGCATTTGAACGTTCGGTTGATGGGTTTATTACTGGTCAAGTAATTTTTGTAGATGCTTAAATAAAAACTACCGCCAACACCGTATATAATTTATTGCTAAGTCCTCACCTATTTTCGAAAGTTTGTGAGGACTTTTTATTTAGTTATTATTTACTAAATTAGTTGTTTGAAACACGCAACAAACCATATACAAACACGTTGGCGGTCATTGCAAGCAAGACAAAAAAGAAATTTTACAAAAAAATAAATATTATGAATAATAATAAAAAACGAAATGTCGGAAACGGAATTGGAATCGGTGCTGCACTTGGAGTAGCATTTGGAGCGGCTTACGGTTATCAAGCTGGAAGTGTTTCACAAAGTATTGCATTAGGACTTGCGATTGGTGTTGCACTTGGAGCAATATTCGACTTTGCAATTAGGAAAAAAAAGAGCTAGGCAAAACAACAACGAACCGCCAACAATGGCTATAAGTAATTGCTTGTTCTCGCCTACTTACGAAAGTCCTCGCGGATTTTCAGTTTGGTGTGTACTTGCAAAGTTTAGTGCTAAACCACGCAACTACTCATAGCCGAGACCGTTAGCACACATTATAAAAAAAATCCGTGCTTAAATTAAAATTAGTCAATTGAGGAAAACCATAAGGAATTCAAAATCAAAATTTCAATCTTCGTAAGCCAACAAAACCAATCAAAATATGGACCAACCAAATTACGGACTTACAGCAATTCTTTTTATTTTTAGAATAGTTATAACGGTTTATTGCGTAAACAAAGCAGGCAAATTGAACAGAAGTAAATTTGGCTGGGGTGTTTTTGCTTTTATATTACCATTAATTGCATTGATATGGATACAATTTATGAAACCCAAAAATAATTTTGCGTGAAAAGCTTTAGGCAATTTTTTCTGTTTTTCGTTTTCTTACTTTTTACTTGCGCATCATTATTTGCACAGGTAAATTCTAAGCACGTAAAAGTGAAAGGTTACACAAGGAGCGACGGAACTTATGTTGCACCTCACTATAGAACAGCGCCAAATTCGACTAATAGAGATAATTTTTCAACGCGAGGAAACACAAATCCTTATACAGGTACTCCAGGTTGGATTAAGCCAGACAATAAATCAAACAGGCTTTACAGTTCTACAACCACATATCCAGCTACCTCATATAACAATCCAAAAAATAAAAAATATAAACCGGAGTATACTGATAGAATTTATGTGGAGGACGAATATGGTAAAAATTCACTATATCTTAAAGTAGTTGATAAGCGAACCTTTGGTATTTATAACCTAAAAGAAGAACTAATCTTGTATCTCATAATCAACCATCGTGGCGATTGGAGGATATTTGATACTGACGGAATTTACATAAAAACAATATTTTTAACTGATGAAGATTAAAATTTCAATATTCATATTTATACTCTTTTCCATTTGTCAAACATTTGGGCAGACAACTTATAATAATTCTCTTGGTTTTACTGTAACTTTTGATGAAACTTGGCGAAGACTTCCAAAAGAAGTTTTGAGAGAAAAAACTGAATTTATTAAAGATTTAATGGAGTATAAGAAAAATCTTCAATATGACGCTTGTTTTCAAAAAGCTGGAAATGCGGATATGGATTATCCTTATATTCTTTTTAAAAACTTTTATACAACAACCACAAATAAAGAGGAAATTGAAAAGCTAAGAGAATTTTATACAAATAAGTTTGGGGTAAATCAAGTTTTAGAAAGTTTAGAGACCAATAAAGTTAAAATGGAATTGGAAGTAGGGAAAACTTACTACAACGAAAAAAAACAGCTTCTAATTTTCACCTATGAGGTAGACCTAAATGTGAAAGGTAAACTTATTGCAATGGTCGGTTTCTATGTTGGTAAAAGTGGTTCATTGCAAATTCTATGTTACACATACGCAGATGAATTTAGATATGACCAAAAGGAATTTCTTGATATAATTAATTCAATTGAGGATAGCGGAATGGAAACGGAAATGGGCGATTATTTAAAAAATCACGACCAAGCCATTTTGTATTATAATGAAGGATTAAAGCAGTCGAGCCAAAGAAATCCGAATAGAGCAATTGAATTTTACACTTTGGCTATTGATACATATCCTCAAGAGGATAGTTACGAAATTTCAGAAGCTTATTACAACAGAGGTTACAATAAAAGAAAATTGGAAAATTTTAAAGGAGCAATTCTCGATTATACAAAGGCTATAGAATATCGTCCAAATTATTACAAAGCCTATAATAATAGAGGATTTGCATATTTACTTTTGGAGGATTATCATAATGCGGTTTCTGATTTTTCTTCTGTAATAAAATACGACAATTATCAAACTGAATTCACAAGTATGGCACTTGGAAATCGTGGAATAGCAAAATTAAATCTCGGCGAAAATGGGTGCATCGATTTAAAAAAAGCAATTGAAGAAGGTAATGATAAAGTTAAAGCTACATTTTACGAATATTGCGAGTAATAACGTGTGCTAACAACGTATCCTATGAAAAGCACTAGTCCAGTTCTTCAAATATAAGATGTTGTTTTTTAATCACTTCATTATAATGATGGTCTGGTGTTGAAATGTTGGTAATCCCGATACGGGTATCAATATGTCAATTCTTTTAAATAACTTGCTCCGCATCCTATATGGGGTCCATCGTCAAGCACGACCACCAGCATCTGTGGGATGGTAAGTTATAATAATCCGGTCACGGTCTATAAAAGGGGTCCGGTCCTTGGGTGGTCACATACGTCGTTTTGTGATCCGAGAAATTGGTTATTCTATGTGCTCTGTTATTCGCATTGCGTAAGCGGAAAAACTTGGTTCAAATAATATATACTGCATACAAATGGGAAAGATGGGCGGTTACTTCATCTTTATCAAAAGGGTTCATTAAGTCGGGCACCTGTTAAAAGCCTATTTTCAATACAAATAGCTGGTGGATTCTAATGCCTCCAAAACCAGAACTAAACATACAAGAAGTATTACGCCACGCATCAAATCTTATTCTTTTTTAAAGAACAACAATTTATTGACGAAGCAACAGAACTGCTCAATAGCCTTGATGATAAAGAGGGAAGTAGGTAAACTAGGCTAGACTTGTGCAAATGAAAACGTATTGCTAGTAACGAGTATCGCTTAGATCTTTGTAAAAACGTCTAAGTGATTTGTTTTAGCAACTATTTTAAAGTTCCAACCAAGTAATTAGTTGCCTAAATATATAAAAGTATTCACACTTAACGTTTGAGGCATTACATCGAAACTTTGTTGGGTCACGCCACCATTAATACTACTAGCTGATGCCGTATGACCATGGTCGCTCATAGTATTCCCTGAGAAACTGGCTGAGTGGGAATGCAAATTCATAGTATGAGTATGGTTTCCACCTGCCTGCGTACTAACATAATGATCATCTCCATTAAATTTAGAAGCATCTCCGGTAGGGTACTGTCCACTAGCATTGGAAAAGTTGCCGTCATCTTTTTCAACCATATTAAGGCTGTGTGTGTGGCTACCGCTACTGCCCATAGTAGACCTTGTTGAGTTTACATTTACACTCCCACTTGGTGTACCTGCGCTAGCTGCATGTACTGTTATGGTGGGAGTAATATTGGGTAATTGTTCTTGAGCTATTGTTTTTTGATTACTACTACTAATACTACCTAATGTTGTACCATTTTGAGACAAATAGCTATTGGTAGCATCAGGTAAAGCACCACTAAAGCCTAACGCAGTTGCTTGAGCTTGTTGTGTGGCAGTTAAACTACTTATATTTCTACCATCTAGCTTTACCCAACCATTATGATCTGCTCCTTGAAACCCTTGTTTTACATCTCCGTATACACCATGTGCTAATTTCCCAATCGTTTCCCAATTAGTACCGTTGAAAAAATAATAGCCGGTATCAGTCACCAAACTCGTTTGACCGTTGTCAGAGTTGGTTCTGGGAGCTAGAATATAAACCATAGCGCCCGTTTGGTCAGCAGTATATGTTTTAGTATTTAATTCATTTCCGCTTAGCCTAGGCGGTATAATACCATCCATTTCTGATGTAACTGAAGGTTTTCCATTAACATCTAATGTCGCATTGGGGGATACAGTATTAATCCCTACCTGACAATAAGCAGCAAAACACAGTAATAAAAACAATAAACAGAGTAAATTCCTTTTCATAACACTCTATACTTAATTATAAAATATTTTTTTGAAATGATTGATAATATGTACCTTCTTTCCACAGGGAAAAATAAAACGGATAAGTAGGCTATAGTTTTAAACACAACAAAAGAAGTGTTAAATAGATTGTAAATTAGCGCTGAAGCGACAAAAGCCGTATTCAAATTTGATTTGAATACGAGCTTTCTTTTCAAAATACAATAGCGAAAAGTGTTAGGTCACGCACAGTGCGTACTGGCTTGGAGTAACATGTATATGTTTCTTAAAACTTTTACTGAAAGAGGTCCTACTGGCAAAACCGCAATCGTGTGCTAAGGCTTCAATAGTGTTTTGTTCTAAAAAACCTTCTTGAATAAGTTGCTTTGCATATTCCATTCGCAACTTATTTTTATAGGTAACAAAACTCATCTCATAGTGTTTTTTTAAAAAATATGAAATATGATGTGAAGGCATATTTAACTCACGACTGCATTCCGTAAGCGTGAAATATTGGTTCAAATAAGATTTACTCACAAGCAAGTGGGAAAGTTTTGTTATCACTTCATCTTCATCCAAACCAAATTTTAAGTTTTTCTCTTCTTGATTATCAACATTAACCTCTGAAATGGAGATGCGTGGCTGAGGATAACCATTTAAAATGCTAGGAAAGTAAAGTGGAATCACGCCAATTAAGAATAAAACAATATAAAGGCATAACGTAATAATTCCACCATGCTGCCCAATAGCAATCCATGAATGAAATCCAGTGTCGGCGATCATTTTTTCCAGTGCATATAATATTGCTAAAATGGCCATAAAAACCAGCCCAATCCAAAAAACTAAAAGCCATTTATCCAAAACCTGTTTGAGGGTATCATCTTTTCTTTTCTTGATAAAGCGTAATATTTTAGGAAGTAAAAAAATCAAAACGCCCAATTGCCATATATGTCGTATCAATAAATGTTCATTCAAACTTAAAAGCCAGTATTGGGCATTCAGCCTGTTCTCAGGGGTTAAAATAGCTTCCTGTAAAATGCCAGTAAGAACATGAGAGGGTAAGGCGTACACCACCACAACATCGATCACACCTAAAATGAAAGGAACAAAAAGTAGCAATTGGGCGTTGTGCCATGTCAAAGTATCTGTCAGTATCACTTGGAAGTAGTAATAAATGGGGACAAAAATAAGATGAAAAAGCAATAACGGCCAGAGAAAAAACCAAGTGAATTGGTCCAAATACCCGCCGTCAAGAAGGTATGCGTGGAATGCATAAATCGAAAGAATAAAGTAAAAGCTACCCAGTAGTAGGGTGGCCTTAGTATTGGTAGTTTTTTTCAGGAACAAGATTGTAGAAAGCACAAATCCAAAAATCGAAGCAATAAGTAATATAAGAATCAAGGCACTTTTTTTACAGATGAGCCAATATAAACATAAGTATTCTTTTGGGCAAAAGATAAAGCTGGGAACTCATAAAAGAAATTTTCATTATATCCAATGTAAACCAATACTCAAATACGGACAAGTTAAATTTAGATAATGAAAACGTATGAAACTGCATGTTAATTGAGCCTAAAAAAAGGGTTCTATGCTGTTTTTAATAGAAAAAAGCCGATTAACTGAAATGTCTCCTCGGGTCTACCTGCTTACAAGATTTTAAATGCAATTAAAAAATCCCTTTTTAATGCCTGAAAGGTTAACCAAAAGAAGCATTAGGAACAAAATTTCACCACATAAAAATCAACCTCCAATAGAAATAATTTCAAGCCCCACAGCCTTTTTCCCTCTCATAACAACAAACTGTCCACCCACTTCTTGATAAAACTTCACCCCAAGCAAAGGAACAGCCTTACTGGGTAGGGAAGGAGCCGGAGCCTGCAAGCTAAAAGTGTGATCCGTAAAGGAAGTAGTGATATAGTTTGGAATACTTTGGGTGAGTTCATAAACATTCAACTCAAAATCAAAATGCAACACCCCCAAGGTAAGTGCCATATTTGTCGCCCCAGTCGGGAAAGAAAGTATAGACGCATCAAAATCCGTCACCGTAAACGTCCGAGTGTTTGCAGCATAATCGGTCGTTCCAGGCACATAGGAAGCCACATCACACGAAGGCGTAAAATCAAAACTCGCTAACAAGCGCAGCCCACCTAGCGTTCGCATCCCTTCATACACATTACGATGACCGCGAGCACTTACAGCATCTAAATCCATAATGGCCATAAACAAAATTCCCAATGGCACCCCAAAAATCTTTTATGGCAAAAATAAAAAAGGGAATTACCAATGGTTTACAGACTTAGCAAAACATCCCGAGACAGGAAATTCATTAAAACCCATTATGGAGTATATGATTGAAAAATATATTTGTCCTAAAAAGACAACTAATAACCCTATAGAAGAATAAACTCAAGTAGAAAAGATACTAGAAGCGTATAAAAGGAAAGTAATAGAAATGCATTATAAAAGAAAAACAAGAGAAGGTAACTTACTTAGAAAGGATAGTGGATAAAAAGAAATTTGTTTTTTGATATCTTTTTCTGCTCTTGTCACCATTAAAATTCTACTGAATTATAAACCAATTGAAAAAAATAGTAATGAAAATATAAACTTGGGGAGCACTAGCTTTATTCGTATTGGTGTTTTTATTCCCAACTATCATTTACAATAACCTTGTTGTTTTTTTAAAATATTCAATAGCTAAAAATAAATCTTCATAATATTAATTTAAAATTTTTATCTGTCATAAGTGCAATTATACAGGCAATACAGCAATGCAAGGCAGTGTATAAATAGATGTAGTCGTTATAGGCAACATGAACCATTAAAGCCCCCACTGCGAAAGGGAATAACCATATTATGGAAAGGTTTTTAATTTGGTGTATCCAAAACCCGACCACTAGACCAAAAATCCCTAACAGTTCACCATAACCTATAAACAAAGTCCAAGTTTTTCCAAAACCAAAATTGTTCATATTTTCCATCATACTGGGTTTTTGATAGATTTTATAAAGACTCGCATAACCAAATGCATAAATCAAATACCCATAGGCAATCCAATGGGCCACGCGTATTACTTTTTTCATATGTTTTATTTTTGTTCAAACTTAAAAAGTATATTTGTTAATTGAAAGTACTTACAAAATTGTAGGGTACTAACAAAAATGTAGGTAATGAGAAAAGCAAACTCTACCAATACAATCAATAAAGAACAGCTAGAAAAAAATTGTGGTATCGCTTATACTAATGCAATCGTGAGTGGCCGATGGAAACTTAGTATTCTTGCTTTTTTATTAGATGAAAAAAAGTTAAGATATAGTGAGTTACGAAATAGGTTAACAGGAATCTCAGAGAGAATACTAATAGCTCAACTTAAAGAATTACAAGCAGATAGTTTAGTAAATCGAATTTCTTATCCCGAAGTTCCTCCAAGAGTGGAATATGAACTCTCGAAAAAGGGTTTGACGTTAAAAAATATTCTAATAGAAATGGCAGAATGGGGAACACAGCATGCACCTAAATAGCAATATAGTAGTAGGGTGAAGTCTAAACTCCTTGGTGATTTCAAAAACACTATTTTGCTTTATATGGCTACTTCGATAAAAAGAAATCATTTCACAATTAATAAAAAATAATTAATTTTAGTTTTTAACATTTATAATCCGAATCACGTTATAAAGCCATGTAGCCCTGATGCTATTTTACAAAAAGCTGCTACTATGTCCGCTTCTTTCCTATAATCTACTGTATGAAATTATTTATCTTTTTTTTTTTAATACCTATTACTCTTGTTCAAACTCCCAGAATTGAAAATTATGATAAAATTCAAATTGCTATCAGAGAGCAACAAAAGGGGGACTATTCAAAATCATTAGAATTATTGATAGCTGCAAAAGAAGAAGCAGAGCAAAATCAATGGTATAAAGAATTATTTCTAGCATTAAACAATATAGGGGCCAATTATTACCTACTTACAGATTATGGTGAAGCCTTAGAAAACTATTTAGTAGCATATGAGGTTGCATCAAACCACTTAGATTCACAAAACGAAATGGTGGTGTTAAACAATGTGGGGATTTTATTTTATGACGAAGATAAATTGACAGATGCTGAAGCCTATTTTTTAAAAGCATTCGAAATTGCTAACCAATTAAATACTACCGAAAAAAAAGCTGCTTATGCAATTAACCTAGCGCTTTTATATAATAAAATGGGAGCTTTAGCGAAGTCTAAATATTATTTAGAAATGGCCATGCCATTACTAAAAAAAAGTCCTACAAAAAGGTTACAAGCCCAATTTGCACAAGGTGAGTATCTTTATTTAAAAGGGGAATATAAACAAGCCAAAAAATATTTACGCGAATTAATCCCCCAATTACGAACTGTATCACTATATGATCAAGCAGCATATTCCTATTTATTTCTTTCTAAAATATACCAAGAAGAACAAAACGAAGAAAAAGCAAAGTATTATATAGCCTTAGCGAGTAGTAATCATAACAGCTTAGAGGCTCAAATGGATGTATACCAACAAGCTTCTTCCCTTGCCCAAAATCGCAATAACTATAAAACGGCGCTCCGATATCGGGATTCCATATTCCTGGTAAAAGACAGTATGTATACCGTGAAAAGTAATAACTTATTCGAAGCGAATCGTGTAAAATTCTCAATAAAAAAGTATGAGAATGAAATGATACAAAAGGAAAAAGAGGGATTGTTGGCAGAACGTATTTATACAGTCATTCTTATTTCTACAAGTATCCTCTTACTTGTTTTATTATGGGCTTGGCGAAGCAGTGTCATCAAAATGAAACAAAAAAAGATTATTGCAGACCGAAATCAGAAAATTAAAATGCTTGAATTAAAACAAGAACTAGATGCAAAAAACAGAAAACTAACAGTAAAAGCACTAAGTATTTCTTCTAGAAATACCTTATTACAAGAAGTGGGGGACTTTATAAAAAAAGATCCTATGCTGGCTACAAAACCTGATTTTAAACAGCTTCTTTCCAAATTAAATCAATTAATTAAAAAAGAAACAAATTCACATGATTTTTTGGTTCATTTTGAAGAAACAAATCATAGTTTTTTAACCTCTCTACGAAAAAAACATCCTAATCTAAATTCGAACGATATTCGATTTCTATCATATCTTTATATGGATCTTTCTATAAAAGAAATAGCAGTTTTATTACATATTACACCCGATGCGTGCCGAAAACGTAAAGAGCGTATCGCAAAAAAAATGAACTTAGACAAAACAGCTAAACTGTATCCATACCTCACATCTCTTATGTAAATATAGGGTTTGTCCTATTTTTTACTACGTATGTCCTAGTAATTCGTGTCTATTCTTTTTCAAAATTAGGTTTTTTTTACACTTTCGTCACACCTAAAAATTTAAAACTTACAATATGAAAAATCAAATTTCTTTACTCTTTATTCTCTTATTTTTAACTGGAATTCAAAATACTTTCGGTCAAGTGGAATCAGTAGGTTCTTCAGATTATGGAAGAATTTTCGATATAACTTATGATCCTGCGGTGGAGAATAAATTATATGCCGTCTCACTTTATAATCACATACTCGTTTCAGATGATAATGGTGAGAGCTGGGACGTACTTTTTTCACTAGCTACGCAAGAAGTAACCTCATTCAAACAATTAAAATTAACCCATAATAATAATGCCTTAAGTTTTATAAAATACAACGAAAGTTCTAACAATAATACCCTCATGCTGTTAGATTTGGACAGTAATTCGGTAATTGATGAACTGGAAATACCCTATAATACATCAGATCGCTATATTCAAGCGTATGATATCTACCCAAACGATCCCAATATCATCTTAATGCACGCAAGAATGGACTATGGGGATACGCAACATACGTATTATACAACTAATGGAGGGCAAGATTGGGAATTAGTTTATAATAAAGCTGATTATGATAATGTTGCTATTTCAAGCGTAGCAATAAACCCTAACAACCCCGACCATTTACTTTTATCACGTGGTCTAGGCCCTACCGCAATTGATGGAGGGCTTTTTCAAAGTACAGATGGTGGTGAAACTTGGATACAACAATTAGAAGGCGTTGTTTTAGATCCAATCGTATTTAACCCACATAATCCCAATGATATTTTTATTGGAACAGGAATTGACTTTAGTGGAGGTAGAGAGAATGTGTACCGTTCTACAGATGGAGGAGAAAATTGGTTAGAAATGCCTATCGATTGGACACCCGAACAATTGGATAATATTGTTCATATTGCATTTCACCCTACTCGTACCGAAAAAATTATCATTTTAGAAGAAAATGAAATTGTAATATCGAATGATAATGGAGCTACTTGGGAGTCTCAAGTATACGATACAAACGATGTGCATGGATATTACTATGGCAATCATCTCTCTTTTAATCCGTTTAATGACGATGAATTATTTATTAATAGTGATTATCACCCTTTAGTTTCTACAGATGGCGGTACCACCCTAAGCTGGGCTAAAAATAATCTTTTTCGATCCACAGGTTCTTTGGTCTATGATTCACAAGAAGGAGGTCACCTATATTATGGAGTACAGTATGGGTATGTCCATAAAAACCTTACTAGTGGAGAAGAAACAACCTTCGAAATACTTCCGCTAGGTGGATATTCTCAAGGAAATGCTCCTACTTTATTCAAGGACAAGTATGCTTCAGGAAGAGTGTATTATTTTAGCAATGGATGGTTTGGTTCAAGCTTAGAAATTAGTTCTGACTACGGCCAGAATTTCCAGCAGATATTCAATACCCCTATGAGCTATGTAAATGCTATTGTTACAGATCCTTTTAATACAAACATAATATGGGTGTCTTTGTCAGATACAATGGGGGCCACCGAGCTTAAAAAAGTGGATGTTAGTGATAGTAATAATATCGTTATTACTCCTATATCCTTACCTAACTCAGGTGTGGTGAACGGAATTGCTTTTGATGCGGAAAAAGAAAGTCAGGTCACCATTGCAGTAGGTGTAAATATTTACAGGACCATTGACTCCGGTACCTCATGGACATTATCTAATGAAGGGCTTGAGCAGCTAGATCCAAAACAAGATTTAATATTAGACCTCACAACTAATCCAATAAATAAGCAACAACTTACCCTAGCTACCAACAAAGGCATATTTACATCCTTGGATGGAGGACAATCTTGGGAACAAATATATGATGCATTGGTTCATGAAATATATCATTCACCCCAAACGAATGGTCATATGGTCGGCACAATACACACTACTCAAATATCAGAGGCAAGTATAGTTTTTTCAAAAGATGCAGGAGATTCATGGGAACAGGTCGAAAATGAAAAATTACTTCAAACAGGAAGCAGTGCCACAACGGCGATATTTCAAGAAGAGTCGGCTCATGTATATGTAGGTAGTATGGACTTAGGTTTATTAAAATATACTGTCGATTTATCCACATTAGGTGTGGAGAGAAACATCGATAATACTTTTTCTATTGATGTGTATCCAAACCCTACTACCTCTACTATAATGTTGAATACCAATACTCTTCAAGTGAATGAAGTAAGTATATGGAATGTAACTGGCCAGCGTTTATTAACCTCTAAAAATACAGATGTAATTGATGTAAGCAGTTTCTCTTCAGGAGTATATATTTTAAAAATTACTACTAATAATGGTACTGTAATAACAAAAAAAGTAATTAAAAAGTAATAAACAAAATCCTAAATCGGATTGTAAATTCCAATTTATGTAGCCCTATTTCATATAGTAATACGCAATGATTAGAGCCACTTTAGGTTAGAATACAAAGCAATTTAAAAGGGTAATTTTTTTCAATTATATAAGTAGGTTAGTTAATAGTAAGAACGGTCTAAGGGCCGTTTTTACTATTTTTAATATAAACCTATACACAATAGTTTAAGTGTTCTATCAAGTTTACATGCGAGTCTATATACTAAACTAAGCGTGATCAATATTGTTATTAAAGGCACAGAAAAGAAATAAAGATGTAAGGGTATATGATACTGTTAATTTGGTCCAAAAGAAACAGCAAAGAAAAGAAGGGATAGAGAACTTTAATGAGAAGGCTATTTTTAATATAATTGGTAATACATATAATGACCAGTCCTCTTCTATGAATTACAGGTGTTCTTTTAATCCAATAGACAGACTAGTCGAAGCCTACGAAGAAAACAAAAAACTCTATGAACGCCTTATAAAAGTAGAGCAAGAGAAGACGGCTTACTTAGAAAGGCTAGTGGATAAAAAGTAATTCAGTTCGTTTATATTTTCTGCGTTTACTACATAGACAACCGCTTGGATATTCTATTGAGCAGGGTTTCTCAACTTTTTTCTTACTTTTACAAACAACTCCCCTTTTAATAGTATAGCTATAATTGATATAAACGCAATGCGTTTATACCTACGTTGGCAACAATAAGACAAAAATTATGGCATTAATAATTTGTAAAGAATGTAACGAAAGAATTAGTGACAAAGCTAAATCTTGCCCAAAATGTGGATATCAGAAAAAAAAATCAAATGGATGTTTTTGGATATTTATTGCGATTACTATTCTAACTATATTATTATATCTAATTGGTTCTAATACTGATGAAAATTCAGAAACAAATAGTATGAATATTTATGACAGTGCTATTTACTACGACTGGCGAACAGCAAACAGTAGTGAATTTTTGACTTTAGGCAAGATAATATTGGAAAATGATTTTAAAGTTTGCGGAGAATATCAAGTAAAAAAACTTAACGAATCTGAATATCTAATAGGATGCACGCCTGATGGAATAACTTGGCATTATAGAACTGTCGATATAAACAAAAGAAAACTATACTATCTTCCACCTTCAATAAACGAAAAAATTAAAGCGCCAAGATAAATTGAATGAATACTCTCGAATAAAAAATTACAGTTGCCAACACCGTGTAAAAAACATTGCTTATTTTAGTTAAACCGTTTGGTCGTTGCCCGTTTGCCAGCTCTGATTTTCCTTCGGAAAATCCTCGCGCGCAAACACGCAACGTTCCTTACACAAACACGTTGGCAGTAATACAAAACCAGACTGAAATTGACGATTTAGAAATAATACAAAAAGAAATTAGTGACAAATGAATTGGATACTATTAATAATTGCCGGACTCTTTGAAGTCGCCTTTGCTGCCTGCCTTGGAAAAGCAAAAGAAGCAACAGGAATTGAAACCACTTATTGGTATATAGGATTTTTGGTTTGTTTAGCAATAAGTATGTTTCTTCTTGTAAAAGTGACTCAACAACTGCCGATTGGAACAGCATATGCGGTTTGGACAGGAATTGGTGCCGTAGGGACAGTTTTGGTTGGAATTTTGATTTTTAAAGAACCTGCAACATTTTGGCGACTATTTTTCATTACGACCTTAATTGCTTCAATTGTAGGACTCAAAGTAGTTTCACATTAAAGAATGGACCGAAAAAAGAAAAGCACATACTGCCAACAACACCTATACGCAATGCGGGCAGATGTGATAACCGAAATGTCGGTGCTTCTATTCTGCCAAAGCTCCGCTTTGACGTTTTTGTTGAATAAATTTAAAAACACAAAACGCAGCTTTGGCTATCGTTTGTGTAAGATTGAAAGGTTCGGCTTTTCAAACCCGCACTAACCATAGCAAAATACGTTGGCGGTAATTTGAGCATACCAAACATCAAAGAAAGAAATGAACGAATATTTAAAATCATTTAATTTATTTACCGACATAGAGATTAATGATTTCTTGAAGTTATCTCAAACTATTTTATTAAAAAAAGGCGATTTATATATTAATAATAATGAAATTTGCGACTCTATAGCTTTTGTTAAAAGTGGAATTTTTCGTTCCTATTATTTTTCAAATAATGACGATGAAATTACATATTGTTTCACTTTTCCTAATAAACTATTAATGGCTTATTCGTCATTTATTTCGCAAAAAAAATCTGAAGAAAATATTCAAGCTCTGACAGATGCTGAAATAATTTCAATACCAAAAGCAACGTTAGAAAATTTAGCGAAATCAAATAGTAATTGGTTGCGCTTTTTGAAAATTATTGCCGAAAAAGAATATGTAGAATTAGAAAAATGGATATTTAATCATCAAAAAGACAAAGCTCAACAACGCTATTTAGATTTAATTACAACACAACCTGAATATATCAAAGAGATTCCACTACATTATATAGCTTCGTACCTAGGCGTTACGCAACGTCACCTTAGTCGAATAAGGGCTAATATTACGTATTAGACAAATGTCCTCTTCTTAAACCTTTAGTGCTTCATAAATTTGCATATAATTTAAAAACAAATATTATATGAAAACAATAATTTTAATTGGAGCAAACGGAAAAATGGGACAAGCTGCTCTTACAGGTCTAGGAAAACACAAAGTTATAACTGCTGGACGTTCTGCTGATAGCTG
>Ga0209344_10003651_pt1 | contig 14917 bp, 11 predicted proteins | sample Cruoilmetagenom6_FD_187293 | JGI IMG/M metagenome (GOLD analysis project Ga0209344, IMG submission 187293) | Oil polluted marine microbial communities from Coal Oil Point, Santa Barbara, California, USA - Santa Barbara Oil Seep Sample 6 (SPAdes)... | ecosystem: Environmental > Aquatic > Marine...
GCCCGCCAACTAAAGGACGGGACGCCAGTGGCTAACACCTCAGGCACATCTGAAAATGCCAACCCTACAGAGACATCTGTGGGGAATGCAGCCGCTGCTGAGCTTCCTAATAGAATGAAACGGCGCGTCGCCATGGCTGGCGCGGCTCTTTGGTGGGAACGTCTCTGGCCCGCCTTATGGCCAACAACCGGGCTCATCGGACTTTATTCCCTGCTTGCCTTATCTGGCGGCCACGAGGATTTGGCACTCCCCTTACAATGGACCACGTTCATCGCAATGCTTGGCGGCGCTGCCTTCCTCATCTGGCCGAAACGTCACCTCTTTTCCTGGCCGACGGCTGAGGAAGCTCTGCGACGGTTGGAGGGCATGAACGATCTGCCCCACCGGCCTCTCTCGACTTACTCAGACCAAGCCGCAGCAGGCACAGGCAGCGAGAAGCTTTGGGCAGCCCACCAGCAATGGCTGAAAGCCCAATTGGTCGCGTTGAAACTTCGCTTGCCAACACCGGGTCTGGCAGCACAAGACCCGTTTGCCCTGCGTGGTGCGCTCCTTTTGTCGCTCGTTGTAGCCTTTGTTGTGGCCGGACCCGCTTCTGGTGAGCGTCTGCTCAACGCCTTTGTGCCCTTCTTGGGCAAAACAGGGCCAGCAGGACGCTTGGACGCTTGGATCTCACCGCCCGACTACACAGGCCGCGCACCCATTTTTCTGACACAAGACCAGCGCGACATCTCAGACGTCCCACAAGGGGCTCTATTGAAGGTACAAATTTTTGGTGGCAGCACACCAAACATTGCACTGGGGACAGAGGTCCTGGCGAGCGAAACGCACAACCAGGGGCAGCAAAGCGAATACGAAAGCTCCGGCATCATTGATGCAGACGCTCTCCTGTCAATCACGCAAGGTGCGCGCGAACTTGGGTTTTGGGCAATAACCACGCGCCCCGACCTCGCCCCGGAAGTCACTCTCCTTGAGGGGATTGAGGCAACGCGCCGCAACAGCTTGCGCTTCCTGTACCAATTGAAAGACGACTACGGCGTCTCCGCCCTAAATGCCGAGATCACCATTGATCCGTTTTTCGTACTCGCCGACAAAAGTGTTTTTTCACTGTATGACAACGCGCCCGCACGAACCGGTTTTAGTCCACTTATCGACGGCTTCGTGACAGAACAAGTTGAGAGAAGTTTCGAACTTCCTCTCCCCGGCTTGCGTGTCACGGACGCTTCCCACACCGCCTACAAGGATCTGACCGCTCATCCTTGGGCGGGTCTGCCCGTATCTCTCACTCTTGTCGCCAGCGACGATGCGAATCAAGAAGGCCGCAGCAGGACCGTCACGCTCACTTTACCCTCCCGACAATTTCGGGAGCCATTGGCTGCGGCCATTATCGAACAGCGAAGACGCCTTGCTCTGTTTCCCTCAAGCCGTGGCAGCGTCACAGGCTTCCTCAACGCCTTCACGATCGAGGCCGAGAAAACGCTCGAAGATAAATCTGTCTATCTAGGCTTGCGCGTCGCCTATTGGCGCTTGGTGCGCGCACGCCTTCCAGGCGACCTGGAGGGTGTCTCAGAGCTTCTCTGGGACATAGCACTGCATATCGAGGACGGTGATCTGTCCCTGACTGAGCGTGATCTTCGCGCTGCCAGAGAGGCGCTGACGCAAGCCTTGGCAGAAGGTGGCTCAGCGGACGAGATAGAGCAACTGATGCAGGACCTAAAAACAGCCCTCGCCCAATATTTAGACGAACTGGCAGATCGCCAACCCGCTCAAGCAGCACCCTCTCAGTCCCTGCCAAACAATGGCGACACGCTGGAACGTTCTGACCTGGAAGACATGCTGAAAGCCATCGAAGATCTGGCACGCACGGGCGCGCGCGATCAGGCTCAAGACTTACTGTCTCAGCTGGATGACATCCTTGAAAACCTTGAGACGCCCAAAAGCGAGAACAATCTCTCGGAAAGTGAAAATTCTCTGCCCGGCGCCATCAGCGAAATGAGCGAAATTATTGAGCGCCAACGCGGTCTAATGGATGAAACATTTCAACACGGACAAGGTGCACAAGCCGGCTCTCAAAGCGGAGAACAAGGCAGTGAACCTGGCAACGAGGGCCAGCAAACAGCACCCGACCTGGAAAGATTGCGCGAACATCAAGAAGCTCTGCGCCAACAACTGCAAGAGTTGATGGGCAAACTGGATGAAAACGGACAGCCCATTCCAGATGGCCTCGACCGTGCCGCAGAAGCGATGGAAAAAGCAGAAGAGCGCCTTGGCAAAGGCCGTAGTGATTCGGCGACAAGTGCGCAGGGCCAAGCAATAGATCAAATGCGCGAAGGAACCCAGGCGCTGGCGGACGCCATGTTCGATGCAATGTCTCAAAACGGTGATGCATCAGGTCAACAATCCAGCGGCAGCCAGACAGACCCTCTTGGACGACCAACAGGCTCTGGCAGCAACAGTTCTGAAGCAACGCAATTGCCCGAAGAGATGGAGTTGCAGCGTGCCCGCCAGATCTTGGAGGAGCTTAGAAAGCGGGCGGCCGAACTTGGGCGCCCTCAAGATGAACTGGATTATCTAGAAAGACTGTTGCGCAGGTTTTAAACACGAGAGGTGAAAAACTCAGTGTTCAACAGGCACAGGCTCATGGTCCATGGCTTCGGAAGCGTTAACCAATGGCTCTCCAGAAAGCTCACTCTCATCCAAAAAGCGAATTTCAAGATCATGCGCAGCTAAAGGTGGACTGGAAAGACGGGTCACAAATTCAGCTGTCCCTTGTGGGTCTAGGTCTGCCTCAGGCACCGCAAAGGTCCAGGCGTATAATTCATTTTCGCCCTCATCACGCAGGCCAACACGAACCCGCGGCACAGGCTGACGGGCACCACTGACATTGACCACTTCGCCCGTAATTGCCAGCACCGGCAATCCATTTTCATATTGGTGCTCATAGGTGACGTTCTGAAACTCCATGCCTTGGGGATGAACTGGTTCGTTAAGCAACGCATAGAGCGAAGCAGTCGCAGGCCAAGCAGCGACAAGATCATCTTTGTAGGCATAAACGACGTAGAGCGTGCCAAACACAAATAGGGCAAGGCCTGCAAATCCTGCAACTTGACCAAGTCGCCACCGCGTGAGGCTTTTACGAAAATCGGCCATCCGGCGGGCTGCAACCACCCTTGCGCCAGCACTGGCATCTCCAGCACTCGCACCTCCAACACTCGCATCTGGCGTCTCCGCAACGTCAGGTTCAGGATCCGCCGTTTTTGGGGCTGGTGGCGGCGGAACGGACGCTTTAGCTGGTGTGTCACGCACTTCATCAGCCGCATCCAAAGTCTTGGGTAGATCTTTAGGAGGGTCCTGATACCAAGTGTCGCCACATTTTGCACAGCGAACCTTGCGGCCCTTAGGCATAAACCCTGAAGGATCAACCGTGTAGCGCGTCGTACATGCTGGGCAAGAAATTATCATACGAATCAGAACTTTTCTGGGCCGGAGGTATCTATTTCACTTTGCACAGGCTGACAGGTGAACTCAAGCAAGCCCCGCAAAACACCCCATGCAAATTTTTCCGTGCATGCAGCGCCTGTGCCTACTATTAAACGCCTTATCGTGGTTAATCTTGAGTTAAACTTATCCCCTCTAGGCCAGATATTTCCGCTAAATCGCCAGAAATGAGCATCCAATATGGTTCGATTTGAAAACGTAGGCATGCGCTATGGAATGGGGCCGGAAATTCTGCGCGATGTGTCCTTTCATCTGGAACCTGGATCTTTGCATTTTCTCACCGGCCCATCTGGTGCGGGCAAGACTTCTTTGTTGAAACTGATGTTCCTGGCGCACAAACCATCACGCGGCCTGATCTCCATGTTTGGCAATGACATTGCCACCACGCCCCGCGCAGAATTACCAAGCCTGCGCAAACGCATTGGCGTGGTGTTTCAGGAATTCCGGCTCCTGGAACATCTGACAACCTACGAAAACGTCGCTTTGCCTTTGAGGGTCGCTGGTCGCGATGAAGCTGAATACCGTGCCGATGTAGAAGAGCTGCTGGCCTGGGTCGGATTAGGAGAGCGCATGCAAGCGCGGCCATCTACTCTTTCTGGTGGCGAACAACAACGCGCCAGCATTGCCCGTGCGGTGGTGGGACGCCCCGCCCTTTTGCTTGCCGATGAGCCAACTGGAAACGTGGACCCTGAAATGGGCCAACGTCTGCTCCGCCTTTTCATTGAGCTCAATCGGCTTGGCACCTCTGTTTTGATAGCTACCCACGACCGCGCACTTGTTGAAAGCACAGCAGCGCCTGAACTCATCATCCAAAACGGGGAGCTGGCCTACCGTGAGTGACGAAAGGACCGAGCAAGCGCCCAGGCAGGAGACAAACTGGATCGACAGGCTGATCAAGTTCGTGAGCCAAGGCTCTAGAACGGGCATCATGCCGCCCGCCGACATCACAGGCGCCACGCTGGTGCTCGTGGTCGCGGCCATGTGTTATCTCGCCTGCCTCGCACTCGGCGCCATGATTACCGTCACAAGTTCCGCGTCAGACTGGACAGCACAACTGGAAGGCGCGTTGACCATTCAAGTCAAACCGCAAAACGACATTACCCTTGAAGATCAAATCGGCGCTGCACTCTCGGTGCTCGACGGCACGACCGGCGTCGCACAAGCACAAGCATTGTCCAATGAAGATGTCCGGGCCCTATTGGACCCATGGTTGGGAGAAAGCCAGGACAGTGAAGATTTGCCACTGCCTTCGCTGATTGATGTCCAGTTGGAGCCGGGTGCAATTATCGACATGGCGCGCTTGGCTGAACGTTTGGCAGCTGCTGCACCCGGCATCGAGCTGGATACGCACCGCCAATGGTTGGGTGAGTTGTTGTCAGCTGCCCGGTCGGCCACCTGGCTGTCCATTGGCATATTGGTGCTGATTGCCCTCACGACCGGGGCCATTGTGGTTTTTGCAACCCAGGCAAGCCTCGCGGCTAACCATGAGACCGTCGAAGTATTGCATCTCGTCGGCGCCCAAGATGAATTTGTCGCCAATGAAATACAGCGGCACTTTTTCCAATTGGGTCTGCGTGGTGGCGCCAGCGGTCTGGGAGCTGCCGTGATCACGTTTGTGCTCATTTCTTGGCTGGGATCAGAAGGGGGCGCCTTTTTGCTGCCGGTTCCAGGTTTGACGCTTAGTGATTATCCCTGGCTTTTGACAGTGCCCACCGCAATCGCCTTAACCACAACAGCCGCGGCAAGAATTACTGTTTTGCGCGTTTTACGCCGGATGATTTAACGCTTATCGCAAAAGATAGGCACGCACGCTCACTATGCTAAACTAAGGGCTCTGAAAACGAGCGGTGGCCAAAGGTGACTACACTGGTCAAAACAGTTTTGGAAAGCGTTGGTCGGCACATCAAACCTATTTTGGTGGGTATCGCTGCCATCACGCTCGTCTATTTCATCGGCTTCTTCTGGTATCTAACCGAAATTCCCGACACAAATGTCAGTGCTCCTATTTCCGCAGACGCAATTGTTGTTTTGACAGGCGGGCCGGAGCGTATTGATTCGGGCGTAACATTGCTTGGCGCAGGCACCGGCAAACGCCTTCTCATTTCCGGTGTCCATCCAGAAGTTACCCGTGATGCTCTCAAAGAGCTGGTTGGGGGTGACGCGGCGCTTTTTGATTGCTGTGTGGATATGGATTGGCGTGCAGAAAGTACCATCGGCAACGCCGCAGAGACGGCAGCCTGGGCGGAGAAAAATAGCTTTACCAGTTTGATTGTTGTCACCAGCGCCTATCACTTGCCACGTTCCCTGCGTGAATTAGCCCACACCATGCCTGAAGCTACATTAATCGGACACCCTGTCTTTCACGATGGTGTCCACCTAAATGATTGGTGGCTCTATCCTGGCACCACGCGCTTGCTCATTTCTGAATATTCAAAATTTCTGCTAACGCTAGTCCGCTTAGGCCGCATCGACGAAGCCTAGTGTTGACGTCTGAAAGCGCAGGAGGCCCTTTTGCTTATTATTCGATCCTTGTTGTTCAACTTCCTGTTTTACACGACCTCTGTCATGGCAGGCCTCATCGGTTTGCCGCTGCTATTAGGCCCCTCACGCTACGCCGTATGGCTCATGCGCGCCGTCGGCAAGTGGAACATGTGGCTACTTAAAGTAATTGCTGGCACACGCTATGAAGTCCGCGGCCTTGAAAATGTTCCAAAAACTGCCTGTGTTGTCGCTTCAAAACACCAATCCATGTGGGAAACGGTAAGCCTGCTCGCCATTGTCGACCATCCAGCCCTGGTGCTGAAACAGGAATTGCTCCTCATTCCTCTCTACGGTTGGTATGTCCGCAAAGCACGCATGATCGCCATCAAACGATCAGACGGCACCAAAGCGCTTCGTCAAATGTTGCAACAGGCGGGTAAAGCGGTGAGCGAAGAACGACACCTCATCATCTTTCCAGAAGGCACCCGCGCCGCGCCCGGTGAACGCAACCCCTACATGTCGGGCGTCGCTGGCCTCTATAGCCATCTCGACGTGCCTTGCGTGCCAGTGGCGTTGAACTCAGGGCTTTTTTGGCCGCGCCGCCAATTGCTGCGTAAACCCGGTACCATCGTGATTGAGTTTCTGCCAGCCATCCAATCGGGCCTAAAACGAAAAGCATTTATGCTTGAGCTGGAAACGCAGATTGAAACCGCCACAGATAAGCTTCTGTTAGAAGCGGGCTTCAATCCAAATGCACCAGCTCTTTAAGATTTCGGCGTTAAAACAACTCCTGTTTTGAAAACCATTTACGTCGCTCAATTCAGAGAACGTATTGAGAACATTCGTTGACTCTCTCGCTTCACGGACCTAGTTTCAACGATCCTCTATTTGAATGAAAACCCATGACCTTGTCCAACACGCCCATGCCACTTCCTGCGATTGCCGATCAAATTTGGCAAATGAAATACCGTTTCACTAAACCCGATGGAACACCTGTTGACGCAAGCATTGAGGCAACGTGGGACAGGGTCGCAGACGCTTTGGCAGAAGCTGAAGCACCAGACGCGCAGGCGCATTGGGCAGCTGAATTTAAATCGGCGCTCGGCAGCTTCAGCTTTTTGCCCGCTGGTCGCATCATCGCTGGTGCTGGCACTGAAAGAAGTGTGACGCTCTTCAATTGTTTTGTCATGGGCAACATCCCTGATGATATGGCAGGGATCTTTGATGCTCTGAAAGATGCCGCCCTCACCATGCAAAAGGGTGGCGGCATTGGATATAATTTCTCGACCCTGCGCCCAAAAGGAGCAGAAGTCATAGGTGTTGGCGCAGATGCGTCAGGCCCGCTCAGTTTCATGGATGTCTGGGACGCCATGTGCCGCACCATCATGTCGGCTGGGTCCAGACGCGGTGCCATGATGGCGACCATGGCTTGTAATCATCCTGACATTGAAGCCTTCATTGATGCCAAACGAGAACCCGGTCGCCTCACCATGTTCAACCTGTCAGTGCTAGTCAGCGATGACCTCATGGAAGCGGTTGAAGCAGATGCTGATTGGCCACTGGTCTTTGGCGGCAAAACATTCAAAACGCTAAAGGCACGCACGCTGTGGGACAAAATCATGAAGGCGACCTATGGCTTTGCTGAGCCCGGTGTCATTTTCATTGATCGCATCAATCAAAGAAACAATCTGAATTATTGCGAAACCATTCACGCCACCAACCCTTGTGGCGAACAACCTTTGCCACCCTATGGCGCCTGTCTTTTGGGCTCAATCAATCTTGCACGCCTGGTGCAATCGCCGTTTGAAGCCGGAGCGCATATCGCCTTAGAGGATCTGGATGCGCTTGTTCGCACAGCTGTGCGAGGCATGGACAATGTCATCAACATTTCTCGCTTTCCTTTGCCTGAACAAGAGCAAGAAGCAAAAGCAAAACGCCGCATCGGGCTTGGTGTGACCGGCCTGGCCGATGCTTTGGCCCTTTGTGGTGAGAGATATGGCAGCGACGAGAGTGTCGTGCTGATCGAAACATGGATGCGCGCCATTCAACGTGCGGCCTATCTTGCGTCAACTGAGTTGGCCAAAGAAAAAGGCGCTTTTCCACTCTTCGACCGCGATGCTTATTTGGCCGGTGAAAGCATCAATGAGCTGGATGCTGATGTAAAAAGCGCCATCGCCGATCACGGCATTCGCAACGCACTGCTCACGTCCATCGCGCCCACTGGCACCATCTCTCTTTTTGCCGGCAACATATCTAGTGGCATCGAACCCATTTTTGCGCTCGACTACACACGCAAAGTTTTAATGCCCGATGGCACGCGCAAGCAAGAAAAAGTCGTGGACTACGCGGTCGCCCTTCACCGGGAGAAATTTGGATCAGAGACCAAATTACCCGATCATTTTGTCACTGCTGAAAGCTTGTCGCCTCAAGAACATTTAAAAGTGCAAGCCGCAGTTCAAAAATACATCGACAGCTCAATCTCCAAAACCATCAATTGCCCGGAAGACCTGGGCTTCGAAGACTTCAAGTCTGTCTATACCGACGCCTATGCAATGGGGCTCAAAGGATGCACAACCTATCGCCCCAACGAGGTGCGCGGGTCTGTTCTGTCTGCCGACCCCAAACCAGCAACAAATGAGAATGTGCAAAGCGCCCAAAGCGCCTTGCCGCTGGATGCACCACAAGGACATCAAAAACCATTTGAACAAGATGGCGTTGTCTACATGTCCTCCCCGCTTGAGCGCCACACGGTGTTGCCGGGTTTCACCTACAAATTACAATGGCCTGAAAGCGATCACGCCATGTACATAACGATCAATGACATCGTGCAAGACGACCGCAGACGCCCATTTGAAATTTTCATCAACTCCAAAAACATGGAGCATTACGCCTGGACTGTAGCGCTGACCCGCATGATCTCTGCTGTCTTCCGCCGTGGCGGTGACGTAACATTTGTTGTGGAAGAACTCAAAGCCGTGTTTGACCCTCGCGGCGGCGCCTGGGTGACAGGGCGTTATGTGCCAAGCCTGCTGGCAGCTATTGGCGAGGTTATCGAACAGCATATGGTTGATATCGGCTTCATCGCCGGAACCGAAGACAAACCCATATCGGAAGCATTGAAAATGGCATCTGGTGACAATAGTGGTCCACGCCGGGCCAGCTGTCCACGTTGTGGCGACAAAGCCCTCATCCGTCAGGAAGGGTGCGACAGCTGCACTGAATGCGGGTACTCACGTTGCGGATAAATAAGGATAGAACTTAGCCATGGCGCTAGAACTGTCCAATCAGCAAGCCCGCTTGCTTCTGCTCAATCGGCAGGGTCTTGCCCGTGACACGCGCGCGCCATTTGACGCAGACACGCTTCAAGAGCTGATCCACCAACTAGGTTATGTACAGCTCGACAGCATCAATACGGTGGAACGTGCACACCATATGATCCTGCATTCCCGCAGCGATGGGTACGCCCACGCGCACCTGAAAGAACTTCACGAAACCCGCAAAACACTCTTTGAACATTGGACCCATGACGCCTGCTTGATCCCAACAGAGTTTTACCCGCATTGGCGGCATCGTTTTCAAGCAACCAAGCGCAGCCGAAGCACACCACGCTGGGAAAAACGTCTAGGTCCCGATGGGGCCAAGGTCGTCTCTAGCGTGCGCGCCCGGATTAAAAAGGAAGGCCCTCTCATGTCCCGCGACTTTGAGGACAAAGGGCAAGGTGCCTGGTGGGGCTGGGGCCCGTCCAAAACGGCTCTGGAATATTTGTGGCGCACCGGCGAACTGTCTATCTCCAAACGTCAAGGTTTCCAAAAAGTCTATGACCTGACAGAACGCACCATTGACGCAGAACACAGAGACCAAAAGCCGACGCTTGCCCAAACCATCGACTGGAAATGTCGCGAGGCTTTGAAGCGCTTAGGCGTTGCCACACCCGGAGAAATCGCGGCCTATTGGGCGAGTGTATCCGTGAAACACGCAACGGAATGGGCAAAAGGCCAAAACGGAAAAGACCTGATTGACGTCGAAGTGATGTCCGCAGATAGGACAGCTAAAAAGGCCGTTGCCCTAGCCTCGCTGGAAGAGGAATTGTCAGACCTTCAGTGTCCAGCCAAGCGTCTGCGCTTCCTCAGCCCTTTCGACCCAGTCATTCGTGACCGCAAGCGAACCAAACGCTTGTTCGACTTTGACTACACCGTGGAAATTTTCGTCCCCGAGGCGAAGCGCAAATATGGGTATTACGTTCTGCCGATTTTGGAAGGCACAGAATTTACAGGCAGAGCCGATCTGAAAGTTCACCGCAAAGAAGGTCGCCTTGAAATGAAGGGCCTGTGGCTAGAACCCGGCATAAAGCTCGGAAAAGCACGAGAAACAGGAGTGCGCCAAGCGCTCGCGCGATTGGCGAAATTTACGGGCGCGACGAGCGTTGATGCAGACGCTGCTCTACAGCGTGCAAAAGCCGCTCAAGCCCATGATCGCTAATCCCCATTTCTTTCAAATGCTCGACCGTGCTCGACAAATAATCTGGGTTCTCACCAGATTTACCGACGCCTTTGGCAATAATTTCCGCCTGTTCGTCAAAGGGCAGTTTACCCGCATATTGTTGATGATCCCGGTCCACAATAAAGCAAAGCGCCTCAACTTTTTCGACCGGAGCCTCCAGCAACACCAACGGGCGGCTTACATCCAGATAGACGCTGGTCACTTGTTCACGCTCTTGCAAATAAGCACGCGTATCGGCAGCATCGCCTGCATCCACCTGAAATGCGAACCCCCGGCACGCACCACCGCGGTCGAGCCCGAAGACCAACCCTGGTCGTTCTGGGGTTCCGCGGTGCACATGACTGTAAACACAAAAAGCCCGATGATAGCCATATAGCCGCGCCCCATAACACGCCTTAAAAGAAAAACCTGGCCGCCACATCAAGGAGCCATACCCAAATACCCATAAATCCGGCATTATGTCGCCACGTTTGCTTAATAGATTCACTTCACCATCCCAAACCTAACAGCCGCGTCGACAAATCCCCACAAGCAACCAAGATTGTTTTTTGCCCCCATGAGCCGATTGCCAGAAAAACTGAAATCCATCCGATGGACCCTCATTACGCCCTTCTTGTTGTTGGGCCTGCTAGGCGTCGCATATGGCGTGTGGTGGGTAAGTCTTGCAGACCGCATTGAGACAGCCATCCTTGAATGGCAGACCGAGCAATCTGCACGCGGGCTCAACGCCACTTGGGAGAATTTTGAAACCAACGGCTTTCCCTATCGGCTGGAAATAAAGCTTAACGCACCCTCAATCAACATGCTCGATACGCCGCACCCGTGGGGCTGGTCCGCTGGTGATTTGAGAGCTGAGATGCTCCCCTACAATCTCGATCATATAATTGTAGATGTGCAGAGCGATCAAACGATCCACTACAGCCGCAGAAACGCAGGCGCCCTTGATCTCTTTTTACTGAATATCAGTTCCGACAATACTTGGGCGAGCCTCGTCGACGAAGGGGAAGGGGATCAGCGCCTCGCCGTTGATCTGACGAATCTATTTGCACAACGCGAATTGCAGTCTAGCGATGGACCCATTGCGTCAGGGATCGCAAGCGCTGCACGGCTACAGCTACATGCCCGCCCCTCCCCCGGCCAAACAGATGTCTCGTTTGATGCCGCCTTCCGTGCTGAAGATATCAGCTGGGCAAATTTTGGAGAAACCCCTTGGCCTGGCAACGCCATTGCCAAACTTGATGTTCAAGCGCGCCTGTCGGGCCTGCCGGAGGGCCTACCAAGTTCACTCACAACAGCGCTGCCAAGCGCGTCCGCAAACGGCACCAAACTCGCTATCTCAGAATTTACGCTCAACTGGGGCCCAATCGACATGACCGGGCGTGGCGAACTGACCGTGGATGCCAAAGGCCGTCCAGAAGGTAGGTTCACGACGAGTGTTGGAAATTTAGAAGGGCTTATTGCAGGCTTGGTACAAGCGGGCATCGTTTCACAACAAAGCGCAGGCTTGGCCTTTGCGGGCATGGTCGCACTGTCGAGCTTCCAGGGCGAACCTGAAGGGCGTGTGCGCCTGCCGGTAGCATTGAAAGAAGGCGTGCTCTTTCTTGGACCCATAGCTGCCGCGCGGTTGGAGCCTTTGTTTTAGGCCTCACCATCTTTGGGCAGATCGCGACCAAAATTGGGCGCAGCGCTATCTTGGCCTGCATCAATAATCGAGCGGCGAATATCTCGCGTCCGGGTAAAGAGATTGAACAGTGCGTCTCCATCCCCCCAACGGATGGCACGTTGCATGGCAGCCAGATCTTCTGAAAAACGGCCAAACATTTCCAGGATCGCATCCCGGTTGTTCAGGCATACGTCACGCCACATTGTAGGGTCTGATGCTGCTAGTCGCGTAGAATCGCGAAAACCACCGGCCGAATATTTGATCACTTCAGACTTGGTTACTGTCTCAAGATCATCAGCCGTGCCCACGATATTATAGGCGATGAGGTGAGGAAGATGGCTGGTGATGGCCAACACCAAATCATGGTGTTTGGCTTCCATGACATCAACCTTTGACCCGCACGCTTCCCAAAACTGTGAAAGCTTAACAACGGCTTCAGGGTCCGAACCGTCAATCGGCGTCAAAATACACCATCGGCCGTCAAACAGTTCTGCAAAGCCTGCATCCGGCCCGCTCTTCTCAGTTCCCGAAATCGGATGTCCCGGAATGAAATGCACGCCTTCAGGCACGTGAGGGCTCACGTCTTCAACCAAAGACGCTTTAACGGAGCCAACGTCCGTCAAAATCGTGCCCTTGGCCAAATGTGGTGCAATTTCCTGCGCAACGGCGCCGACGATACCAACCGGCGTGCACAAGATCACAAGGTCGGCACCATCGGTTGCAGCACCTGCATTTTCTTCAACCCGGTCCACAAACCCAAGCTCAAGCGCTCGGGTCCGCGTCGCCTCAGATCGGGCAAAGCCAACAATTTCACGCGCCAAACCACGCCGGCGCATAGCGTGACCGAGAGAAGACCCGATCAGTCCCAATCCGATCAGTGCAACCTGTTCAAAATGCGGTTCTTTCTTGCCACTCATAACCCTGTCCCAACAAATTCTTTTAGAGCGTCCACAACCAGCCGGTTCGCTTCTTCTGTGCCAACCGACAATCTTAAAAAATCCGGCATCCCATAAGAACTGATTGCACGCAGGATCAAGCCTCGCTTCATCAAGAACGCGTCTGCGTCGCTTGCAGTTTTTCCCGGCACGCTTGGAAAACGAATGCTTAGGAAATTTGCCACGGTGGGCAGCACCTCAAGACCCAGAGCCGATATTTCCGTCGTCAGCCAGGCCGCCCACTTCTCATTATGGTCGGCTGCCTTGTCCACATGGCTCTGGTCCTTCATCGCTTCAATGCCAGCAGCAAGTGCCGGTCCATTGACGTTGAAAGGCCCGCGTATACGGTTCAAAACATCCGCGACCCCTTCTGGGCAATAAGCCCATCCAAGGCGCAGCGATGCGAGCCCGTAAATTTTAGAAAACGTACGTGTCATCACCACATTTTCGTGTGTCGCAACCATCTCAATGCCAGCTTCATAGTCATTTTTGCGCACATATTCGGCGTAAGCTGCATCCAATACCAACAAGACGTCGTCGCGCAAGCCTGCCCTAAGCCTGCGCACTTCCTCCGCCGGAATATAAGTTCCTGTCGGATTATTCGGGTTTGCGAGGAAAACAATTTTTGTCGCCGCTGTTTGCGCTGCAAGAATGGCGTCAACATTCGCTGTAAAATCAGTTTCCTCAACCGCGATAGATGTGGCGCCCGCTGCTTGTGTGACAATCGGATAAACAAGAAAGCCGTGTGCGCTGGCGATCGCTTCATCACCTTCACCCAAATAAGCTTGCGCCAAAAGGTGCAATAACTCGTCAGAGCCCGCACCACAGACGATCCGGTCAACGTTCAAGCCATAGCGGTCGGCAATAGCTTGCCTCAAAGGTCGCGCCGACCCTTCTGGGTACCGTTCCAGCGTTGTGGCTGCCGATTGAAATGCTTCCAACGCTTTGGGACTTGGGCCTAACGGCGTTTCATTGGCCGACAGCTTATAGGTTTTGACGTCACCGTCCGCGCTCTCGCGCCCGCCAACGTAGGGAGAAATATCCAGAATACCGGGCTGCGGCTTAGGCGTGATCATCGACTGAGTCCTGAGCGTGAGACAGATCAAATTTCAACGGCGAGAGTGCCGCGCGGCTATTCATAAGGACCAGATCACTCAAAATCAAAGAAAACGTTGACATTCAGGGGCTTGGACCCCTAGCTAATCAGCCATTTCCAGTGTTTTCGGCACCAGAACCACTTGATCCTATGCCCTGGAAAACCACATTTCACATGGCGAGGCTCTTATCCGAGAGCGTCACCCACAGCACCATTGGCAAAATCGACGTGACGTTGAGTGAGACAGATAATAATGCGGGCGCTATCGGCGATGACCCGCTGAACACCAAGTTCGAAACCGTCACTTTTAGGAGGGATCGGCCACTGACGCTCGACTGCGGCGTCAATCTCAGTCCCACCACCCACGCCTACAACACCTATGGCACGCTGAACGATGAAAAATCGAATGTCATATTAGTCTGCCACGCTCTGACATTGAACCAACACGCGGCCAATACTCACCCCGACTCGGGAAAAGAAGGCTGGTGGAAACAGATGATTGGCCCCGGTCTTCCTATCGACACCAACCGTTTTTTTGTTATTTGTCCCAATGTACTCGGCGGCTGCCAAGGCACGACTGGGCCTGAATCCATCAACCCGGAAACGGGCAAGCCTTACGGCCTGAACTTCCCGGTCATCACCATAGCGGACATGGTGCGTGCGCAAGTGATGCTGTTGGACCATTTAGGGATCGAAAAACTATTCTGCGTGGCAGGCGGCTCTATGGGCGGTATGCAGGCATTGCAA
>Ga0209344_10003653_pt1 | contig 14912 bp, 13 predicted proteins | sample Cruoilmetagenom6_FD_187293 | JGI IMG/M metagenome (GOLD analysis project Ga0209344, IMG submission 187293) | Oil polluted marine microbial communities from Coal Oil Point, Santa Barbara, California, USA - Santa Barbara Oil Seep Sample 6 (SPAdes)... | ecosystem: Environmental > Aquatic > Marine...
ACATCTTCTGCTTGAAGCTGAAGCAGCCATTCAGGTCAGCAACGCAACAAGCCTGTATAATGCCGTAATTATGCTTCTTGAGGATAAAGAAAAAGCGATAAAAATGGGACAAAAAGCTAAAAATGTCTTATATGCCAACTCAGGAGCAGTTAAAACAACATTAGACGTAATACAAAAAACATTATCTTAACACAAAATTTAATTGCATATGGCGGAGAGGGTGGGATTCGAACCCACGATCCCATTTTTAACAGGATACCGCTTTTCGAGAGCGGGGCCTTCAGCCCCTCGGCCACCTCTCCATAATATTTTTGTAAATGTTCGGTTTATTGTTTTTACAATCGGAACACGCACCAATAAATTTGATATAATAAAAAAGCATGAATGCTTTTTTTACAAAAACTGTTGTTATTATACACTCTAAAAACCAGTGGTCAAGTCATATAAAATACTCCTTGAGAGATAGCCACAGATTTTCTTTTTAAAAAAAAGTATCTGGCGCTTAATATGGTAAGCGGGGTGTATATATTATTTTTAATGTTATTAACTCCTGCAGCATCTTACAGTTGACTTGATTGTATATTTGTCTTGCTGGCAAAAAAACTTGCTACAGGCCGGTTTAAATTAGAAAGTATTGTTTTACAGTTTCATAGGACAACTATCCTGACACACAAAGATGACAGCTCATCGGAATTTTTTTAATCTTGACACAAAGTTCTATTGTTGGCATACTTTTTATGTCATACTTTATAGTATTAAAAATGAACTTTTATCATTTCCCATGGACAAAAAAGCCAATTCAGCATTTATTTGACAGGCTGTTACGGAATTTTTTTTTTAAGTTCAAAGCGGAAAATTAATTTGACCACAGGCATACAGATAGTATTTCGAGGGTCAAATTAATTTTTTAACACAGAAATTGGATAATTTGCGTTTTGCATGCGGCCTGTCGAGCATTTTTTATGGTTAATTCCCACTCAAGAGTATTGTAATCATGATACCATCACGTATTTTACATTTCCAATAAAATCAATTAGTACCATTTCTATATAACTCACGTTGAATTAAGCTGTTTTATTAAAGTTTTGATCATCGAATATGAAGAAATAATTTTCCACAGATTATTTTAAAAAATTAAAGTTTTACAATATAATTATGGATTTGCTGTTTTGTCGTATAACATTATGATTTTGGAGGTGAATATGTCTAAAAAGTGTAAACAAGGATGTCACTTCAACAGGAGGGATTTTTTAAAGATTGCTGGAGGAACAGCATCTGGTGCATTGTTTTTAAATGTATCTCCTAACATTGTATATGCAAAAACGTCATCGTCTGATAATCTGCATGTTGTTGATGGATACAATCCTGAAGTGATAAGCGCATGGATTCCAATAAATGAAAGTGAAAGCTGTTATGATCTTTTTAAAGAAGTTGTTGAAAGGTCTTCTGACTTTACATGGCTTTCTCCTGGTGATACTGTTTTTCTTAAACTCTCAATTAATTCAGGAAATAAATATCCTGCAACTACAGATCCATGGGCATTAAAGTGCATGATTCAATTACTAAATGAAAAAGGTGCAGGAGAAATAATTGTTGGGGACCAAAGTGGAGTAGAACATGTTTTATGGACAGATAAAATAAAAAGAGGGTCTAGCCGAAAATTATGTGAATCTTCTGGTCTTCTAAAAGTAATAGAAGCTTTTGGAGCTACTCCATATTTTTTTGAAGAACAAGGATTTAATTCATATATAAAAGTTAAGCCTTCAACTTCTCAGCATCATTGGAAGGATTCAATGTATATAGCTGACATTATTAATGATGTTGACCACATAATATACCTTCCAAGGGTTGGTTCACATATAATGGGTGATATATCCTGCGGGATGAAAATCGCAGTTGGATTTCTAAGAGATGACAGCCGATTAAAACTTCATCAGGGTGGAAAAAATTTTTATGCAATGTATGAAGAAATAAATGAAGTTAGTCAAATAAAATCAAAGCTTCGTTTAATCGTTTCTTCGGGAAGAGAAGTCATATCTACAGTAGGCCCTGATTATGGATACACTTCTAAACCAGATTTTGGGCTTATTTGTGCAAGTTCAGATATTCTGGCAAATGAATTACTCGCATATTCATGGCTTGAATGGAACAGAAAACATAAAACACCTTATGGGGATAAAATAATCGGTAATCTAAGATCAAGATTTCGTTCAATATTCAACAGGCTTCTTGTAATCGTCTATTTTTATGGTGTGAGAGGGAAAAAATACTTTACTCCTGTAATGCCAGTTTATCAGCCTGGAAATATTTATAATCATCCTTCAATTGCTAATTTTATTAAGAGAAAAGGCGGTAAGCCTGAAAGTATTCAGTGGGTTACGGTCAATGAAAATCCAGATAGTTCAATTGTTCAATATATGTCTAAGCTGCTGTAAATTTTTTTCACCTTTTTCATCCAGTAGAGCCGCAGCATGTCGGCGTTTTGCAATGTCAATTTCCACATTCAGGTAGATATCCTTTTAATAATAATTAATTATCTTACAAATGATTTAACAAAAAGAGATAAAAAAACATTCACAATTTTGCTATATCACGATTGTAGGAGTATCGCTATTTTAATTTTATTAAAATTTGAATATTAAGGAAAAACAAGCAAATCTTTATTACAAGCAATAAAATTATCATAGATAATAGATTAATTTATATTGAGTTTAGCAATATCTTTTGTTATATTTAGAATAATAAGCTTTCCTATTTTCTCCTTTTAACTGTTTATAGTTTTTTAAAAAAGTCTGTAAATATCAGTTATTGCGAAGCAATATTTAAAAAATCATTCAAATCAAAAATTTACAAACCTATAGTTAAAACAAAACTGCATTCAACCTCCTAAAACTTTTTAAACTTTGCCATTTGTTAACTCTATCCAAAATATAATTTTAAGCTTTTGATTATATTGTGTTTTTACAAATTGCTTAAAATAAGAAGATTGATTTATGAAACAAAAATTTATTATCTGTATTATCTGTATTATTGGTTTTTATTCCACAGGATATTGTATTAATGGTGTGCTTTTAGATGGTCAGGGAGCACGATGTGGTGGGATGGGTTCTGCGAATATTGCTGCGACAGATGATAGTACAGGTATTATTAATAATCCAGGCACTTTGTTTGTTCATGACCATGGTAATATGGATCTTGGTTTTGCAATAGCATATCCCAGCCTTAATTTCAAAAATGCGTTAAATAATAAAAATGGAGAAAGCGTTATTATTTCATCTCCTTCTGCAAGTTTTACAACAAAACCTTACAATGAAAGGTTTAAGTTTGGCATTGGTTTTTTCCCCATGGGAGGGTTGGGCGCTGAATATAGGCTGTTAAATCCTATTTATGGAGAGCAGGTATATAAAGTTGATATGTTGTTTGTAAAACTGATGCCTGCTGTTGCATACAAGGTAAATGACGATCTATCTATTGGTATCTCAGCAGGTATAGGTTATCAGGATTTGCGCTTTAAAGATCCATCATATGAACTGCACTCCGGATATTTGAAAGGTGCTCCTGTAGCTATTGATATACAAGCAGACGGAATGGATTATTGTTATAATTTAGGGGCAGTGTATCGGGTGAATGATAATTTGAAAGTAGGTGTTGTATATAAGTCTGAGACAAAGATTGAGCTTTCAGGCGTGGTAAATGGAAGTATTACCCCAGTAATTCAAAATATGTTAACACTAAGTGGTATGTCACCAGGAGATGCTGCTATTGCTGCTATTGCCTCAGGTAGTGCAAAATATGATATTGATATTGACTTTACCTTTCCTCAATCTTTTGGTATTGGTTTAGCTTATCAGGTAAATGATGACTTTTTAATGGCTGCAGATATTGAATGGATAAACTGGAGTGATGCATTTGACAAAATCCCTTTTGGTTATTTAAAGGGAAATAATCCATATTTACCACCTACTTTAGCAGATGCCCTGCCTGTCAACTTTGATGATCAATATGTGTTTAGAATAGGTGCTGAGTATAAAACCACAGAAAAACTTACTTTGCGCTGTGGTTTAAATTATGGAAAATCACCTGTTCCTGACAATACATTATTTCCTCTTATGGCTACAATAGTTGAAACATCAGGCACAATAGGTATAGGGTATAAATATTTTGATAATATAGTTATGGATTTAGGTTATCAGCGCTCTTTTCAAAATAAGCAAAGTATCGCAGGGGAAAGTCTTGTTAGTTCTGGTTATGATAACAGCTCCTGCAGCGTTGCTGTAGATACATTTTTTATCGGATTAACTGTTGTTTATTAAAATCATTACCAAATATCGTTTTAGGGTGTATCCCACCTTTTACACAAATTTAAGTTTTTGATAATATAGATTAATTTTCAATAAACTATAAATTTTACTTGATACCGCATTAAAAAAAAATCATTTTTCTCACAGTATAAAAACTAAAATGAAGAAATATGATCATGACTATTACAACTCAAACTCAATTTAACCCTGCTGCCATAAAAACATAGCTTTTACCTTTGAACAAGCATTTGGAGATCAGATGAAAAAAAAATGGTTGAATATCATTATTGTATCAGCTTTGGTATTATTGTTTAGCAGTATATCATATGCATATAAGTGGACTACAGTAAAATGGGTAAACGATGGAGATACAATCGTCCTAAAAGACGACAAACGGATCCGTTATATTGGCATGAATGCCCCTGAAATTGACCATAAAGACCAAAAAGCAGAACCTTTCGGTTATAAAGCGAAAAAATACAATAAAAAATTAACTATTAATAAAAACTTACGTTTAGAATTTGATAATAAAAGATATGATAAATACGGACGTGTCCTCGCTTATATATTCACACGAGATAATACTTTTATAAACGAAACCATGATAAAAAACGGACTGGCTTTTTGTCTTTATGTATCCCCAAATGATAAATACAGTTCAATCCTGTTAAAAGCCCAGCAAAGTGCCATGATATCAAAAAAAGGGATATGGAGCATTTTTAAAAATAAAAAAATGATTTACACAGGCAACCTTAAATCAAGGCGATTTCATAAAGCAGCCTGTTTAGCTGGTAAAAAAATCAAAAAGAAAAACAAAATTATATTTCAAGACAAATGGAGTGCTTTTTGGTCAGGTTTTGCTCCTTGCAAAAAATGTATTTCAAATTGGAAATAGTATCCATATCTGGCATCAGGATATTATGATCAAATATTAAGAAATATCCGCAGAATCTCCCCATTGGCTCATTATATTGTGTTCAATTTTCAAGAAATCAGCTATTTTTATGATAACACCATCAACCATGTCATTGATATTTTTCGGTTTCATATAAAAACCTGGAGAAGCAGGCATTATAGTGGCACCTGAAATAGATAGCTGATACATATTTTTCAAATGAATCGGATTAAGAGGCGTTTCTCTTGTTAATAATATCAAAGGGCGTTTTTCTTTCAAAGTCACATCAGCAGCTCTGCTCATTAGATTATCTGAAATTCCAGCAGCAATGGAACCAAGAGTTTTCATGGAGCATGGAACAATAACCATGCCATCATGTTTAAATGAGCCACTTGCAGGGGGCGCAAAAAAATCATCATCAGTATATGTTTTTATGCAGGCATTTTTATGAAGAACAATGTTATGTTTTTTGAGAAAAGATTCAAATGAACCTTTTTCAAAAAAACCCTTTTCAGAAAAAGCTTTATATCCGGTTTCGTATTCAAGTACCTTTAAACCCATCTTTGAAATTATAATATACAAACAAACAGGTTTAAGCAAAAGTACTTTTAAAAGTCTGATTGCATAAATTGAACCTGATGCGCCACTTATCCCGACTACAATTTTTTTTTTTTGTTTCACAGTTAAATATCAGCTGATATAGACTTAAAAAAATTATATTTCATGAAAATACATATGATTTTTTTGTTTGCTGTCATATAAAATGGTTTGTTTTTTCTCGCTCGTAACTTGAGCATAAGCACTATGGTTGTGTATCGATTCAAAATTTTCAGCACTCACGGAAAACCAAATAATATTGTCATCCATATTCAACTTGTCTGCAATATCACGTACAATGTCTTCAACAAATTTAGGGTTATTATAAGCTTTTTCCGTTACAAATTTTTCATCTGCGCGTTTTAACACAGAATAAACTTCGCATGATGCACATTCTTCTATAAGGTCAACAAGATCTTCCATCCAGATAAACTTTTTAAATCTAGTGCCAACTTTTACATTTCCACGCTGGTTATGAGCGCCATAACTGCTTATTTCCTTTGAACAAGGGCATACAGAAGAGATAGGAACTATTACTTCTGAAACAAGGTCTGTTTTATCATGTGAATTAGCAGAACCTATTAGTTTGAAAGTATAATCCATAAAGCCGTAAGAATTTGTGACAGGAGATACCTTTTCAATAAAATAAGGAAAAGTTACTTCAATATGCGCAGAGTCAGCATTTAACTGTTCTTTCATCTGTTTAAGAATCACAGAAAATCTTTTTAAAGATATTTCAGGTCTAAACAGATGCAGCATTTCAACAAAACGACTCATATGAGTCCCCTTGCATTTATGTGGCAGATTAACATACATATTTATTGATGCCACTGTATGCTGAAATCCATTTTTTTTATCAAGAACAGTTATGGGATACTGTAAATTTTTTATTCCAACTTTATTTATAGGAATATTTCGATAATCTCTTTGATTTTGAACATCTTTCATTTACACAAAAATCCGAACAGCAATAACTTGATAGAAACTATAATATATGTTTCTGATCCATATGCTTGATTGCGCTGAATATATTATTTTTTATTTTTTTATTGCTTTTAAACAGCTGTTTTAAAAATAATTTTATTTCATGCCGTTTGCTATTATTAGCACTGGGGCATGTATTAATAAAGTCAGGAATTTTTTTTTCCTTAACAAATTTTTTTATTAATTCTTCATCAACAAAGGCTAATGGCCTTATAATTGTAATTTTGCCATTAAATAAGGGCTGAACCGGATTCATAGTGCTCATTTTTCCGCTATACCACATATTCAAAAACAGTGTCTCAATTATATCATCTTTTGTATGTCCAAGAGCCAGTTTATTACATCCAAGCTCATCTGCTATTTCAAAAAATCGTTTTCTACGTAATAGAGAGCATAAAAAACATGGATTTTCACGGTTTTGAGAACTGTGCCCTAAAATTCCATAGTCAGTATGTTCGATTCTAAGATCATACTCCATTTCCCTGCAATACTTATCAAGATTTTCACTATAGTCATTTTTAAATCCTGAATCAACATATAATGCAAAAATTTTGTATTTAAATGGCATGCGGGATAATCTGTCTTTAAGTATCCACATCAACGCCTGGCTATCTTTGCCTCCTGAAAAGCCAACTAGGAGGCGATCACCTTCAGAGATCATGTCATAGCTGTGCAGGGCTTTTCCAACAGACCGGTTAAGAGATTTGTCAATTCGGCTGTGTTTAGGCAAAACTTTACAGCTACTCCTGATCACCCTGCTTGTTAAATATTTTTCCAGCTGCTATTTCACGTAATGCAATAACAATATCTTCATTTTTTGATGAGGTTATCATGTATTCTGAACCCTCTCGAATCTGTTTCACACGTTTTGTAGCTAGATTACACAACATAAATCTATTTGGAACCTGTTTTAAACAATCTTCAATTGTAATACGAGCCATGTTGAAACCTCCTTAGTAATTAAGCAATATCATATTTTGAAAAATTTCCGCGACAGATCTTTAAGCAAAAACAAATAAGGTTAATTATACTAATAATTATTGTAAATTACCGCAATTCAACTAATTCATAAGTTCTTTTTCCGGCTGGAGCCATCAAAACAACTTCATCACCAGGCTTTTTACCTAATATGGCTTTGCCAAGCGGTGAGAAAACTGAAATTTTACCTTTTTCAATATCTGATTCATCCGGCCCAACAAGTTGATATTTAATACTTTCGCCAGTATCGACATTTTCCAGTACAACTGTAGCTGCAAACAGCGCTTTATCCTTAGCCAGTGTATCAGGATCAATTATCTGGGCAGTACCTAATTTATATCCCAGCTCACCTATGCGACCTTCGATAAAGCCTTGTCGATCTTTGGCAGCTTCAAATTCGGCATTTTCAGAAAGATCGCCATGGGCCCGTGCCTCTTCTATTGCCTGTAAATTGTTTGGGCGTTCAACTTCTATGAGCTGTTTAAGTTCTTTTTTTAAAGTACTGTAACCTTCTTTTGTAATAGGTGTCTGTTCCAATTTAAACTCCTGATATTTATTTTTAACTATTTGGCAAAAAATAATGCTTTTGCCTGACTTGACTGCAATTGCCGAAATCAAACCAAGTGGTATTGCAGGCTATATTACATATATTGTTTTGATAATATTTCTGCGATTTGTACAGCATTTGTTGCAGCACCTTTTCGTATATTATCAGCCACAACCCACATGTTAATACCGTTTGCAATTGATTCATCATCCCTGATTCGTCCAACCAGCGTTAAATCCTGACCTGCTGCATCAGTTGCAAGGGGATAAATGTTTTGTTTGGGATTATCAACGACTTTAACTCCAGGGGAATTTTCGAGTAATTTTTTTACCTCTTTTGCTGAAATATGCTCTCTTGTTTCGATATTAATTGATTCACAATGGCTAAAGTAAACCGGAACGCGTACTGTTGTTGCTGTAATCCCAATGGAGTCGTCGTTAAATATTTTTCTTGTTTCATTGACCATTTTCATTTCTTCTTTTGTGTAATCATTATCCAGAAAAACATCTATATGTGGAAGACAATTAAAAGCAATTCTGTGCGGATAAACATTTATATCATAATCCACAAAATTTATCATTGATCTTGTCTGATCAAAAAGTTCATCAATTGCTTTTTTCCCTGTTCCTGAAACAGCTTGATATGTGGAAACAACAATGCGTTTTATTCCGGACTTTTTATGTATTGGATAAAGCGGCACAAGCATTTGAATAGTTGAACAGTTTGGATTTGCAATAATACCCTTGTTTTTATATTGTGCTATTGCTGACGGATTTACTTCAGGTACCACAAGGGGTACTTCAGGATCCATTCTCCATGCACTTGAGTTATCAACAACGATACATCCATTTTTTGCAGCTATTGGAGCATATTTTTTGCTTGTGCTGCCTCCTGCTGAAAAGATGGCAATTTCAACCCCTTTAAATGAGTTTTCAGTTAATACTTCAACGTCAATCAAGTCACCTTTGAAACGAAGTTTCCGACCTACGGAACGTGATGAAGCCAAAAATTTAACAGACTGGATAGGAAAATCTCTTTCTTCCAGACAAGATATCATCTGATTGCCTACAGCTCCTGTCGCACCTACTACAGCGATATTGAATTTTTTGTCAGACATAAAGTATCTCCATTAGTAAAAAAATCATAACAATCTTATTTTTCAGTCTGTTTTTATAACAGTTAAAACATTGTCAATAGCCGAATAAAGCTCACTCAAATGATTAAAGTCAGATTGATTTGTAATTGTCTTGTATATGTTTTTCCACCAGATCTCCTACTTGTTGAGTTGAATATCCCATTTTGCCTGCAGCCACATCCCTTATATCTTCACGAAGTACTTTTATTACTCCATTTTCGATGGATCTGGCAGCTTTTTGTTCACCAAGGGTGTCAAGCATAATTTGAGCAGCAGAAATTGCAGCAATGGGATTTATTTTCTGCATACCGGTATATTTTGGTGCAGAACCACCAATGGGTTCAAACATTGAAATACCTTCTGGATTGATATTTGCCCCTGCAGCAATGCCCATACCCCCTTGAATCATTGCAGCCAAATCAGTTATAATATCACCAAATAGGTTATCTGTAACAATTACATCAAACCACTCAGGATTTTTTACCATCCACATGCAAATGGCATCCACATTTGCATAATCAGTTTTAATATCCGGATATTCACTTGAAATTTCATTAAATGTACGTTCCCATAGGCCCGATGAATAGGTTAAAACGTTTGTTTTACCACAAAGGGTTAACTGCCTTGCTTTGTTGCGTTTTCTGCAGTATTCAAATGCATATCTAATACATCTTTCAACACCTTTCCGTGTGTTGATCGACTCTTGTATTGCCACTTCATCGTCAGTTCCTTGTTTAAAACATCCTCCTGCACCAACATAAAGTCCTTCTGTATTTTCACGGACAACTGCAAAATCAATATCTTTAGGGCCTTTATTTTTAAGGGGTGTTGCAACACCTTCATAAAGCTTAACAGGCCTAAGATTGATATATTGATCAAAATAAAAACGCAGTTTTAGTAGAATCCCTTTTTCCAATATACCAGGTTTTATATCTGGATGCCCTATGGCACCTAAATATATTGCATCTGATAAAGCTATTTTTTCACATGTGTAGTCGGATAGTATTTCGCCTGATTTTTTGTATTTCTCTCCACCTATGTCATAGTAAGTAAAATCCAATTTAAAATCGCAGTTGTCTGCAACGGTTTTTAAAATTTTGATTCCCTCAGAAACAACTTCAGGCCCTGTTCCATCTCCAGGAATTACAGCAATATTATAATTTTTTGACATAAAACAAATACCTTATTTTATTTATCTTTTCCTAAAGCTAAATAAAATAGCTTCAATCAACTATTATATAAACCCCACATATAAAACATCAATTGATTACCTAATAAAGCATCAATTGATTACCATTTGTGCAATAAATATGCAATTATTTCTACCCAAATTAATGGGCAATCATCATTGTATATTAAAAAGGGGAAATATAAAATATTTAAAGCTTTGCTATTGAAAATATCTCAAACGGGGGTTTAATAGCCTTATTTTTTTAAAATAGCAAATGCATTGCCTTTCTACTTTATAGTATCAAGTGCTTTATTCTGCCTTGAATTTTTATAATGCAGTATAGTTGTTATGGGTCCTGAAACAACATAGCTAATTCCGATTATAAAAAATGCAATGCAAGGTTGCGAAGCTATAAAAACAAGGATTAAAATGACAGCGACCAAAGCGTTGAAATTCATCTTTATAAACAGCTCAGTTCCTTTAAAACTGTTATATTTTATTGTGCTGACCATTAAAAATGAAAGTATATAAAGCATTAACAGTACTACAAAGTTATTTGTATCAACTGGCAGATCAAATTTGTGATAAAACAGAATGCTTGTTGCAATCATAGCTGCCCCGGCTGGTATGGGCAGCCCACTAAAATGATTATTGGATTTTATTTCTGTCTGCGTATTAAATCTAGCAAGACGTAAAGCTCCGCAGACCAAAAAAAGAAAAGCACTTAGCCAACCAATGCGCCCAAAGGACTGTAAAGCCCACAAATAAGCCAGCAAACCCGGTGCAAGCCCAAAAGATATAAGATCAGCAAGAGAATCATATTCAATACCAAATTTGCTTGAGGTATTTGTTGCTCTGGCGATTTTTCCATCCAGGGCATCAAACACAACCGCAATTAATATTAATGAGGCTGCTGCTACATAAGAACCTTTTATAGCAGAAATAATAGCATAAAAACCACAGAATATATTAAACGATGTAAAAATATTGGGTAAAATATATATTCCGCGTTTAAGCCTTTTCTTTTTGTTTTGTATTTTTTTCATATCAGATATCCTAAAACAGAAGAGCCAGCTGTTACCTTGCTCCCTAATTTGACAGCAAGTTTAGTATCACAAGGAAGATAAATATCAACTCTCGAACCAAAACAAATCATGCCAAAACGTTGTCCACGTGATACGACCTCACCAATTTGTATTTTACTTATTATTCGTCTTGCAATTAACCCTGCTATCTGAACCATACATAGTTGTTTGCCGTTTTTTGTTTCAAGAATCACTGCATTATGCTCATTTTGCAATGAGGCTTTATCAAAATTTGCGGGCAAAAACCTGCCTGGATGATATATAGTTTCTGTTACTTTTCCCGTATAAGGAATTCTATTTACATGTACATTAAAAACCGACATGAAGATACTGATTTTAATATGTGTACCTTCCAAAAATGGCGATTTGCTTTCTTCTTTTATTAAAATAATTCTGCCATCAGCCGGTGATACTACAGCATCTTTTTTATCGGTAACAATGCGTTCTGGATCTCTAAAAAAAAAACAAATAAAAAAAGTGCATACCAGGAACAACAAAGTAATTGTAACAATTCCTAATAAGGCAAATATTAGTGTTGTAAAAGCAAAAGCAAATATTAAAGGATAACTATAAGTTACAATAGGTATATTTGTTTGACTAAAAGACCCAGGCCAAGATAGTTTGTCCATTAATTTATGCTTCCCTACAATGCTAAAATATATTATTTCTTTTTATTGCATGGTAATAAAAAAAAAATTTTAAATACTTAAAATTGTCTTAACCCTTGGATTTTGTATAATTAATGTTACGTTATCATAGTTTAATATCAAAAATATATTGCAAAGTCAATCAATAAGTGCAATTTGCTTATTTCGTCCTTTTCCCTTAAATAAAAGAATCAGACTATTTGAACAAAATATTAATATTTTTATCAAGCAAACGTAAAATAAAATATAACCTTATTCTGGCTCCCTATCGCGTTGCATATGGTTGCTGCAAATAATTAGGAACAATAGTTTCAGGGTCATCAGTTTCATTGTTTTTAAATTTATGCAGGCTTAGTTTGGCAACAGTAAAGGCTTTAACTGCATTTTGGCAAGGCAGGGTAAAATGAGCCAGTTCATGTAATCTGCTTTTAATTAGCGTCTGGTGCAAAAGAGCATTGTCGCCTGCAAAAATGCATTGTTCATTAATACTAGAAAGAATTTGATCCAGTGTTGAAACCTGTTCTTTACATTGTTTATCCAACGTGCCGTTATTTAATTTGTAAAATGCAAAAAATGCCTCATTTTTAAATGCATTTACAAGAGAACAAATTAAATATGAAGAAAAATTGGCCTGCATCGCCATCGCATCCAGCAAAGAGATGCCCACAACAGGTTTGCCAGATGCCAGGGCAAGCCCTTTAATTGTTGTTATTCCTATTCGAAGTCCAGTATAGCTTCCTGGTCCTTTAACGACTGCAAAACCATCAAGTTCTGAAAACAAAATACCTGACAGATTGATAACCTTGCTTATCATTTCCATTAAATGCTTTGAATGAGTTTGATCACTTATCAAACTCATTTCAGCCAGCAGCAAATTGTTATCAATAATTGCTGCGCTACAACTTTTTGCGGAGGTGTCAACAGCAAGTATTTTCATATGTTTTCATCAGATGGTTGCGTAGAAGAAAAATTATTGCTATTGCCCAGGGCAATTGATATAACTTCGCTCATTTGTTGTACTGGAATAAATCGTATTTTTTGTTTAACGCTATCTGGAATTTCTATCAAATCATTTTGGTTTTTTTCAGGAAAGATAATTGTGTTAATTCCAGATCTTAAGGCACCCAGAGCCTTTTCCCTTAAACCTCCTATTGGAAGAACTCTTCCCCTAAGGGTTATTTCGCCTGTCATAGCAATATTATTACTTACTGCCATATTCGCCATAACAGAAATTAATGCTGTTGCCATGGCTATTCCTGCAGAAGGCCCATCTTTGGGTATTGCGCCTGCAGGCACATGAATATGTATGTCCAGATTTTCAAAATTACTTTTGTCATAACCAAACAGGCTGTAATTTGTTTTAGCATAACTTAATGCGGTTTTTGCAGATTCCTGCATTATATTTCCTAATTGTCCGGTTACAATTAAATTGCCTTTACCTTTTATAAATGAAGCTTCAATATGCAAAACCTCTCCTCCTGCTTGTGTCCATGCAAGACCCGTTGATAATCCAATCTGGCTTTTTTCCTGTATCGTTTCAGCAAGATATTTTGGAGGACCTAATAATTTGTGTATATTTTTTTGTGTAATTTGGAAAACTTCTTTATTACCTTCTGCAATATTACGAGCGGCCTTGCGACAAATCGCAGCAATCTCCCTTTCAAGATTTCTTAACCCTGCTTCTGAAGTGTACTCTTTTATAATTTTTGACAATGAACCTGGGCTGATAGATAATAATTTTGATGTTAAACCGTTTTCTTTAATCTGTCTGGGAATTAGATATTTTTTAGCAATTATTTTTTTTTCTTCTTCAGTATATCCGGAAAATTTTATAATTTCTAATCTGTCAAGAAGAGCTGATGGAATCGTATCAACTATATTTGCTGTAAGTATAAACATTACATTGGAAAGATCAAAAGGCAGGTTTAGATAATGGTCACTAAAACTATTATTTTGTTCAGGATCCAATACTTCAAGAAGCGCTGATGAAGGATCGCCACGAAAATCAGCAACTATCTTATCAACTTCATCCATCATGAAAACCGGATTATTTTTACCGCACCGTTTTATGCCTTGTAATATACGTCCGGGTAATGCACCAACATAAGTACGGCGATGGCCTCTGATTTCCGCTTCATCTTTGATCCCGCCAAGAGAAATACGGACAAATTTTCGTTTCATGGCTTTTGCTATTGATTGTCCCAAAGAGGTTTTTCCAACTCCAGGAGGACCTACAAAGCAAAGAATAGGTCCTTTTATTTTTGAATTAAGCTTCCGAACACTTAAAAACTCCAGGATACGATCTTTGACTTTTCCAAGAGCAAAATGATCCCGGTCTAATTTTTTCTTTGCGTTTATAATATCCAGTTCGTCTTTGGTTGACTTGTTCCATGGAAGCTCAATAATCCGGTCAAGATATGTCCTTACAATGGTTGCCTCAGCTGAATCAAGATGCATTTTTTCCAAACGTGCCAACTGTTTTTGGCTCTCTTGTTTAGCATCCCAAGGCATTTGGGCACGTTGTATTTTTTTTCTGTATTTTTCTACCTCCTGGCTTTTTTCATCACCTTCA
>Ga0209344_10003657_pt1 | contig 14903 bp, 8 predicted proteins | sample Cruoilmetagenom6_FD_187293 | JGI IMG/M metagenome (GOLD analysis project Ga0209344, IMG submission 187293) | Oil polluted marine microbial communities from Coal Oil Point, Santa Barbara, California, USA - Santa Barbara Oil Seep Sample 6 (SPAdes)... | ecosystem: Environmental > Aquatic > Marine >...
CGATGAAGTTCTCTACCATGAAGTAACGCACAATCGCAGGCTTGGTCGCGCCCAGCGCACGGCGAATGCCGATTTGCCGAGTGCGACGAGCCACGCTGAAGCTCGCGAGACCCACAATTCCCAGACCCGTGATTGCTGTCAGGAGTGAAACGACGAATGTCAAAATCTTGATCATTGCGGCATCACCCATGTAGGCGAGCCTGCGCGCCCCATCAGCGGTTTCGACGGGCCGGATAATGCGGTCCTTGTTGCTACTCGACAGTAACTCCTCGACCTGCAACATCAATTCTTCGCGAAAACCGGGCTCAGTGCGAACAACGTAGCGTGCAGAATCATGTTCCCGCCGTAGTGGCACGAGCATCGATCGCTCGACACCCGACCAGGTCGGCCAGGGCGCCTGGAGACGCTCGACGACACCGATGATGTTCGCGGGATTTTCGTCATTGAACCAGAATGTTTTACCGACGTAGGATCCTTCATCGTCCGGGAACAGGTCCTCACCCAACGCCTGGGTAATAATAACGGTCGAAGGCCAGAAGTCAGGGCCATCCGAGTCCCAGGACACCTGCTGGGGTGTGAAGTTTTGACCATCGATGAGGTTCATGGCAAACGTTTCCAGCCCATGCTCATCGACGAAATAGATTGCCGAACTCGAGACACTCTTGCCGATGCCCGGCTCACGATGCAGACCCTCGGACCAGCCGCCCTGGCGCAACGGGAATGAATTCGTCTTCACCGCATTCACGACACCGGGCAGGTTGCGGAGCAATTCCAGGTCTTCCGAGATCAGGGCCTTCTCGTCCATATCAGGCTTGAAGCCAACGCTCTCCACACTGAACGTGTTTGCTTCGTCAATGCCACTGGGCCGCGCCATTTTTATCGAACGCTCCTGCATGATGGCGATTGCATTAACCATGATGGCCATTGTTACGGCGATCTGTAGCGCGATCAGGACGTAGCCACCCTTACTTTGCATCATCGACCGCCAGATTGGTCCAAATTCCATGTCGTTCTCCTACTGCAGCCGCAGGTAGCTGGCCGGCGTGATGTTGCAGGTGCGCCAGGTTGGGTACAGCGCGGCACCTAGTGCGGAAACAATGGCGAGTGCTACGGCGAGCATGACCATCGTCCAGTCCATGCGCACGAGGTGTTGCATGAAGTCGTATTCGACATACAGCTGTTCGATGCCGCGCAGCCCGATCCAGGTCATACCAATCCCGAGCAGCCCGCCGGCGATACCAATCATCCCGGCCTCTATAACTTGTTGTTTGAACAGCTCCGCTTTGCTGGCACCTAGCGCCCTGCGTAAACTTGTGTTCTTGCCACTGCGCATCGACTTCGCCAGCAGCAAGCCAATCGTATTTAGAAGGCAGACGACAAGGAACAGCGCAGCCAGGCTCAACAGCACGTCGACTTCGTCGTCAACAACCTCGCTGTACTGCATCCACTCAGCCGGATTTCTCAAGTGATTGTTAAGCGGTCTGGGGAAGCGCCCAATCAGTTTTTGTTCCTCGACATAAGCGTCAAGAAAATTCAGGTAGTCCTGTTTCGCCGACGCGTTCTGCAGCTCAACCCACATCTGGATCCAGATACATTCGGAAGCAAGGAAGCCCTCGCGGCCACTCCCTTCCGGTGTCGGTTTCCAGCAACTCGTATTACCGGTGTTATCGAAGTTCCCGGCAATAGCGACCGAGAACGGCAGGAATAACTGGGCAGGTGCTTCGAAGGGATTGTTATTGACGTCGTAAAATTTTGGCACCGGATTCCAGGTGTCGAGGACACCGACTACCCGATACGCCATATCGTTGAGCATTAGCGTGCGCCCGACGGAATTCTCGCCACCGAAGAGTTTTTCGTTGAGCTCCCTTGCAAGTACGACGACCTGATCCTGTGTCTCATCCGATGATCGGTCCCAGCCGGACCCGAAAACAAAGGGCACGTCGAACATCGGAAAGAAATCCGCTGTCGTTGCCCGTGACTCTTCCTGGAACGGCCGCACATCTTCGCCCTCAGGCTGGATGACGCGTTCCGTCTTGAAACTGGTCGTCTGGCGAAATGCCCGACCGGCCTCGAACATGGCCTTGGCATCCAGGTAAGTAACCTGCACAGGCGCGCCATCCGGGTCCTCGTAAGGATCGTCCGGATTCCAGTTGTCGACCTGCACGTGATACAGCTGGTCGTTCTTGTGTTCGATCGGATTTCCGCTCATGACATGGCGAACCGTCATGACGGTCATGCAGGCTCCGATCCCAATAGCGATCGCGGCCACCATGAGTGCACTCAAGATCGAGTTCGCACGAATGCTGAGCATGCCGAGCTTCAGGTAGTAACGAAACATGACGCCCCCTAGCCCGCTGCGAGGTCGGCAAGATGCAGATCAGGTGCACTGTCGCTAACCTGGCCATCGCGTACAAAGATGTTACGCCTCGCTCGGTCAGCCAGGCCGAGTTCGTGCGTCACCATGATGATGGTCGTACCCGCGGCATTGATCTCGCCAAGCAGATCGAGAACGCTGTCGGCCATGTGGGAGTCCAGGTTGCCGGTCGGCTCATCCGCAAGCAGGAAACGGGGCTCACCCGCCAGTGCCCGCGCAATAGCGATGCGCTGCTGCTGACCGCCCGAGAGTTGCGCCGGCAGATGACTCATGCGTGAGCCGAGGCCAACCATCTCAATCGATTCCTCGATGCGTCGTCTTCGTTCGCCCGCATCGAAACCCCGATATCGCAAAGGCACATCGACGTTGTCGAAGATGTTCAGCTCCGGAATCAGGTTGAAGCTCTGGAATATGAATCCGATCTTCTCGTTGCGGACACGCGATCGTTCCTTGTCGTTCAACTTGGAAATATCGCGGCCATCGAGTTCGTAGGTGCCACTCGTCAGGTCTTCGAGCAAACCGGCAATGTTCAGGAATGTCGTTTTTCCCGAGCCCGATGGCCCGGTGACCGACACAAACTCCCCTTCGTCAACCGTCAGGGAAAACTCGCGTAACGCGTGCGTTTCAACCGTGTTCGTACGATAAACCTTGGACACGTTTTTCATGTTCAGCATAGCCCGGTACTCCTGAATAGCTAATCAGTCAGCAGGACTGTTTCTGCACTGCGAAACGCGTCCAGGTTGGAAATTACGATGGTGTCGCCGGGCTGCAGGCCCGCGACAATTTCAACGGCGCCGAGACTGCGTGCGCCAGTCTCGATACGGCGTTTCTCGGCCATACCTTCCTCGGTCACGAGGTACGCGATACGGCCACCGCCGCTATCGAGAAACTGCCCGCGCTGCACCAGCATGACGTCGTTGTGCTCGGCAAGCAGTACCCGCACTGTCAGTCGCTGGTTCTGGCGCAGGTTGCTCGGTGCGTCGCCGCTAAAGCGCACGCGGCTGGCAACCTGGTTGTTGACGATCTCTGGTGAAACCGCCGCCAACTGACCGGCGTAGCGCTCGCCGCCGATGAGCACTTCAGCCGTCATTCCGATTGCAAGGTCATCCGCATAGCTCTCCGGGATCTGCGCATCGACTTCGAATCGCGATAAGTCGACGACTGCCATCACCGGCATGTCACGAGAAACCGCCGCTTTCTGGTCAACGAGTAAATCGCCGACAATGCCGTTCACGGGAGACTTGATAGAGAGATCGTCGACCTGGCGTCGCAGGTCATTCACAGACAGTTCCTGGCGACCTACATCAAATTCACTGGCTTTAATTTCGAATGCCAGGCGTTCATCGAACAAGTCCGCGTCGGCGACTGCGTGCTTGAACGCAACTTCCGCATTGCGCAGGTCGTCATGCGCCTTCTCAAAGTCAATCTGTGGGATAACACCAAGGTCGTTGGCTTCACTCGCACGGCGTTGTTCGCGCTTGGCCGCAACGAGCGCCACATCGGCGAGGTCGGCCGCTTTGCGTTTCTCGAGTGCGAGCTGCCGCGATTCGATACGCTGGCGCTCGAGCTCCATATTGCGCTGCGCGAGAGAGGACTCGGCCTGTTGCAAGGCATTATTCAGTTCCGGGCTGACGACCGTGGCCACAACCTGCCCTTCGACTACTCGTTCGCCAGCCGCCGCAGAAAGCGTGATCGTCCCGGACGCGCTTGCGTACAGCGTTGGGCTGACAGCAGCGACGACGCGGCCCTGTACAGAAACGTCCTGAACGAGGTCCCCCCGCTGGACTGTGGCCGTACGCACGCGGTCGATCGGGACGCTGACAGTAGCGTTCGCCCAGCGTTGAACGGTGGGCAAGGCGAACCAGGCGAGTGCAAGCACGGCGATGGAAATACCGCCAACTATCAGTTGTTTACGTCGCGGATCGCGCGGCGCCAACCGCACGTCCTGGGCCGATGTGTCCTTGATCTTCAGTGTTCCAACCCCCCGGGCTGGTTAAGCGCTTTCATTCTTAGATGCCGGCTTTTCCAGAAACGTTTGATTTCCGTCGCCAGAAACGCAACCTTAGGCCCGTCATGGATACGCATCAGTCAATTCAGGTTGTCGAATGCCACGCTGAGGGTGAGGTTGGTGACGTTATTGTCGGCGGTGTCGAAGCACCCCCTGGCGATACTTTGTGGGAACAGTCCAGGTGGATAGCGCGTGACAACCAGCTTCGGCAACACATGCTTAACGAACCACGCGGTGGCGTCTTTCGCCACTGCAACCTGCTCGTGCCGCCGAAACACCCCGACGCCGATGCGGCGTTCATCATCATGGAACCCGTCGACACACCGCCGATGTCAGGTTCGAATTCGATTTGCGTGTCCAACGTGGTGCTTGAAACCGGTATCGTTTCGATGCAGGAACCGGTCACATACCTGACACTTGAGGCACCGGGTGGGCTGGTCAATGTCGAAGCACAATGCCGCGACGGCAAGGTGACCTCGATAAAAGTCCGCAATGTTCCTTCGTTCGCACACAAACTCGACCAGCCGGTGGAAGTCGACGGACTCGGAACCGTGACAGCCGACACGGCCTATGGCGGCGACAGCTTTGTCATTGTGGACGCGACCGAGCTCGGCTTCGAACTGATTCCCGCCGAGGCAAGAGAGCTGGCCGAACTAGGCGTGCGGCTGGCTGATGCCGCGACCGAACAACTGGGATTCACGCATCCGACCAATCCCGACTGGAAACATATTTCCTTTTGCCTGTTCGCGACGCCTGTCGAACCAGGCCAGCCCATGACAACTCGTCACGCGGTCGCCATCCGTCCCGGGAAAATCGACCGCTCACCAACGGGCACGGGTGTGTCCGCACGCCTGGCCGTCCTGCATGCTCGCGGAGAAGCCAGCAAAGGCACAGAACTCCTCGCAAGATCGATTATTGATTCCGAATTCCTGGGTTGTGTTGAAGAAGAGGCGGCCGTCGGACGCCAACGCGCCATTGTTCCCAGCATTCAGGGCCGCGCCTGGATTACAGGCACGCGCGAATTGCGTCTGGACCCAACCGACCCCTGGCCACTCGGCTACCGGGTCAGTGATACCTGGCCGGGTGCCAATTCATGAATCTTCCGCATTTCGACCATGCGGCCATTGAAGCTGCAACGCCCTACCCTCAATTGATCGCTGCGATTGAAGATGCGTTTCGGCATGGCGGTGTCGCTCCGGCACGGCATGTCCACGATATCCCAAAGGCCGACGAGCCAGACAGCGTGCTGCTGCTCATGCCATCCTGGAACAATACGGGTCACTTCGGCGTGAAGCTGGCAACGATCAACGCAGAAAACGCGTCACGCGGCATGCCGACAATCAACGGCATTTACGTGCTGTTCGATAGTCTGACGAGTACACCCGTCGCGACTTTTGACGCAGCCACGCTGACCGCGCGCAGGACAGCTGCCGCATCGGCATATGCCGCCAGTAAACTGGCGCGCGACAACGCATCGTCCATGCTCATGGTCGGTACAGGACGCTTGTCGCGCGCGCTGATTGAGGCCCACGCCAAGGTGCGTAATATCACGACAATCAGGGTCTGGGGCCGTTCGCCGAACAAGGCTGCCGATGTGGCGAGCTGGGCACGAGAACATGTTGCCCGCGATGCCGATCCGGTCACCGACCTCGCCGCCGCCTGCAACGAAGCCGACATCATCAGCGCGGCGACCCTATCGAAGGAGGCGCTGATCAGCGGCGACAACCTGAAACACGGTACGCACGTCGATCTTGTCGGTGCCTACGCACCCCACATGCGGGAAAGCGATGCTGCCGTGTTCGGGCGCGCCAGCCAGGTGTTCGTCGATACTTTTGATGGTGCCGAAGAGGAAGCCGGTGACCTGCTTCAGGCAATCGATGAGGGCGCCCTGTGTATGGATGACGTTACCGGTGATCTCTACGCGCTTGCGGCAAGCGACCACCTCGTTCGCAGCGCGGCCGACGAGATTACAGTCTTCAAGTCTGTCGGCACGGGCCTCGAGGACCTTGCGGCGGCCGCACAGTGCTTTATCTCACGAGTGTGACCGATACAAGGACGATCTAACCGCACTCATCTCACCTTCTTCCCAAAGGCGTTCCATACCTCTACATCACCGTAGCCAAGAGCGCGAACACTATCCTCAAGCACATCAAGATCACCGACAACGACCCAGGTCAGCTTGTTCGTGTCGATAACCGCTTTCGCACGCCCGGCAACACCTGCCGCTGTCACAGCTGCAATTCGATCGGCAGCCGCTTCCGCGTGATTTAGCGGCAGGCCATATTCGTCTGAGTTCATAATCGACCCCAGAAAGCCAGCGTTAGTTGCAAACGAGCCCGGGAGCGACCGCGTCCTGTTTAACTTGACGCGGTCGACCTCGGCCGTTGTTGCCGGATGGTCGCCCGTGTAGCCTGAGAGCTCCTTCAGGATCTCCTGCATGCTCTCGGCCGTCTTGTCAGTTTGCACCTGCCCGCGCGTTGAGAACGTCATATCACCGCTGGTGTTGCGACTGACGCTGGATCGATATCCGTATGACCAGCCCTTGTCCTCGCGCAGGTTCATGTTGAGACGAGATTCGAATGCCCCTCCGATGACGATATTCATGATCGACAATTCGGTCCACGAGTCCGGGTCGAACCCGTCGATGGCGTGACCTGCAACGATGGTACTCGACGCTGCGCCAGGATAGTCAACGAGGATGACGCGCGCCTTTGGCTCGGCAGCCTCGCCGATCGCCTGGCGGGCCGAATGGCTGTTGGCCTTCCATTTGCCGAACGCCGCATTTACCGACGCCTCGGCGGTAGACAGGTCAATATCGCCTATCATGTAAATCGTTATTTGGTCCGGCGCGATTTCAGCCGCATGAAACGCCTGAAGCTTGCTTCGATCCACCTGCGCCAGAAGCTCAGGTGTCCAGACCGTGCCCATTGGCTTGTCGGCACCGTAGACAGCGCGATCGAAGAGACCGGTTGCAGCCCTGTTCGGCGCGAGCTCCAGATTTGATAGCCACGCCCCAACCTGGGCCTTCATCTTCTCCAACTCCTCATCCGGAAATGTTGGCGCGCGGAGCATCTCTGCGGCCAACTCCAATGATGAGCCCAGGTGAGCCCTCAGGATTCTATAACCGTAGGCGCTGCGCTCATTACCGTCCCGAAAACTGCCGCCCATACCAATTCTGTCTTTTGCAGCTGCAAACTCGCTCGCGTCGTATTTCGCGGTGCCCTTGTCGAGCAGTCCAAATACGAAGGCGGCGAGTCCCGGCGCATCGGCCGGTGCCGCCATTGCGCCCGCATCGACAGCAATCGATACATTCACGAGAGGAATACTCCCACGCCTGGCAACGACGAGATTCATGCCATTCTTGAGCGTCGTCGTCTCGATCTCCGGAAAGTTGATCGCCGAGTTTGCGATAACGGCCGGGATCAGGGAACGATCAGCAAGTTGCTCTCCTTCCGCGTACTCCGGGAACGGCAATACCGTTAGCTGGTAGTACCCGCGCGTCAGCCAGCGATTTACGATATCGCGCAGCTCCTCGCTGGTCGCTGCATTCAGCCACGCGAGCTCCGTGTTGATGAACAGCGGGTCGTCGGAGAAGAGAAAGCCTTCAGCGAGAATTCGACCGATTGACGAGCTCGTTTCCAATGAGCCCAGCATGTACATGTTCACACCAAGTTTGGCGTTCTCAAGCAATTGCTGGTCGGGCCCCTCGGCCAGGTATTCGGCAAGGGTCTCATCGATGACAGGTAACACTTGCTCCGGCGTAACGCCCGGGCGCAGATCGACCTGCAGCGTAAACTCGCCGCTCATGACACGGCCATACGCCCTGGCCGAGACACGTGTCGCAAGCTGCAGCTCATCGACGAGTCTCTTGCGCAGTGGTGAGTTCTTGTTGCCTGCCAGCGAATCAGTAATCAGGTACCCAAGTGACGTGTCTTTGCTGTTCATTCCAGGCATCGCCCAAGTCCGAACGATGCGCGTCTGCCCGACGCGGTCGTACATGACTTCGACCCGATTCTCGGGAAGATAGGGGATCCACTCTTTTGGGTAAGACAACGGCGCGCCGGAAGACGCCTCACCGAAATAGTGCTGGACCTTTGCTTTGGCATCTTCGAGTGTTACATCGCCGGCGAGAACCAGGACGACGTTCGAGCCTCCGTAGTAGGTATTGAACCACTCATGGACGTCATCGAGCGAGGCGGCGTTGAGGTCATCCATTGAACCGATGACGGAGTGGCGGTACGGGTGGTCTACAGGGTACAGGCCCGCGCGAATCTTGTCGTAGACCTGCGCGTAAGGTCGGGTTTCACCCTGGCGCTTTTCGTTCTGCACGACGCCTCGTTGCTCGTCGAGCACGTCCTGCGTGACCGCACCGAGCAGGTTGGCCATGCGATCCGACTCCATCCACAACGCCATGTCGAGTGCCCCGGACGGTATTGTCGCGTAGTAGTTGGTGCGATCTTCATTGGTCGTGCCGTTCATGCCGGTAGCGCCAGCGTCCGTGAATGGCGAGAAATACTCTCCTTCACGGTTTTCCGACCCCTGGAACATCAAGTGCTCGAACAGGTGCGCGAAACCGGTCTTGCCATCGGGCTCGTCCTTGGACCCCACCGCGTACCACATGCCGACGAACACGGTCGGCGTGGAGTGGTCTGAGTGAACGAGAACTGTCAATCCGTTGTCAAGCGTGAAGACTTCGTACGGAATATCGACCTGTGTCGCGATGTCTTCCTGGGCAGTTGCCGAACCAGCAAGAGCGAACAACAGCATCAAAGTGAGCAGGCAGGAAATCGTACGATTAGCGTCAATCACGAATAGACCTCGGAGTGTAGATTTGACTAGTAACAGAATTGAACAGACAGCAGGGCGCTACCGGAGTTGCAGCGTTCTTGTAGTTTACTAACAGGAACCGTTACTGGTCGATCCGCACGCCGTGTCCCTGATCAGCGCCATGAAGTCCTTATTCAGGTCATGCTGGCGCGCAACGATCGTGCCGTCGTGATCCACGAGAATATAGGTCGGGTATCCGCGAACCGCCCAGGTTTGCAGCAGATCGGCTTTCGGGCCGACGTGCCAGTGTGCCCACGGCATTGGGGTCCCCTCATGGAACTCAGTAACCGTTTCGATCATCTCATCGACACTGATCGACAGGATCTCGAACTCGCGTTCGGGAATCTCCTCGTCGAGTGCGACCATTTTGGGTATTGCCCGAATACACGGCCCGCACCACGTCGCCCAGAAATCGAGCAGCACGGCCTGGCCTTCGTACGTGGAGACCTTCTCTGCCATTCCATCGAGACGCACGCCATCTACGTCCGGAATCCTGTTGCCGACTGTCAGGAAATTGAGATTATAAAGCAGGTCCTGCTCGGACTCGGCCATCGTCGGAAACGGTATCGGATCCCCGTCGTCCGTGAAGCGACGACGCTTGACTCGTTCCTCGTTTTCTACGCCCTTGCTGAGTCCCGTAGCCAATTCAATGCCGCGCAGACGGTGCCCGGGCCGATCATCCGCGGCAGTACTAACCGCATTCGCAAACTGCAGTTGACGGGAGGCCGCATAGTACTGCGCTGTCGCGCGCGCGAGCGCATCGTCGGGCACATGGAACTCATAGTCGTCGAAGAAGTTGTCGACGTCCGGGAACCAGCCGACGGGTGCAGAAAAATCAAGATTGAACAGCGCCGAAGGCCAGCCATCGAAGTCTTCACCATGCTCCGTCATAGTCTGCATGCCCAGCAAAATCGACCGCACGCCGCCGTCTGCTCCACGTGTATGTTCGATCAGGAAGAGAGCAGCATCGTAGGTCTTCTCGTGCTCCCCATCCCGCTTGACTATCGCGGTTGCAGCCGCTTGCGCGTCCAGGATATCCGGGTGAGGACCTCGCTCTTCGTCAGCGCGACGTTCTTTCTCTTCGCTGGATGCTTCGGACCCACGGATCTCATCGTCTATCTCGTGCCATATTTTGTCGGCGTCAATGTACGCTTGTACGGGTGACCACTCGGGTTCAGCGTCGGGCACTTCGAAATTGATGTACGCATCAAGTTCCGCGTCCTCATCCGCACTCTCCTTGTCGCCTTCCGTTGTCGCCGCGACAGAATCTACGGTGGCCTCATCTGCCGCGTCAATCGCATCAATAACGATACCTGGCGTCAGGATCTGCGGCAGGATTGTCACCGTCTCCAACGACGAGCCTTTCGGGAAGTACAGGTACAATGGCACGCCGGCACGATCGTACATCTCGAGCCACTCGCTAATGACGGGATCTTCGAGTGTCCAGTCGCCTTCAACGACCCTGATGCCGCGTGAGTTGAACGCCTCGGCAATCGTATCGGTCGAGAGCGCGACTCGCTCGTTGGCTTTACAACTGATGCACCAATCGGCCGTGAAATAGACGAATACCGGCTGACCGTCAGCGATGTACTGCTTAACCTGATCTGGGTCGAAGTGCTCGAGCTCCAGACCACCAAGCATACCGGCCGCAACGTTTCCTTCTTCGTCGAATAGGACCTTGCTTGCATCGATCTTCGTATACATATAGCCGGTCGCCAACAAGCCCACCAGTGCGGTGACGTACCAGGCCCCTTTCGATCGGGCTATCGCGCCCTTGCCGTAGGCCCACAGCGTAAACGCCAGTGCCAGCGCAGTAACAAGTCCCGCGAACATTGACGACACACCGAGTACGCGACCGCCTACCCAGAAGAAGTACAGTGCCGCCAGGAACATCGGGAAGGCCAGGAAATGCTTGAAGGTCTCCATCCACTGACCCGGCTTCGGCATTTTCTTACCGATGTCCGGGACAAAGCTCAGCAACAGGTACGGGAAGGCAAGACCAAGGCCGAGTGCCAGGAAGATTGTCACGAGAATGGCTGAGGACTGCTGGAAGGCGAAGCCGATAGCCGTTGCCATAAATGGAGCACCGCACGGAGTGGCTACAACTACCGCGAGCACACCGGTGAAGAACGCAGCCTTGCGTTCACCGCCCTGAGTCAACTCCTGGCCAAATCCCATCATGCGGGTGCCAACTTCGAAAACACCTAATAGATTCAGCCCGATGACGACCATGAGCATGGCCACGAGCATATTCACCGGGCCATTCTGGAACTGGAATCCCCAATAGACGGCATTGCCCGCCGCCCGGAAGCCCAGGATGGCGACACCAATTGCGGCAAACGCGACCAGTACGCCCAGCGTGTAGATCATGCCGCTCTCGCGCGCCGCACGCTGGTCCTTCTTTGCCATGTTGACGAGGCTCAGTGCCTTCATGGAAAGAATCGGGAAGACGCACGGCATCAGGTTCAGAATCATGCCGCCGAGGAAGGCATAGAACGCAGCTTCCCAGAAGCCAGGGCCGTCACCCGAAACCACAACAGTGCTGCCCGTAACGGTCGCGAGAGGGCCGTCAGCTTTGCTGACGTTCAGTGCCACCGCCTGGTGCTCGCCGCCAGCATCAGTGAATGTGAGAACCACGCGAGCGGACTGCACCTCGTCGGCACGGCGTGCCGCGTCCATGACAAACGACAGTCCGGAACGCGTAAAGCCGGCAGATTGACTACCGTATTTGACGAGCTTCCTGGACTCGACATAGAGGTAGGCGCCATCAAGACTCGCCGGGGGGGCCTCACCAGCGATTTCGACCGTTACCTTGCCGTTCCTGAGCTCGAACTGCGCAGGCCAGTCGACCGTAACAGGAACCTTGCCGCGTGCTTCGGCGAACTGATCGGCCACAACCGGGTTGGCGCCGCCATCGCCCACGGCGATATCCAGCGCCACGTCTGCGCGCTCAGGAACACAGATGTTGTCGTCGCAGACGACCCATCGAGCTTTACCAGACAGTGTGATCATGTCGCCGGCTTCAAGGCCGTCAGGAACTGTGACCGTCGTCGTCAACAGAATCGGTTCTTCGTATCCGTAAGTATTCAGATCGCCGAACGGGAGAAGGTGGGGTGTAGGGAACGTGAAATCACCTGCGGCGAAACCATCGGGGAGTTCCCAGGCTATGGATGGCTCCATGCCAGCGTCTCCAGGGTTCGCCCAATACGCGTGCCAGGTCTTATCCGGTTCTACGTGGAAACCAACCGTGATCTCGCCCCCATTGGCAGGCAGGCTGGCCTGCTCCGCGACGAGATCGATCGTCGAGTATTTCGTTTTAGTTTCCGCGGCGAGCGCTGCCGGCGATAGGCTGAGCGCAATCAGCGCCAGGAACAGAATACGTGCGATGCGTGTCATTTTGCGGTTCCCAAATCCAAGGGGCTGATTCTCTTACGTATTAGACGTGTGAACCAGTGATTACCCGCCATTATTATGAAGAATACGGCTTGCAGAGACCTTGTCAGACCTCTAGAAACTCCTAAGTTCCTGATTTAAGTGGCTGCAGCCTATTTATTGCTGTAGACCGCATGCGATCCGACGGATTGGTCCTTGGCCAGCCGGACCATCTGATCGTTATGGAGGTCGTAGATCCAGATCGCAACCCGGGGCTGGCCGCTCACGACCGCATTCCACTCTTCGGTCAGAACCAGCGCGTTCTGGTCGTCGAGATGAGCGACGGCCCGGAATGGGGTGGCGTCGGGAATAGCGAGGGTCCCCTTGACGTCGCCTGCCAGGCTCACGAAGGCATATTCCGTACGCTCTCCCATGCGTTTACAGAGCAGCGCATCCTGAGCGGCAATCCAGAGCGAGCCATCGATACGGCACTTCGCGGTTAATGCGTGCAAAGGCCGAGATTCCCGCGTTTCGACGTCGAACGAATAGATCGTTTCGCTCGGGTCGATGCTGTAAATGATTCGCGTATCCGCAACCTGCAATATGTGCACCATTGACCCAAAGCGGTGCCGGGCGATCAACAGTTGCTCCATGTCTTTCCCGCCATAAATGCGGGCCTTGAGGTGGGCGCCATCGTCATAGATCAGCGCCTCGGGGGCAGGCAGGTAGCGTCCGTGGCGACCATTGATCAACGTGACCAGGCCATTTCCGTCGAGCTCGTATTGCATGAGGCGAAACTTGTTCTCGTGATTCACCGGTCCGAATACCGTCAGGAGGAGCTGTTCATCCCCGAACCCGTCGATCTCCCTTATCGATGTATCGCCAAGGTTGGCAAGCAGGGAGACGCTGCCATCACGTAGATCGAGCTGGCCGAGATAAGCTCCGATGCCGAAGTACAAACTGCCCCAGTACTCACGTTTCTCTTCTGGCGCGCAGCCGGCCAGGAGCAGCAGGGCGAGGATCAGAGACATTGGCCGAAATTTGTCGGAGAATGGTTGCACAAGCATCCTGGAACAAAGAGTAGGCAATGAAAACTACCGCAGCCGCGCTGGTGCGTCACGCACTGGAGCAGATTGGTGTTCGCTACACGTTTGGAATTCCGGGCGTCCATAACATCGAGCTCTATGACGAGCTGGTCAGCTCCGAGACCATTCAGCCCATGCTGGTCACGCACGAGGGTGGCGGCGCGTTCATGGCTGACGCGATCAGCCGCGCGACCGACACGATCGGTACGTTAGTTATCGTACCTGCGGCGGGCATCACCCATGCGATGAGCGGTATTGGCGAGGCATTTCTTGACGGCGTGCCAATGCTCATCATCTCGGGTGGCATTCGCACCGACATGACACAGTCGTTCCAGTTGCATGATGTCGACCAGCAGGCGCTGCTGAAAACGCTGACCAAGGCGCAATACAAGATTGAGCGCTACGAAGACGCCATTCCCGCCGTCTACGAAGCCTACAAGACGGCCATCTCCGGAGAGCCGGGCCCGGTCTTCATCGAACTGCCAGCGAACCTGCAGCTACTTACCGGTGAAGTCGACAGCATGCCACCCGCAAATATCGCCCTGGAGCGTCCCGCGCTGGACAACAACCTGATCGATGACGCGGTTGCGTTGCTCGCCGGCGCACAAAAGCCCGGCCTGTTCGTCGGCTGGGGCGCCCGATACGTCACTGATGACCTCATTCGCATCGCCGAGCATCTCGGTGCACCGGTCGCGACCACTTTGCAGGGCCTGGGGGTCTTTCCCGGCAATCACCCATTGCATGCCGGCATGAGTTTCGGGCCGTCGGCAGTACCGGCCTCAGCCAATGCGTTCAAGGACTGCGACGTTATGCTCGCTGTCGGCACGCGTTTCGCGGAAATCGCGACGGGCTCCTACGGTGCGGTGCCGCCCGAGAAGCTTATTCATATCGACATTAATGGCGAAGCGATCGGCGCCAACTACAAAACGCCGGTCGGTATCCGAGCCGACTCACGTGACGCGGTACCGGCGCTGGCTGATGCGCTGCTCGCTGAGCTGCCTGCTCGAGACGGCTCCACCATCGAGCAGGCGATCGCACAGGATAAGGCGGCGTACCGCAATGAGTGGCTCGCACACGATTCGAAGGGCCGTGTGAACCCCTGTCGTTTCTTCGAAGAGTTGCGCGCGCAGCTCGACGATGACGCGGTCGTGGTTACCGACGATGGCAATCACACGTTTCTCACCGCGGAGCTCATGCGTATCCACAAGGGCGGCGCCTACCTGTCACCCACCGACTT
>Ga0209344_10003658_pt1 | contig 14896 bp, 13 predicted proteins | sample Cruoilmetagenom6_FD_187293 | JGI IMG/M metagenome (GOLD analysis project Ga0209344, IMG submission 187293) | Oil polluted marine microbial communities from Coal Oil Point, Santa Barbara, California, USA - Santa Barbara Oil Seep Sample 6 (SPAdes)... | ecosystem: Environmental > Aquatic > Marine...
TATCCGCCCTCAGATCCAGACCCCGCAGGCCTGACGCATCAAAGACGTTCATCGCCGGGGAGCCGATGAATTCAGCCACGAATCTGCTGTTTGGCTTGTGGTAGATCTCCATCGGGGAGCCGACCTGTTCCACACGCCCGGCATTCAACACGACGATCTTGTCCGCCATCGTCATCGCCTCGACCTGATCATGGGTCACATAAATCATGGTGGCGTCAAGTTGCTTGTGCAGTGCTTCAAGCTCCACCCGCATCTGCACGCGCAACTTTGCATCGAGATTGGACAGCGGTTCGTCAAAGAGAAAAACCTTGGGATTTTTCACGATCGACCGGCCGATCGCGACGCGCTGGCGTTGGCCACCAGAGAGCTGAGACGGCTTGCGATCAAGGTAGTCGCCCAGTTGCAGGATTCGCGCGGCCTCGTCGATGCGCTGTTTGCGTTCGACTGGATCGACCCCGTTTACCTTCATGCCGAATTCCATGTTCTGACGGACGCTCATGTGGGGATAAAGGGCGTAGGACTGAAAGACCATGGACACATCGCGATCTGCCGGTTCTGCCCGCGAGACATCTGTTCCGCCGATGACGACAGTGCCGCTGTCAATCGCTTCCAGACCGGCGAGTGAGCGCAAAAGAGTGGATTTTCCGCAACCTGAAGGCCCGACGAAAACGACGAACTCGCCATCTGCGACGTCAAGGTCTACATCGAAGAGCGCCTGCATATTGCCGTAGAATTTATTGATTTTTCTGATTTCGACCGTTGCCATTTTCGTCCTCCCCTGGCAGCGCATTTCCTAGCGTGTCGCAAATCGGTTCAAAACTTTGCATTGACATCCGCGCTCCAATTACATTTGTATGCACGGTGACACAAAAGTTTGTCAACGTTTACTTTGATGGGAGGATATCAATATGAGACTGGGGAAACTTCTTTGCTCTGCCGCGTTGGCGAGCGTTATGGTGACTGGAGCGACAGCTGTCAGTTATGCCTGGAGCCTGGCCGAAGCGGCCAAGCCCTATGCCGGCACCACTGTGGACGTGGTCTTCCTGCTGCGACCGGGCTACGATGCAATTGAAGCCATGCTGCCCGCTTTTGAGGCGGAGACCGGCATCAAGGTCAACGTCATCAAGCACCCTTATGAAAACGCGCTGGGTGAGCAGGTTCGCGACTTCGTGGCCGGCGGGGATCTGGATGTTGCATTGATCGACCTTGTCTGGATCGGCAACTTTGCCGAAAACGACTGGATCTTGCCGATAGACAAGTTCACCTCCAACCCTGACCTGGTCGACCCCGAACTGGACATCGACGACTTTTTTCCTCTGGTCCTCAATGCGTTTGGCGGCTGGAACGGCACCACCTACGGCCTGCCGGTCGACAACTATTCCGGCCTGTTGTTCTACAACAGCTGCATGCTCAAGGACGCCGGCTTTGATGGCCCGCCCGAGACATGGACCGAGTTGAAGGATGTTTATGGTCCAGCGTTGACCAAGGATGGAAAATACGCGTTCGCTCTGCAGTCCAAGCGCAACGAGACGCAGTCGGCGGACAGCTTTGCCCGCGTCATCTGGCCTTTTGGAGGCTCTTTTCTGGACGAAAACTTCAAGTCGAACCTGAACTCTCCGGAATCGCAGGCAGGCCTTCAGTTCCGGCAGGACCTGATGAAATATATGCCCGACGGGATCGTGGCATATGACCACTCTGAGGTCGTTAACGCTTTTGCTCAGGGTGATGTGGCCATGATCACCGAGTGGTCGGCGTTCTATTCCGGCGTGATGTCGCCGGAAACCTCGAAAGTGGCCGACTGCGTCGAAATCGCGCCAGAGCCAAAAGGTCCGGCAGGGCGCAAACCAGCGCTTGGCGGGTTCTCGATGTCCGTTGCGGCGCAGGCTGATGAAAATGAGCAGGCGGCGGCCTGGTTGTTCATCCAGTGGGCAACATCCAAGGCAAACTCAGGTGAATATCTTGAGCGGGGCGGTGTGCCTGCGCGTCAGTCCGCCTATGCGGATCCTGCGCTCGCAGAGACCTACAAGTTCGTCCCTGCATTGGTTGAAAGCTGGCAGGACGGTGTTCCTGAATTCCGCCCGCGTTTCGCGGAGTGGCCTGAAGTCACCGAAATCGTGCAGGAATGGGGCACGAAGATCATGCTCGGCGAAGTCACGACGGAAGAGGGGGCAACCGAGATTGGCACACGTATGGAAGCCGTTCTGGATGCTGCCGGCTACTATTCCGGTGACAAGCCCCTGGCGCAATAGCACCTGAAACAACCGGGGCGGCGCATCGGGCGCCGCCCCTCATTTGACTGCCGGGAGGGGCGCTATGCGCGGACAAGTTTCCAGACGCACAATCTTTGCTTTCATTGGCCCGGCTGTCTTCGGTCTGGCAATCGTCGGGATCGCGCCGTTGCTCTACGCGGCCTGGACCTCGCTTCATTTCTTCAATCTGACCAAGTTGAAGCGCGTCGAATTTATCGGCCTCGAGAACTATTGGACTGTGCTGACGGATGAGGTTTTCTGGCAGGCGATGGGGCGCACCTTTTTCTTGCTCGGCACCGCCTTGCCCTTGCAACTGGTGCTTGGTCTGGGGATTGCACTGGTTTTGCACAAGCCCGGACTGACGATTCTCAAGACCCTGGCGCGCCTTGGTCTGGTGCTGCCGATGGCCACGACCTATGCGGTTGTGGGCTTGCTCGGTCAGGTGATGTTCAACCAGAAATTCGGCGTCGTGAACCAGCTTTTGGGCGGCGCGAACATCAACTGGATCGGGGACCCGACCAACGCTTTTGCCATGATCATCTTCTGGGATGTCTGGCAGTGGACGCCTTTCGTGGCGCTGGTACTTCTGGCGGGGCTGACGATGGTCCCCGGTGAAGTTGAGGAAGCAGCCCGGCTGGAAACCAAAAGCTGGTGGAAGGTGTTGCGCTATGTACAGTTGCCTTTCCTGCTGCCTGGTCTGGTGGCGGTGCTGATCCTGCGTACGGCGGATACCTTGAAACTGTTCGACATGGTTTTCACATTGACACGCGGCGGCCCTGGGGCGGCAACTGAATTCATATCTCTCATGATCCAGCGGGTGGGCTTTCGTGGCTTTGACCAAGGGTTGGCCTCGGCGCAGGCGATCATCCTGCTGATCATCACCATCTTTCTGGCGCAAATCTACATTCGCGTCTTCTACAAAGAGGTCTGAGATATGAACACCTCCCGGTCGATCCTGTCGCAGATTATCCTGCTCATCATCATCATCACGATCTGCGTGTTTCCATTCTACTGGATGGTCACGACATCGTTAAAAACGCAGATCGTGGCACTCGAATCGCCTCCTGTCTGGATATTCGAAGCAACGCTCGACAATTATCGCGAAGCCTTGTTTGAGGACGGAGTGTTGCGTACGCTGATCAACTCGCTGGTGATTGCCGTTTCTACAACGATACTGGCGCTGTTCTTGGGCGTGCCGGCAGCCTTTGCATTGGCGCGGTTTGAATTTCGCGGCAAGAAAGACCTGTGGTTCTGGTTCATCACCAATCGTATGGTGTCGCCCATCGTGCTGGCGCTGCCGTTTTTCCTGATTGCTCGGAACCTGGGGATTTTGGATAAGCACATCACGCTGATCCTGATCTACCTGACCTTCAACCTGCCGATTGTCATCTGGATTGTGACGGACCAGTTTCGGGGTATTCCCTATGATTTGGACGAAGCGGCGCGTCTTGAAGGTGCCTCTCAATTCACGATCATGCGCAAGATCTGCCTGCCTCTGGCCATGCCGGGCGTGGCGGTCTCGGCGATCTTTTCCTTCATTTTTTCCTGGAACGAACTGATGTTTGGCCTGATCCTGACCCGGTCCGAAGCCAAGACCGCCCCTGCTATGGCTGTGTCCTTCATGGAGGGGTACAATCTGCCCTACGGCAAGATCATGGCGACTTCGACGCTGATTGTTATTCCAGTTCTGATTTTTGCGCTTATCGCGTCCAAGCAGCTCGTCCGCGGATTGACCATGGGGGCAGTGAAGTGATCCTTCGCGCGCTCTATGGGCTTGGGGCTGGTCGTCCGTCGTTGCGCGATACCTTGCGTGTTTCATAGAGAGGTTTCATGTCGCGACGCATCAAGATTGACCAGATCGACGAGGAAGAGCAATTGCTGGTTCGCCTGGCTTGGGCGTGCGAGGTCGAAGGGCTGACACAGGCTGAAGCGGCTGAGCGTTTTGGTATCACGCGGCTGCGTGTGAACAAGGGGCTTGCCGAGGCGCGGCTGCGTGGCATCCTGCGGGTCAGTGTCGATTCAATCTATGCCGCCGCCGTCGATCTCGAATGGCAACTCGAGCGCCAATATGGCCTTTTGCGCAGTGTCGTGGTTCCGACACCGGAAAATCCCGACTCGGTCACCCCGCTGGTGAGCGCGGGACTTGGGAGCTATCTGGGCAAAATTCTGTCGGAGCCGGACCTGCGGACCTTTGGGATGTCCTGGGGCAACACGCTCAATCTGGCCACTCGTTTCATGCAGCCCATCGACCGGCCAGATCTGGAGATCGTATCGATCATGGGCGGGGTGGCACGCGGGTCGGATGTCAATGGCTATGAGATCACCACACGGCTGGCCGATCTGTGCAATGCGGAGCACAGCTTTTTCACCGCACCGCTCTTTGCCGGTAGTGCTCAAAGCCAGGCCGTTTTCATGGAGCAGGACATTATCAAAGAGATGCTGGACAAGATCCGCTCCTGTGGCGCCGTGGCACTTGCGACCGGCGATCTGTCAAGTTCGCTGCTGGTGCGCGATGCCCTGCCACGCGATATCGATTGCCGCGAGCTGATTGCAAAAGGCGGTGTCGGAGACATCATTGGCCGTGTCCTTGACGCCAGCGGCGGACTTGTCGACCACGAGGTGAACCAACGGGTCATCGGCGTTTCACTTGAGGATCTCCATAACATACCGAATGTAATCCTGGCCGCGGGGGGCGCACACAAAGTGCCCGTAATTCGTGCTGCGCTGCGACGTGGTTTTGTCAACTCGCTGGTCACCGACGAGCACACCGCCCGCGCGTTACTGCAAGCGGAAGACGTGCCCGCACCGGCAGGCGCATAAGAGATGAAGAAAGTAGGGAAAACATGCCGATTGCCTTGATTCTGGAAGAAAAAAACAAGCTGTCGTTGCGGGAAATCGACCTGCCGGACAGGCTCGAACCAGGTGATGTGCGTATCGCGGTCGATACGGTCGGGGTCTGCGGAAGTGACGTGCATTACTACACGCATGGCAAGATCGGCCCATTCGTTGTCAAAGCGCCGATGATTCTGGGGCATGAAGCCTCGGGCGTCATCACACAGTTGGGCGAAGACGTGAGTCATCTGGCTGTTGGCGACCGGGTCTGCATGGAGCCCGGCATTCCCAACATGGCTTCTAAGGCCAGCAAACTGGGTGTGTACAATGTCGATCCGGATGTGAAGTTCTGGGCGACCCCACCTGTGCATGGCTGTCTGACCCCCGAGGTCATCCACCCCGCGGCTTTCACCTACAGGCTGCCCGATCACGTCAGCTTTGCCGAAGGCGCGATGGTCGAACCTTTTGCCATCGGCATGCAGGCGGCTGCCCGGGCACACATCAAACCCGGCGACGTGGCGCTGGTCACCGGTGCGGGCCCGATTGGGATCATGGTGGCGCTTGCCGCCCTGGCGGGGGGGTGTTCCAAGGTCTATATCTCTGATCTTGTGGACGAAAAACTGGGAATTGCGGCACAGTACGACAACATTCACCCGATCAATGTGACCAAATCCTCTGTTGTCGAGGTGATCGGCAGCGGTACTGGGGGCTGGGGCGCGGATGTGGTCTTTGAATGCGCAGGCGCCGCTCAATCGGTGCAGACCGCACTTGAGGCCGTCGCTCCCGCAGGATGCGTGGTCTGGGTCGGCATGCCGGTTGAGCCGGTGCCTATGGATATCGTCCTGGCGCAGTCCAAGGAAATCCGGATGGAGACGGTGTTTCGCTATGCCAACATGTATGACCGCGCGATTGAGCTGTTGGCCTCGGGCAAAGTCGACCTCAAGCCGCTGATCTCGGAGACATTCGCTTTTGCCGACAGCATTGCCGCCTTTGATCGCGCGGTTGAGGCCCGGCCGACGGACGTGAAAATCCAGATCAAACTGCAGGGCAGCTAAGTCATGAGTGCCGCATCAGACACGCTGCCGGACCGCCTTCTGGAGGAGTTGCGCCCCGGTCTTGACCCGTCCGTTCTGGCGCAGATCGAGCCTTTGGCCGAAACGCTGGCGGGAGCGCGGCGCATTGCTTGTTTCGGAGTAGGGCGTGAGGGACTTATGATGAAAGCGCTGACCATGCGGCTCTTTCATCTGGGACTTGATGCGCATGTGGTTGGTGACATGACCACACCGCCCATCGAAACCGGGGATGTTTTGTTCGTAAGCGCCGGGCCGGGTGATTTTGGCACAATTGCAGCATTGTGCGATGTCGCGCGCCGGGCGGGCGCGCAGGTGATCTGCATTACTGCAATGCCGGATGGCCCTGTGCCAGCAATGGCGGATCTGACCGTTCATCTGCCAGCCCAGACCATGGCCACGGATCAGAGCCCGGCGACCCGTTCTGTTCTGCCGATGGGGTCGCTCTACGAGGCGCTGATGTTTCTGTTTTTCGAACTTCTTGTTCTCAACCTGCGGGACCGGTTGGGCCTCGCGCCTGACGCCATGCGCGCACGCCACACGAATTTGGAATAATTCATGTCCGATTGGGAAAATCGCTTTCGACTCTCTGGCCGCACCGCCCTTGTCACCGGCGCGTCCTCAGGCATCGGTTATGCGATCGCCGAGGTGTTTGCAGATGCCGGCGCCGACATCATCGGCCATGGTCGATCGGCCGAGCGGTTGGCCGATCTTGGGCGCGTTGTCACCGCAAAAGGGCGCAAGTTCACCGCCATCACGGGTGATTTGGCCTCCAGCGAGCAAACCGCCGCCATTGCCGCTCAGGCGCTGGCCGCGGCTGGCGGCACGATCGACATACTGGTCAATTCTGCTGGCATTGCCGTCACTGGCCCGGTCGTGGATTTCACGGTAGAGGACTGGGTCCGGACATTGGCCGTGAACCTGACCGCGCCCTTCATCCTGTCCAAGGCATTGCTACCGGGGATGATGGAGCGGCGCCTGGGCAAGATCATCAATATCTCTTCCCAGACCGGGGTCATAGCACTTGAGGATCATGCGGCATATGCCTCCTCTAAGGGCGGGCTGAACGCGCTGACAAAGTCCCTGATGACAGAGGCCGCTCCCCATAACGTGCAGGTCAATGCGATTTGTCCCACGGTTGTGCTGACCGAGATGGGCAAGCAGCTTTGGTCGTCGCCGGAGAAAAAGGACCCGTTTCTTGCGCGGACCCCGTTGGGCCGGTTCGGCGAGCCGGTGGAGATCGCTGATCTGGCGCTCTATCTTGCCTCGCCTGCTTCCGACCTCGTCAACGGGGCAATTATGATGATCGAAGGCGGTTATTCCAGTATCTGAACTTGTTTTGAGGAGGACCCCGTGAGCACTCTTGAAGGAAAGGTCGTGGCCATCACCGGCGGAGCATCGGGCATCGGGCTGGCTTGCGCGCGGCAATGTCTGGCAGCTGGCGCACAGGTCGCGCTGGTGGACCTTGATGAATCGTCGCTAAGCAAGGTTTGCGCCGATCTGGGCGCGGGCGCTCATCCGATATTGACCGATCTGCTTGACCCGGACAGCGTTGCCCGGATGCTGCCGCAGATCCTTTCTGCGGCAGGCAGGCTTGATGTGTTTCATGCCAATGCAGGCGCTTATGTGGGCGGCGATATTCTTGATGGTGATCCGGATCAGTGGGATATGGTCTTGAACCTCAACATCAATTCGGTTTTCAGGTCGATTCATGCGGTGCTGCCGCATCTCGCGGCGCAGAAATCCGGGGATGTGATCCTGACGAGTTCTGTCGCCGGGGTCATCCCGGTGGTATGGGAGCCGATCTACACCGCGTCCAAACATGCGGTGCAGGCCTTTACCCATACGGTACGTCGCCAGATGGCAAAGCATGGCGTGCGCGTCGGAGCGATCCTGCCAGGGCCCGTGGTCACGGCGCTTCTGGACGACTGGCCCAGGGCCAAGCTGGAGCAGGCGCTGGCAGAAGGCAGCCTGATGCAACCTGAAGAAGTCGCGGATTGTGTCGTCTTCATGCTGACACGGCCCAGGAATGTGACGATCCGGGACCTGGTCCTGTTGCCCAACGCCGTGGATCTCTAGATGCCGGACCATTTCTTTATCGGGGTTGATGTCGGCACAGGAAGTGCCCGTGCGGGCGTCTTCGACCGGTCGGGTACGCTGCTGTCCAGCCAGAAGCAGACTATACGCATGTGGCGTGAAGCCGGCGATGTCGTAGAGCAATCCTCGACCGACATCTGGGATGCGGTATGCACATCCGTTCGAGCCGCCGTCGCCGAAGCTGGAGCTTCGCCAGACAAAATCGCCGGCATCGGCTTTGATGCCGCCTGCTCAATGGTGGTACTGGATCGCAAGATGCAGCCGCTCTCGGTCAGCCTGTCGGGTGCGTCGGCGCGCAATGTCATCGTCTGGATGGACCATCGCGCCACGGACCAGGCCGAGCGGATCAATGCCACCGGACACCGTGTTCTCGATTATGTCGGGGGCCGGATATCGCCGGAAATGCAGACGCCGAAGCTGCTCTGGCTCAAGGAACATATGCCCGAGACCTTCGAGCGCGCCGGACAGTTCTTTGATCTGCCGGATTTCCTGACATGGGCAGCCACGGGGTCGCTGACGCGGTCGGCTTGCACGGTCACCTGCAAGTGGACCTACCTTGCCCATGAAGACACCTGGGACGCCAGCTTTTTCCATCAGGCCGGGCTGGGTAGTTTGGCGGAAGAGGGATATGCCCGTATCGGCCAGACGGTTGTCGCGCCAGGCAAGCCGCTTGCTCAGGGCCTGACCCAAGATGCCGCGGGGGCTCTCGGCCTGCGCGTCGGAACGCCGGTCGGGGCTGGGCTGATAGACGCCCACGCGGGGGGCATCGGCACCGTTGGAGCGGATTCCGATCTGGGGCCGGAAGCGACAATGGCCTATGTGTTTGGCACGTCCGCCTGCACCATGGCCTCCTCGACACAGGCGCATTTTGTTCCGGGTATCTGGGGGCCCTATTACTCCGCCATGGTTCCGGGGCTGTGGCTCAGCGAAGGCGGGCAATCCGCCGCAGGCGAGGCCATCGCCCATCTGATTGCTTCTCATCCGGCACGGGCCGAAGCGGAGGCCGGAGCCCAAGCCGCCGGTATGAGTGTGCAGGCCTATCTCCTGGGCGAAGTGGAGGCGCGCTGCTCTGACGCAAGCATGGCGGTTGAACTGGCAGGCACACGGCTGATCGTTCCGGATTTTCTGGGCAATCGTGCACCCCGTGCCGATCCGCATGCCACCGCCGTGGTCTCGGGTCTGACGCTGGAAGCAGGACTCGAGGATCTGCTGGCATCTTACGTGGCGGGCTTGCTAGGCGTTGGCTATGGGCTGCGGCAGATCATCGAAGCGCAGCGGGCGCTTAATGTCGCCCCGCGAGCGGTGGTGCTGAGTGGTGGCGCTGGCGAGAGCGACACGATCAAACAGCTTCTCGCCGACACCGGTGGGCTGCCTGTCTTGTCCACCACCTGTCCGGAGCCTGTGCTGTTGGGGGCAGCGATGCTGGGGACGGTGGCTTCGGGGCGGCAGCCGTGCTTGCAAGCTTGCATGGCAACCATGTCTCATATCGCCGCGCGGTTTGAACCGGCAGCAGGGCGGATCGCTGCGCTTCATGCGCATCGTTTCAAAGCCTATAAGGCATTTCAAGAAGCCGAGCGCGTTCTGCGCGTCGGTCTTAATTCAGGCTGAATGAAAGGGTGCCGACATGCGGGGATTTGGGGTGCACACAAGCATGTGGACCATGCACTGGGACAGGGAGGGGGCGTCGCGCACCATCCCGGAGGCGGCCCGCTATGGCATGGACTTCATCGAAATCGCGCTTTTGGACACATCGGTCGTCGATGTAATGCATACGAAAAAATTACTGGAACAACACCAGCTTCGGGCCGTTTGTTCGCTGGGACTGCCAGAGGAAAACTGGTGCTCCGTCAACCCGGAGGGTGGCATCGCGCATCTGAAAGACGCGATCGATACCGCCGCCGCCATGGGCGCGGAGGCCCTGTCGGGCGTGACCTATGGCGGGATCGGCCAACGCACCGGATTTCCACCCACGGCGAAGGAATACGACAATGTGGCCCGCGCCCTTGAGACGGTTGCCAAACACGCCAAAGTGCGCGGCGTCGCTTTCGGGATCGAACCGGTAAATCGCTATGAAAACCACCTGATCAACACCGGATGGCAAGCGCGGGTCATGATAGAAAAAGTGGGGGCGGACAATATATTCATTCACCTCGACACGTACCACATGAATATCGAGGAAAAAGGTGCAGCCAACGGCATACTCGATGCGCGCGAGCACCTGCGTTACATTCATTTGTCGGAAAGCGACCGGGGCACGCCAGGCGAGGGGTGCTGCGACTGGGGTGAGGTTTTCGGCGCTCTTGCGGCAATCGGTTTCAAGGGTGGGATGGCCATGGAAAGCTTTATCAACATGCCCCCGCAGATAGCAAATGGCCTTGCAATTTGGCGTCCTGTGGCGAACAGCTTTGATGAGGTGATGGACCGCGGCTTACCCTTCTTGCGCAACAAGGCACGGCAATACAGGCTGTTTTGATCATTTCGGCGCGAGTTTTGTGCTGTCACTTGGCACTTAAACGGGCTCTTCCTCACTTTGTGTGGAGCGGTGGTAGCATTCGCGCTCTCAGCAGTTCAGGACCTGCCCGACCATACATTGCACGCTTGAGGGTCTTGAGGCGGTTGATTTGACCTTCGGCCTGTCCGTTGCTCCAGGGTAGCTCAATTGCGTTGAGCAACCACGGCATCCCGCTTCAACTGCCGCAGGATGGTGTCATCACTGACCGGCATGCCGAGCCGCTGATCAACCGCTCGCCAGGACGACCACCGGCGCTGTGGCCGAGCAGGCCGACAATCTCTCCGACCCTTCTCGTCCGACGCGCATATGGATCAGCTACTGTGGGCAGTCGGTCGGTGAGTGTTCGCCGTGCGCAATCCCGATGTGCACATCGCCATCGGCTTAGTAGGAGTTTCACTGTCAGCGGCTTGCCCTGGACCGGCAGATCCTGAAGGCTGCGGCGGGCCCATCCATGCCGACTTCGGCTTCGCCGTCCACAATTGGGGCAAATGCCGATCGCGGATCCAACAGCGGAAACAACCCACCCGTCGTCAACAGTGAGCGTAACACCCAAAATTTTAGCCCCCGGGGCGGGGGGCCATTTCGATTTCTTTTGCATACTCGCCCATAGCGACATCGTCGCTAACAGCCGATGAATCACACAAAGTGAGGAAGAACCTCATTAAGTGCCAAGTCACATACGTCTGTTCGAACCTGCTCAATGGTTCGATTTCCAAATTCGGCGCGAAGAGATCCCGTTATACAAGCATCTGCAGTCCGTGCTTTTGCACGAGTGACAGCAGATTGAGTGCCGGACCGCTCGGCCGTTTAGCCCCCGTTTCCCACTTCTGGACCGTCGACTGGCTCGTGTTCAGATAACGGACAAAGACCGGCTGGCTGACATGGTTGTTCTCGCGCAGTACCTTGATTTCATCAGGCGTCAGTTCGCGAGGGATAACAAGGCAATCCTCATCGAAGATCCGCATCGTTTCCTTGTCGATGGTCCCGGCCGCATACATGTGGCCCGCCCGGCTAGCCGCGCGTGGTCGATACCTCACATGTTCCCGTCGATACGGAAATCAGCACATGTGGTTGATATAGTATTCTGCATAACGAGAGCGCATGATACGCTATTGTATATCGTCGTTGCCAACCCCTGTAGAAGGTTCTATATACTATCCTGTATATATGGTATCGTATGATACAGGATAATGACTATGACATATAAGACTGAGCACATCACCCAACAGATACGGGCGGCACGCGAGGCAAGAAGTATGTCCCAGCGCGAGCTAAGTGCGCGCTCTGGCCTGACACAGAGCCACATATCCCAGATAGAACGGGGCACCATGGAGCCGGGGCTTGCAAGCCTCGTAGAAGTTGCGCGCGCGCTCGACCTCGAGATCGTCCTTGCCCCAAAAAAGCTGATGCCGGCGATCGGCAGCATCCTGGACAGCGCATCCTTCACGAGCGACACGCTGACCTCGAAACAGCGCAATCTGGTGGGACGCATCGACCGTTGGTTGGCTGAAGGGAGAGATCGCTTCGCCATCGCCTCCGATGCCGATAGCCTGAAGGACAGCCTCGCGCTCCTGCGCCATCTGCCACTGGCGGCCGACGAGCTGGAAACGCTTAGCGACTTGGCCATGAAGCTTCAAGGCTGGCAGAGTGATCCTCCCCCCGCCAAGCAGGTGAGCGAGTTCGCGCGCGCCGTAAGGGCGGTGCGCAATGCAGCGGTGCATCGTGACCGCGATGACGCGGTTCCGCGCTCGGCCTATGCGCTGGATGAGGAGGACGACGATGCCTAAGGTCAAGGTGCTGGATGTCAGACTGAACGGCGAACCGGTTGCGACCCTGACCAACCTGCTGGATGGCCGCACCATCTTCGCCTTCAACGCGGATTATATCGAAAACGAGAAGCGGCCAACACTCAGTCTTTCCTACAAAGACGCATTCGGCGGCCTCGTGACCAAGTTCCGACCCTATAACATGGTCGTGCCGCCGTTCTTCTCGAACCTTCTGCCGGAAGGACCGCTACGCCGATATCTTGCCGATCGCGCCGGCGTGAAGCAGACACGCGAATTCTTCCTGCTTTGGATGTTGGGTCGCGACCTGCCGGGGGCGGTGACCGTGCACCCCTCGGAAGGGGATGACGCGCCTCCGGACGACGAATGGGCTGATACCGAAGCGCGACCGAACGCCTTGCGGTTTTCGCTGGCCGGCGTGCAGCTGAAATTCTCGGCATTCAAGAACACGGGAAAGGCAGGTGGCCTGACTATACCGGCGGAAGGGACTGGCGGTTCATGGATCGTGAAACTGCCGTCGCAACAATATAGCGGCGTTCCCGAAAACGAGTTCGCGATGATGACGATCGCCGGCATGATGGGAATGAATCTACCCGAGATCCAGCTGGTCGATCTGGATGCCGTTAACGGCCTTCCGCAAGGTCTAGGTAAGCTGCAAGGCCAGGCGCTGGTGATAAGGCGCTTTGATCGGACAGCGGAAGGGCCGGTCCATATCGAGGATTTCGCGCAGGTGTTCGGCGTAAAACCCGACGATAAGTACAGCAAGGGCAATTACCGCAGCATCGCGCGCGTGCTGGGAATCGAAACAGGTCCTGCCGATGTCGCCGAGTTCATACGCCGGCTCGTATTCAGTACGCTGATCGGCAATGGCGACATGCATCTGAAGAACTGGTCGCTGATCTATCCCGACAGACGAACACCGGCGCTTTCCCCCGCTTACGACCTGCTATCGACGATACCCTACATCGAAGGTGAGGATACGGCGGCACTGAACTACTCGCGGACGAAGAAAATGGCCGCGTTGTCACTGGACGAACTGGCGCATCTCGCCGCCAAGGCGGAATTGTCCGAAAAGCTGGTGCTCGACACCGCACGCGAGACGGTCGAACGTTTCCGCGCAGTGTGGGACGCGGAGAAAGCCAACCTGCCGATGGCCGCCAAGGTCCGCGATATGATCGATGCGCATGCCCGCTCGATCGAGCTGTACCGCGAATCCACGTAAGCGACGCCGGATTGACAGGATCATCGATAGGCAGAAAAGCCGGAAGCGATAGGGTGTTGATTTCCGCACGGGATTGACCCTGTTTGCCATTTGGAGCTGATCCAGCACGGAGGTTGATAAAGCCATTTTCTCCAAATCACTACGGGTCGCCAAATGGGTTAGCATCAAGTGAGCGTTGGTGCAGGGATCAGCAAATATGCGGTATTTGGTCTTTGATGGGCTGGCTTATTTGGTTGCTCCCACCGATGCCTCACAACGAACGGATTTCGGGCGTCCGCAGGCAAGCATTCGATTCAAAATGGCGACGCCGATCGCAGTCTCTGTCTGTTGAGCAAGGAGTGAGCGAGCACGTAAACGCGGCCCAATCGTGCCCTTGTATCGATCCATCGCGGTTTCAACCAAAGCTCGTTTGCCATAGCCGGTTGATGCCTGCCATTTAAGCCGGCCTTCTATCTGCATGGATGCGATGTGGTCGTCTCTCTGGCAGCATGCTTGGGCGGTAGGCCGTTCAACCGCGTTCGAGCGCGGTGGAATGACGACCCTCGCGCCTGCACTGTGACGCAGAACTGCGTCGTAGGTTGGATAGCCATCATAGACTCCATCGGCCGTGAACTGGCCGATCTCATCGCTGATCTGATCCAGCAATGGCTGCAGCTGCGAGGTGTCGCCGGTTTCTTGATCCGTCAGGCTGTGTGCAATGATCTCGCCACTGCCGGCATCAACAGCCAAGTGCAGTTTGCGCCAGCCACGCCGAGCCTTTGTCCCATGCTTTTCCTCCAGCCATTGACCGGCGCCATAAATCTTCAGCCCGGTGCTGTCGACGAGAACGTGAATCGGCTCGCCAGCCACATTCTGTCGGTCGTTGCCTCTGGCCGTTGGCGTCCAGGTTCTGGACCTGCGGCTGAGCGTGGTGTGATCGGGTACAGGCAGAGCCAATGCCATCATATCAAGCACTGAACTCAAAAACCCTTCACTCTGGCGCAACCGCAATCCGAATACCATGCCCAGCATCAGCGTCGTCTCGATCGCCAGATCAGAGTAACGCGGCTGGCCTCCCCTCGTCTTGCGTCGTGGGGCAGCCCAGCCTGCCAGCGCTTCCGGCGTTATCCAAAGGGTCAAACTACCACGGC
>Ga0209344_10003659_pt1 | contig 14894 bp, 16 predicted proteins | sample Cruoilmetagenom6_FD_187293 | JGI IMG/M metagenome (GOLD analysis project Ga0209344, IMG submission 187293) | Oil polluted marine microbial communities from Coal Oil Point, Santa Barbara, California, USA - Santa Barbara Oil Seep Sample 6 (SPAdes)... | ecosystem: Environmental > Aquatic > Marine...
TCAAATTCCGCATGGAACAGCAGGGGCTGACGCCGCGTGATCTTGAAGCATACATCGGCTCTAGCGGCCGAGTTTCAGAGGTGCTGAACCGTAAGCGCAAACTCAGCCTTCGCATGATCAAAAGCCTTCATGAGGGGCTTCGAATCCCATATGAGAGTTTGATGAGTCAAACCGCTTAGCTACATTTTTATGCTGCAGTGACCGTATTAGGTACACCACAGCTGCCACCCAAGGGCGCGAGTTCAAACGCTGGAGCTTTTCCATATGGTCATAGCATACATCCACGCAGACATGAAATCGTGGCTTAAGGAGAGATAACGTGGAGTGACTACGGATATCTTAACAGGGGGAAAACCGCATAGTTGTCGGTTTTTGGTGTACCTAGGAGCGGCTAGGGGGAGTGATATGGCGTCCTGGCAGGAGTCGTAAAAAATACATAACAGTATGATTTTAAAAAAATTAATTATAAAAAAATAGATTCAATATACCATTACGTATACCAAAACTCTTTTTAAACTCGCAAACATAATATGACCGGACAATATCAATCGATGGTAATTCTTTAGAGCCACATACGGACTGATTATCTCCAAGCACAGTCTTCTTATCGCCATTGATACAACAGTACAACGCTGCGCTAATGAGTCAGTGTAATGACCCTCAGGTTTCCCTCAGCTCGGATTCACACTGCTCTCCAAGTCCCTGGGACGGGCTCGGAACGCGTTTTCAATATTACGCTGAGCTACTTCAGCACATCCTTCGGAATCGGTGAGGTCGTGCTCTCGAGCAACTTCTGCAACCGTGGGCTTGCCCTTGAAGATGCCTATGACTACGGTGACCTGGCGCTTGGCAGTCCAGCGTTCAACGGTAAGTCCGTGACTCATATACCCCTAGTGATGGCTGTACTATAACCTGTGCAGCTAAGGTGGGAGTCAGTTCACTCTACAACAAAGCGATTTATCGTCTTCATAGATTTCCTAATAATCTAGAGCATCCATAATTGCAACGTAAAAATAAAAGCTTCAAAAACTGAACAAAGAAATCAAAGCGTGATCGAGAAGCTACAACCGGATCTTTGTAAAATTAACGAAGAGCGACTCGGTGGACTGTCAGAACATTTCGCCTTGCGAGATTTTTATTCTTTACTTTCCTTAAACAAGATAAGTTCTTTTTCTCTTGTTAAATTGCCCAACTTATTATATATGAAAATCTCATAATCAAGTGTCGTCAAACAAAAATAAAATCCATCGAAATTGGATTTTTCGATTTCACCCATCCACTCCTTATTTTCTTCCCAATGCCCTTCTATTAAATTAACAGGGTCAGCCATAACTTCAACTTGAATTGATTTATAATCGAGCATACAAAAATAAGACTTAATTGCACCACATTCACTAAAAGCATATTTTGATACTGCATATTCTTTAAGAATTTCGGAAATCAACTCTCCACCTCTTTTATTAGTAATTATATCAACATCATTCAGCTCGGCAACAACTCCTCTTATATAATGGTTTGCGCCACCTGTAATGGCCCAAGGTTCACCAACTTCAGATAGCTTATCACACAGCTCATAAACAACTTTCATTTGCCTAGATCTCCAGCCTTTTTGTAGATGTGCTTTATTTTTCTCCCAAATTTTGTTTGGAATATTTGGAGTAAGCCCTTTTGCTTCAACATATCTAGTGAAAGATTCTAATAAAACACTCTCTTTTGCTGCTGGAGCTTGAGTAAGATAATTATCAATATCTTTCATTTCTTTTTTAGTGGCTCGGTATCGCAATGTTAACGTTAGAAACTCATATAGCAAACTAAACGAAAGAACACTAAAAGCTAAACGCATTACTAATAAATCTGAATCGCTATTCACAGATGGAATAAAAACAAATAAAAAAAACAAAGACAAAGCACAAAAGACAAATAAAATAAATAAATTTCGATTGTAAACTTTACCAAACAGATGATAATTAAAGTAAGCATTTTCATGTATCAATCTGCGTAATTTTGCAGAGTGCAGTACTTCCTTATTTTTTAGGATTTCATTTTTTTTTGTATGCTTTTTCCTTTTAGCCTCTACTTTTTTCTTAACGAAATTACTAGTTTTTTGCTTTTGATCTTCTATCGTACCAACATCCATGGTTTTGATAGCAAGATCCGACAACATAAATTGTTTTTGAAAGCTATGCCCCAAACTATATAAAGTTATTACTCGATGTGCCAAGAGCCACAAGGAAAATTGACCTGCGAACATTCCAAGAGCAAGGTAATAGAGATACTTTCCATCCATGTAAGTTGACAAAAAAATGAGGAGCAACATTACCGCTAAAAACCAACGCCTGACAAAAGAGTAAAACTCTGCCTCATCAAACACTGACTGATAATAATATTCTAGATCTTGTTTCACAATAATCCCTTTTCAACTAACAATACAATAAGTCGCAAGCAATGCCCCATTTAAAAACATCAAAGGACAACATCAGCTCTAATTTTAAATTAATCTTTATGCATCAACCAATCTTCCATATGCCTGACAACCTCTATTACTTGCAATTCATCCACACTTTCATGGCCATCTATTTCAACTGCCTGATCGTATAGATAAGCGTTAAACTCATTAAACCTAGACCAAATCTTATGACCGCTATCACGACGGATATTTTCCGTTGCTACCAACCAATCTCTAACAACTTTAACTATTTTAGATGGCTCATCATCATGATTTTTGATATCTGAACCTGACAGATCTGACAAAGCTTTTTGATAACGATATCGCTCCTTTTCTAAAACTAGCAATTGCTTAGTTGCCCACTCTCCACCTTTAAGAGCTTTCGCACCATAATCTATACCAAGCTCAAAAGGCATATTCATACGGAAATGCTCGTCTTTATCAGACGACATAATCCTTGACAAGTCATGAATTCCAAATTTTGACTCATTTATAAGACCAAGGATTTTTTCAATTCGAGACTCACCCGAATCGGCTCGCTCTAATGATAAGCGAGGAATATATCCCAAATATTTTACAGTAAAAATAACAGATAAAAGTAGTTGCCTGTAATCATCATCAAAGGGGCAATTTACAAAAACATTCTTATCAAAGTTATCCATCTTTTTTTCCCTAATCTTTCAGAGGACGGGGATGGCTAGCATAACTATTTTTCTCTCGAATTTTCCCATCTTTGCCGTGCACGTACAGCTCAGCTTTTTGATTTTTGGCGACAATTTTAGCCCATTGAATTGCTTCTCTTTGGGTGTCAAAGTGTTTTGAGGCGCGCTCAGAACCACTTTTTCTTACATCCCACCCGCCTTTGGAGTTACTAAATACATGCTGAGAATTTTTAGTCATAACCATCCCCTACAACATAATAAAAAATAAGATACATATTTTATAGACAGATGAATCTGCCGGAGACCATCGTTAACAAATACTGCACTACAAGTTTTTGAAAACATACGCTTCTTATAGAAAATATTATATTAACAGAAACTTCTAGCACGCTTCTTTTTTAAAAAAACTTGCAACCCACATTTAAGCGACCAAAAAACTTCAAGCTTATATAATTAAAATATAGCGCTTTCCATTTGCATTAATAAAGACAGTTAGTGTCTTAAATTTTTCTTGTAAAAATTAATGGGTATCATGAATATTAAAATTTAATCTTTATTAGCAGTATCGCTTACTCTTTTACAACTGTGCAACCCGTTTAACTGAAACTTTAGGCCACCCCACGCTACGACTGCGTGGAAAGCTAAGGCTATTCAAGGACTTATAAGGAGCATCCTATTTAGCTATCGGCCTCCTGCTGGCTGAGCTTTAGGTTTGGCTTTCACTCTTGCCTGTTAAAAGCGTACAAATCCGCATGATTTCGCATGACTCCCATGCACCCAAAACCTGCCTACAGCCCAGCAATAGCGGGCTTTGGCCCGTTTTGCGAGGTGCATGAAGAACTGCCCCACAAGCGAACCCCGCAGGCGGGTGGGGGACAACGCGCCGTAGGGTGCGGCGGCCTGGGGGGCCTACCCCTTGGCAACCATCCTATATAGCCGCTGTGTGCCGCTGTAAGCCTCGCTAATGCTTTGAAACGAGAAAGCCCCGCACAGGGCGGGGCTTTGGCTTGAGAGGCGTGATTGAGCGCTAGGCGGCTGTATCGTCGCTATCCAGTTCTTCCATGGTGGGTACGTAGCCCATTTGGGCTTCCAGTTCCTTCAACTCACGTGGGAAGCGGATAGGAGAGTAGTAGCCCCCATCATCGTAGTCTTCATACGATAGACGCTCTGGCACTTCTGTCCCTGGAAGCGTCATTCTCTTCTTATTGATCGGTATACGGCTTAGGAAAAGCTCACCCAGCGCCGCCATTTGACGCTTAGTAATTTCATGGGTCAACTGTACCGTGTCATCTCTAGACATTACCGCAAAGTACGCCTGCCCCTTCTGCATGCCGGCATCGATCCCTAACGTGGCCATCAGGCCATGATCGTTACAGGTATCGGTGGCGATACGATCTAGCAGGTTAGGAACTACCTCCGCTAGCTGAGCCATACAATCTGTGTTTTGAGATACTTCATCCAAGGCAGAGATGAGTCGATTGTGTGCCGTCAGTTCTATCAAGCGCCCTCGAATCAGCACCACGGATTTACGAGCCAGATAAGTATGCATTTTAAGCCACTGCGCTTGTGGCTCTAGCAGTGCAATCATTTCTCGGACTTGCTCTGCCTCAAGCTTCGACTGAGATTTCTGTTTGATTTTGTCTCGTACTGCTTTGCTCTGCTTACCGAACCCTTTCACGAAGCTACGCTTCCATTGCCCATCCGCCTCTTGTTCCTGCTGCTCCAAGGCACTTAGCGTTTTTTTGAGTCGGTCTAGCTCGTTGCATATCTCTGTTAATTTTCTGCGTCGCGTATTGTAGCTTTTTTGTAGCTTTTCGAGACTCAGACTCAACTCCTCTTCTGAGGTTAATCCAACAATGTCAGGCGGCGAAAAATAGTTAAATTTGCGGCCTGGGACTTTCCCCCCTTTGGCGGGTACAGGAGCTTGTGCTTCCGGTTTTGCGGTTTCCATGGTTTGGCCCTCGTTGCTGTTACGGTCGGTCTGTTGAGTGGTGGTTGCTGGTTGGTTCATCAGGCCCTCCATTGGGCGGTTGGGGTGCAGGGTGAAGATGTGGAGCTAAAGCCCCACGGCTGGGAAAACGGGAGCAAGGAGAAAAGCGCCTGCCAGAAAGGGGGATGGGTCACGGCAAGGAGACAATCAGGAAGTGTTCGCATAACGAACGAAACCACTCCCCTATAATTCCCCTGACTGATTTCAAAAACGCGGGCAACGAGGCAACACCGGTAACACCATTGATTTAATTGGTATTTTTTTTGGCAACCTGTAGCCGCTTTTTTAAAACGGCAACAGACAAAAGCAGGGTCTCTATAGATATAAAGATATGTGTTGCCTTTGTTGCCACCTCTCTTATTAATAGGCAACGGCTGCAAGCCGCATGGTTGCTGGGTGTTGCCGTTGTAGCCAGTGTTGCCACAAAAACTAGGTTCACGCGTAAAAAGCCTATCCATCATTCGCCCCCTCGCTCTGCATCCAGCTTGTCGGGATCAATGACGAAAAAGCGCGTGCTCCCTCCTCCTGGCAGGCGGTAGTTTTTCTGGCGGCGGCCACTGTCGGTTTTAGCTAGCACGTTGTAGGTTTCCAGGGTGCGTATGACGCGGTCACGGCCATACCCCGCTGCCGCCTCAGTCAGTGAGGCACGGTTGAATAGGTAAAGGCGCTTGCCGTCCTCGATCTCGAAGTAACCTGCTCGATGCTTAATGTTGGAGTTGGGTAGCTCAGCAGCAATATTGGAAAAGCGGCTATCACCGTGCATGGCGATAAAATCCGATAGCGCGCTAAGTATTTGCCGATCTTCTGCGTTACCGTCGCCTACCCTGGCGATCCACTCGCGGAAAAGCTGGCGGCTTGCATTGGCGGCGGTGCCTTCTTCCCACGGCAAAATTCCGTAAGTGGTCGCCAGCTCACCTGCTAGCCCAATGATGGCGAAGCGATCCGCTACCCTGCCCGCTTGGGGGCCTTCAGAATTGAATCCTTCCCGTACCTCAGCAAACCGCCGGTAAAAGTAGTCTGGGTCGGTTTCCTTGAGTATCTGCTCCACGAAGGCGGGGCCGATCATGCCAAAGTGGTGCGCTGTGGCCGTGGTCAGCCTTCTATGGAAGGTGGCCCCACTCATGCCGTGTACGTCGTCAAAGGCGCGATAAGTGCGGGTGCCTGCGTTCACATCCACCATGCGCAGTTCTGCCCCGGCATGGGCGGCATTGCCTGAAATGGCGGCGTGTTCTGTAAGCGATCGTTCCCCACTGGAAAGCGCCAAAACGCGCCAATACAGCTTGGGCCGACCTTCCCGTTCGCGGGTCATGGTGCCCTTGCCGGTGCCGTTAGCGATGGCATAGGCCATTTCTTGTACCCGCTTGGGATCGGCGCGCTTGATCTCGTCCAGAATCAGCACCGTGTCATTACGTGACGATGCCTCGATCTCGATACCGCCCCGCGACATATCCCAAGAGGCGGCAAAACGGCTGGGGTCGCCCCACACCGTGGCGGCGAGTGCTTGAGCCAGTGACTTACCGCTTGAGGAGTCACCCACCAGATGCACACCGCCCCCATTCACGCCTACTTTGGAAAGCAGCGGGCCTGCCAATGCGCAGCAAACGGAAAGGATCAGTACTGGGTTGCCCTGGCAGTAGTAAGCCAGCTCGCTTTTCCAGCCTTCTAATGTGCCCCGCTCTGAAAACAGCAGTGCGCCCTTGCCGCTATCCTGATAGCGCACATCTTCACCGCCTAAAACCCGGCTCGGCAGCACAAAGGCCCCGCTTCGCTCGTGCCACCCTGGCTTGGTGGTTGTGGCCAGAATGCGTGTTAAGCCGTGGTAGCTAGCAATGTAGGCAGGCACATAGCGGCGCTGGTGGTAATCCACCTCTAGCCCTTGGCGTAGCAGGGCTTTCAGCACCTCCTCCCCTTTGCCCGCTAGGGCTTCCATGGGCATGACGTACTCAATGGCGTGGCCGCGGTGCTTGAAGCGCAACAGGCGGCCAACGCTGCCATCGTCGCTATTGATCGTTTCCGCTTTGACGTACAGCGGCGCGCACAGCCAAAGGTCAAACGGCTGGCCTGCCTCGTCGCTGTTGGTGTGCTTGATGCCGTGATACCAAGTTCCCGCCCGATACTGCTTGCCTTCAACCATGGTGGGGCCTTCGTACACGGCGTAGCTGGGGCGCTCTAAGGTGTCGATCTTGGGCGCGGTCGGCTTGCCCACCAGGGCAAGGTGCGCTTGCTGTTCGCGCGTCGTTTGCTCGCTCATGTGGCGTTCCTTTGCTGGCGATACCAGCGAGCTAGGTCGTTAAAGTCGCTGAGTGTGGTAGGGGCGTCTTGTGGCCATACGGGAAACAGCACCAGGGCACCTACGGCTAGCGCCGCCGCATTGGCTGCGGTGCGGCCTGGGTTGCCGGGGGTCAGGCGGTCGTCATCACCGGCAATCACTAAATCCAGGGCGTCGTATCGTTCGCGTAGAGTTTCGGCCACGGCGGCAAGATTGCCCGCGTTCATGGCACACGCCACCGGCTCGCGGGTGTGAGCGTGAAGGGTTGCGCCAGTGGCCCAGCCCTCACAGATAAAAAGTTGGCGACCTGCCTGCACCTTGCCAAGGGGCGCATAAGCGCCCCGAACACGGCCACCTTTCAAAAACCGCTTGTGGCCTTGCTGGTCGATGCACTGCACATTGACCAGCTTCCCATCCGCGTAAAGCGGCACAAGCAATTGGCCCTGTGCGGATTGGCGAAGGTGGTAAGGCTCGATCCCCTTTTCCACCAAGTAAGGGTGTGCAGGGTTGGCGGGGCCTGACGAATGCCAAAGCCGTTTCGCCGCCTGGGCGGCGCGCTCCTGAAGAGCTAAGCGCTCGGCTTCTGCCTGCTGGCGAAGCTGGGTTTTGGTGGGCACCTCGTAGGGCTTGGGTAACGGCGCGGTAGACGCGCCTGCACGTTGAAAAATACCTAGCCCGAGCTGCTCATCGATCAGCCTAGCGGCGTCGACTTGCCGACAGTTACGCAGGTAGCTCAGCAGGGAGACCAGATCCCCACCGTGGGCGTCTTGGTCGGCAAAGTCGTTCCACCTGCCAGAGACGAGCGACACACCAAACGAGCCGGGGCAGGCATCGGCGCGGGCCGTGTTGCAGGCTACCCACTCACTGCCCTGGCGCTGCCCATCGGGCAGCCATTCGGCCAGTAGAATTTCAGCGCTGTTCAGTGCAACCGCCGCGACCTGTTGGATTTTTTGAACGGTCGTCTTAGCCATGTGCGCCCCCTTTCCTGGCAGGCGTTACCTGGCGTCTTGAAAGCTGACGTGCAGCGAGAAAGAGATCGAGTGAATCAGCGAGCAATAGTCGGCAAGAAAGCGCCACATGGGCTAGATCTTGCACATCGGCACAAGAACCAGGGGCATCTAACGTGCTGAGCGTCATCATTAAGTTACTTGCCGCTTCCAAGCGGGTTTCACACTGATCGAATAGATCCTCTTGTTTAGCGCGGGGATCGATCAGTAGGCACTCGGCCTCGGTCAGGCAAAGCGCATCTTCAAGGCGCGGGGTCTGGGTGAAATTAGGCATGATCCACTCCCTCAACGCATAGGCGCTCTAGCTCGATGAGAAGTTGGTCATGTTCTTGGTAAGAAAGGGCGTTAAGTGCGCAGGCCATGCGAGCCATGCCTAACAACTGGTGAAGCTGTTCAGGCTTACGGTTCACACGGTAAGCAATCAGTTTTGCACCGATAAGCGCGGTAGAAACTTGCGAGGGGGAAATTTGCGAGGCGGAAATTTGGGTGTGCGTGTACGCACCTTGGCTTTGATTGGCCATGGGTAAGACTCCTTGGATTATGGAGTCACCAACAACCGTTCTCACGCGATTGGAGGCGACTGTACGCAGGGTGAGAAACCGGCATCCAAGGGAACCGGCCACGCCGAAACGTGCCCACGCACAGCCGCCATAACATCGTACTACAGGCATGAAAAAAGCGCCTGCAATGCTGGGGGCGCTGTAGCGCCTTGGATACTTCGGGTTCTCACGCCCGACCGCAGATTTTGCTGCGGTATATCCATAATAAGCATTCCCCCGCGTTCCTCGCAAGCTTTTGAGGCGGCAAATTTCACTTACTTTGATAGACTTCATGGGCACCTTTCTTTTGCTTTGCTTCGGCTCCATCGCCCCCCAGCTTTGGAGCCTTTTTCGTTTTTTGGTCAAAACTTCCCCCTACCCACTGGGCATTAGCCCAGCAGCGTTACTGCTTGCGGAAAGGGTTTAGGGGGTTAGCAGTCGGTTTCGACGACGCCCGTAGAGGATTGCTTGCTGAAACGTTGGGCACTTCCACTCTGGTTGTTCACCAACTTGGCGAATATGTTTCCTGTAGAGCCCCTACGAAATGTTTTTTCGCTGGGGGTACGCATTGCGTCCATCATGGCGGTAGACATGGCCGCCAAATCCTCAGCGGTCAGTTTTAGCGTGGTGCCGTTGATCGTGACTTCAAACTGGTTCATGCGCATTGCTCCTGCGGTTGGGCGGTCATGCGTAGCGGTGTGGGGCAGTTTTCCAGGCGTTGGCGTTTGCGCGCTTCCAGGCAGTGGGCAATCCAGCTATCCACCTCCTCCTCTAGCCACGCCACGCTCTTTCCACCGATGGGCACCGGAGCAGGAAATGTGCCCTGACGGATACCGTCATAAATGGCAGAGCGGCTTTTGCCGGTTTTCTGCTCCACGTCTTTACGGCGCAACAGGCGATTGCCTAACGCGATCTGGTTCACCGTTTTGAAAGTGGGCTGGTTTGTGGTGTCGGTCATGGGTTTATGTCCTCGCGGTCTCGTTCCCAGCAAATGCTCCAGTAGCCCGACTAAGCTTGACGCCCATACCAAAACCTTTCCATCAGAGCCGGGTGTAAGTAGAGGCACTTACACCGCGATACAACATTTGACCTTGCGCAGGCACAAAAAAACCGCTGTGGGTCAGCGGAGTAGAGTAGATAAAAACCAAAAAACAATTAAAATCAATTGCTTGTAATTTTTTAACCACAATAAAGAGAATTATTGTATTACCAAGCAATCATTTATTACTAATCTTAAAACAAATCCATCATTAATAAACTTAAATTATAAATCAATGCTATATTAAAAATTAGTCTAATTAAGATTGACTCATAGTTAAAAAAGGAAGCAATATAAAACTAGACAACCTCAATAACACTGGATATTTAACCATGGAAAATAACCATAGAATACCATTTGGATATTTCAGCACAACTTTTCAATTTCAAACTCACTCACTTAAAGACTTAGCAAAAATGAGCGAGCCGGTAACCCCAGAAGAATATGAAAGAAACATGAAAGAAAATATTTATTGCCCCTCATGCTCTGTCCCTCTTTTGAAAATCCCTACTGAAGATAGCATTACAACTTCAGGCATGAGTGCATATTTTAGGCACAAGCAAGGCTATAAAGAAGACGTGCCGTGCGATTTAAGAACTAACACTCCTGCGGGAAAAAGATACACGAATGAAGAGAGCGTAAGACAAGCTATTGAAGACGGTTCACTAGCAATCATCGGAGCGTGGGCAGAATCACCACCTGACCTCGACCATAAAAGCAAAGAAGCTCAATTTCACAATGCTCAGATCGAAGATCAAGAGGGCGAAGAGGTAGATATTCCTATAGGAAGGCATGACGGACAAACATTCAAAGTTCCTTCTTTGGTATCAAGTGTTTATTCACTATGTAGCAACTTCACAGAGAATTTAACCAAGTACTTCTTTTTTCCAAAAAGCCAGTTTCCAGTATTACTTAGAGACGTACTTGTAGATGCCGAAAAAGCCGACGAAGATTATTTTAATAGAGAGCTGCTTTACTATGGGAAAATAAAGAAATTTTCAAGGTTAAACTCAAGAAACGTTATCAGATTAGAAAACGAAAATTTCGACGAATTCAATATTTTTACCTACCCTGACCATGATGAAAGAAGACACATTGACCATAGATCAATAGGAAAAATACTATTTGCACATGGAGCTTTGAAGGAGCATGGCGATGAGCCTAGAATAATGGTTGAATTATGGGGGCAATACTCATTATTACCCGAAAAATATGAAAAAATAGTTTATGAATTAAAGAAATAAATCTTAAAATCCTAGCATTTTTATCCTTTATTCATTCACTCAATTACTGCTCACTTCCAACAGCAAAACAAAAATAAATCAATAACTAGAAATAAACGAAACACTTGAATCTACTCTAACCTTGGCCCCACAGTTGGGGCCAGTGCAACTTAGATAGAACACCTTGAAATACTCTGAAACCCGCCTACTGGTTCTTACACGGAAAAACGAACCGCATCTGGGGCACATATCGCCAAAAAGGCATAGCTCGTCCAAATTATTAAACCTGGTATCAATTAGAACGTTGCTAGTGTCTGGCTCACCCTTCCTCACTTTACCTTCACTTTTCGAGCTTTTGTAAGCCCTAACAGGTGAGAAGCTAAGATCCACGTGCCAATGACGCCGACAGCCTAAGCACCTCAGCAACGCCTCTTGCTGTTGGCTAGATAGCCTGCGGCGCTGCTCTGCTTTCATAATAGCGCCGCAGGCTGGGCACTTCTCCCCCAGCCCCATCATTTTACTAATCCGCCCTCTTGTCTCTCAGTACCAAATAGATAATCCGCCCAAAATTGCATCATGGCGGGCCGCTGATCCGGGGCCATGTGCTGGGCATGGGTGTAAACGCCCTCGATCCCTGGCAGCTTGTGCGATAGCTGTAGCTCTATCCATTCTCTGGGGTAGCCCAGCTCTTTTAAGCCGGTGGCCACCACATGGCGGGTGCCGTGGGGAACGTGCCTGCCCTCATAGCCAAGACGCTTTAGAGCCATGTTAAAGGCGGCATCGGATATCGGCTTACGAGGGTTGTTTCGGCCTGGGAACAGCAGTTTGAAAGTTCCTGTTAGCTTATGCAGGTAGCGCAACTCATGAACGGCTTGAGTGGGCAAAGGGACTTGATGCGCCCTTCCCATCTTCATACGCTCGGCGGGGATCTTCCAGATTGCGGCTTGCAGGTCGAATTCTTTCCACTCGGCCATGCGCAGCTCACCTGGGCGCACAGCCGTCAGCAGCAATAGCTTTAAGCCAATACGTACCATAGGGCTCTTATCGTAACCCTCAATATCACGTACCAGTTCGGGCAGTTCTTCCTGAGAAATATGGTGAAAGCTTCCACGCTTATAGGGTTTAAGCGCTGTATTCAGGTCGGTGAGAGGGTTAAAACTGGCCCGGCCCGTAATGATGGCGTAGCGATAGATATCCCTGCAGAAGGCGTGTAGGCGGCGTCTCTGCTCAAATTTCCCCAAGTCTTCTAGCGTGCGCAGTATCTCAAGCCACTCTAAGGGCAGAATGCTCTCAATGGCGCGATTACCCACCTTTGGGAAAACGTACATTTCCAGCACACGTTTACTATCGTTGGCTCGCTTAGAGGTCTCTTTCCAGCGCGGCACCATGCTCGCATGCCACTCCATGGCCAGCACCTCAAACGTGTTTTGTGCAGCGTACTGTTGCTGCCGCTTATCGTTTTGCTTTTGCTCAACTGGATCGGTGCCTTGGGATATTAAACGCCTTATATCCGCCCGCTTCTCCCTCGCTTCGGCAAGGCTCACTTCTGGATATTTTCCAAGGCTAATCATGTTGCGCTTGCCATTAGGACGTGTGTAGCGCAAACGCCACCCACGGCGGCCATCGGGCCAGATCCTAAGTTCTAATCCTTGGCCATCGTTGAGGGCTACAATTTTCGTGCTAGGTTTGGTTGAGTTTATCTGTCGAACGGTTAGAGCCATGGCGGTATACCGAGCATCTTCGAATGGGGGTATATACCATTCTGTATACCACTTTGCAGCCGGTTTTGAAAGGAATGCTAGGGAACAATGAGGGCTAAAAAATAAAGTCTTTCAGAGTGTTATACATCATTTTTGGCTTTGTCAGGCCTTCTCAAAACAGCCCGTTGGCGTCCCTGGCAGGAGTCGAACCTGCGACCTGCCGCTTAGGAGGCGGCTGCTCTATCCTACTGAGCTACAGGGACTAACGTCGTCTAAAACTAGCGGGCGCATAGTATAACGCGTCGACATAGACAGGGCCAATTGAGTTGCGCTATTCGACTCTATACCCAGCCGAGTAAGCGCAGCACAAAAACGCCTAGCGTAACGGTAATACTCGCCAGCAGCGTGGTGATGGCGATGATATTGGCCGCTAATGGCACATTGCCGCCTATTGCTTTCACCATCACAAAGCTCGCGGCGGCGGTGGGGCTGGCGAAGAATAGAAACAGCAAGCCCAGTTGCTCACCTGAGAAGCCTACCATCCAGGCCGCCAAAGTGGAGAGTATTGGTAGCGTGACCATCTTCATCAAGCTGGCGCCTAGCGCCACTTGGCTGCTGTCACGCATGCTCGAAACAGAGAGAGTCGCGCCAATACAAATCAGCGCCAGTGGCAGTGTTAACGAGGCAAAATAGTCCCCCGAGGTCACCACCCAGCTGGGCAGTGGAATCGAAAGCGCGGTAAAGGGTAGCGCCGCAAATACGGAAATAATTAGCGGGTTCTTCGCTACATGCTTGAGCAGGCTGCGCCAATCGGTGGACTGGCCAGGTTGATAGAATGCCAGTACGACAACCGAGAACGCGTTATACATCACAATCACCACGCCCAGCAGAAGACTGCCCGCTGACAGGCCGTAGTTACCGTACATGCCCGCCGCTAACGCCAAGCCCACTACCCCGCAGTTACCACGAAACGCGCCCTGGACGTAAATTCCACGATCCTGATGGGCAACACGGAAATGTGCCCATGCCCAACTGAGCAGGAACTGGCCGAGCGTCGCCGCGGCAAAAAACACCATCAGCGAAACGTCTAGAGCAACGCTTAGGTCGGCTTTTATCAAACTGAGAAAAATCAAGGTGGGGAGCGTTGCTCTAAATACCAGCGCTGAAGCGGTCGAGACGAAGGCGCTATCGATCCATTTCAAGCGCTTAAGACCCAGGCCAACAAATACCATCGCGAAGACAGGCAGCGTCACATCAAGCGTGCGGGCAAACAGTTCAAGTAGGTTCACAACAGTATCTCGGTCAGCCTTGATTTAAAAAACTGGCTTCAACAACAAATTTAGCACCTGCTTATACTGTACTGCCGGACGGCGTTTGTCGACTGGCAAGCGCGCCTCTTGATGTAAGGAGCAGAACACAGTTTTACCTGACCTTATTTAGGCTGATCAAAGAGCTCCATCACATTATCATGGGGCATATTAATCACAACCCCATCACGCCCGTGCTCTTTGGCTTTGTAACTACCGGCATCGGCACGCGCCAGTACATCGACCACACTGGTGTCACTATCATCAAAGGTAGTCACACCGATACTTAAGGTGACCATGAACTCTTTACCTTCATGGGTAACGGAGATTTCACTCACCGACTGGCGCAATGACTCTGCAATCCTCCTTGCCTGAGCCAAGGTACAGCTGGGGAGCAGTACGCCAAACTCGTCGCCGCCTTGGCGCGCCACATGGTCGCTACGACGAACTTCCCAGGCAACTACCTGCGCAATACGGCGCAGCATTTCGTCGCCTAACGCATGGCCACCTTCGTCATTGATGGGTTTGAAGTGATCCAAATCGAACAGCAGAAGGGCTGACGGCGTGCTGGTTTTTTGGAAATCAGCAAAGGCTTCTTCTAAGCGGCGCTCAAAGCCACGGCGATTCAACAACCCGGTTAACGGGTCGTGCTCCGCCTCCCAACGCTGAATAGCTTCCTGCTCGCGGCGCTCGGTAATATCTTTGACAACCC
>Ga0209344_10003662_pt1 | contig 14884 bp, 11 predicted proteins | sample Cruoilmetagenom6_FD_187293 | JGI IMG/M metagenome (GOLD analysis project Ga0209344, IMG submission 187293) | Oil polluted marine microbial communities from Coal Oil Point, Santa Barbara, California, USA - Santa Barbara Oil Seep Sample 6 (SPAdes)... | ecosystem: Environmental > Aquatic > Marine...
GCACTTTGCCGGGGTTTTCCATTCTGTGCTTATCGCCCACAGGAATATAAACCGACTGGTTTTCCCCAACCAGTTTAACCTCATCGCCAATTGTTACTTTGGCAGTACCCTCAACCACGACCCAGTGTTCCGAACGGTGCACATGGCTTTGCAGGCTCAAAATACCACCCGGCTTTACAACAATGCGCTTCACCTGAAACCGTTGCCCCATAAATAGGCATTCAAAGCTACCCCATGGCCGATGGTCGCGCGGGTGCTGTACCGCTTGATCCACTTGTTTATCTTTCAATGCCTGCACAGCCAGTTTCACATCTTGGGCACGGTCTTTGTGCGCAACCAGTACCGCATCGGGCATTGCAACGGCGACAATATCATTCAACCCAATCCCGACAACTTCCTGACCTTTGGATTCCGAACGCAGCAACGTATTTTCACAATCAATGCCCATCGCGGCACCGGACGTTACAAGCCCATGATCATCGCCCGCAGTTTCTCGCCAAACACTGTCCCAATCACCCAAGTCTGACCAACTTCCATCAAACGGCACTGCAGCCAAGTTAACTGCCGGCTCCATAACCGCGTAATCGATTGAAATATCTTCCGCTTTAGCCCAAGGATCCGGTGCCAAACGTAAAAAACCCAAATCGGTTTTGGCGTCTTCCACTGCTACTTTTACCGGTACCATCAAATCCGGCTTATGCTGCAGAAACGCGTCTACAATCGCTTGCGCCGTGAATAGAAATATTCCCCCGTTCCATAAATAATTTCCGGCATCCAGCATGGTCTGTGCCGTTGCCAGATCCGGTTTTTCGACAAATCGCCGCAACTTAACCGCAGCACCTTCGTTTGACTGTGTTTCCAGCTCTAGATATCCATATCCGGTTTCTGGCCGTGTTGGTTGAATGCCAAATGTCACCAAGTCGCCGGCAAGGGCTGCCGGCAAACCTTTTTGTACCGTATCGGAAAAATGCGCAGCGTCCGGCACATTATGATCGGATGGTAAAACCAACAGCACCGCATCCTTATCCTGTGCTAACAAATATAATGCCGCCGCCAGAATTGCAGGGGCCGTATTGCGCCCCTCTGGTTCAATCAAAACAGCGCCCGGTTCAATCCCCAGTTCCGCCAACTGCTCTGTCACAATGAACCGAAAATCCGAATTTGTCAGTACCAATGGCTGTGCATAGTCATCACCACTCACCCGTGACGCCGACATTTGAAACAGGCTTTGATCACCGATCAATTTTGAAAACTGTTTTGGATAGCTTTTTCTGGACAATGGCCACAGCCGTGTGCCGGAGCCGCCGCATAAAATAACAGGTGTGATCATTTTTGGTCCATTTTCCCCGATTTACATTCACTCTAATAGGCTTTGTACGCCGCTAAAAGCAAAATCCTTTGAACAAGGATTACCAACTTCACATCCCGCCCCACCCGCGTCTATAATACACCCATATGAACAAGGAGCCGATGCGTGCTAAAATACCGCCTACTTATAACGCTGGCCTGGCTCGCAGTCCCATTTGTTTTCATCCAACGCATAATTACAGGCAAAGACAGCTTTGAAACGTTTGCGGCCCGGTTGGGGTATGGCGCGGGAAACAGCGTAAATCCGCGATTGCTTTGGCTTCACGCCGCCAGTTTGGGTGAGTTCAATACGCTGGAACTTCTATTACCCGCCCTGTCCGAGAAATTCACAAACTATGATCTGCTGATTACGGTCTCCAATAAAATTACTTTTGAAAAAGCCAAAACACTGCGCTCGTCAAAAATTCACATCGATATTGCACCGCTTGATTTCGGCTCAGTTGTATCCAGATTTTTAAATCACTGGCAGCCATCCTGTCTGATCACGATTGAGAATGAAGTTTACCCGAACCGTAACGTAAAATGTGCAAAGTCCAATATACCGATTATCTTTGTAAATGCGCGTATGTCCGAAAAAAGTTTTGCAACATGGAACAAAAGCCCAAAGCTCGCCAAACAGGTCTTTGGCTGCATCAATTACTGCTTTGCACAGGATCAAAATGCCTTTACTCGGTTTGCCGCTCTGGGTGTCGCACCTGACCAAATAGAAATGTTGGGAAACCTGAAACAATTTCAGGAAGCCACAGCCGTTGACCACCCTGATCTGCATGTGCTTAAAGACGTCTTTCCAGCACAAAACACGCTATGCGCCGCCTCTACCCACAAAGGTGAAGACCAAATAATATTGAATGCCTTTGCAATTGCCAAAAACGTTCGCCCTGACTTAAAACTTATCCTTGTTCCCAGACATGCAAAGCGTGCCGCAGAAATCGAAGCTTTGGTCGGTGCAACCCGCTTTTCCTGTGCCGTACGTTCACAAAATGTACTGCCGACAGAAGCCGACGACATCTACCTTGCAGACACGATTGGTGAAATGCCGCTTTGGTACATTTCCGCAGCCATTACATTCGTTGCGGGTTCGCTTGTTCCCGTTGGCGGTCACACCCCTTATGAACCCGCTGCATTTGGGTCCGCCATCATTCACGGCTCACAATATTCAAACTTTCAGGCAATCTATGAACAGCTTGTTGCCTGCAAAGGTTCACTTCAAGCGGATACTGCCGAAGACATTGCCGCTGCATGGTTGCGCTTGGCTGACGCTCCTTTTCGCAATACCCAGATAGCGGCTGCCAAAACAGCCCTGTTTGAAAATAGCGACAAAGCTAAAATGCTGGACAGGATTATGCAGACAATTGCGTCACTGCTTTAACTGTCAACAAAACTGCGTGTCAGCAGTATTTTCATCCAGCGTGTATACTGATCGACTGACCAACCACATTCCACAGTCAGCTGTTCCCAGGTTTGAAACGACAGGATCGTCGCTTGCAACACTTCAGGAAAGTGGCATAATCAAAGTACCAAAACGAACCAAAGCCTTCAGTAAATCAAGTGCTCATGAGACCACATTATTCTGACGACGGGCAAGGAAGGCAATATTATAGGATTTACACCAGAAAGTTGCATTATGGATTTTTGACGGCAGTTTGCAGACGTGGCAAGTATAGTTTTTATCAGACAAAACGCTTGGTGGATGAGCGTTCGGGAGCGTATATTTGCTCAGCACCCGCGTATTGGTCTAAACTGTGGAAAATCCAATTCTCACTACCGGATATTGACCCCGGATGAAGCATATAAAAGAAAACTAGAACCAATAAAATTGGCGGCATAAATGGAACCCTGATATACCTTAACTACGCCGCTAAGGGGACTAAAATCTGGTACCACCTTTGTTTAAAATAAGAGGCAATAATAATTAATATGGAAATTTATGTTTATATAGGTGGGCACCGAACAACATCACATCATTTTTATGATGCATTGGTGAAAAATAATGAGTCGCTACAAGCAGAAAAAGTTATTTTTTCAAGCGCAACGAGGCGGACAAAAAAGAAGATTATTAGTGCATTTGAAGCAATAAAACAAGGTAATGATCAAAAACATGTGAGGGATAATCTTTTGCAAACCTTAACATTTGGCAAGGATGTAAAAAGATTACTGATTGTTGATCTGCGTTTATTCGGAGGAAAGAGGCGCTCAATTAGTAATAAAGTGGATATTTTTTATGATAAAATTCAAACGGTATTTAGAGAATGTGACATTCGTTTTTTTATCGAAACACGTAACTATGCTACATACGCAGCATCAGCGTATTCCGAAAGCATCATTGATGGAGCAAGCCAAAGTTTCTCAGATTTTTTGTTAAATACAAAATATAGTAACTTTCGCTGGCCATTATTAATAGAAGGCCTGCAAGGGCAACAAAGTTCCAAACCAGAGATTGTTTGGCGCTTTGAGGATTACGAATATATATGGCGGGATATACTAGGTGCTTTTTCTGGTATAATTAATAGTCAGGATTTAATAGGCCCATCAAATACTAGGAATTTAGGCCTTAGTATTACAGGAGCAGAATTGTTAAATAAATATAAAAAGGAATATTCGAATGATTCCAACGAAAGCTTAGAGCAAGTTCAAAAAATATTTCTAAGACAGTTTCCTTTTGATCAGAATACAACGAGTGTGGGGGCGTGGAACGGAAAGAACGTACAGCAATTAACAAATAGTTACGAAGATGATTGGTATTATATTGATCGTATCGAGAATGTGATACCAATAAAACCACGTTGACATGTCCGTTAGAAACTTTGAATACTCCTTTTGGCTGGATCGTGTCTTCAATTTCAACCATAATTTAGTACGAGCAGAGAACGAATTTATTTCTTACCTTGGAATAACTCTTTACCGATTATGTTTTTTGTGAAGAGTGAATGCAATCTTACAAATCTGAGACATGTCACATCTCTGTTCCTATTTTAAATAAGAAAGATCGTTTAGATTACAGAAATACAGAATGAAAACCCAATAAGTCAACGAATGTTCACTTTTGTTCCGTCTCTTGGCCAAAATCGGAGACTCGATCCTGTTGGGCCTTATCGGAGCTGATCCCAATTCCAAATTTTTGACAATGTGTCAAATTTAGTTATACCCTATGCTCATAATAAAGTAATCGTTGTTTGAACGAGGAACGGCAGCAAAAATTTCTAAAAAATCATTAAAGCAGAGGATATCATAGTGTCTTATTTTTATGGTATAGGTAGGGAAATCAGATGATGGCTGAAAACACAGTACCGCCAAGTTTGGAGCGTAAAATCAGACGTGAAAAACACACTCGGACCGAGCCCGGATTCCCAAAAATGGGGTCTGTGCACTATCTGGAGTGGATGGGTAAGCTTCATAAAGAGCGCAACCCAGCACTCTATTTCGAAATTGGAACAGAGAGTGGGGCCAGCCTATCCCTTGCCCAATGTGCGTCAATTGCAGTTGACCCAAGATTTAAGATAGAGGCAGGTGTTATAGGGAAGCACCCTGAATTGCATCTATTCCAACAAAAAAGCGATGTTTTTTTTGAAACCAATTTTATAAAAAAACTAGGACAGGGGGTTGATCTCGCGTTTCTCGATGGAATGCACTTGATTGAATACCTGCTGCGCGATTTAATCAATATCGAACAAAACATGATGCCGGGCGGTCTAATCTTGGTGCATGATTGTATTCCAATGAGCTTCGCGGCCGCGGAACGAAACTGGGATAAAAAAAAGACACGTGCTTGGACTGGTGACATTTGGAAAATTCTACCCATTTTACATAAATATCGTCCTGATCTGAAAATCTCCACCCTAGATTTGGCACCATCTGGTCTATTGCTTATCGAGATTCACGATCCCAACAACACAATCCTGACAGATAACTACCAGAAGATTGTGGATGAGTTTGTGCCTCTCTCTCTCGAAGACTACGGTTTGGGGCGATTGACCGAAGATCTCCAATTACAGCCAGCAATATTCCCAGCCGCGGCGCCAAATAACGGCCGCTGGGAAATGCCCTCAACACCAAATCTTCATATGTTGAGAATCGCCATCAAAACCCCTAAGGCCCTTCAAAAAAATGCCGGGAAGATCGTAGATCATGCCTTTGCTCGCGGTATTGCAGATGGGCTTCTCCAGAAGGGGCATGCTGTACGGATCGACTCCGGGGCCGACTGGTATGTTGATACACAAGGTACTGATTTTGATCTCTTGTTGCGCGGGCGCGGCGGCTTCACACCACAGCCTGGTATCCCACTTGTTTCTTGGGTCATCTACCCAGGAAAGACCAAGCGGCATCGGATCACCAAAAAAGAAGTTGCCGGCGCAGAACATACTTTTTTTGCATCGGTATCGGCTCTGGAAGAGTTCAGACAGATGGGGCTGGGAAACAAATGTTCTTTGCTGCTGCAAGGGTTTGATCCAAGTACGATGTATCCAGCTACTGTCTCTAACGAGGCACGGCTCAAAACTGTGATGGTCGGAAGTAATCATTTTGAAAAAAATAAGCTTCGGCCGATTGTTGCTATGGCTTTGGCCGCCGGCATTGATCTGCGCATTTGGGGTCGAGGTTGGGCAGACACAATTGCAGAGCCATACTTGGTCGCCAGTTATCTTAAAAATTCTCAAGTTGGCGTACTCTATCGGAGTTCAAAAATTGTACTGTGTGACCATCTCGAAACAATGCGCACCGGCGGTTATATTTCCAATCGTATTTTTGATGCGCTGGCTTGTGGCGCAGCGGTCATTTCAGATGATGTCGAAGGCTTACCAGACGACATCCGCGATTACGTGAAGACCGTTAGTACTCCTATAGATTTTGCCAGTGCCGTCCAAGAAATAGAAGCTGAAGGCGAGACGCAGAAATTGAAAAGGCACGAGATGGCTGTAAGCATGGCTGGATTACATTCTTTTTCTGCACGTGCAAATCAGATCTCCAAAACTCTCATAAAATTTAAGCAGAACAAAGAGATCTCTCCGCAACCTCGCAAAGTGTAACCGGCGCTGTCGTACTTAAGTTTCTGAAATTACACTCAAAGCGGAAACCTACCGACGATAGTCGGTAGTGGTTTAGTTTTTCCACCATACCCTATTCAACAATAATGCCGGTAGGTGCATCATCAATGCTCGTCATATTTTTCTTGCGCCAAAAGGCTTTCACCCCCGCAACACCCAATTCAGCGTACCATGGTACAAGCTCTGTCTCGGCGCGTTGCCGCACGAACGTCATTTCAGGAACGCCCGTACCGCATGATGTCGTAACAAGATCAATATCCAGCTTGAAAATATTGCGTGCCCCCGCATAATTAGGGAACAGGCTATATAACTGATCCCATTCATCATGCGGCGGATATATAACCTGCGCAGCGCCATAGACCCGCAACGTAAAAGCATCGCCCTCAAAGGCACAAAACATCAATGTCATCCGCGGGTTTTGCAAAACATGCGCCGCCGTTTCATTGCCGCTGCCCGTAACACTTAACCAAACAATCTGATTGTCATTTATGATCTTCAGGCTATCCAACCCTTTGGGCGAAAGATTAACCCGCCCACGCGGCCCAGCGGTAGCCACAAAAAACAGGGTTTGTCTTTCAATAAACTGCTTGAACGACCCGTTCAGTTTTGACGTTTGAATACCCATAATTCCCCCTGATCATAGCTGTATGGCCATTAAGTTAACACAGCCCTGCTGACAACAGAGTGTCAGCAATTATCGGCGGTAAATTTGGCCTCTTTATCCACCGCCTTTTACCACAATTCCGGTTTGTTAAGCGCATCGACACAATGCGAATTGCCGGTAATCGGTTCAATTTCATCGCCAATAAAAGATTGGCCAAGCCACCCTTCTGGATACGTTAACGGTAAGGGAGCTTTTACTAATTTTTCAGGAATAGTGCTAAATCCAACTTTAGAGTAGAAATTAGGATCACCATAGGTAAATGCCAGCTCTACGCCTTTTTCTTTCAGAGCGTTAAGGCCAAACTCAATCAACTTCTGACCAATGCCTTTGCCCTGATAGCTTGTCTTTATTGCAACCGGCGACAAGATAAATGCAACAACCTTATTTTCAAACGTCATTCTGGAAAAAAAGATACCACCGATGATTTGTTGATTTTCAGTGGCGACAAACCCGTAAAGATCATCACCATCAGTACCCGTCATTAAATCATAGACCAAGCTTCCTATCACTAAGCCTTCTGATTGCCCTTCTGAATCTGAAAACGTTTTCGTGAAGAGCTGCTTAATCTCTTCAATCTTGTTTGGATCATATGGGATAAATTTCATTTCTTTGCCCACATCAAGCGGTTCCATGGTTGTTTAGCACTACAGTCCTTTAGCCAACCGATCATGCGCTGACAACTTCTCAATCAAGGCCCGCATCTGATCTACAGGGATCATATTCGGCCCATCACTTGGCGCATTGTCAGGATCTTCATGCGTTTCAATGAAAATCGCCGCCACCCCAATCGCCGCCGCAGCCGTGGCCAAGGGTGGCACAAACTCGCGCTTACCCCCCGAAGAGGTCCCCTGCCCGCCTGGCATCTGTACGCTATGTGTCGCATCAAACACAACTGGATATCCGGTTTCAGCCATAATCGGAATGCAGCGAAAATCACTGACAAGCATGTTATAACCAAAGCTTGTACCACGGTCACACAGCATAATGTTTTCATTACCCGTCGAGGCCACTTTCTCGGCCACATTCTTCATATCGTTTGGTGCCAGAAATTGGCCTTTTTTCACATTAATACATTTGCCGGTCTCACCCGCTGCCAATAAAAGATCGGTTTGACGGCTTAAAAACGCGGGGATCTGCAGAATATCTACCACTTCCGCCGCCCTCGCACAGTGCCAGATTTCATGCACATCCGTCACCACAGGCACACCGAACTCTTCTTTGATCGCAGCCAGTATTTCCAGCCCCTTTTCCATGCCCAAGCCGCGCATACCCTTCAGGCTGGTACGGTTGGCTTTATCGTAGCTTGCTTTGAATACATAAGGCGTATTCGTGGTAGAACAGGCTTCTAGCGTTTGTTCGCACAACATCCGTGCATGATCCAAGGACTCCAACTGGCAAGGCCCCGCCAGCAGCGTGAAAGGTAGCGTATTACTGATCTTCAGATTTCCCGCTTCAACCGTTTTCATCCTATTAATCCTTCGCTCAAAACCGCTTCAATACGCGGCACATCTTCGGGGTTGTTCAATTCCCAGAACACCCTCCCCTGCCCGTCCACTTCCACGCAACGCACAGGCACACCACGCTCCATAAAACGCAACTGTTCTAAACCTTCAAGCGTCTCTAATGGCCCTACTGTCCAGTCGGCATATTCCCGCAAGGCTTTGGGCCGATACGCATAGACCCCCACATGATGAAACACGGGGATTTCGTCGCCTTCAACCAAATCATCCCCCACATATGGGATCACTTCTTTGGAAAAATACATCGCATTCATATGGGTATCAAACACCGCCGTTGTACCGCCAACACGCCCTTGCTTACGGTCTTCAACAAAGTTCTTATAGGTCTGCAAATCACAGCGCAAAACTGGCGTGGTCACATGCACGCTTGGATCATTTTCAAACCCCACAATCAGATCAGACACAAACCATGCAGGCGTCAACGGTGCATCCCCTTGCAGGTTCACCACCAAATCGGGCTCACTATCCATCACGTCCAAAGCTGCCGCACAACGTTCCGTGCCATTGGCACAACTTGACGGCGTCATCAGAACCTGCGCCCCAAACGCTTCCGCAGCCGTTTTGATGCGCTCGTCATCCGTCGCCACATAAACCGCATCCACGCCGTCCACCGCCATTGCTGCTTCCCAACTGCGCCGGATCAATGATTTTGCCCCATCAGGCCCATTCAAAACAACCAATGGTTTGCCGGGGTACCGTGTGGACGCAAAACGTGCGGGTATAACAATCGCCGTTTTCACACCACACCTGCCCGCAAAATATCATGGATATGCACCAACCCTTTCAAGGCCCCTGCCCTATCCACCACCATCAGGGCAGAAATCGTTCGACGGTTCATAATCCCCAAAGCTTCGGACGCCAACATTTCAGGCGTAACTGTAGATGGCCCCATCGTGGCCACAGAACCCGCTGTATGATCCATCAACCCGTCCATGTTACGCCGTAAATCCCCGTCCGTGATAATCCCCAGTAACTGCCCGTCCGCCACTACGGCCGCCACACCAAACCCTTTAGCAGTCATTTCCAATAACGCCCCGCTCATCGCGGTATCTTCCGCCACCACAGGCAAAGCCGCACCCGTGTGCATAATACTTTCCACCTTCAGCAACTGCGCACCCAGCTTGCCACCGGGATGATTGACCAGAAAACTGTCCCGATCAAACCCGTGCAAACGCATCAAAGCAACTGACAACGCATCACCCAAAGCCAGCTGCATAGTGGTTGATGTTGTCGGAGCCATCCCAATACCGCAGGCCTCTGGCTGATCGGGCAAAACCAACGCCACATTTGCCGCTTTCGCAAGCGCACTATCTGCATTCTTGGTAATCGCTATCAATGGTATCTTAAACCGTTTGGCATGTGCTATCTCATCTGCCAATTCCGCCGTTTCACCCGAATTGGACAGCATGATGCAAACATCCGACTTGGTAATCATCCCCAAATCACCGTGACTGGCCTCACCCGGGTGCACAAATTGCGCAGGTGTTCCCGTACTGGCCATAGTCGCCGCAATTTTACGCGCAATATGACCGGATTTTCCCATGCCGGAAACAACAACACGGCCCTGCACTTTAGCCAAAAGATTTACTGCTTCCTCAAACGGTGTCCCCAAGCTCTCCGCCAACGCCGTCAAAGCCGCCGCTTCGATCGTTAACACTTCCGCCCCAATTTTCGACAAATTATTCGTCATAAACCTCTGCCCTTCAGCATTCGATTATTCATGCAATGGTAATAGACAAACGCACATGTTTGTCCACATCTATCAGGATTTATCCCTGTGATGGCCTTCATATAAAAATACATGATCCCAGCGTTTATGCAGCCAATACCACTGTTCCGGCTTATCCATAATCCGTGCACTGATGCGGTCATTCAGTTCACGGGTCATGGTTAATGCATCCGATGGCTTGATCGGTGCCTCGAACTCAACGTGAATATTCAACTCGTTATCATCGCGCGTACCAAATGCCGGAACCAGCGGTAAATCATAGCGCAACGCCAGCTCTGCCGCCGAGGTTGCCGTCAAAGCATCAATTCCAAGAAAGGGTATTAAATGGCCTTGCTGAAATTTTTGATCAACCAAAAGGGCAAAAAAACCGCCTTTGCGCAAATGCCTGATCATCTTCATATTTCCGCTCGGGCTTTTTGCGACTATTGGCTCTCCTCCCAGCTTGATACCGGTCAGCCAATGCCGCTCAAACAAAGGATTGCTGTTTTCGCGGTACACCGCCCCGGTTTCCATTCCCGAAGCATGCAGATAATGGCGAATGGCTTCCCATTGACCAAAATGCGCTGATACGATTATAGCACCTTTGCCTTCAGCCTTTGCTTTATGCAAGGCTTCCAGCCCAATGCCTTTTGCATCGAACAGTTCAATCTGCTGTTTAAAACTGGCATTGAACAGAATTTCTGACATTGTCCTGCCAATATTCCGCCCGATACGCTTGCACAAAATACGCGTTTCTTTTTCTTCCATTTCCGGAAAGGCCCGCTTCAGCCCATCCAGCACACGCTTGCGCGAAACGGGAACCATTGGCACAAAAAGTCCACCGGCCGCGGCAAATAAAGCGCCGCGCATACGAAACGGCATCAGCCGTCCTAAAAAGATACCTAGCCAAATCGGTATAAACTCAAGAAATTGTACCAGCTTTTTTTTATGGGTCGTTTGCATTACAGCTTTCTAGGGCTTGTTGCCTTGTGCCACAATGGCCAAGATGTGGTTGTTCGCAAAAACCTGCTTACAGGGTTGAAGCTTGTGATGGCACATCGCATAATTACGCATAACCTATTGATTTTTAACATTTTATTCTATGCCTAACATTAGCTCTCGTATTGCGCATTCCAATTTAAGACGGTCAACCGTTGAAAAATCCTTTGCGACACGCAATTCAAGCCTTCCAGCCGTTGCTATACATTTAACCGTACCTTCGGGGCGAGCAATATTGAACACGGTTTTTGCCTTGCGCGGCGGGGCAGCCCCTACCTTCCCTGTGGGGAAGGGTTTTTTGTCCGCTTCAAGACCTGCCGCGCGGCGCAAAATAGCTTGCTCTTCCTCAGCCAGACGATCCGGTCCTGCCGCAATCAAATCGCTTTCAATCTGCGCGGCAACCGAACCATCCGCATCAATGCGTTTGCGTAATTCCAATCCCAAAGCCCGTGATATTTCGGCCGGGTATTTCAAAACACCCCCTACCCTATCCATCAACCCGATAAAGCCGCGGATATAACTGCGTTTCTGATAACCAGCGGATTTAAACAATATGGCCACAGCCTTTTCTGGATCATCGCAATCTGTCGCAGTATCCTGCGCATATTTAATTGCAAGGCCGGCCATCTCAGCAAAGGAAATATCTTTACGGATCAAATTTTCGTCTACCATTTGACGATACAGCCGTTCCAGCGCCTCATCCGTAAAAATAACGACCGCAGGAATGCTGGAATACGCCTCAGGATCCGCAGAAGCCCCCTTAAGGGCCTTATAGGCCGCGAGTCGTCGAAAGCCCTGCACCAACTCATACTGCCCGTCAGCGCGCTTTTGAACGCGTATCGGGTTAGACAGGCCAATCTCTTGAATGGATGTAATCAATTCATCCAAAACCTCATCCGTATTACCCATACGGTCTCGGGCCAGTTTCTTGGTTAGGATATGACCCAAAGGGATCAAATCGATCACCAGTCCATCCGCTTTGCGTTGTACATATTCATGCGCCAACTGATCATTCTCGGCACGTATCTGCTGTTCCATCGCCTGACGTTCTTTCAGGCTATCGGCATTTTCGGAAATAGCCGAGGCCATTGGCCCCCGTCGTTTAGGTTCAGCCCCAAAAGCGGATTTAGTTTCAGGGGCAGCCTGCGTTTCTGCAACCTTCCCCGCGGGGACGATTTCATCTTCGGGCATATCAATATCAAATACGCGGCGTTTCTTGCTCATGCCTTATCCTCCAGCTTATTCCACGATGCAATGATCGAGGCTTTGAATTCTTCATATCCACGGTCAAACGTGGTCCGCGCCCGACGCCATGTTTCGCGTGTCATATCGCGGTAATCAATTTCGTAAACCGAGCTTAGAAACCTACTTGATTGCTCAACGGCCCGGGTCATCTCAATGGGGTGTACAGCCAAACGGTCACCAAATACTTTCTGGAACGCACTGTACATTGCCTGATGTAAATCATTACCCGGCTCAAAACGGGTCAGCAGGAAGCGCACATCGCAAAATGCTTTGGGCAAATCCATATTCCCCGCGGGGAAGGTTCCGTCAAAACCAACTGCTAAATCTTCCAGTGCTTCGGACAATTGCCCGATAAAACTGGTTGTACTGTCATATTCCCAATAGGCAGGGCCAGAAGGAATATACAGCATGTCCGCCGCAAAAACTGCATTCATTGACTGATACCCGATCGCAGGCGGACAATCGAAAATGATCAGGTCATAAGCATCATCGGGTATAGCATCCAGATAACGGCTGACAGCCGCGAAGAACGACCATTCAGGATTTAGGTGACGATACTGTGCACTGGCAAATTCAACAAAGGCGGCATTGGCACATGACGGGACAATATCAATTGTCGGCCATGCGGTGGGCTTGATGAAATCATTCACCCGCAATTCATCCAAACCCAGATCACGAATAGAAGCGGGCAATTTACGTTGGGGTAGCGCGGCCCCACTGGCCGCGGCAACCGGACTGGAATTCATCCGGTCGGTTTCGCGAATCAAATCTCGCGCCATAATGCCCCAGACCGTATGATCCTCGGCCACGTCATTCAGCCCCATACTGTGCGATAAAGTCGCTTGCGGATCAAAGTCCACCACTAGAATGCGATAGCCGTCCAAAGCCGCCGCATGTGCGAAATGCAGCGCAACTGTCGACTTGCCGGCCCCGCCTTTAAAGTTGGCAATAGCCGCACGAAACGCGCGCTTGCCGGTTGGGCGATGCGGCATCAGGGATTTGCGGTTCACCTTCATGCGACGGCGCAGCTCATTCACTTCTTCCAGACTATACCAACGCTGGCGACCATCTTCTTCAACTTCACCTGCTGGAAGAGAAGGGTCAGCAGCCAGACGCCCGCGAAATGTGGATTGGTTGATCTTTAAAATCAGCTCGGACACTTCCCAACTGGAAAACCGCCGCAGGGTCTTTTCCATCTCCGGACTAAAGGTCTGCTGCCTGATCCAGCTTTGCATTTTCAGGGATTGCGCGTGTAATTGGTGAAGATCTTTGTGATCGAACATATTCTGCCTCTGGACGTTAATTCTTATAATTTTTACAATTACGTCTTATTTGCAAAAAATGCAAAAGGTAATATTATACTCTTAAAACCTTCCCTGTGGGGAATATGCCCAACGATTATATAGCTTTCCCTTAGACAGCGATTCGCAAGACATATGGAAAAATATTGATGCATGATGAAAACTTGGCTACCATATTTAGGGTGACACCAACAAGGCTTCAACTACAAATAGGGTGACATCTCTATCAAATAAGGTGACATTATAGATGTCCCCCTTTACCAATCTTACCTTAATTATTTTATTTAATAGGATTAGATTTAAACCCACTTCAAACAGAGTTCTTGACAGAATCGGATAACTGGACGCAAATAATCATATATTGCGAAACAGCGTTGTATTAGAGTCGTTTCAATGTATATAGGCAGTATAAACCTGACCAGTAACGAGTCAGGACAAAGGTGGCGATCCTTATATTGGGATCAGGTACAGGAAGGAACGGCCCAATGTTGGCCAGCAGACCCGTCGGGCGGGATGCCGCGACAAAGAAATACGATATCCTTTCAGCTTTGATGGCTTATGCGCTTGCACGCGATAAGCTAACGCAAAGACTGGTTTTGCGCCTGATGTCACTAATCACGACCAGATATAACTGGCAGCGGGATGAACTGAGTATGGGCCAACGTGAAATAGCAAAACTATGGTCGGTTGATGAACGCACAGTGAAACGCGAAATGGCCAAACTGAAAGCAAAAGAATGGCTGATCGTTAAACGGGCAGGGGTGCGAGGCCGTGTGACGCTTTATGGGTTTAATCTGGATTTGGTGTTAAAGGAAACAGAAGTGGAATGGCCTAAAATAGGGCCGGATTTTGTTGGACGTTTGAATGAAATGACGGGCCTTACAGCGCAAAACGTGCAGCAAAGCAATGTTGTGCCCTTTGCCGCCAGTGCTTTGCCGCCAGTTGATGATGGGACTATATGGTCATCTGTGGCCGGTATTTTATTTACACATGATCCGACAAGCTTTGCAGCCTGGTTCCAACAATTGCAAGAGGCCGGA
>Ga0209344_10003663_pt1 | contig 14883 bp, 12 predicted proteins | sample Cruoilmetagenom6_FD_187293 | JGI IMG/M metagenome (GOLD analysis project Ga0209344, IMG submission 187293) | Oil polluted marine microbial communities from Coal Oil Point, Santa Barbara, California, USA - Santa Barbara Oil Seep Sample 6 (SPAdes)... | ecosystem: Environmental > Aquatic > Marine...
TCCGGTTTCCAGAGATCCGACGGGCGCCTGCCGTCGTCGGTGTAACTCAGCAACCAGCCACAGGCGCTGCGGTACCTCTCCACCGCTTCCGGAGCCTTTTCATTCTCCGAGAGATCCACCAGCGCGTGAATCAGGTGCCGGTGCATTTCTGCGCCGGTCGGCCCGTACTCGACGGGTTCCGACAACGCCGACGCAATCGCCTCAACCGTTCCCACCGCACCGATCCTACCGAGGCTTCTCGCGGCGCAGGCACGGATGCGCTCCGAATCGTCGCCGAGCGCTGATGTGAGCGCCGACACCGCCGAGATGGCATCCGGGCCGAACCACCCGATGCCGCACGCGACCGCAGCCCGGTCGGAGTCCGCAATCTCTTGGTTCCTGAGTACCGCGAGGAGGGTTGGCAGGGCCTGTTCGGCCGAATCGGCGGTCGCCGCCAATCCTCTCGCGCAGTTCGCTCTCAGCGGGTTCTTCTCGTCGCGAACAAGGCACGTCTGGAATTCCTGCGCCGCTTCCCGGGCCACGCTGCGCATACAGGTGGCGAACCGGGCCGCTTTGACACGGTTCGAATGATCTGCGTTCGGATCATTGACCCTCCGGCGACTCAGATCCACCATAGCCCGGTAGGTCCGGCCCCCGGTCTTAAAGGGAACATCCATCCACGGAGCCGCGGAATCGAATCGACGAACCACGATCCCGTCGGCGAGCACGGTTTTCCACACTACGGCGCCGTGACCACGCGCTCCCGCCGTCCGTGGCGTCGCCACGGGCCAACAGGTCGCCGGGCTCAAAGGGAACGGATCCGTGGCCGCCGACCCGGCTGCAGTGAAAACCTGCGCCATGACAGCCGGGCTCTCGAGGCGATCACCCGCCTTCCCGTTCCAGGCGACCATGAGATCGAAGTTGCCAACGATGGACACATGAGAAACGCCCCGGCCCGACATCTCGGCATGGATTTCAATCTTTCGGCCGTGAGGTGCGCCATCCGCCTCGAAGACACGAGCTCCGATGTGCGCCGCCACGTCGGTGTCGGGGCCCTCATTCCAAGCGCAGGCAAAGACACCGCTCGGCGAGACCACCAGCGAAGGGAAGGCCACGGAACCCAGCCCGTCAACGGTGAGAGGGAACTCATCACCCGCTGCCGCACCGGCTGCATCGAAGACCCTTCCCTGGATCTGCGACCATTCCCCATTTGTCCCGATCCACCGCCCACTCTGCCACACGACCACGAAACCACCAGAAGCATCGTGATCCACATCGGGGTTCAGCTGGCTTCCACTACGCTCGGTGTTGACGACGAACTCGTCGCCGAGGGGAACGCCATTCCGAGAGAATCGGCGGGCACTGATGTTGAATCGGTCGCAGCTGTTCCTTCCCTCGGAACGCCAGACCACCACGAAATCGCCGTTCGGCGCAATGGAGACCTTCGGGTCGCGGTAGAAATCCCTCGAAAGCCCCCACTGTTCGTGAGTCATCCGTATTTGGTCCACCCTGAATTCGGTCTCGAGAGGTTGCCCCTCCGAGTCGAAGACCCGTACCCAGATCCTCCGCTTGTTCCGCTCGCCCTCGGTCCCGCCTTCCCAGGCCACGACAAATCGTGACCCGTCCGGCGTCATATCGACCGACGGTTTCCTCGCCAGATCGCCCGGCAGGACGTCGATGCGGAACATCTCGCCCACCGCATCGCCATCGCCGTTGAATCTCCGGATCCGGATCCCGTTGAGCGGTTGGGCGCCCTCGGCAACGTGACTCGCCCACGCCACCACGGTGGCGCCGTCATCGGCGATCGCGACATCGGGTTCGCCGACGATGCGGTCTTCGTCGGGGTCCAGGAGCAGCGCATCGTAGGCCGATGCGACACACGGCAACACCAACAACAGCCCTGCGGTCACGATGAGCGATCGAACCAACAAGCGCGTCTCCTTCCCGGATTCTGTTCTCATCTACGGTACACCCGTTGCCTGCGTTTACAGAGTCAGCACCTCAACCAGCGGCAGTGCCGGTGAACCTCCGACGCTCACCGGGCGTGCCGGGGCCACCATGGACCTGCGGCCTCTGGCCTCCACCGGGGCGTGCCGGGCACGCCATTGTGCCGGGACGACCCACCAGCTGCGCGGCTCGATCCACGCAATGGCGCTGCCGGGCAACCCTCGCGGTGGATCGCTCCAGTGCACCTCTTCCGGCAACCAAGCAGGCCGCCGGCGCACCTCGGCGTGGTCGCAGACCTTCAATTCGCCCCCGTGCGACCACGCCGATGGTGCGACGCTGGGTCGCCGAAGGCGAACCAGAAGGCCGGGGCTCCTGGCCGCCGGGTGTCGCGGAACACCCCCGCACCCCGGCACGTCCCACCGCCTCTCGGACACGTGATTCCACCCGCGGCGAGACTGAAGGTGGGGCCAGCCCCACCCTACGGTCAGGAAGGGAGACCCTCCGCCCGAGCCAGCCCAGCCACCCTCCGCCGCGCGGCCGGTGAGGTGAGCATGCCCAACGCACGTTCGAGATCGGCGCCGGCGAGATCGCCCCGCACGGCCAGCGCCGAGAGACACCAACGCCGATCCATGGGGCGATCGAGGTCCTCGATGAGATCGAGAGCCTGGCCGACGTCATCGGGCACATCGGCTTCGATCAGTGCGACCAACGCACGTCGTCGAGCCCAAGCTTCCGGGAGCCCTTCGAGACCAACCCTGATCTCGCTCACCGTCGTGTTGCCGAGTGTCGGGATGGACTCCCGAAACGCCCGAAGCCGATCGAGCACCGAGCTTCTGGCCCGTTTGGTACCGGTTGAATCACGAGTCGCCAGAAGGCTCTGGGTTTGGATCACACGCGGTCGGGCGGACGCCCGTGAGTCCGGCTCATCCCACATCTCGTCCCACGAGGATGGATCGATAACAGTTGGCGGCGCCATCTCTGCCGGTTCCGGCTCCGGCTCCTCTGTGGCCGCTTCATCGGCGACCACATCCCGGGTTGGACTCTCGACGAGCGGAGGCGGTGGTGGACGTTCTTCCGGCGCGACCGCGCTGCCATGCCCCACTGCTCGCGGCTGCATCTCATCATCACCGGCCTGCCCACTTGAATCGACCGCGACTCGGGGCCTTCCCGGAGTGGGCGCCGGTGGGGGAATCTCGAAATCTACGCTGCCGTCGGTCCACTCCTGCGGATCGTCCTCTTCCTCAGGTCGTTCGAGGGAATCGGCCACGAGGTCGATGCCACGAACCAGCAGGTCATCCCGCTTATCCGGATCACGCAGGCCCGAAAGGATCCCGCGAAGTGAGAGACCCTCCTCGCGACGCATCTTGCCCAGAGCCTCGAGAACTGCGGCGGGAGCGAAGACGCCGCCCCCTTTCCCTGCCAGACCCTCGATCAGATCCTCGGCGCCGTCGAACCCGACCTCCCGAGCCAACAGCCGACGCTCGGTGGCGCTGAGTCCACGGACGGTCCGCCAGGCGCGAGCGAGGGATTTTGCCTTTTCGACCTTCGAACCCGCCCGCTGAAGCTCGAAGACCAGCGCCGAAAGATCGTCTCTCATCGTCCGACTACTCGCCGAAGACCTTGCCCGGGCTCACCTTCGGATCCTCGTCGTCGCCACCCATCCCCTTCGCCATGGCCGCCGGCAGACTCGAGATGTCGCGGAGCAGTTTGTCCATGTCGACACCGGAGAGCTGCTTCATGATCGGACCGAGCTGGCTGATGACCTGGGTCACGTCCTCGGTCAACCGGGAGGCGCCGGTGCCGTCTCCCGGGCTGCCGCCGTTGGAGATGATGGTTGTCTTGCCCGCCCGTGAGAGCGGTTCTGAAACAGCGGCCGCGATTTCAGGCAGCACCTTCAAGGCTTCGATGGAGAGACCGGCTTCGTTGTAGAGTTTGAGCGCCTCGGCGAGCTTGCGCCGGGCAAGCGCTTCCGCCTCACCCTTGGCCTGGATAGCCTCGGCTTCGGCAAGACCGATCCGCCTCCGCTGAACCGATTCGGCCTCGGCTTTGGCCATTCCTTCGGCCTGAAGCGCTTTTGCGGCTTCCTCGCGGCGCAATCGCTCAGCCGCTGCTTCTTTCTCGACGGTGTACTTCTTGGCGTCGGCGAGGCGCTCGGCCTCGTACTTCCTGGCATCGGCCTTCTCGCGGATCGAGGCGTTGAGTTCGAGCTTCTGACGCTCGACCTCCTGGTCGGCAATCTGGATGTCCTGGACCTTGAGCTCCATCTCGCCGGCCTTGACAGCCTGAGCATCGGCGACATCGACCTCTTTCTTGATCGACGCAACCTTGAGGCTGAGGGCCTTGTCCGCGTCGGCGATCTCGGTGTCGACGCCGATCCTCTTCTGCTCCTTGTTCTGCCTCGCCCCCTCTTCTTCGATGGCCGCGTCCCGATCCGCGTTGGCAGTCGCGATCCGCGCGTTCTTGAGCGCCTCCTGGATCTTGGGCTGACCGAGGGCGTTGAGATAGCCCTCGTCATCTTGGATCGCTTGAAAAACAAAGGAGCGGAACTCGAAGCCCATCCCCTCGAGATCGGTGTGGGCCTCGTCACGCACCTTGTCCTGGAAGCTCTTTTGCTCCCGATACAACTCCTCGACCGTGAGGGTTCCGACGATCCCACGAAGATGGCCGGCCACCGTTTCCTTGATGGTCGCCTGGACATCGTCGACGGGCATGCCGAGAAAACCCTCGGCCGCGCTTCGGATGTGTTCTACATCGCCCTGAACCTTGACCTGGGCAACCGCCTTGACGTTGATGGGAATGCCCTGAATGGTGTAAACGTGCGGAAGGTCGATCTCGAGGGTCATCATCCTCAGTGAGAGCACTTCATACTGCTCCCACGCCGGCCAGACGAATGTCCCGCCGCCCCGGATAATGCGAAAGCCCTCGATCTCGCCCTTTTCGCTCCTCACCTTTTTGCCGAGGAGTTTTCGACGACCGAAGACGATCAGTGCTTCGTCCGGTCCGGCCTTCTTATATCTGACCCGAATCACCAGATAGGCGAAGAACATCAGGACAGGAATGATGATCACGGACAGCATCAGGATGGTCGAACCCACAGCTCACCTCCACGAGATTTCGATATACATGATAGTCAGCTACTCATGTTGAGAAATACGAAAAACACACCCTCAAGTTTCACGGAATTCACCGGTCCATCATATCGGGATCTGACGGATCCTGAAAAGAAAAACGCCGGGGCGACGTGGATCGCCGCCCCGGCGTACATTCAGTCTCCATCGATCGACGCGGGGTCGATCAATTCGTGAGAAGCGCGGTCTAGGAGCCTGTAGGGAATAGGTGGATGGTGGATATCGGAGCGTCGATAAGAGCTGTCTTTCGATGATTTCGAGGATACATACTCAGAGTATTCGCTGAGAGAGCAGCGAAAGACCTACTTGTCGCCGCCCGACAAACGCCGTGCACTTTTTTTGCTACGGGCTCCTAAAAGTTGTACATCAGGCTGGCCGAGAGCATAAACACCCCGCCCGTGTCCGGAATCTTCAACCAGTCCGCCTCGATCCGGGCGCCGAGTTTCTTGAACTTGAAATTCATCCCGAGACCCCATGCCAGATCGGATCCGCTTGTCGACCGGTCCTCGGGTACGCCAGACCTGATGACATTATTGTCGACATCATACGACGCGTAACCGAGCTTACCGAAGAAATCCACCTTGTCGCCCACCGGGATGAGACCAACGGCGTACCCGCTCCACATGCTGATGTCGATGTTCGACTCCGCGTAGGCTTCGACGTTGCCACCCTCAAACGACTTGATATTTCCGAAATCTGTGTAACCGGCCTCGACGGCGAAGTACTTCAAGGGACGATACCCGGCAAAGATCTTGTATCCGAATGCATCCTCTTCGAAGCGAAGATCGGCGTAGTCGGGATTGAACTCCCGAACGTCCACAGACGTAATTCCAAGGCCGGCTCCGACGTAAAATCCCAGGTCCGCCGCCGCAGCGGGTACAGCCACGGCTGCCATCACAACCAAGGTCAAGAAACACTTCTTCATACTTCACATCCCCTCTCGGTATCGGTCGTCTCATTTCTCCCTACGGTTTTACGACAGTCTGAGTCGGGATGCTGTCAATTGTTGTGAAAAGGAAACCTCAGATGCAAATACTTGAGAATCAAGCAACTGAGTGTCGAATGGTCGTTCCGGTGACCGCGCACTTGAGCCGCCCCTTCCCGGTATCGAACGGAAGGGCGACAAGGCTCCGACTCACCTCCTCTAGATCGACCATCACCGACGCCAACATGTCGGACCGGCGAACTTCATCTCCGATCAGAATGTGGCGGATCAGGGTCAGCGCGTCGTCGAGGGCGAGTAACCCTCCGTGGATGGGCTCCCGCGGCACCTCCGCCACGGTTTCTGCGACCTCGGAGAGAGCACGCGAGAGCCGTGTCAGGTCATCGAGCGGCAACTCGAACGCCGGGATGAAGAATACCCGCCGGCCTTCCCATCCGGGGGTCGTGCGACCACCGGTCCGCACTCGATCGTAGACCTTCACATCGACCTCGATCCGCCAGGCTGGACGCCACTGGCGAACCCGCCGACCTGCTTTCGGCAGGAGGGCTGAACTCTCGATTGGGTCGAGACCCTCGTCCTGGAGCACCGCCGCATGACCGCAGTGCTCGCAGAAGAAGATGGTGTCGAAGCCCTCACCTCGCATGGCCGATCCGCACGACGGGCAATCGAGGTTGATCAGATGCAGGCTCACTGGACCTTCTCCATCATTGTCTTGACGGTGTCGGTCAGCCCCACGTGCACCTTGCCCTTCGCCAAACCGGTCCCCTCCTCGACAACGCCGCCGTGCCGGAACTGACGGTAACCCCAGTAAACCAAACCGGCGAGGGTGAGACCGACAAGCCCGAGGGCCTTGAATCCTCCATCCGAACGAAGAACGACGTCGGCATGCTGCAGAAACGTCGTCCCGACGAATGACGCCCCGGCGCACGAACCCACCAGACAGAAGGCTCGCCAAAGGTGATTTCCGGGCGCCTTGCCGTAGGCCAGGCTTCCGTCTTCGGCATCCACCAGCACCTGGTACGTCTTGCCTCGAAATCCATAGCGAATCACCCACAGCGGGTAGTAGAGCAGCGCCACTCGCCGGCGAATGGATGTCAGCCACGAGAAGGTTGTCCGATCGAGATGATTGACCTGCTCGGCTTCTGAGATCGCTCTTCTCCGGAGCTCACGGCCGGTCTCCTCGAGCGACCGGCTCGGCCGAAAGACCATGCCCCGTGACCGCAGGAGACCATCATCCAACGGGAGAACCTCATCCCCCGACAGATCGACCTGGTGAACGCCGAACTCGGCCATGTCCGCGGCCGGCATAGTGAAATCCACGGACCGTTCGATGGTTCGTTCGACGGGCTTGTTCTCGGTCACCCACTTGTTGCCGCGTTTGCGCCGCAGGGTTTCGATACCGAGGATCCAACCGATGGCGTCGAGACGGGCACGGACAAAGGGGAACCACGCCAAGAACGCCTCTTGGACCCTGGCCTCCTTCTTGAGGGCCGGGTCCTTACGGATGCCTTTCTTGAGCCAGCGCCGCACCGCGTCCGACGCGTCGTTCCGTTCGAGGCGATTGAGCACCATCACACGGGCGATCCCACGCTCGCCCACCACCGCCTGAGCTGTGCCGCAATAGCGACACTCCACGTTGGTCCGACCCTCCTGGACATCGACCGTCCCGCCGCACGAGGCACAGGTAAGACCGGTCAAGACCTTGGGTTTGGCGTTCTTGTCCTTCGCTGGTCTTTTCGGGGTGCTCTCCGGGCTCTTCTCGAACTCCGATGCACCTTCATCGTTCACCGGCGGCGGCAGCGGCGGAAGTTGCACGTCCGACACCGGCTACACCTTCCGGCTGGTCAGCCAGGCGATCCCGAGGATCGGCGCCGAACTGACGAGATAGACAATGGCCTTCATCAATGGATTACTGATCAGGAGGCCCTCGATCCCGAAGATCACCAGGGCGAGGATCGCGACGGCGACAAACGGAGACTCGGCCTTTGACGGGTAGTCGGCGGGGAAGACCATCCCTGAGATGGCATCGACGGCCGCCTGATAGGTTCGACCCTGCCAAGAGTAGGGTGTGCGATAGAGCGGCAGATGATAGAGCACCGTCTTTCGAACGGCGATCTCGCCGTGCCGGGTCTTGAGCCACTCGCGGGCGGTTTCCGCCGGGACCTCAGGATCGACCACCGCGACCCCCGCGGCTGAATCGGCATCCATGGGTCGAGTGGTACCGGCCGGGAGTTCGAGTCCCTGGAGGCCCTGGAGCGAGGAAGGCGCCGCCGGTTCGAGGATCACCCGTTCCGAATTCCCCTCGCTGATCGTAAAGGCCCAAAAGGGAAAGTACTCAAGTCTCGGGTCCGCGAGTTGCGCCTTGCGATCGAGATCCGCCACCGTCGAAGTACCGCCAAGAAACCTCCTGAGATGGGCCGGCACCTGCTCTGCCGCGATCGTCGGCAACATCATCTCGTGGAAGAGGGTTGCCGACCCATCGAGAACAAGGGCCGTCGAACAGAACGGACACTCGAGCAGCCGTTCGTCAGCCCGCGGCTCGATGCTCGCCCCGCACTGGGTGCACGACACCGACATCTATACTCCCGCCCCTTCCGGCATAACCTCAGCCTTCACCTGACCTCCAATCCTGCGATGGAGCTAATGGCTAATGGCTAATAGCTAAATGCTTACTCTCCCTGCTTGTTTCCGCAGTTGGGACAGAACTTTGCCCCATCGGGCACCGGTTGGCCGCAGCCCGAACACCCGGACGCCTCCTGCTTCTTCCCACAACCGGGGCAGAACTTTGCGCCTTGCGGCATCTGAGCACCGCAATCGGAGCAGAACCCACCCGCAGCCGCAGCGGCCGCAGCCGGGGCGGCGCCGCCGCCCTGGGGCTGTCCGCCCTGACCCGCCTGGTTCATGGCGTTTGAGATCATTCCAGGCATCATGGCGCCAAAACCGGCTCCGAGCCCGAGACCCATGCCGGCGCTCGCGGCGCCACCTTCTCCGCCACCACCGCCGCCTTCAGCGGCATCCTGGATGGCCTGCGCGGCCTTGAACTGCATGTAGGTATTCATATCACCCACTGCGCCCATGGCGGCCCGCTCGTCCATCTTCTCCTGGACCTCGTCCGGTGGAGTGATGGAGTTGATGTAGAAATCCGTGAGATCGACGCCGTACTTGGCGAAATCCTCGGCGAGACGCGCCTTGGCGGCTGTTCCGAGTTCGTCGTAGTAGCGCGCGAGATCGAAGATCGTCTTCAGAGTCTCACCCAGGAGATCATTGAGACGAGAAACGATCACATCGCGATAGAAATCCTGCAACCGGCTGGTCTCGAAAAGCCCCTGAGAACCAACGACCGTGTTGACGAAGAGCTGACTGTCGGCAATCCGGTAGCCGTAGTTGCCGAATGCGCGAAGCCGGACCATCCCGAGTTCGGTGTCCCGAAAGACCACCGGCTCACGGGTTCCCCATTTCTGATCGATGAAGGTTTTCTTGTTGACAAAGACGACCGACACCCTGAAGGGCGACTCGCCGCCGAAGGGCGAGCCGATGACCTTGCCGAGGAGTGGAATGTTCTGAGTGCTCAGGGTGTGTCGGCCGGGCCCAAAGACATCGAGGGCTTTGCCGTCGCGATAGAGCACAGCCTCTTGGGTCTCGTGAACCACGAGCTGTGCGCCGAGTTTGATGTCGGCGCTGCCCTGGGGCGGAAAACGATAGATGATCTCCTCACCTGTGGGATCGTGGTGTTCGAGGATCTCGAGCAGGGCCATCACAGGCCTCCCTTCTGAGTCACATCTTCAAAGACGGTGGACCGTTCGTCGAACTGACGATCGGCCGCGTGCACGGCATCGAGCAGGGTCCGCAGATCCGGTTCGGCGGCGGTGCCCGGAAGCATCTCGATCCGATCCGCGAGGCTCTCGACGGTGCTGATCAGTGCCAGATCAAAGGCGTAGAGCCGCTCGAGCTCCGCCTCCCGGATCTTGACCGGATCGAAGAAACCGCTCGAACCATAGTCCGCGTGCCGAATCCGATTCGCCAATCGATCCAGCCCTTTGTCGATGCTCGATGCAAGATCGAGATTGGCGAGGTTGCCGGACCGGCTCCAGTCGCGGACCTGACCCTGCATCGCTTCACGGCCGCGATCGACCTGTGCCGCCAACCAGACCCGCTGCATCTTGTCCACATCCCGGCGAAGCTCGGCTTCGAGATATCCGCGGAAACCCGGGATCTTGGCGCCGATCCGCTCGATGAAGTTGCGTTCTTCGCGCGCACCTTCCACACCGATGTTCATATGAGTCCTCCTCGTCGTTTTATGGGACGCCTCCGCACCTGTTGTTTCATACGAAAACAGTGGGAGGTCAGTTTCAGGGCGCACAGTTGGCATGTGGATTGCATCGAGTTTGACATCATGTGGTTATTGGTCCTCATTCCCTGCTCGTCAGATCACGAGGGAGTCCGGAAGGTCTCAAGGACCAGCTGCATGCCCACCTTGCAACGGCGGACTATTCGCCGCTCACCATATTTAACCCGCCAATATTAACCTACTATTGGCCTACCATAACACGGCAGCTCCCGGAGGACAGGGATTTCGGGGGTTGCCACCCACCATTTCTTTCCAGCCGCATCCTTACTGTCACTGACTCACTGTCTCATGAAGACCCGGATCGAACCGAGTCGATCACATGGATGGGACATTCTGAAAATTGTATACAATTAATTGTATACAAAATTCAAAAAAATATGAACTGGAATTCAGTCGTTCACGGGATCAGGTCTGGCAGCGGATCGGAACCCTCCGAGTAAATTCCAACTGACTATCGGGGATATTGGGATCCTGAAACCACAGATTGGGATAGAATCGGCAGGTGGCAAAACAGAAACCGATCAGGAAGACGTCCAAAAAGGGTAACGCCCCCGGCCAGAGAATGGGGCGGCATGGGAACAAATACTCCCCAGGAGAGCTCTTCATGGCCGGAATCGGCGCATTGTTGATCGTGCTCTTCCTCGGGATTGTGATCACGTCGTTCCTCGGCGAATGACCGTCTCATCACACAGTCTTACCGCCAAGACGCGAAGCACGCAAAGACATCGCTGGAGCTATTAGCCGAGCCTCTTGCAAAATTCAGCAGGACGACGAGATGCCTGCCTGGCTATCGGCAATTGTGATGGAGCTAACAGCTAATGGCTAACGGCTTACCGCTTTTTTCCGCTCGAGAAACCCACTCCGGAAAAAAGCGCCCTTCTGAAATCCTTGTTCATCCGAGCGATGCCGGAGATCGAGATCTCCTTTGGGCAGGCCGCCTCACACGCCCGGAAGTTGCTGCAGGCGCCGAAGGACTCTTCCTCCATGGCCTGAACCATGGCGAGAGCGCGCCGGTGTCGTTCGGGCTGCCCCTGGGGCAGCAGACCGAGGTGTGCAATTTTGGCACCCACAAAGAGCATGGCCGCGCTGTTCGGGCACGACGCCACACAGGCGCCGCAGCCGATGCACTCGGCAAAGTCCATGGAATGCTCGAGGGTATCGGTCGTCACCGGGATGGCGTTGGCATCGGGGGCTGATCCCGTACGCACCGAAACATAGCCGCCCGCCTGGAGTATGCGGTCAAAGGCCGATCGATCGACAACGAGGTCCTTGAGGATCGGAAAGGCTTTGGCCCGCCACGGCTCGATGGTGATCTCATCGCCGTCCGAGAAGTGCCGCATGTGGAGCTGACAGACGGTGTTGCCCTTCATATGGCCGTGAGGGACGCCGTTGATCACGAAGCCGCAGGCGCCACAGATGCCCTCGCGGCAATCGTGCTCGAAGGCAACGGGGTCTTCGCCCTTTTCGACCAGATCGTGGTTGAGCACATCGAGCATCTCGAGGAAGGACATGTGGGTGCTGACGTCGTTGAGTTCAAATGTCGCAAATCCACCGCTGTCCTGTGTGTTCTTCTGGCGCCAGACATGGAGGGTCAGCTTCATTTGTAACTCCTCTGCGTCAGCTCCACGAATTCGAAGTCCAGTTCCTCCGTGTGCTCAGCCGGGGCGGAGTCGACGCCGGTGTAACCCCAAACGGTGACGTTGGTGAAGTTCTCGTCATCACGCAAGGCTTCCCCCTCCTCGGTCCGGTACTCCTCGCGGAAGTGACCGCCGCAGGACTCGTTGCGCTTCCTCGCATCCATGCACATCAGCTCGGCGAGCTCGAAGAGATCCGCGACCCTCCCAGCCTTTTCGAGCTCCTGATTGAGCTCTTCGCCTGAACCCGGAACCCGAATATCCGTCCAGAACTGCTCACGCAACGAGCGGATCTTGCCGATGGCCTCGGTGAGCCCCTCCTCGTTGCGCGACATACCGCACTCGTCGAGCATCAGCATCCCCAACTCGCGGTGGATCGAGTCCACGGTTCGCGTGCCATTGATGCCGAGCAGCTTCTCGGTTCGATCCCGGATTTCGATCTCAGCCTTTTTGAACTCCTCCTGCTCGGGACTGACCTCGTCCAGATTGACCCGCGCGAGATACTCACCGATGGTGTTGGGTATCACGAAATAGCCATCGGCCAAACCCTGCATCAGCGCCGAGGCGCCGAGACGGTTGGCGCCGTGATCGGAGTAGTTGGCCTCGCCGAGGACAAAGAGCCCGGGAATCGTACTCATCAAGTAGTAGTCAACCCACAGACCGCCCATGGTGTAGTGGGGCGCAGGGTAGATGCGCATGGGCACCTTGTATGGGTTCTCATCGGTAATCATCTCGTACATGTCGAAGAGATTGCCGTAGCGGGACCGGATCACGTCCTCGCCAAGACGTTCGATGGCATGGGCGAAGTCGAGGTACACCCCTCGTTTTGTGGACCCGACGCCACGTCCTTCGTCGCAGACATTCTTGGCGTTGCGCGAAGCCACGTCGCGGGGCACGAGATTGCCGAAGGAGGGATAGATTCGTTCGAGGTAGTAGTCGCGCTCTTCTTCCGGGATCTCCGATGCGGCCCTGGTGTCCCCTGCCTTCTTGGGAACCCAGACACGGCCGTCGTTGCGGAGTGATTCGCTCATCAGGGTGAGCTTGGACTGGTAATCCCCCGCCTGCGGGATGCAGGTCGGGTGGATCTGTGTGAAGCAGGGGTTGGCGAAACCGGCGCCCTTTTTGTATGCGCGCCAGATGGCCGTGACGTTGCAGCCCTTGGCGTTGGTCGAGAGGAAGTAGACGTTCGAATATCCGCCGGTGCACAGGACCACCGCATCGGCGACGTGGCACTTCACCTCTCCGGTGACCATGTCGCGGGTGATGATGCCCCGCGCGTGCCCGTCGACCACCACCAGATCGAGCATCTCCGTGCGGGTATCGAGTTCCACCGAACCCGCCGCGACCTGGGCGTTGAGGGCCGAGACCGCACCGAGAAGGAGCTGCTGACCGGTCTGTCCGCGGGCATAGAAGGTCCGAGATACCTGCGCGCCGCCAAAGGAACGGTTGGCCAGGTAGCCCCCGTACTCGCGTGCAAAGGGCACCCCCTGCGCGACGCACTGGTCAATGATCTCGTTGGAGACCTCGGCCAGCCGATAGACGTTGGCCTCTCGCGCCCGGTAGTCACCGCCTTTGATGGTGTCGTAGAAGAGGCGGTAGACCGAGTCGCCATCGTTCTGGTAGTTCTTGGCGGCGTTGATGCCGCCCTGGGCGGAGATCGAGTGCGCCCGTCGAGCGCTGTCCTGGTAACAGAACGCCTTGACCTTGTAACCCAGCTCTCCCAGACTCGCCGCCGCCGAGGCGCCTGCGAGGCCGGTGCCGACCACGATCACGGTGTGTTTGCGTTTGTTCGCCGGGCTGACCAGCTTGATCTCGTTGAGCAGGCCCTGCCACTTTTCAGCCAGCGGGCCGGATGGAATCCGTGCATCGAGTTTCATCGTCCTACCCCCCTCACCGAACCACGCCGGTCAGCACAGCCAAGGGCATGGAGATGTTCCCCGCCCCGATCAGAAGCGCAAAGCCGATGGCGATCCATCGTCTGACGTTGCCGAAGCGCGGGTGATCCCAGCCGAAGGTCTGAAAGAGGCTCCAGAGCCCGTGGTAGAGGTGGATCGCCAACAGGAGATTGGCGAGGATGTAGAACCCCGCAACCCACCAGATCTGAAACGACGTGACCACGTTGTGGTAGACATCGCCTCGTACAAAATCGTGGTGGGTGCAACCCACGGTGAAGTGTCCCAGGTGGTAGAGGATGAAGAGCAGGATGATCGGTCCGCTCCACACCATGGTACGCGCCGCATAGTCCACCGCCGGCGGGTTGAACACCCGGTATTTGACGGGGCGGCTGCGTCTGTTCCGCAGCCAGAGCTGGACCGCCGCCAGGACGTGAACCCCGACGCAGAACAGGAGCACCATTCTGAACGTCCACAGGAATGCCAGGTTGCTCTGGAGCAGATGCGCATAGTGGTTGAGTTTCTCGGCCCCCAGATACAACTGGAGATTGCCGACCATGTGGCCGAGCACGAAACCGAAGAGGATGATGCCCGTCACGGCCATCAGGATCTTCTTGCCGAGGGTCGAACTATAGAGTCCCGTCGTCAAATTCATCGTTCGCGTTCAGCCTCCCGTCGAGAGTCAATTGAACATCGATTGCATGGTAGCAGGGACGGTTCTCGATGCCAGAAACGAAGTCCGAAATAGTGGACGTGAGATGAGGGCTTGGGGTCTTGAGGGCTTGAGGTCTTGGGGTCTTGGGGTCTTGAGGTCTTGGGGTTTGGGCAGGGGCGGTACCCCGCATCCGTGCCGGTGGCCGCAACCGAGACCGCAACCGGGCACGCGGACGGCGCGCTCACCGGGGCGTGCCGGGCACGGAATGTGCCGTTACGACCTTCCGGCAACGCGGCACGATCCACACAATGGCGCTGCCGGGCAACCCTCGCGGCAGAGCGTTCCGGTCCATCTCTT
>Ga0209344_10003667_pt1 | contig 14869 bp, 11 predicted proteins | sample Cruoilmetagenom6_FD_187293 | JGI IMG/M metagenome (GOLD analysis project Ga0209344, IMG submission 187293) | Oil polluted marine microbial communities from Coal Oil Point, Santa Barbara, California, USA - Santa Barbara Oil Seep Sample 6 (SPAdes)... | ecosystem: Environmental > Aquatic > Marine...
CGATCTTTGACACGCCCGAGGATTTACACAAAATAGATCAGGACTCCTGATCTCAGGAAAAATGCGCCTGCAGCTCTGCCGCGATCTCCAGCGCAATCGCGGCTGGACCTCGCCCACCGATCTGACGGCCAACCGGGCCTCGTAAGCGATCTACCAATTTCTCGGCATCATCACCGAGCTCACTAAGAATCTTACCTCTCCTGTGCGGCGGGCCCAGTAGACCGATAAACCCAACAGTCGTATCGGCTAGTGCTCGCAGGTAAGCCGCATCGACGCTCAGATTGTGGCTCATAACGATCACGGCATCGAATCGTTGCAGGTCGGTATGCTGCCCAAGTTCGTCAGCGGCGACACATTGAGTATGAGCGGCACTGCTGTCGTTCAGGGCCGCCACGGCTGCGGGCCTGTGGTCCGAAACGAAGACCTCCCAGCCCAAAGTCACACCAAAAGTAACGAGCGGCTCTGCGTCCTGACCCGCGCCGAGAATCAGCAACCTTATCGGAGCCCGGATGCGAGCAACGCCTAGCTCGATGTCGGTTTCACTGAGTTTCATTTCAGCAAGCGGTGCACTCTCGAGTGCTTTGACGAGACTCGAAAATGGTTCGTAAGCGCTTACTGCGCTAAGCGGCTGGATGTAGATGTTGAGCGCCCCCTCACAGCCCACGCCGAAGCCGAAAAGCTCATCATCGACCCTCAGATCGTAAGTCACGGTTTCGGCAACGCCGCTCGAGATAATCGCTTTGGAGCGCTCGGCAAGATCTCCCTCAAGACAACCGCCCGAGAGCATGCCTTGAAAGTCACCGGCCTCATTGACCAACATTTGACTGCCAGCCTTGCTGTAGGTTGATCCTTCGGTATGCAATACGGTGATCAGCGCGAGAGATCGGCCACTATCCGAATGCGACCGAAAAAACTCACCCAGCTGGTAGGGCAAACGTAGCGGCACAGCGGCTAGCGTGTCAGCGCCGGGCACATTTTACTTCGAGGGATGCAAAGTCATATATGTAAGCCGACGCCTCTGAGCCTTCTTTACCCAGGTTGCCATTTGCCGGATCCGGATTGGAGCGCATCCACGCCCCGTAGCGTACCCTATCGTTGACATGATACGAGGGACGAACTGACCAACGGTAGGTTTTGCAGTCTTCAAGCTCTACATCAACGGTATGTTGCGGATCTGCAATTCCCTTGGCGACATAAACAAGCTGGTGCGAATCGTATACTTCGACGTCGTAGTTGATGTTCTCTTCGCCAATATCGGCCGCCCATGGATGTGTTTTTCCGTCATCAGTGAGGTCGAGATTCCACGCCAAGGTTGGTGTTCGAGATCGCGTCACCGCCTGCCACACCTGCTTCTTTACTCGACTGACTGTGTCCGTTTCTTTTGGAGTTAGCGCCTGCTTGATCTCAATTCGCTCGAATAACTCCGCGACGATTTCTCGACCAACGTAGTGGCGCGCATAGTTAGCGTAATCACGCCACGCTGCCTTGTCATTCTCCGTCCAGTTTTTCAGAGAATCGGTGTCCTGATAGTGCACCTGGTTTTCGTAGAGATGTTGACCATCAACGACCCGACGTAAGGTCGCCGTAGCCGTGAACGTTATTGTCGCCATGTTGCCGTCAATATTAATTGTTGAGTCCGAGAAACTCACGTAAAGAAGCGCGTCAGTGTCTTCCGGAATGGGCGTTGTCAGTGCGAATACTTTTGGCTCCAGACCCGGTACATCCCTAAGCCGCCAGAAAACATCGGTTGCAAGTGCGTCATTTGAAAGCGGTGAATCCGTTGTCTCGGCAAGATCCTCGGTCATCGCATCGCGAACGTCTTGAATCTGCCGCTTAACCGCGCCGGACAAGCCACCGAAAATCATTCCGGGAACCGTCAATACACGGATCGGAAAACTGATAGGAATGCCGCCAACGTCTTTTCGGATGACGCCGATCTCTCTGCCCGTGTTGATACCATCCAGTAAGCCGTCGGTCTCTTTGGCGTAACTGCCGGTAACACCGCCACTGGGTGGGCTGATGCCGGGTAGCACGACCACTTTCTTGACCGAGGCCCGATACTCCTCTGCCATCAGTCGGTCAGCTACCTGAACCAATGCATCGGCATCTTCGTTGGTCTTCTGGGCCACTGCTGAGCAGGCTGCGGCTAGAACCAGCACCACAAGCACCACTCGCCCTGATGCGGCGAAGGGGAGTGAGGATGAACCTGCTGTTGTGGTAACTGAGTTCATAATACTTAGCTTAGGATTGTAACAACTTTGGACCTCTGTGACTTTCAGAGTTCCATGTGAAGCTGATAAGAACAACCGCCGCCAGACACGCGCCGACCAGCAACATGAACCCAGCATCCCAACCCGCACTATCAACGACGTAGCCGATAACGATATTTGCACTAACGGCGCCGCCGACATAGCCGAATAATCCAGTAAACCCTGCAGCTGTTCCAGCCGCCTTCTTAGGCGCAAGGTCCAATGCCTGAACGCCTATCATCATGATCGGGCCATATACGAAGAAGCCAATACCAACGAGCATGGCAATATCGAGGTTCGGGTTTCCTGGCGGGTTTTGCCAATAGACAACAACGCATACGAGAGTCAGTAGCATGTAGATAATGGTGACGGGCGCACGGCGTCCGTTGAAGACCCTGTCTGATAGCCAGCCGCAAATCAAAGTCCCCGGAATGCCGGCAAACTCGTAAAACGCATAGGCCCAACCCGATTGCTCAAATGAAAAGTGTTTCACTTCGCTCAGGTAAGTAGGCGCCCAATCGAGGACTCCGTAACGGACGAAATAAACAAACGCATTCGCTAACGCGATCGTCCAGAGGAATTTGTTGTTGAGCACGTATTCGAAGAAGATCGCCTTGGCCGTTAACTCCTTCTCCTGACTTTCGTCATAGTCGAACGTTTTCGGGTAGTCGTCGTGATACTGCTCGATCGTGCACAGGCCTTGCGATTGCGGCGTATCGCGAACGCTAAGAAATATGAGCAGCGCCACACCTAAGGCGAATACGCCATGCACGTAGAAGATAGAATGCCAATCGGCAAATACGGCCATTCCCAATATAGCTATAGGTCCGATCAAGCCGCCACCTATATTGTGCGCCACGTTCCAGATCGCCATTTTCATGCCACGCTCACCGGTTGAGAACCAGTGCACCATTACGCGACCGGACGGTGGCCAACCCATGCCCTGAAACCAGCCGTTTATCAGCAATAAAGAGAACATGATCGTGACGGAACTGGTCGCCACGGGCATTGTGCCCATGATGATCATCGTCAACGCTGAGCACGCCAGTCCCAGAGACATAAACACGCGAGCATTGCTGCGATCCGAGACACTGCCCATGAAAAATTTGGAAAGGCCGTAGGCAATTGAAACGCCTGACAACGCCAGACCGAGGTCCGCTTTCGAATAACCCTGTTCAATCAGGTAGGGCATCGCCAGCGTGAAGTTTTTTCGTACAAGATAATAGCCGGCATAACCGACGAAGATGCCGATGAATACCTGCAGTCGCAATCGCTTATAGGTCGTGTCGACCTGATCGTCCGGCAGCCGCTCACGATGCGGCGGCGGCTTGAGGAATCCGATCAACTCCCGGACTCAATAAACTCAAGCGTCAGATCGGGGAAGTCGGTGAATACGCCGTCAACACCGACATCATCGATAAACCAGCGTAGAAAGTCGGCGTAGTCTTTCGAAAACGGTGGCATCTGATCTCGCTCACGACGAAAGGTATAAGGATGTACCACCAGACCGGCGTCATGCGCATACTCAACCAGCCTGGTTGCTTTGACGTCATCGGCGGTCGACTCCGGATCGATCAACAATAAGATGGATGGCCCTATTCCATCGGAATAATCCGCAACCTGCTGCATGCCGGCGCTACTCAGCATCCAGTGATAAATATCCGATGTCCCCATTAGCTGAACCAAACGTATAGTCATGCCCATCTCCGGCAGGAGTTCGGCGTGAATGCGCTGCAACTCTTCGGCATCGAAACACTGCAGGAAGACCGCGTCCCCTTCTGATTGGTAGCCGAAGTCATACAAAACCTTAACGACCGCTGCGGAGATATCCTTCCCTTCAGCTCGGTGAAACTCCGGACTCTTGATCTCTGGGTATATGCCCTTCGATCCTCCAGTCGATACATTGAGACCCTGCACCAACTCTATCTCCTCTTCAAACGTATGCACTCGAAACGTCGATCTGTTTAACGGGAAGCGATCAGCGAACACTGGCTCGACGCTGCCCTCCGACGGTTCGAAGCGTTCTGAAACCTGAAGCTGCCGAATCTCTTCGAGTGTGAAGTCAATAACGTAATACCGACCGTCGCTTCGCGACCGTCCGGGGAAGACTTCTTTGACGTCTGTAACTGTGTCGAGAAATCGGTCGTGTAGAACGACAAGCTCATCATCCCGCGTCATGACGAGGTCCTGCTCGATAAAATCGGCGCCCTGCGCGTACGCCATCGCCTTGGCCGCGATTGTATGCTCAGGCAAATAGCCGCTTGCGCCGCGGTGTGCGATCACCAATGCTCTTGGACCGTCGTCGGCAGTTAGCTCGCAGCCCGACAATAGGAGGAGCGTGAAAAACAGAAGTACAATACGGTTTAACATTACTGGCCTAATTTCTTCGACGACATACAATAACGCATAAATCTTACATATACTCAGCTCTGTCAAGTCGGTTCACCACACAGGGAACGTCACTAGAATGAAGAGAATTTACCTGACTGCTTTCGTTTACACACTCGTCACCACGTCGACTTTCCTCCCGGTTCTGGCAGCTGATTCGACCAAGAGCCTAATGCAACCTCAGGATGTCCATCGCATAAACCATGTTGATGACATCGACGTGTCGCCCGACGGCAAGTGGATCGCTTATCAAGTCACAAGCACCAACGTTGACAAGGATCTGTTCCCAGGCGATCTGCATATGGTCAGCCGCGATGGTGCAACACGCATCCAGCTAACGCATACCGAAGACAGCAACGAAAGCAGCCCGCGCTTCAGTCCCGATGGCAAGTACATCGCCTTTCTTTCCGCCAGAGCCGATGGCAAGTCCGACGAGTCTGATGATCCTAAAACCAAGAATCAGGTTTGGCTGCTGAATCGCTCCGGCGGTGAGGCACAAAGGCTAACTGAAATGCCTGGCGGTGTTTCAAGCTATGTATGGTCCCCGGACAGCTCGCAGCTTGCGATCGTCTCTGGCGACCCTGAGGAAAAAGCCGAAGAAGGGGAAGATGCCCCGTCCCACGACACACCGAAGCCAATTGTCATCGACCGCTATCAGTTCAAGCGTGATCGAGTCGGCTACCTCGGTAATCGTTATGAGCGCATATACGTTTTCGATGTCGCCAATCGTGAAGCAACTCTGCTGACGCCCGGCGCCTTCGATAGCGGCGAACCCAACTGGAGCCCGGATGGCCGACTGTTGGCTTTCAGCGGCAAAAGAGGCGATGACCCAGATCGCCATAGCAACAGTGATGTTTACGTAATCGAAACCACTGAAGGTTCAGAGGCACGACAGCTTACGACCTGGGGCGGTCCGGACTTCAGTCCTGTATTCAGTCCGGATGGCAAGTCAATCGCCTACCTGCAAAGTGGCTCGGTGAAATACTCGGACTATGATCCCGAGCAGCTCGCCATCGTTCCTGTGAACGGGGGAGAAGTGCGCTATCCAGCGCCCGAGTTGGACCGCAATGTGGCGCATCTTCGCTGGTCCGATAACGGCGAGAAACTCGTTTTCCTCGTCGCCGATGACCGTATTCGTTCGATAGCGGAGGTTCCGGCCAAAGGCGGTGATACGAAAACGATCTACCCCGAGACGAACAACCCGGGTGTGACTTCGTCATTCTCGATTGCACCGACGGGCATAGTAGCTGTCGCGTCTTTCGGGCAGAAGCCAAACGAGATTTACGATACGAGAAATGGCGCAGCACTGAGTGATCACAATCACGAGTTTCTCGATTCCGTTCAGTTAGCGACGGTCGAGGCCTACGACGCCATCAGCGCAGACGGCACTCGGGTTGGCTCAATGCTGTTAAAGCCACCTGGTTTTAAAGAGGGTGTTCGCTATCCGACGATCGCGGTCGTTCACGGCGGTCCGGTCGCGCAGGACGGCTATGAATTTGATGAGATGTCCCAGGTATTCGCGGCCCGGGGCTACCTGGTCGTGAACCCTAATTACCGGGGCAGTTCGGGGCGGGGCAGTGAATTCTCACGAGTCATTTACGGGGATTGGGGAAATATAGAGATTCAGGATATCCACGCCGTAATGGACAAATTGGTCGCCGATGGCCTGGCAGACCCTGCTCGACTCGGTATTGGTGGCTGGAGTTACGGCGGCATGAACACGAACTATGCTATCGCAACAGACACCCGATTCGCCGCCGCCGTTTCCGGCTCTGGTATCGGTAATGCGCTCACTGGCTACGGTACGGACCAATACATCACCCAGTACGAGAATGAGATTGGGCTGCCGTGGGAGTCTACCGAGCCATATACGAAGATTTCGTTCCCGTTTCTTCAGGCTGATCGAATTAAGACCCCGACCTTATTCATGTGCGGTGAGATAGACTTCAACGTGCCATTGATTAACTCGGAGCAGATGTATCAGGCATTGCGAAGCCTGAACATCCCAACGCAACTGATCATCTACCCGGACCAGTATCACAGCCTTGGCAAGCCGAGCTACATTCAGGATCGTCTGGAACGAATGATCGAATGGTACGACCGCTACCTGCAGTAGCGGTCGTAAGGACCCATTTAGTTTGGTGTTTGAACGTGCTTCACCTGATTCGCGTTCGCCCATTCATTTATAGGCTGAATGAGCACGGTGGAAATCGCCCGTAGCTCAGCCTCTCTAGTCGTCCACTCCGCCTTGAGGTCTTGCATGCGAGTCATCGCGCCCGCGGTTACCGGTGGACCGGTCCGGTCGATCACGTCCAACAGATAGCGTATCTGCCCGGCCAACATCGTTTTCCAGGCGTCCTCATCTTCGTAGGTCTGATGCTTGAGCTGCGTGACCTTCTCTTCCCACTGACCAATGGCCTCGTTCGCTGCCGCGGCAAGTGGTTGCAATTCGGCATCGTTCGAATGCTGTGCCAGTAGCGCATTAATTTGCGAGCGCGAAGTTCTGAGGTCTTCGAGGCCGTGCAAGCTGCCACTCAACATCTCGCGCACCTCGGAAAGCCGTGCAACCCAAGTCGCGATATCGGCCTCACTGGCAGTCAATCTCGGATCGAGTTCGATCGTAAACGGCACTGTTTCCTCTGCACCACCGATACTCAGACGCGCACTGTAATCACCAGGCGCGACCGTCGCACCCCCGAACCCGGCGAACAGCGCAATGTCCGAAATACAGTGCACGCTCTCGGCGCGCATGTCCCATCGCCATTGATTCAAGCCGACGCCGGTGTCTGGGTACTTGATCGTGAATGGCCGGCGCGGATCCATATTGTCTATCCGGCAACGATCGTGGTCGCTCTCTTCACTCGAGTAGCGGCGCATGACCTCTCCTGCTGCATTCAGGATCTCGATCTGCAGGGGTTCTTCTGTGTCATTTTTTATGTGGTAGTAAAGCGGCACGCCACTGGCTGGATTCTTTGCTTCGAAAGCGCCCGCTCCACTGCTGCCTATCATGTAGGTTCTGTCGGGGGCATAGACGTGCAAATTCTTGTCAGCAAAATCTGCTGCCGCCTGGCGAATGACGAACAGGTCATCAACCACCCAGAAGCCACGTCCTTGAGTTGCCGCGACAAGATTGTCTTGCCGGATATTCAGATCTGTAATCGGAACCGGCGGCAAGTTCAGACTCATAGACTGCCAGTCGTCGCCGTCGTTGAAGGAAACGAACATACCGGCTTCCGTACCCGCATAAAGCAAGCCCGGCCGCGTTGGGTCTTCGCGAACAACACGCACAAAGGTATCTGTCGGCAGGCCTTTGTCTATCCGCTTCCAGCGCTTGCCGCTATCCGTTGTCTTGTAGATGTATGGCTTGAAATCATCGAGCTTGAATCCCGTGACAGCAAGATAGGCGGTTGCAGAGTCATGCGGGCTGAGCTCGATCGCATTGATCATGGCTTCGCCCTTGTGAGGCGGCGACACATCCAACCAGCTCTCCCCACCGTTGGCTGTAACGTGAACCAGCCCGTCATCGCTGCCGACCCAAATCGTTCCTTTCTCGGTTGCGGATTCCACGATGTAGAAGATTGTGTTGTAGAACTCGGCGCCGACATTTTCCGGTGTCAGTGGCCCGCCATTGCGGCCTTGCTTCAGCACATCATTGCGAGTCAGGTCGCCGCTGATCTCTTCCCACGTTGAGCCGCGATCTTCACTCTTCAGGAGCATCTGAGTACCGAAGTACACAACCTTTGAATCATGCGGTGACATCGCAACGGGCGCGTTCCAATTGGCACGATACTTCAGGTCTTTGGAGTCCATACCGTAGACCAACTCCGGATACGGAATGATAGATCGTCGAATCTGCGTATCGGCATCGTACTCGGTCAGAGTCCCGTTAATCGTCGTCGCGTAGATCAGACGCGGGTCATCGGCGTCGAAAGCAATGTGTGCGCTTTCACCGCCGCCGACAGCGTAGAAATCTTCACGCCCGATTCCACCTTGGAAGGAACGGCTTGCGATGGCTACTGTCGTGTTGTCCTGCTGCCCACCGTAAATTCGGTACGGAAACTGATTGTCCGTCGAAACTCTGTAGAACTGCGCTGTCGGCTGATTGTTAATTGAAGACCAGGTTTCGCCGCCATCGAAAGTAATCGTCGCACCGCCGTCATTACCGTTAATGATGTTCTGATTATTAGCTGGATTGATCCACAGATCGTGGTGGTCGCCATGCGGCCCGTCGATTTTCTCCCAGCTCTTGCCGCCATCGATAGACTTCATGAGTGGGACGTTCAAAACCCAAACCGTATCGTCGTCGACGGGGTCGACCTTCAAGTGAATGTAGTACCAGGCACGCGTATGCAGAACCCGATGATTGTTGATCAACTCCCAGGTCTCGCCACCGTTTTCACTGCGATACAGACCACCCTGCTCCGGCTCGGACTCGATAAGCGCATAGACTCGCTGCGGGTTGCTCGCCGCGACGTCGACACTGATTTTTCCCACCAGATCTGGCAATCCACCACCCAGCTTGTCCCAGGTATCGCCACCGTCCGATGACTTGTAAACCCCTCCACCGTCACCGCCTGACTTGATGAACCAGGGCTTACGGCCGTGGTGCCACATTGCCGCGTAAAGTATCCGCGGATTCGTCGGGTCCATTGAGAGATCAGCAGCGCCTGTATCTTCATTGACTACCAATACGTGTTGCCAGGTTTCACCACCGTCGGTAGTTCGATAAACTCCGCGATCTTCACTGGGTGCCCAGATTTTTCCCTGCACGGCTACATAGGCGATATCTTCGTTAGTCGGGTGTACCTCGATTTGAGAAATCTGGCCAGCGTTGTCCAGCCCGATATGTGACCACGTTTCGCCCGCGTCAGTCGATTTGTAAACGCCATTACCGTGACTGGTCGTAACACCTCGAATGGGTGATTCGCCGGTACCAACATACAGCACGTTGTGATCCGACGGCGCGACTGCCACGGCGCCGATCGTGCCGACCGCGAAGAATCCATCGGACAAATTGTCCCAGGTGGCACCTGCGTTTTCCGTCTTCCAGACGCCGCCGCCGGTTGCACCCATATAGTAAAGATTCGGCTTGCCTTCGACGCCCGTTACCGTTGTGACACGTCCTCCCCTATAGGGGCCAACAAAACGCCACTCGACGCCGTCAATGACAGAGTCCGGTACCGCGCCCACCGCATAGGGTGAAACGCTAACAGCGCTGGCGAATAACACCGCGCCAAGGATGTGGCGTACGTTTCTCTTCACTTTCTCTTTGCAGAACACAGGCGTCTCCGAGTGTCTATTTTTTAGACGATCACAGCATTGTAACCCTCTCATTGGGTGACACAAACGAAGTCACTGCACGGAACTTCTGGCATGATTGGCGAAAATAGAGACCTGTTGAGACGACATGCTAAAACAAAGTGCATTTTTTGAATTTCTAAACCGCCGCACCAATGCGAGTTTCGATGCATTCATGCACGACTCAGTCGAGGATGTCGACTTCATCAACTGGAATGAGTTTACGCTGCCGAACGACTATGGCGATGCCGAAGTCGAATACACGGCCATCCGTCAAAGCTGTGCGATCTTCGACGTTTCGCCGATTCGAAAAATTCGCGTTCAAGGGGTTGGCGCCGGTGAGCTATTCGACCACGCATTAACGCGACCCGTGAGACAGTTGGCCGGCATGCGGGCGACCTATACTGTTTTATGCAATGACGATGGCAGCCTCAAGGATGACGCCATACTCTACAAATTTTCCGCCGATGATTACCTTTTCATGCCGTCGGATATCGACCATAGCCCGTATCTTGAAACCCTCCGTAACTCGCTCGACATCGATGACGTAACGTTCACCGAAAGCACCGACGACTGGGTTGGCCTCGCTATACAAGGTCCGAAATCTGCTGCGGTGCTAAACGAAATGGGTTTTGAAGGTGTCGAAGACATTAGACCATTTCAAGTTCGGGACTATTCTTTTGACAGCGAACTGTTCTACATCGCTCGAATGGGCTTCACGGCGGACCTGGGTTACGAATGCTGGTCCTCGCCAGCGCTCGCCGACGCAATAGAGGAACGTATCGTAGCGGCGCGCTCCGCTTTGGATATTGCGATACCGGGCTACGGCCTCAGCGCTCTGCAAGCCTGTCGGCTTGAGGGCGGATTTATCGTCGCAGGTTGGGACTGCTCAACTGAAGTCGATCCGATACCCGGGTTCGATCGTTCGCCGTACGAACTGGGTCTGGGCTGGCTGGTGAATCTCGACGCGGCACCGTTCGTAGGTCGTGATGCACTGCGCCAACAAAAGGAACAGGGTTATCCGTATACCTTGTGCAGTCTACAGATCGATACACGCGAGGTTCCGGACGACGGTGCCACATTGTTTCTTGAGCCAGAAGGCGATGCCGTGGCTGGAATCGTCAATTGTTCCTTTTGGTCCTGGGGCCTGAACAAGGTCATCGGCAACGCATCAATCGAATCTGAGCATGCCGACATCGCATCGGCCTGGCTCGACAACGACGGCATTCGCATTAAGGTCAGCCTGAGTCAGGGACCACTCGTCAACCTAGAACGAAGAAATCAGTTTCCAGCGCCGCTTTAGTCGAACTCAATCCAGGTGGTCTTTAATTCGGTATATTCGTCAAACGCGTGCATCGATTTATCGCGCCCATTGCCGCTTTGCTTGAAGCCGCCGAACGGGACAGTGATGTCGCCACCGAAGTAATTATTGGTCCCCATAGTGCCGACGCGAACCGCAGCGGTGAGCTTGTGACCATCAGCCGGGCTCATCGTCGCCCGAGTTTCCCCGGACATCGCATCTTCGTAGCGTCCATTGACGAACGCTCTGCCTTACTATATCTCCTGAATGTAGAGGCCAATTGTCGATAGACGGCGGCGATCGTAACTACCGGGCCTACACGCCCCACAGATACAGAGGGCCGTGTCCGATAAGCTTAGCGGCCAAACTCGCCCGCGGAGACGAAAACCATGGCCATCAAGCAGGTAACAAGCGTTGCAGGTATCCCTTCCGACAAACTCGATGACTGGGGCCCGGTGCCACAGCCCGAATCGGAACAGGTTTTGCAGTTGAGTGGGCGAATCATCAATGAGAACCCTGACGGCTCTGAAGCCGGAATATGGGAGTACGCGCCAGGCACATGGGAAGTCCTCGAAACGCTGCGCAAGGTTTACCTGACTTACAAACGCGATTCGTGATTCAGGCAGGACTCTAGTACCTTGAGGGCACAACAAAAAGGGACTCATCAGAAATGAGCAAATCCGGCAACGCCCTGCTTCACAAGAAGACCGAGTTTGACGATTGGCGGTCACTCACGATCGGTATCTACATGGCGCTTGCGGGTTACGCGGTCATGGTCGGATTGCCCGTCATCTCCACGTCCTGGGTGAACAACCTTGGCTTTAGCGAAGTACAGGTCGGCTATGTCACGAGCGCTGATCTCTTCGGCTTGGCAATTGGCGCCATTATTGCCTATTTCTTTGTTGCGAAGGTCGACCGTCGGTTTTTGACGGTTATCGCGGCGAGCGTCGCGATTGCCGCCAATCTCGCTTGCATCTATTTTCAGAGCTACGAAATCACGCTCGTGCTGCGACTGTTTGCAGGAATGGGTGCTGGAGTTTATACAGGCATCGCTGTCGCAACGATCGGCGGACATTCGCGACCGGCGTTCGCATTCGGTATGGAACTGTTCGCATTTGCCGGCTCACAGGGAGCCGAGCTTAAATTCCTGCCGTACCTCACCATCGAAGGCATGTACATCGCATTCGCTGCGACCTTCGTTTTCGGTTTGCTGTTCATAACCTGGCTGCCGCGACGGCCTGCCGACAGTACGCTGGATGTGGACGTTGATGTCGAAGAATCGAGTGGCGAGCACCATGTCGAACACAAACATGTACCGGCCTACGTACCCTGGTTGGTTCTAACGGCAGTTGCGTTTACCTATATCAATATTGGTGGCTATTGGGCCTATATCGAGCTTGCGACTGGCAATACAGAAGCAGCACCGGATTGGGTCGCCGATATGCTGGTTTATACGTCCGTATTTTCTGTGGTCGGTTGCCTGTTCGCTGTATTGCTGAGTAATCGTTTCGGGCTTGCGAAGCCGTTGTTGGTGACGCTGGTTTTCCAGGCGAGCATTGTCTTCATGCTTGTATTCGGTATAACCAACACCACTGTCGCGGTCAGCATGTTTGCCTTTAACTTCTGCTGGATCTTCGTCGACATTTATCAGGCCGCGACCATTTCAAATATTGACCGCTCCGGGCGCTACGTCGCATTACTACCGGCGGCACAAGGAATTGGCAACGGCCTCGGGCCAGCCATGGCCGCTACAGTGCTGTCGTGGGGACTTGGATACAACGGAGTGTTCATAATGTGCGCTTCGGCTTCCATTGCGGCCATGCTTGTATATCTTTACATGTATCTGAAATTGAAAAATACAATACCGGCACTCGCAGACGCTCCATGACGAAAAACTACGACGCAATTGTCATTGGTGCGGGCCACAACGGCCTGACCAATGCCGCATTTCTTGCCAAAGCAGGCCTCGATGTTCTCGTCGTCGAGAAAAACGACTACATTGGCGGCGCAACCGTCAGTCGAGAACTGCACGAAGGTTGGAAGTATTCGAACTGCTCTTACGTCTGCAGCCTTTTCAGGCCAGAAATCTATCAAGCACTGGATCTGGGTCGCCACGGACTCAAAGTCATCCCGCTAACCGCGAGCATGACGTTCAAGCAGGATGGCGACTACTTCGGTAGCTACTACGATCCGAATGTTCGCCGTCGCGAATTGATGCGCCACAGTATGCGTGATGCAGATGCGGCCATTCGATTCGATGCCGACGTCATGCGCTGGTGCAAACTGATCAGGAATTTCCTGCTCCGAACGCCACCGGACCCGGGCTCATTCAAGCCGCGAGATGCTTTCGAGTTTGCCTACTTGATGAAGAAATTCTACGAGCTCAGTGAATCACAGATTTACGAGTTCATCCGCTTCTTCACAATGTCTATTGCTGAATATCTCGAGAACTACTTCGAGAACGAAACCATCCTCGCGCACTACTCTGGCGGCAGCATTATCGGTACCGGCCTTGGCGTTTATTCGCCCGGTACGGCCTACGTCCTTCTGCATCATGCGATGGGCGACGTCGACGGCAATGTCGGCTCATGGGGCTTCTCGCGCGGTGGTATGGGCGCTGTTTCCGGGGCGCTCGCCTCATCATTCCAGTCTTTCGGCGGAGAAATTCGCACAGATGCCGAGGTCGCGAAAATCATGGTCTCCGGCAACAAGACGACCGGTGTATTGCTCACTTCCGGCGAGGAGGTCTCGGCCAAGGTCGTAGTATCCAATCTGGACGCGAAACGCACATTCACGAAAGTCATGGACGAGAAGGACCTGCCGCCCGACCTTGTTAAGAAAGCCAAGAACTTCAAGATTCGCGGGTCGTCCGGAAAACTGAATATCGCACTCGACGGCATGCCGACTTTCCCGGCCTTGCCAAAAGATTCGCCGCTGACACTCGGTCACATGCACTTTACGGACACACTCGTACGCCTCGAGAAAGCGTATGACGACTGGAAAGACGATCGCTGGTCAGCGGATCCGTATTGCGATGTACTAATCCCGTCGCAATACGACCCGACGCTCGCACCACCCGGCAAGCACATGATGACGGTGTTTGTTCAATATTGTCCGGTGGAAGCTGACGGTGGCTGGACCGACGAGAAGCGCGATCAGTTCGGCCAAACAGTGATCAATCAGATCAGCGAGTACAGCCCGGATTTCAAAGATCTGCTGCTGCACGCCGAGATTCGTACCCCGAAAGAGATCGAGGCCGAAGTTGGTTTGACCGAGGGCAATATCTTCCAGGGCGAACTGACCTTCGATCAACTCCTCTTTAACCGTCCATTCCCTGGCTACGCCCAGTACCGAGGACCGGTCAAAGGTATGTACATGTGTGGCTCCTCCACTCACCCAGGTGGCGGCGTCATGGGCGCTCCGGGTTTAAATGCCGCTCGCGAAATACTGCGAGACCTGAAGAAACCAAACACAACGCCAGAGGAGTTCAGCGATGACTGATCGACTCGACGCCATCATCATCGGTGCAGGCCATAATGGCCTCGTTTGTGCCTCCTACCTCGCCCGCGCCGGAATGAAAGTAGTTTGTCTTGAAGCTGGCGATTCAGCCGGTGGTATGGCCGCGGCCCGAACC
>Ga0209344_10003670_pt1 | contig 14868 bp, 14 predicted proteins | sample Cruoilmetagenom6_FD_187293 | JGI IMG/M metagenome (GOLD analysis project Ga0209344, IMG submission 187293) | Oil polluted marine microbial communities from Coal Oil Point, Santa Barbara, California, USA - Santa Barbara Oil Seep Sample 6 (SPAdes)... | ecosystem: Environmental > Aquatic > Marine...
GCTTCCCGATGGCCAACACAAGGCGCGCTCGCTCTTCCCGCGATGGCGCGCAGGAACAAGAATCATGCTGATGCACATCGTTTTACTGTCTCTCGGCCTGGCGCTTCTCACCGCCGGGGCTGAATTTCTGGTGCGCGGCGCGATCTCGCTCGCCAATCGCTTCGGCATGCCGCCATTGCTGATCGGGTTGACGGTGGTTGGCTTTGGCACGTCGATGCCGGAACTGCTGGTATCACTCAAGGCAGCCCTTGCCGGCGCCCCGGCGCTTGCAGTCGGGAATGTGGTCGGCTCCAACACCGCCAATATCCTGCTCATTCTCGGTGCTGCGGCAATCATATCGCCGATCGCCGCGCGCATCCCCAATCTTACGCGCGATCTGGTGATGATGCTGGTCGCCGCCCTGACCATGCTCGGGCTTGGTTATCTGGGCAACGTCACACCCCTGCTCGGCGGCGCCATGGTGGTGGTGCTGGTGGCCTATCTGGCCTGGATCGCTTCAGTCAAAAGCGGCGCGAGTTGTGCCGACGAAGCGGAACTGCACACCCGGCTTGCCGGGTGGAAGGAGGCAGCCTTCATCATCGGCGGGCTTGCCGGCCTGTTCATCGGCGCCAGCCTGCTGATCGATTCGGCCACTGCCATTGCCCGGCAGTTCGGCATCTCCGAGGCGGTGATCGGCCTGACCATCGTCGCCATCGGCACCAGCCTGCCCGAGCTTGCCACGTCGGTGGTCGCCGCCATTCGTGGCCACGCCGAAGTGGCGCTGGGCAATGTGGTCGGCTCCAACATCTTCAACATTCTGGGCATTCTCGGGGTCACCGCGATGGTGGCGCCGGTGCCGGTCGACGCCTCGATGGCCAACTTTGACATCCCGGTGATGCTTGCCGTCTCGCTGGCGCTGTTCGCACTGATCCTGATTGCCGGTCGGATCGGCCGTGGCGCCGGGCTGGCCATGCTGGCGGCCTATACTGGCTATGTCGCCTGGCTGTACTAAGCCTGATCCATAACAATGGTTTTACCGGTGCGCGGGTTGCGCCGCGCCTACCCGCCAGTATTGTGCGCCGAATTCAAGACAAGAGGAATGAGCTGCATGAAAATGAACCCGCTCGGGCGCACGGAGATAATGGTGAGCGAGATTTGTCTCGGCACCATGACCTGGGGCGAACAGAACACTGAGGTCGAAGCCCACCAACAAATGGATTATGCGCTGACGCAAGGCGTGAATTTTTTCGACACGGCCGAAATGTATCCGACCCAGCCGACACGGGCTGAAACACAAGGCCGCACCGAGGAATATATCGGCAGCTGGTTTAAAGCCTCAGGCAAACGCAACGAGGTGATCCTGGCCACCAAGATGACCGGCGACGGCGTCAAATGGACCCGCGACGGACAGGGGTTTACCCGCGCGTCGATTCAACAGGCGATCGATGGCAGCCTGAAGCGGCTCGGTGTCGATCACATTGACCTCTACCAGTTGCACTGGCCCAACCGCGGCTCCTATCATTTCCGCAAGCACTGGGCCTTTGACCCCAGCACGCAGGACAAATCCAGCACCGTGCCCGACATTCGCGAGACGCTGGAAGGCCTGGGTGATGCGGTCAAGGCAGGCAAGATCCGCGCCATCGGCCTGTCCAATGAAAGCGCTTGGGGAACCATGCAGTTCGTGCAGCTGGCCGAACAACACGGCCTGCCGCGGGCGGCTTCGATCCAGAACGAATACAATCTGATCTGCCGGTTGTTCGACACCGACCTGGCCGAAGTTGCCCACCACGAGGATGTCGGGTTGCTGGCCTTTTCGCCGCTCGCCGCCGGCATTCTGACCGGCAAATACCAGGGCGGCGCGCTGCCCGAAGGTTCGCGCCGGGTACGGGTCGAAAGTCTCGGTGGGCGCTGGTGCCCGCAGACGGAGGCGGCAACCCAGGCCTATCTCGATGTCGCCAACAAGCACGGGCTCGATCCGGCACAAATGGCGATTGCGTTCTGCCTGACGCGGCCGTTCATGACCTCGGCCATTATCGGTGCGACCAACATGGATCAGCTGAAAATCGCCATCGGCGCCAAGGACGTCGAGCTGTCGGAAGCGGCGCTCGAAGACATCGCCACCGCCCGCCGCGCGCATCCGTTGCCGATCTGACGGTTTCGCTGCCGCCGGCCTTGCGTAGCGCAAGCCGGCGGTGGCGTCTTTCCTGAGGTCGGTGTCGGGACCGCTACAGACGCAGCCCTCCTCTGGCGGACGATGCGCTGCAGCTTTCGGCAAAATCGAGTCACTTCAGACATTTACGGGCGGAAGCTTGCATGACCTCAGGCTTTGCGTGCACCAAGTCGACGGTGGGTACGCCGGGCGATAAAGGCGCAGCCAATCAGCACCAGGCCGGTGGCTGCAAACACCCCCTGTACCGGTACAAATACGAGCACCAGCCGGGCGAGCGCCGGCGAGCTGACCGCGGAGACATCACGGTAGGTGGCATAGACTGCCGCCATCTCGGTGCGCTCTGAGGGCTTGACGGTGAGCAGGAACGGCAGCCCGCCGCTGACATCAAGCAGCACCAGAAACAATGTTGCCGACAGCAATATGGCAAGCGCCGCAAAGGGCAACGGCGAGGCCAAGGCTGCGACCACGAACAGGATGCCACTGCCGGTAAACCCGGTGATGATGGCATTGCGCACACTGGTTTTCTGGAGGAACCCGAGCATCAGCGGGGTGAGGAACAGAAAACCGTTGGAGATCGACAATGCCAGCCCGCCGAGCTGGTCGCTCAGCCCTGACTTGACCGCAAAAATCGGCACATAGATGATGTAGACGGCCCAGCCGGTGGAGCGCAGGCAGGCAAAGAACCAACCCGCCACCAGTGTCGGCTGGCGGAAGAACCGCGGCACGTAACGCAGCGGGTTTGTCGGCGGCCTTCGCGCCTTGGTGATCGCCTTGCCATCGCCGAGCCGCAGATGCCAGAAATAGGCCAGCATCACCAGGCTGGCGAGGATCGAGATCAGAAACGGTATCTGCGGGTGCAGATCCATCAGGAACACGCCCAGGAATGGACCGACGCTCCAGGGGATGCCACTGTAGAGCAACCGCCGGCTCTCGTTGCGGCCCATCGAGGCGCGCTCGACATAATCCATCACATAGGCGTTGAAACAGATCGCCAGCATCACCAGCCCGGCGGCGTTGGCGGCGACGGCAAACGGCACGAACCGCAGCGGCAGGAAGCCGCCGATGATACTGCTGCAAATCATCATCACGATGCCCAGCGTGTAGAGCCAGCGCCGCGGCAGGTAGCGCGCCAACAACGGCACACCCATGGCAAACGCCAGGCTGGTGAGGCCGACAAGCACGTAGATTTCGGAGACCCGCGCAGCATTGCCGAGCGCGCGGTACATCAACACCGGATAGACCGATATCAGCGTCGAGCGGGCTGCGGCTTCGCAGGCGGCCAGCGTCGCAAACGCATGGATACCGGGGCGGGCCGGCGGAAATTCAGAAAGAGAAAGGCGGTTCTGGATCAATTTGCTGGCTACCGCGATAATGAGGCAACTGAAAATGTCTGCTGGCCGCACAGTCTGCGCGAAACCTGATTCTGGCAAGACACCGAAGCGACATCACAACCATGCACCAGCGACCTCGGCGATTGCGGTGCGGAGGCGGGTTCAGCGTTCACGGTTCTGTCAGCCAGAGCAGCTTCGATTTCAGCGATCGTTTCCGCATCGCCGGCAGCGGACCGGCCTCAGCTGCGGTGCGCGGTTTTCGCGTCGACATCAGCCTCAGTCGCATTCTCGGCAAGCGATTTGAGTAAAGTCAGGTGGACCTGATCAATCGGCTGCGGGCGACCGAGCAGATAGCCTTGGGCAATGTGGCAGCCGCTGTTGCGCAGGATCTCGTTCTGGTCAACCGTCTCGACGCCTTCGGCCACGACCTTCATGCCAAGTTCCGTGGCCAGATCGACCACAGATTCGACAATCGACAACGCCCGCGGATCGTTACCAAGATTGTCTACGAAGGACTTGTCGATCTTGAGCTCGTCCCAATCAAACTGCCTGAGATAGGACAGCGCCGAATAGCCGGTTCCAAAATCATCAAGCGCAATCGAGATGCCGAGATCTTTGAGACCGTTGAGAATACGGGTGGCCAGTTCCGGCTCCGACATCATCACCGATTCTGTCACTTCCAGTGTCAGCCGGTGCGCCGGAAAGCCGGTGCTGGCGAGGATGCCGGTGACCATGCTGATGACATCATCGCGCAGCATCTGGCCAACCGAGAGATTGACCGAAACTCGTATATTGTCTGGAAACGCCATCGCATCGGAGCATGCGGTAGTCAGAATACAACGTCCGAGTTCAACAATCTGCGACGAGGTTTCGGCGATCGGAATGAACTCGTTCGGCCCGATCCAGCCCAGTTCCGGATGATTCCAGCGCGCCAGGGCCTCAAAGCCAACCAGTTGGCCGGTCTTGATGTCCACCTGCGGCTGATAAAACGGGAATATTTCACCATTGGTGAGTGCACGTTTCAGATCGTTTTCGAGATGACCGCGCCTTTCGAAATCCTTGCGCATGGAAGGATGGAAAGTTACCACGATCCCCTTGCCCAGCGCCTTGGCATTGCTGAGCGCCAGATCGGCATCGAGCAACGGATTGGAGTCTGAATCCTTGGCGCGATCAAGCAGCGCCAATCCGATTGTGGCGCCGATTGCCACCGTGCTGTTTTGTATGAGGTAGGGCTGGCTCAATTCCGCCAGCATTTCCGCAGCGATGGCGTCATGCCGTCTGAAGGCAACCTCGCCCTGCAGCAACACGACAAATTCATCGCCGCCAAAGCGGGAGACGACATTGCCCTGCCCCGCCTTGGCGATCAGACTTCTGAGCCGGTCAGCGACGGAAACCAGCAGTTCATCGCCGGCGGCGTGGCCGAGCAGGTCGTTGACCGCCTTGAACCCGTCAAGATCGATCGCAAACACCGCCAGCATGTCGCTTTCGCCATCCTCGACGGCCATGGCTGCGTCAAACTCGCGTTTGAAGGCGAGCCGGTTGGGAAGACCGGTCAGGCCATCATGATGGGCAAGTTCGGAAAACCCGGTGGCGGCTTCGCGGGCCACGCGATGGGCGCGTTCGAGTGATCGGTTCTGATACACCATCACCAGCAACAGCAATGCGCCAACACCAATCAATCCGAAGGACAGATATTTCTGCACCCGTTGCTCTTCGGCCAACTGGTTGCGAATTTCGCTGTTGACCATCATCGTACTGGTGTGGGCGTCAGCACCAATACGATGGATGACCGGAGCGATCTTTGCGAGTTTTTTGACGATGCGCTGCTGGACCTGCGGATCATCGAGATTGGCAAATTCGGTAACAGCTTCGCCAAATTCAGCCCGGATCTGATTGAACTGGGCACGGCGATCGGGCGACAGGTCGATATACTCTCCGAATTTGCCGGAGTTCCAGTTGTTCAACCGACCCTCGACGATCTGGCTGTACAAATATACCTGAGCGGCATCCTCCGGGCTGCCGCTTTTCAGATAATCGGACACCCACTTCTGCAATTCCAGAATTTCCATTCGCCCCGCCGAGCCCGTCCAGGTCACGTCATAGCGGGCTGAACGGGCAACCGACTCCTCCGATTCGGCCACAAGACCCGCGTGAATCCAGCCAATGGCGCCGAGGGCGACAAGGCTGGCAATCGCGAACAGGTTAAATGTGGTTTTGGGAAGCCGCATGAATGGAATGGTCTTTGGTGCTCGGTCTATTCGATGATGATGCTGCGGACCTGCCAGGCAGACCGCGAGTGATAGATTTCGGTGTTCAATTCGGGTTTGTCATCGAACGGATAGACAACAAACAGCGGACCTTTGTCGCTGATCGGCATGGGTTCACCATTCTTGCGGCTCGCCAGGATCACACCATGATCGGTGAAATCGGTGATCGGCACTTCGGTGCGGTATTTATTCAGCGCCAAAATCGCCGCGGTCTCGCCAGTCGCTCCAACTGACAAGAGCAACGCCGCTATTGGAACGCCTTCAAAGGTAACGGGATCGGTTTCCCAGGGTGAACTGGTGGTGATGACCGACATGCCAAGCGCTTCGAGTTCGGCGAACGTGAAGTCCACCGCTTCGCCGTTGGTCACTTTTCCGGAGACAGTCAGCACCACCTTGTCGGACTCTGCGGCCTGTGCGGAGATGCCGCCAAGCATGAGTGTCGCGCCGACAATCAGGGCCTTCAGAAATAAGGACATGAGCGTTTCCTTCTGTTTCAACAATCAGACCAGTTTGGCCGCCGGGTGGCATTTCCAGCGCAGGATCCGGAAAGCATACTGTTCAGCTTCCAATGAATCCGGGGTTAAGCTGGCCATATAGTACTTACCAGTACGAATTCAGGGTAAAAATGCCGGCCGAAATCTATGTAATTTTGTATTCATCTGAAATGTCGGCCCCACCTGTTATGGTGGAGCCGAAAACAGCGCGCCCCCGCTGTGCAGAGGCACGGGCAGATATCGCGGCGTATTGGCCGGTTTTATGGGCCGTCTTCATCCAGACTGGATGGCTTTGGTCTTGCAATGCAGCAAGAACCGCGTATAAGCGCCCTTGTTCGAACACCCGGTCATCTGGCTGGTGGCTGAACGGAGGGTGCGATCCTTGTCAAAGGATCCTAGGGGCACAAGCGCTCCGGCCTCCCGTGTCTCCGCTCACGACCGTCTCGATACCACGTCTTTCTTGCCCGGCTGACACGCCGACAGGACAAGTCGCTGGGGCTTAGCGCCGGACCCGGGTGATGTAAAATGCAAGAAAGGCAAGTCAATCATGGCTCTATATGAACATGTATTCCTTGCTCGACAGGATGTTTCCAGCCAGCAGGTCGAAGCCCTTGTGGACCAGTACAAGGGTGTGATCGAGGCAAACGGCGGCAAAGTCGGGCGTATTGAACACTGGGGGCTGAAGTCCCTTACCTACCGCATCAACAAGAACCGGAAGGCGCATTACGCGCTGATGGACATCGACGCACCGTCGGATGCCGTGAAGGAAATGGAGCGCCAGATGCGCTTCAACGAAGACATTCTTCGCTTCATGACCGTCTCGGTCGCTGCTCATGAAGAAGGCCCGTCGGCCATGCTTCAGAAGCGCGAACGTGACGACCGCCCGCGTGGCGGCGACCGTGACCGCGGCGATCGTGGCCCGCGCCGTCCGCGCGAAGACCGCGAATAGGAGAACAGACAATGGTCGACATCAACCAGATCCCGACACGCCGTCCGTTCCACCGCCGTCGCAAGACCTGCCCGTTCTCGGGCGCCAATGCACCGCGGATTGATTACAAGGACGTACGTCTGCTGCAGCGCTACATTTCCGAGCGCGGCAAGATCGTTCCTTCACGCATCACGGCCGTGAGCCAGAAGAAGCAGCGCGAACTCGCCCGGGCGATCAAGCGTGCACGTTTCCTCGGCCTGCTGCCTTACGTGCTGAAGTAGGACATTCAGGGACCTGGCAATATTTGCCGGGTCCCGTTCCCTTCCCGCGAACGGGCGTGGGGTCTGGGCAAACACTCTCCCGGGTTGGGGTTGAGGCGCGAAATCGGTCGCGACTGACCTCTAACTGCTTGAACGCAGGACAGCGATTTATGACACAGCAAAGCACATCGCTCCTTGTGGGCCTGCTCGCCGGCGTATCCGCCGCGCTTCTGCTTGTCAGCGCGGGCTATTCTTCCGGTCTTTCCTTTCTGATGTTTGCCACTGCGGCACTGCCGATCCTGATTGCCGGGCTGGGCTGGTCAAACCTTGCCTCGATCGTTGCGGTCGCTGCGGCGATGGCCATTGTCGGCTTTGCCACCACGCCGCAAGCTGCACTGGTGACCGCCGTGACAACGCTGGCGCCAGCCGCCTGGATTGCGCATCTGTCCAACCTCGGTCGGCCGGCCGAGGAACTTGGCGGGCCTGAGGGCGCAGTCGCCTGGTATCCGTTGTCCGACATCCTCTTGAGCATTTCGACCGTGGTCTGCACCGGCCTGTTCGCCGTCGGCCTGGCGATGGGCTATGGCGAAGGGTTCATCGGCGAGTTGGTCGACATGTTTGTTGAAGCGCTGAAGCTCAACAACGCCGAATACCAGCCTACCGCAAACGGCATTGCCGAGATGAAACGGTTCTTTCTGTTTGCCCTGCCCGCCATTCAGGCGGCGATCTGGGTGCTGATCCTGCTTGCCGGGTGGTATGTCGCTTCGGCAATCGTGCGCCTGTCAGGCCGCTCTAAGCGGCCAAAGGATGATCTTCCCACGCAATTGCGGATGCCGCCGATGGGCGCGGTCGGGCTCGGCACTGGCGTTGTGCTGAGCTTCGTGCCCGGTGTTGCAGCCTTGGTCGGCTGGACCATCATCGGAGCTTTCGGCATCGGCTTCGTGGCAGCCGGTTTCGCCATTGCCCACAAGCGTACGCGCGGCAAGCCGGCGCGCGGCATGCTGTTGTGGTTGGCCTATCTGTCGACGGTGCTGTTTACACTGCCGCTCGGCTTCTTTCTGTTTCTCGGGCTGTTCGATACCGCCCGCACACTGACGGTAACCGGTGGACCCGGTCCCGATTCCCACCCCTGACACCCTGAACAACCCCTGGAAAGGACACCACAATGGACGTCATTCTTCTCGAACGCATCACCAAGCTCGGCCAGATGGGCGACACCGTAAAGGTTCGCGACGGCTACGCGCGCAACTACCTGCTGCCGCAGGGCAAGGCGCTGCGCGCCAACGCCGCCAACAAGACCCGTTTTGAAGCCGAGCGCACGGTGCTGGAAGCCCGCAACCTCGAGCGCAAGTCGGAAGCCGAACAGATCGCTGAAAAACTCAACGGCAAGACCTTCGTGGTCGTCCGTTCGGCTGGTGAAACCGGTCAGCTTTACGGTTCGGTCGCAGCCCGCGACGTGATCGCCGTTCTCGCCGACAACGGCTTCACCATCGGCCGCAGTCAGGTCGACATGAACAACCCGGTCAAGACCATCGGCCTGCACACCGTGCCGCTGGCACTGCATGCCGAAGTCAATGTCGAAGTGACTTTCAACGTCGCCCGTTCCGCTGATGAAGCCGAACGGCAGTCGAAGGGCGAGGATCTGTCCTCCGCCGATGCCATCTACGGCATTGACGAGGAAGCCGTTGCGGAAGCGGAAGAAGCTGCCGCCAACGATCCGGACTACAATGACGACGAAGACGGCGAAGGCAATGAAGGCGCCGGCGAGAACGAATACAACGCCTGATATCAGCCTATCTGATCGCACACATCAACCGCCCGGGACCTCGTTCCGGGCGGTTTTTCATATCCTGATCGCAGGCATCAAACCAGGATCACCGGGGCCAGGCCGCCGCCGGGCGTACGGAAATTCGTGGTCTGCCCGGCATACATCCGCGCCACCGGGAACAACGGCTTGCCGGCATAGGCATAGAGTCGGATGTCGAATTTGAGCTGCACCGGCACACCGCCCACCAGCAAGCTCCGGGCGGCGGGCGCAACGAATTGCTGGGCGACATATCCTCCCTCCAGAATTGTCTTCCAGACCCCCGTTGTCAGCTTGTCGCCGCGATAGGCAGCCCGGCTGCCATAGCCACCTGCGGGTTTGAAAAACTTGGTCTTGCGCGCCTTCCAGGCGGCAGCAGCGTCGATCATGTCGACCGGCTGTGTCAGTGGAATCATGGCCCGGAGATCTGCGCTTACCGCCCCGGGTTCACCATCATCGCCACCGAGCAACACAAGGTTGCGCTTGTCGGCATAAAGCGCGTGGTGACGCGGCGACGGCGAGATCACCGCCCCGTCCTCGAGATAGGCCTGCCGCAATGCCCAGTTGCTGTCGGCTTCGAGTTTGAAGTCAGTGAGCCGGTTATAGACCATATCGATGGTTTCACCGTCATGGCGCAATGCACCGTCGCGATAGTCGAGTGTTGATGAGTCGACAATCAGCGTGCGAATGCCGCGCGAATTGAGCAGTTCGGCGGCAAGCAGCATGTCGGGGTAGAGATACTGGCTTTCGGGTTTCTCATCGACAATGGCGAGCGTGCCAAGCGGTTTGCCCGGTCGCAGAGTGTTCCATTCGTCCAAGAACATCGACACCAGCAGATCATCGAGCCGGGACTCGGTAAAATCCGGACGGTTTGTTCCGACAGGTAAACAGGACGATCCGGGCTCGGCAAATTGCTTGGCGAGGAAGGCTGCGCCGGCATTGGTGTTGATTTCGATCAGCCGCGGCCCGTCGGACGAAATATGGAAATCGAAGCCCATCAGCAGACTCTGGCTTTCCCGCTGGCGCATAAGTTCGATGCCCGGATCGCGGGCGTGAATGACTGCCTCATAAAAGTTGGTTGCCACGCTGTGGGCAACCGCCTCGACCAATTGCGCCATTTGCAGGTAGTGATCGCGGGCAACAAACACCGCCGTGCCGGCATAGAGTCCGGGCCGATCGGCCAGAAGGCCTTCCAGCCGCGAATCATGGCTGCCGGAGACCACCCTACGGCGGCGCGTTTCAGCGTCAAACGGAAGACAATGGCATCCGCTGTTGATCACATCGACAGGCGTCACCGCGCAGCAATTGGAATCAGAAGCCGACGTCAGCATTTGCACACCCGCTGCACGGTGCGGCGCAGGTCTTCGTGGCCGCCACAACAATCATGCATGATGAAGGAAAACAGCGCGCCAAGTGTGTCGTATTGAGCGCAATAGATCATCTGCTTTCCCTCGCGGCGGGCGCGCACCAGCCCGGCATCGGCCATCAGTTGCAGTTGCGCGGAGACGGTCTTGAGGTTTTGCCCGATTGCCTTGGTCAAAGCGCCCACCGAGGCCCCCTCCTCACCGGCCTGCACCAGTGTTTGCAACAGCGACACGCGCCCTTCATGGGCCAGAACCGAGAGAATCTTGACGGCGTTTTGTGTTTTCATCACTCTTTTATTCCATGGATTGTCAGAACGTACAAGCATCCAGAGACGTAATGGTGCACCGCGCGGTGGACCGGGATGATTACGCCCCTTCCCACTGCATGGCCCATCAGATAGAATCCGGCGATGGCAGGCATGGCACATGAAATGAACTCCGCGGAGCTGGCAGCACTTCTGCACTTCTACGCCGACAGCGGCGTCGGCGAGCTGTGCGAAGACGCGCCCATCGACCGGTTCATGCAGACGACCGAGGCGCTTCAGGCGCGCAAACGGCCGCAACCGCAGACCAATGCCCCCGCGGCAGTCGTACACGGCCAGCAGCCTGCCGCAGCATCATCGCAGTCTGCTCGGAGCGCCCGCCGCAAGCCCGCGCCGCAACCGCTCGCCCCGGATCCGCAAGCCTCGCAGCTCACCGTTCCCGGTGTGGCTGCGTTCGAACAGGCCCGGGCGCTGGCCGCGAGTGCCAACTCGATTTCCGAACTGCGCGCGGCGCTTGATGGTTTTACCGGTTGCAACTTGCGCCACAGCGCAAAATCACTGGTATTTGCGGACGGCAACCCGGAAGCGCCGGTGATGTTTATCGGCGAAGCTCCGGGACGTGACGAGGATCTGCAGGGAGCGCCTTTCGTTGGCCGTGCCGGGCAGATGCTCGACCGCATGCTGGCTGCCATCGGGCTCGATCGCGACAGCGCCTATATCACCAACATGATTCCCTGGCGGCCGCCTGGCAACCGCACCCCTGCCCCGCACGAGATCGAGCTGTGCCGGCCGTTTATCGAGCGCCATGTGGCGTTGGCTGCGCCAAAGATCGTTGTCATGCTCGGCAACGTCGCGAGCAAGTCGCTGCTGAACACCGACAAGGGAATTTTGTCGATACGCGGCAACTGGATGGACTATCAGGTTGGCGACGCGCCGATCCCGGCGCTGCCGACGCTGCACCCGGCTTATCTGCTGCGCAACCCGGCACAAAAACGGTTTGTCTGGGCTGACCTGCTATCCTTGCAGGAACGGCTGGAGGCACTGGCTGCCGGCTAACCCGTCGCCTCGCCAATTTCCCACCACATCGAAAATATTTTTGCGAAGTCGCAATCGGGCATTCCCGTCGCAATTTGCCATGGCATGATCCTCCTAGAATCGCAGTGCAATTGGGTCTTCCCTTCTCCAGATGACACACGGGAGAACGGCAAGGCCGTTTTTTTTGTTGGTAGGAAGAGCCGCCATGATCCAGTCCGTACGATCGGTGGCATCGCTGCTACTTTCGACATTTTTCATGCTGGCAGCTGTCGGACTGTCCGGTTATCTGATCCCGATCCGGGCGGTGGAAGAAGGCTGGTCAACCTTCGCCATTTCGCTAATTGCCACCGGCTATGCAATTGCGTTCACCGCAAGCTGCATCATCACGCCGCGGCTGGTGCTGCGCGTCGGCCATGTACGCGTGTTCGGCGTGCTGACGACAATGATGGCGATGTCGTTTCTGTTGCATTCGTTGGTGGTTCACCCGATGGCCTGGGTGCTGATCCGGGCGCTGGCCGGTTTCTCCATCGCCGGCGGCTACATGATCATCGAAAGCTGGCTCAACGAGAAGGTCAGCAATGAAAATCGCGGTGCGCTGTTTTCGGTCTATATGATGGTGACCATGTCGGCGATCATGCTCGGTCAGTATGTGGTACCGTTTGGCGACGTCATGCAGCCGGCCCTGTTCATGGTTTGCGCGCTGATCTGCTCGTTGGCAATCATGCCGACGGCGCTATCGAGCGCACAGTCGCCGCAACCGCTGACCCAAGTGAAATTCGATGTGCCTGCGCTCTACCGGCGCTCGCCGGCGGCAGTCATCGGCACGCTTCTTGCCGGCCTGATCGCCAGCGGATGGAACGGGCTGGGCCCGGTCTATGCCTCACAACTCGGCCTCACGACAACCGAAGGTGCCTCTATGCTGGCGGTGGCGATGGTCGGCGGAGCGATTTTCCAGTATCCGCTTGGCCGCGCTTCGGACCGGATGGACCGCCGCAAGGTGATGATCTTTGCCGGCCTCGTCGGCGTCATTACCTGCAGCATGACCGCCGTGTTCGGTGTTGAAAACCGAATGATGTTCTTCGCCCTGATGCTGGTGCTGGGCACGGTGCTGTTTCCGATCTATTCGCTCAACGTGGCGCATGCAAATGACCATGCCGAGGCCGATGAATTCGTCGAGGTGTCGAGTGGTCTGATGATCATTTATGGCGTGGCTACCATGATCGGACCGATCATCATCGGCCTGGCAATGGACGGGCTTGGCCCGTTTGCGCTGTTTGCAGCCATGGCGATCTGTTTTGCCACCTATAGCGGCCATGCCGCCTGGCGCATCAGCCGTCGCGAGCAGCCCTCCGAAGAGACGCGCTCGGACTTCCTGATGATGGCGCCGATGCGCGAACAGACCCCGCAAACCGCCGAGCTCGATCCCCGTTCTGACCCGGCCTATAACGACGACCCGGAGGAAGAGCCCGAAGAAGCGGAAGCCGACGCCGACACTCCTCCCGGGACCGTTTGACCGACCGGGCACCGCCCAAATCCCTGGCTAAACACCGGGCACGGGCCGGTCAGACTTGACCCGCAGCTGGTGCGTCCGGGCGGTGGGCTACCGGATGATGAACACGGAAATACCCACGTGAGAAGCCAGGTAACCGGCCTTGGATGAGAAGAAATGGTCGAGAAATCCCGGAACATGCGAGGCCATGACCACCAGGTCGGCGCCAAGTTCTTCCGCTGCTTCCTTGAGCCGGAAATCAAGGTCCACCGCGGGGTCATGCGAGGTCTTGGCCATGGCTGCAAATGTCACGCCGTGCCTGACGGATTGATCTGAAGCAAAAGCGTCGAGCTTGGCCGCAAACTCCTTCGGATTATGCGACACCGGCCCCGGTTCAGCGCCAGCCACGCCAACAATGGTCACGGATGAATTGTAAAGCTTTGCCAGATCTGCCGCGGTGGTCAGCGCCTTTTCGAGCTGAACAGCGTGCGTGAGATCGACCGGCACCATGATCTTTGAATACATTTCTTGCTCCTTTCAGGATCAGCCGCAGAATTGGGCGTGATCGACGGCGCAAACAGGGCGCGCCGTTTCGATGCGCCCATTGGAGCAAATCCGAAACGATGGCGCCTTGACCAGTGTCAACTGGTCAATATCAGGCGGTAATACTGAAATTCTGACCCTATATACCTTGTGCGGCGCACCGCACCCTACGCCGAGCCATACCAATATGCAGGGTGCCAACTATCCCTGCGGGGTGACAAGCCGGCGCTGGGCCCGACGTTCAAGCCCGAGCCTGTGCTCGCGCAGGATGACGAACAGACCGGCGCTGACGACAATCGCGGTACCGGTCAGCATGGTCCAGGTCGGCACGTCGCCAAACACGACATAACCGATGACGATACCCAGAATGATCGAGGTGTATTCAAACGGGGCGATGGTCGATACATCGGCATGACGGTAGCTTTGGGTCAGCAATATCTGCCCGAGACCGCCACAAAATCCGGCCAGCGCCATCAGCACCAGTGTCTGCCAGTCCGGCACGACCCAGCCAAAGGGAATCGTGGCCAGCGACAGAACTGTGGCTGTGAGCGAGAAATAGAGCACGATCGTCGGCGTCCGTTCGGTCAGAACCAGCTTGCGCACCAGAATCATGGCGGTGGCGCCGAGCGAGGCGGAAATCAGAACCGCAACCGCGCCGAGCGCTTCGCCGGAACCGAAGCCGTCGCTGAACAGACTCAGCCGCGGCCAGGAGATGATCATCACCCCGCCAAGACCAACGGCCACCGCCGACCAGCGAAAGATGCGCACGGTCTCGCGCAGGAAAACCGCGGCGAATACCACAGCTATCAGCGGCATGGCGTAGCCAATGGCGATCGCATCGGGCAATGGCAGTTGCATCAGGCCGTAAAACCCAAAACCCATGGCCATGACGCCGACCAGACCGCGCATTACATGCGACAGCGGGTCGGCGGTGCGCCAGG